>Ga0214921_10005850_pt1 | contig 17168 bp, 23 predicted proteins | sample LL1505_MetaG_FD_177992 | JGI IMG/M metagenome (GOLD analysis project Ga0214921, IMG submission 177992) | Freshwater microbial communities from Lake Lanier, Atlanta, Georgia, United States - LL-1505 | ecosystem: Environmental > Aquatic > Freshwater > Lake | place: USA: Georgia | collected...
GTCAACGGCAGTTACAAGCTTGGTTCCGTTTTGGAATACGTCCAACTGTCCAACTGTGTAACCTCCTGAAACTGTGAAAGTAGTCTGCCCAGCCGTAGCTGTGTAAGTTTGTCTACGAGCGGTTGCGGGGCCAGCAAAGTTCCCGCTGGTTAACCCAATAACGTCAATGACGTCCCCAACCGCAGCTCCAGTAGCCAAAACAATGGTGGTGCCATTCGACACGTCGACATCCCTAGAAATACCAACGTCGCTATTAACCAGTTTGACTCCGTTTTGAAACACATCCAGCTTGTATGCAGTGTATCCACCAGTAATTGTGAAAGTGGTTTGATTAGCGGTAGCGGTGAATGTCTGCCTGACATACATCGTTTGCCCACCTCCCCCGCCACCCCCGCTACCGCTAGCAATCGGAGCCCAGGAGCTTCCGTCGTACCCTTCAAATTGATTTAGCGATGTGTTGTATCGAAGCATTCCTTGAGCGGGGGAGACTGGGCGACCCGTCGCTCCAGCCGTAGCGCCTACGGGCATCTTAATCGCACCCGATCCCGTGAAGGAGGCATCCCCAGAGACAGTTAGGCTAGTTGCGGATACAGAAGAAAGAGTAGAACTTCCGCTGGCTCCAAGGGTCGTGAAAGATCCAGAGTTTGGAGTTGTGGCTCCTATCGTTCCGTTGACGTTGCCACTTAGGTTGCCAGTAACGTTCCCAGTCACATTCCCTGCAACATTTCCAGTTACGTTCCCGGTCAATGCACCGCTGACTCCACCAGTAGCTGTTAGCAACCCAGTCACGCCAAGAGTTCCACCAACTGTTGCGTTGTTGGTGACAGTTGCCGAGTTCAACGTGGCCAACCCAGCCGAGGTCAAAGTGCCAGTAGAGTGAACCCGAGCAGTAGACAATTGAAGAGCCGACGCAGTTCCGTTGCCAGTTTCCACATTGGCTAGAGAAGCTGATATCCCAGTATTAACCCCACCCGTAGGGTCAATTTTTAACAACTCAATATAGGAAGCGTCTAAAGATCTATTAGAAAGAGTTGACATGACTTATGCTCTTTTTAGCGGTTGACATTTCATTGTCAAGATTATGTAAAGAATGGGATCTTGTACGTCGTCCCAGAGATTACTACAGATAAGAACCCCGCTGCTGGCGTGTCCCAGAATATCTTGGACGCCGTGGTATTTGTCGTCCACCCCAACAGAGTGGAAGTGGTGGTCGGCAGTGTAAGCGTTCCAGTATTCACGATCGAAGCTATGACTGGGGTGGTCAGCGTTGGGGAGGTCGCAAAAACCAAGCTACCACTTCCCGTCTCGTCGGAAACCGAAGACGCAAGTTGAGCGGAAGTTGCAGTCAAAGTGTTATTTGAAAGATTAATCGTCTTGATGGTTAAGGTATCGGTGGTTGCGCGGCCAACTAGGGTGTCGGTGCTGGTGGGAAGAGTGATCGTACCCGTATTGGAGATAGACGATATCACTGGCGAGGTGAGAGTCTTGTTGGTGAGAGTTTCGGTGTTGGCGATGGTAGCCAAAGTACCAGTCGTTGGGAGGGTGACATTTGTTGCGCCAGTAGACGTCAGAGTTGTGTTAAAAGCCCCGCTGGTCGTTAGGTTCCCGCCCAGAGTGATGGTTCGGCTGGCGTTGTTGACCCCAGTTCCACCATAAGTAGGGCTAACAATTGTTCCCTGCCAGGTTCCAGTGCCAATTGTCCCAACGCTGGTCAAGGAAGAGGCCGTAACACCAGATCCAAGAGTATTGTTTGAAAGAACGTCTGTTCCATTGACCTTGTATGTCTTCCCCGTAGATACATCAAAGTTCTCGGAGGATGTCCAGGCCGCAGTCGCATTGACCCAGTTGAGGGTTTTATCAGTTGCACCCTTAATCGTGATGCCGCCACCATCAGCAGTAGTGTTTGTGGGAGCCGCAACATCGGCAAGGATGACGTTCTTGTCCTCAACAACTAGGTTGGTGGTGTTGATGTTGGTCGTCGTGCCATTGATGGTGAGGTTTCCGCTGACCGTTAAGTCCCCACCTACTGTTGCGTTGGCCGTGACCGCTAACCCAGTGCCAGAAGCTTTTGTGGCGGAGATTGTATCGGTAACGCCAAGGGTGCTCGAAAGAGTGGTTGCCCCGGTAACTCCAAGGGTAGCCGAAAGGTTTGTAGCTCCCGTAACACCAAGTGTTCCAGTAACAGAAGTGTTTCCAGTAAGAGCCGTTGTCCCAGCAACGCCTAGGTTGCCACCAATATTGACGTTTTTCTCTACGCCCACGCCTCCTTCAACCACAAAAGCACCAGTATCTTTATTGGTAGATTGGGTTGTTGCCGAAATAGTTTGAGCCCCAGTAATCGAGAGGTTGCTGACGGTAGCTGTGCCGAGATAGAGGTTTCTCCAAGTCTTGGTGCTTGAGCCTAAATCATAAGTATTGTCGGTATTGGGGATAATGTGAGAATTGACATCCGCCCCAAAGACAACGTTGTCGGTATCAGCATCACCAAAGGTAATGGTTCCACCATTAGCCGTCAGAAGACCGTTAATTACAGCGGCTCCAAGTACGGTCAAAGACCCCAGAGTTGCACTTCCAGCTACCTCTAGCGTGCCCGTAGATTTTACGCTAGTAGTAGAGAGCTGAAGAGCTGAAGACGTACCGTCACCATCCTCCACAGTAACTAAGGTTGAACTAAAGCCGTCCGAACTTGAGGTTTTAATCAGCTCGGTGTACGAACTAGCTACTGATCTTCCTGTTAAACTGCTCATAGATTAATAAGTCCCCATAAGTTCATAGTATTCTTCAGCCTTTTCCCACTTAAACAACTCCCCTTCCCAACCATAGGCACATGGGGTTGACCCAAGAATCCCAAAATCCCAGGTATAAGTACTGATCCCAGACCAGGTGTAATTACTGGATCTGTTCCAATAAATACGACTATAGGAGACGTCAAAGGCAACATCGTTGTCACAGAATTGAATAGCATATGCTTCGGAGGGGGAACATGTTGTTGCAAAAATGGCCATTAGAGTATGGATTGCACATCCCCTAGAGCGAACGCGGGAGCTTGAACCCGCAATTGGTTTCTGGCTCCTCCTCGTGCTTCGGATAACTCCTTCTTAAGAATTATCTCGGATCTATTGGCATGAAAATCAGATACGTTTGGGTCTTGGGAAAGAATCGACAAAACCATTTCTTTCAAAGCCGGGTAGTTCCGAATGTCCATAGCGGATGTATCTAGGTTTTTGCGAAGCCATCGTTTTTTGACTAAGATATTAAAGCAATCGTCTGGGTAAGAGTTCCGGACAAAATAACGTCGTTTCCACGCTCCAGCGGAAAACACTTCTCCCCGGTCTATGAAAACATCTGAGCCAGTATTTTCTGCCGTGTTGTACCCAGTTCCGTTCTCGTGGTAATCGAAGTTGCGATCAAATACGTTGATGGGTTTATCCCCAATAGAAACTGCAAGAACCGAGCCAACCGCATTAGGAAGAATAACTTCTTGCGTTGAGTCTACTGTGATTTTGTAATGCTCGATGGTTCCAAACCATTTCCCTTTTGAAAAGAGTGTTTCCTCCGCCGTATTGAGAAGGTTGCTTAACTCCGTTTCAGACATTTTAAGGCCGTTGGGTAAATCAAACGCCAGCCTAGCCTTCATATTGCCAAGAGTTCCTGGAGTATAGGTAGTTAAGGCCGTGGAGTATTGTGCGTGGCGCTTACTTTCCATTTCGGTAACGAGATCTTCTTCAAGAATCTTTACCGCTTCGGCTTCATATTTGGAGGCTGCCTCGAGGTCGGCGGTCAGTAGGCTTAGCACCGCAAGCCTGACGATTTGGTAATTAGTAATAGCTAAGGTTGTTGAGTCCGTACTAGTATAGGTAAAAGTAGGAAGCGAGAGACCATCTTTAACGCCGTATCGGCCAGCAGACAGCAACAACCGTTTCTTCTCGAGCAATAAATCAATTGCTCGGTTGATTACGTCCACAAGTTTCCCATCTTCCAGCCTCAGGCCATCGGAAAGATCAAGAGCTAGTTTGGATCTGAAGTACCCAAGCGTACCATAGGCTGAATTTACTCTTTTTGTTTGGTAGTTGATTCTCCTCGCCGACTCAATCGCACGATCGGTTTTAACAGTAAGTCTTTCGATGGCCTTATTCTCCAAGGCTTGGGCGAGGTCGAGTTGGTTATTCTCCTCTCGATAAAGAGCTAGGATCATTAGTTTAAGGGCATCCAAGTCATCGATAACCAGCAAATCAGTATCAGCTACGGCGGCCACATAGTTCAACTTGCCAGTAACCTCAACACGTTCAGGGGCGTTACCCTCTATTGAGTAGGTTCTGAAATCTGAAGAGGACGAGATAAAGTTAAGCGAAAGGATGTCGCCGCTGTCCGCAAGAAACGCTTGAACGCTGTTGGTCAGAAAACCAGAAGCGGCAGTAGTTGAGGACACTTTAATGGCGCTTTCTAGACCAAATCCGCTGATCGTTGAGATATTCCCGGAAGCTGCTGGGAGGACGAATTGACCACCACTTACCGTTACTGAGTACCTAGCTAGAACACCAAGCCACGCGCGCATGCTATGCAAACGTCGCTGAGCCTCATTAATACGTGCTGTTACACGAGTGTCTGTGGAGCAAACTCCATTGTCCACATAAGGCGATAAAGCAGCCTTTGCTTCAATTAGGGTGACTGGCATTAGGAGACCTTAAAGACTTTGACTCTGAAGGTTTGCGATCCGGGGTCCACGGCTGTGAAATAATTACACCTTACGACAACGGTGTTAGCCGAAGAAACATAGCCATCGAAAATACACCCGCTAGTAGGGCTTGAGGAGAGACCAATAAGCACGGGATCGCCCACACTGGCTCCCGCAACAGATAGCGAAGTCGTGGCAGTATTGCCAGCGGTTGCGTACCCAAAGTCAAAAGTCACGGAGCCCTCAAGAATTACATTTTGCGTTGGTGTGGAAAGATATTGAGCATACAGATCAAGAAGTTGTTGGGGTGTTCCGTAGCATGTTTGAGGTGGGAGCGAACCAGAGATTAGGGCCATATCAGTATTTTATAACCCATTTTAAAAACACAAGAGGGGGTAGGTTTGGATGGCTGGAAGACGTAAGATCGGAAGTAGCATTGTTGGTAAAGGTATAGTTCCAGGTTAGGGTTAACTGGCTACCTAAGGAAGAATCCGAAGGCCAACGGCCAGATGTACTTCCATCTCCGCCATTACACCTATTGCCTTGCTCGTAACCCCCGCCCCAACTAGTTGACAAGCTATGTGTGTGAGTGTGGGGCTGAAGACCAACTTCTTGCCCTGACAACGTGTAAGCCTCTTGGCCACCCGTAGAACCAATGACCAGAGGGTTCACATTCCCAGGTCTTGAGTTGGCTAACCGTTGAGAACTCCCAACACCCCCCATAGTCTCGACGCCCGCAATAGCTCTCCCGCGCATGTCTGGGAGATTAAAGGTAGTCCGGCCGTCCCCCGACCCGTAATAGGTTCCCAATACTGAAAAAAGATCAGCGTAAAGTGATCTGCTGACAGCTTGACCTTCGCAAGAGAGCCAGCCATCGGGTATTGTACTCCCTGGAAACACGTAAATTGAACCCGGGAAATAGAAATTAACTGTACCAATTGAAGTAATGCCAGACCCAGAGGTTTTAATATTATTGCCAGCTTGAACTTTTGAAATTGTGCCGGATCCAGAAAAGTTGTTTAGGGTGGAGAGCTTAACTTTCTTTGAAACACCGCTAGTTGAAATAGGAAACACAGTGTCTCCGGTTCCGCTTACGATCTCGGGCAAATAAGATATTCTCATATTTTGATAATCCAGTTTAGTAGGAGAAAAGGTGGCATATTCGGATGAGCCGAAGCTGAAGACCCAGCCGACAGATCGGAGGATGTTTGAATTGTCAGAGACAACGAAGTACAAACCTCACCAGAAGTTGTACTAAAGTTACTTCTAGGATATCCAGTAGAGTGATTTGTGTTGTTTCCATAACGGTTTCTGTCAGTTGGAACAGAAAACGATCCGCTAATAGAATGGGTATGGCTAAGAAGCGGGGCTTGGCTTGCCGTTAATGTGTGTTGGATAGCTCCAGCCGTAGACCCCAATGTGGTTGCGTTACTTAAAGTAATCCTACCAGACGAACCAACGCCAGCCCCCATATCTTCCATTCCGAATACGGATCTACCAGACACGTTTGGCAGATTAAAGGTATTCCCAGATCCACCATATGTGTAACCAATACGATTAAAAAGATCGGGATAACTTGCGGTTGTAAGGCTCCGACCATTACATATCAGCCAACCGCTTGGGTCTGAGGAACCAGCGTAAAGAGACATTAGGCCCGGGCATGAAAACGAAATAGATCCAGAGATGGTGATTGGGTTTGGGTTGCAAACAAGACCAGAACCAGAAGATATTTCCCGAACTGTCCCTCGGTTAATGTATTGTTTTATCTGTAGAATAGAAATTTGTTTGCTTACCCCATTGTTAATGCACGGAATAACCGAATCTTCCGTTGGGAGGTTAGTTAAGGTTAAATCGGTTATTTTAAAATTGGCCATATTTACACCTTAATGAGGTAGCTCATCATAATCACAGGTGGCATATTGCTGTGCGAAAGAGATGCGTCGATACCCGCTAGATTTGATGTAGTTGCGGAGGAGGATATTGTCTTCTGGTTGCCAGGGGCAACCTCGCCAAGATTGGCAAAATCAGAATAATTTTCAGGAGGTCGGCAATCGGGATCGTCCCAATTTGCAGTATCGTTTCGGTTACCGCAAACTGACATAGAACCAGAAGCGGTATGGGTGTGACTCTTTGCGGGTGTTTGTTGGGATGTTATAAGATGGTTTTCGCTTCCACCAGAAGATGCTAAACTATAAAAGTTTCCAGAATTAAAGCTGGCTCCGTTAAGGGGACTTGAGTCACTTGAGCTCTGGGCTGGGCCAAAAGGAATACGACCACGAAGATCCGGGACGTTAAACGTAGAACTTCCATCCCCAACTCCGTACGTTGTAGCTATTACAGAGAACAAAGACGCATAGGTGCTTCGGGATATTGCTTGACCATTGCAGAATAACCACCCAGAGGGAACCGTGGAATCAACTCCAGAATACGGAACAATCATTCCTGGAAGGCTAAAAGAAACTGTAAGTTGCTGTGTTGGGCTACCTTGAGTAGCTATTGAAATATTCGTCCCAGCGGACACAGAGGTGACCGTGCCACCAGTTACAAGATTGATAACGTTCGACAGAAACGTCTTCCGAATTATCCCGCTTACTAGAATAGGGACAAGCGAACTCTGTGAGGGGTTGGTATCCTCAGCTAGGCTGCTGATGAGCGTCGGCATTAGTTCAGCTCCAGAAACTCGCCATCAACCAATTGAAAACCCGACTCGCTTGGGTTTTCTACGGCAAACTCAACTCCAGTATCATCGGTAAGATAATCTCGGACTTCAACAACTCCAGAGACAATATTGGAAAACACCCCCTGCTCACAGCCACATTCGAGTACTTCACAGGGTTCGCTCATGGGCAACCTCCACTAACTTTCTCAATAAGGCGAGAAGCTACAAACATAACCTTGGAAAGAGCGAATTGCCCCTCCCACTCAAAACGAAACTGAAAAGTATGTCCTAGTTTAGCCAGAGTATTATTGGATGTGACGCATTCGTTTGGCGGAGAAGGTAAGCGTATTTGGGAACGATACTGTTCCTTTACGTTTGCCGGTTGATAAGCACCGCAAGTGGATGGGGCTGGGATGGCGATTGGACTCTCCACAGCGCTCGAAAAGACTATAGTAAAGTCATCACCACTCCTCGTAACACTTGATACGGGCATGCCAGCGCTCGTCATAGAGGATTGGAGAGTGCCGGCAGTCGTGGTAGACCATGTTTGGAGCGAGGTATTCAGTTCCGCAAAAGAGGATCTTGTGTTACCCAGACGAACGTAGAATTGATCGGAGGGGTTTGTAAAAGATATTTTCCAGGTTGTCGCAAGCTCTTGAGTCTTTCCCGACAATTGCGTTGTGCTCGACCCAGCCATAGCAATTGTCGAGGCAATCCCCGTAATACAGGTTTCGACCTCTGCGCAGGTATTGAACGTATGCCAGTTGAACCAGCACGGGTTCTCATCGGGCCGCCAATAAGCGTTAACCATAGTCTCACCAGATAGCTCTGAGATCCAAAGATCGCCCCTCTCAAGCTTCTTTAGATTAAAGGGTGTTTTAAAATCAAAAGATCTTGTTTCAATCGCACATCGGATTTTTCGGCTGGAAACCCCAAGCGGAAAGTCAAAGAGAGCCCAAGGATAGCTCTCCCAAAGAAGATTGCTGTTTGACTCTGTGTCGTAAGCAAAAACAAAACACCTAGGAAGTCTGCGGGTAACTCCAGTAACAAGTTGAAGGGCATCGACACCAGTCCATACGCCGTCGAATACGGCGGCTCGTTTTTCGGCAAACGTACCCATTGAGTTAAAGTCTAGGACTCCAATGCCTTGGTGTGAAATAGGTCGGAGTCGAATTGGTTCGCTTTCAATATTATCATAGTTCTCTCTGGGGCTAACCGTGAAAAGAAGTCGGTTATCGAAATAGACAGCGGACGTATCGCCCAAAAGGCTTTCCGTATCAAAATCCATCACTGCGTCCATTTCGGTAGAAACTGGCGTCATATTGTAGCCATCCACCTGAGCTCGTGCGTGGCGATAAGTGCGCAGACCATCTAAACTTCGAAAGAAAAGGTCGTTGTTAATCGTCACAAGCGAACGATCGGAAACAAGCCCTATATTGTCGAGGGTCACACGTTGAAATCCAGAAAGAGTTTTCCAAGTATCTCTTGGGTTCGCTACGGCAAAAGAGACGGCCCCTTTTTCACCAAATACAAGTAAATCCCCCTGCCCCGTGTTGGTATCTGCAATCGGCTGGAAAACCATTCCTCGTATAGAACCCATCTGAGAAGGTATCTGGAAGTTTCCACCTTCGTTCAGATAAGTGGTCTCAGTAAATCTTAATAGGTCGGTTTCTGATCCGCTATTTGCCTTTGACAAATACCCACCTACACCAGCGCTGAATATGCCTACTGGGATAGTAAATTGAGTTGGCCCAACATAGGTTATCCTCCACGTCCCATTAATGTCTGGTGTGGAGCTGTGAGCCGAAATAGTGATTACATCCCCAGAGGACAAACTGTGGTTGCCACTAGTTGTAATAGTAGTAGTTGCATTAACCGAAGAGGAAGTAATTCCAACCTGATTGGTCGATCCTCCGTACACTATGTCCCCAGCGGTGAAACTATCTTTGTTGGGGTTCACAACAAACAAACGACCTTGGCCGTAAGCCATAAACGTACCAATTGGAACAGAAGAAATTGCTCCGATTGTATTTGAAGAACCAACTCCGACTTGGTATAAAACCTCACCATCAAAAACAAGTGGGCTATCAACACCATTCTGGATAATCAGAAATTTCTCGGCTTGGCAAAAGTAGACCTTACGAGTTGCATCCCATCGAAATGTTCCAGAGCTGTCTATACGAGTATACCCAGAAACTGGGAGTCTAGCTACATAGCCCTCAACCGGACGGATCCGAAAGACGTAGCCACCAGAGCAAGAGATTAGGCATGATTTTGTCGGGTCTGTCTTGTTGACGTAAAAGAAGGCGCCTTGAAAAAAATTACCAGTCTTCGTATTCGTTGAGTTTCGACCAGTAGTGTATAAAGCCAAGCTTCCAGAATAGTCGGGATCGTCAGTCAAAAAGATTTGTTGGAAACCAGGTCTTGTCTTAGCCCGACCGCCTCGAAAAGTAATATTAATACCCAAACGTACAGAGTTTGGGTCGGAGATTTGAGGAGCCAAGGATGAATCCATCCCGCGTGTCCAATTATACTGTCCATCATAGAGAGTAAGATCTGGGGAATCGGCCATAACGAAACTCTATCCTTTTCTCGGATTTCGCAAGACGTCCCAGTTATCTCTCCAGGAGGAGTTAGTTGCTAAGTAAATAGATTTTGTTTTGGGGAGTTTATGGCGAGGAATCGCAAACATCGCCTGAAGGGGAATATGATAAAAGATAAACGCGTCGCACTCCCTAGGTTTGTAGGTAACTTTTTCTTTGGCTACCTTCAGATAGGCTCCGTATCCGTACCCTGGGCCTCGGACGGCAAAGAACTTAAGTTTGTTTCTCGCCTTATGTTCTGTGGCTCCCATCGTGCTTTTGACCTGCACCCGAAGTAGCTTGCCTTTCCAGTCGGTTATTAAATCGTACCCCTCATCCACCATGGGAACGCTTACCAAAAAACCTTGTTCCAAGAGCTTGGCCGCAACTTGTTGAACGCCTATGGCGCCGATGCGAATGCTCACAACCAACCCTTCCCCAATACGTTAACTGCCATCCGTCGGCGCCTGTAAACCCCATCCCCGTCCCGGCTCCCGCCACCATTGGTGTTACCTTCAATTGTCACTAACCAATCCCCTTCGTTTTTTTCCACAAGGCCAACGTGCGCCACCCTACCCATCGAATTGAACCAGATACCGAAGACGTCGGCTGGCTTAAGCGGAACTCCCCTTCTCTGGCGATCCCAGGTTGGTTTCGAAAGAAATGTCGGGCTCCAAGCCGAGCGAGGGTAGGGATTGAATAGCGTTGACCCAAAGGCCTTGTCACCAACCCACACGATAAATGCGGCGCACCACGGAGCTTTTGTGCCTTCAAGATTTACGGATGCGAGGATCTGGTCCACCAGGGGCCCGTCGTTGTGTCCCGACAGTTCCCGAATACCGATACTTTTTCTGGCTTCTTCAACGACGAGTAGCCTCTGCGCCTCAACTCCTGGGCTAGCCAAAGAGTCGGAAAGAAACGCAAGAAAAAGCGCAACATATGCTACTTGCATGAGAGAATTGCGGCCAGAAGGAGAACACCATAGATGACGCAAAGCGTGAGCAACCGAGTGCGTGGGCAAGCTTCCTTCCAGTCATCTTTCAAAGCACCTTTGTCAATATAACGATCAAGTATTTTCCAATCCATCTGGAGGACAGACCAAGAGAGGAATGTGCAGAAAAGAAAACGTACTGCCCCAAAAGCGAGGACGTGAAGTGACCCAAGGTCAACAACCCCTGCGGTTGTATCAAAACCTTGAAGGATGGGCCCCAAGAAAAAGAAAATGATGATAGCGACGCATAGAGCCATCAACCCTTGAAAGTTGCTCCGAAGCCAACGTATCACCAGGGTATCCCCACAAACTTCCGAGCCACAAACATAGCTCCGCTAAAAAGGAATCCCCGGAATACCCATAGAACCAAAGCAATGATTGCGCCTCGGTAAATCCAAAGTTCTTTTAAAGCTTTTCTTTGTTTCTCCTTCCAGACAGCTGCGTCCTTAACGGCCTCGTTCTTTTCCTTAATGGCCTGTTCCAGAGCCTCGGTATTGGCATAACAAGCCTCTTTAGCGGCCTTTAATTGCGTCCTAGCGGCCTCTATATGAGCTTTGGCCTCGGGATTGGCTACGGCTGAGGCTGCGTCGAGCCTAGCCTCGGCAGTTGAGAAGTTTGGGTAACCTTTGCTAGAAACTGTGGTGCAACCAGAAAGAATGAGACAAGCCAGGATCGTTGCGGCGCCCATAGCTAATTTTGACATACTTTTGTCTAGACGCAACAGAGGTTATTTGACTCCCAATTTGTCCCACAACCAGGTGCCAATCACGGAAGCAATAAACCCAATCCCGCCAGCCCAGCCAAACGCAACGTTCATATTCTTCTCTACGTGCCGGAGCCTGCCGTCGTGACCGGAAAGATGATCGTCGTGCCGCTTCAACAAGTCGGCAATACCATCTAATTTTCCGTTAATCGCGGCTAGCTCTACTAGTATTTCGTTTATTTCCTTGCGAGGCATGTATTTTATCCAGTTTTGTAAGTCTCTTATTTAGCCGATCTCGGACTGCTTCGGGGTTTAGCCGAAAGCCGCATACCCGAAATAAGTCTTCCGTCATCCCAAAGAACTCACGGAAGTGTTCTGGGGTGAACGCCCAATCCGGCTTCCGCTTTGCTTTACAAGGTGATATTGCAAGATCGAGATCCGCAATAGCTTGCTCGGCAATAGCCGCAGTCAGATCAAGCCATCCCCGCACTTCCACCTGACTTGGTTTCGTTCAACCCCTGCTCAACTGCGTTTTCAAAAGAAGCATCCTTTTGGATCTTTGATCGCTTGATGGTAGAAGCCATACGAACTTCATTCCCTTCAATCGCTTCGAGAATCATTTGGCCTTTGGTGTACTGAACCCGAGCAACAACTTCAAAGGATTGCCCTGGCTGTACACCTTCTGGGGGAACAAAACCATTGGGAACCGGAAATACTACAAGGTCTTTGGAGACAGGCGTTTCTTGTGCGCCAGTCTCGTCAGCGACTTGTTTGCTTTTTGGGACTACGACTTGATTGGCCAGCATAAGAATAGGTGAAGGCCCCTAGGGGGTAGAACCCTAGGAGCCTTCATTAATTACTTAGGCGTTTAGGTTTTTCAGCATCAACCTAATCAGGTTGATAGCCGCAATTTGCTCGGCTTCGCTTCCAGTTGTTACGGAAGTCGACAACGTCGTGAGAGCTGTCGAGTCAACCGTGGAACCAGAGGTGCCCCACTCCTTGCCACCGTTAAGGGCGGCGCGGAGGTTGGCAGCTTCAACCTGATCCAGCGTTTTGTTAGAGATAGGAAGAGCCATATGTATGTTCTCCTTTCTCTAATTAGACGATGGTGTTGCGCAAGTGACGGATCACGTAACCCTGATGCGGGAAGATAGGCTTTCCACCGTTGCTGAATACAGCACGGAAGTAACCCACGGTACCGTCCGGATTTTTCTCGCGATCGAGGATGTTCCTCCAAGTGAACTCACCACGATAGTTTTGGGCGTTGAACTCCATCCCTTCGCCAATGCTCAAGGGCTTGGGGACCAAGCTCGTGAACACGTCAGGAACGAAGATGATGGTGTCTTCCCACGCAGCGTTCAAGTAGGCAGTGTTGAGCTCATACTTGAAGCCTTGGCGGGCATTACCAAGATCATTCGCAACCTTGATGAACGGATAGACGCGTGTGAACGCACCACTCGCCCAGCTGTAACGGGGAGCAAACGCATCAACCAGGTGATGGAAGTTGCGGTAGCTGCGCTGTACGCCGAGGGGGGCAAGCAGTTCGCTAACCCGATCGCTCCAGCGGAAGTCCTGACGGATATCCGCATTGGCTCGGATCAAGGAATCGCTGCTTTCGGGCGACATAATCGCTAAGAATACAGGGGCTCCGTTCATCCGGTCGTAGGCATTGGCACCTGCTCCGTTACGGAGAAGATCCATATACACACGATCAAGCAGGTTCTGCGTCAACTGAGTTCCAGCCGTGGTAGCCGCGCTGGTGGCCAAGAAGCTGGAACCAGTCGTGCTACGAGCCGCACCAGAGATCGAATAATCGAACCCAGAGGCAGAGGTAGTATCGGTGGTGGCAGTCAACTTGTTCTGAGCGATCGAGATGTACTGATCGCGATAGCGCTGAACCCAAACTTCAGAGGTAGATTCGGTAAGAATCTGCATGATGTTGGAGAGCTGTTCTTTCCGTTTCACCGGGAAACGCAGATCGTTCAGCGAGATGTTCGGGGATTCGAGTGCCGCATGCGACAGCCCATAAGTCCGAAGGGTCTGACCGAAGTCAATGGTCCCACCAGAAGCAGGGAATGAACTGGCAGAGGACGAGTCATTTCCGGTATTGTTGAGGGTGTTGGTTCCAGCCGCGAAGTCCGATGAGCCATAAGCTGCACCGTTCTGCGACACCGAGTTCCAGCTAACCTTAGCCGAACCATCAGTGTTGTAAGGAAGCGAACGCTCGTAAACCAGAACGGAAACGGTGTCACCCATCTCATCCGGCCAAGCATCTTGTTTCACCAATTTGAGCCAAGGGCTCGTGTCTACCGTCTTGCGATAAATATCGTCACCGATGCGGGAACTTTCAGAAACCAGCAACTGTTCGATATTCGTATATGTCGTAGCCATATAGTTAAATATCCTTTCAAAAGTGAGTTAAGAAACTGTAAGCCCATTGCCAATCGGTAATGGCAGTTCCTATGTTTGGTTCCCCTGGCGGCATCCCAGAGCTTTTATTGCCCGCGCTTGTTTTGGTTTTGGCTAACGCGGTGTCGGCCCGCGGATACGACCATGCCAATTCCTAACAGCTAAGGAAATCGTAACCCATTTTGAATTATGTCAATACCTAATTAGATACCGTCAGGAACACTCGGAGCCACAAACTGCACCGCATCGGACTCATCGTTGGTCGTAGCTGCTAGGATCAATCCCTTGCACCGCAGGTATTCGTTGCGGCAAGCGGCGATGTAGGACTTGATCGCCTCGCACCGTTCTTGCGAGTAGATGCCGAGAGCGGCGTTTTGTTGCGTGGATTCGTCTAGGCCAGCAGATGATATTGCTAGACTTGTTATTTCCCTAACAAACTCAAGTTTTGCGTTTTTGCTTTCATCAAGAGATGATTCAATAGTTTCAACTAAAGTACCATTTTGATAAATCTGATTTCTCATTGATACCTCACATATATACAAGGCTGAGCTTGATTTGATATTGTTGGAGAAGCGGAGCTTGGAAATGTTGAAGATGATATTGAAATTACAAATGGAAAATTAACAAAGCTCAATGTGCTTCCAGACAGATCAACTCCGAAGAAAAACGTATGCAAGGATTCGGCGGATTGAACTACGCCTCTAAATTGATTGTTTGTTGCCGAACCAAACAAAGCTGTATAATACAATCCAGCATTGATTGAAAGTGTGGATGTTAAGACAACTGTTTTATTAGCATTGTCATCGGTTGTTGCGGTTGTGGTAAAACTATTTCCAGTTGATGCTGTGAGTAACGTGCTTGGCTTTCCGTCTGAATCAGAATCGTATAATGCAACATAGTTGGTAGAATTTGTAAATTGCTGTGCAAGCCTTATTGATAGCGCGTCTATTGTTCCTGCCTTTAGGAAGATTGGCGTACAATATGCTGTTGTTGGGAAATTCGGATAGGTTGTAATACCATTATCACTTCTTGCTCCAACTGGCGCATAAAGCCTTGTTGAGGCAAATGCCGTGATGTTTGGACGGATTAAAGCTGGCTTAAATGTTGCGTCACCAGCAAGACAAGTGAATTGGTTCCGTTGAGCAGGCGCAGGAACATACCCAGCCGTGCCTCCGCTGGAACTGGTAGCTCCAACTAGATTCGATGGACTGCCGCCGCCAAGGAACCCCATACCTTAACCCTCCCAAGCCACGAAAGCCTTACCTGTCGTAGCGCATAATACGTTGATCGCTTGTGTAGGAATAAAGCTGGTCTCAAAGATCATCCCGCCCCCGTTTGCGGATAGAAGCAATCCAGTGGTGGTAGTTGGCGTATATCCAACACCAAGATACATCGCAGTGTCGGAGATATTCTGAATTACAAAATACTTTCTGGACGAGTTGGATGCCGCAACCTGTTGCGAGGTTCCTCCTGTCGTGATGGTGGACGAGCGGGTAGTAATTGTTCCAGTGGAGGAAAGCGCAGTAACGCTTCCGCTTACTGGCACTGCCGTAGCCCTGAGTTGAGTATCTGTTAGAGGTTGCGAAAGCCCAGTATTTGCAGTGATTGTTCCGCTTACTGGAACGGTTCCGTTAATGTTTGCATTAACCCTTCCGCTTGAATCCACGCTAACCGCACGGAGATTAGTGCCATCTGATCCTCCGTAAAGATTTGCGGAAGTCGGGGCTGTTGATCCAACCGTACCAGCAGAAGAAAGATTAACGTCTAACCTGCGAGCGGAGCCAAATACAGTAGAGGTGATTGCGTTCCCAGAACCATCACGGGTATTTGAATCAACCGTTCCGCTTCCAAAAGTAGTAATCTGGTTTCCACTCCCGTCAACAACTTGAACGGACAAGGCTCTTTGCGATCCTCGTGCCGATGAAGTCAAGGCGTTGCCTGATCCGTCTGCAATACTTGAACTTACCGCCCCGCTAATGGGAAGTGGGTTGGAAGAATCGTTCTTGACCTCTACTTCGTTGCTAACAGTAACAGTCCCAGAAGTGATCGTAATGGACCCACTACCCCCAATATCGACCGGAACCCGTCCACTACTTAAGGCGGGAAGCTTGCCGTCGATGCTGCTAAGGGAACTGTTTGCAGTAGCTTGATTTGCCGCGGTGGAAACCCCGGAAACTGAAACTGGAACAACCGAGGCACGAAGCTCGGAATTGGTCAAAGGCCCATCGACGGTCAGGGAACCGCCATTGTCGGTGACGGCAAGACTGGCGTTCTGCACGCTGACGTTTTGCGTGGACGGAAAAGTGACCTGAATATTCTCTAGGGCAGACAAACTCGTGGTCCCCAACTCCACCGTGCCGTCGACGGTCAGGGAACCACCGTTGTCGGTGACGGCAACCGTGCCGTCAATTTGGTGATGCGGCGTATGCTCCCCTCCAACTAAGGTTGTCTTGAGAGCCTTTGTCAGCCCAACTGCGTCTTTGACATCTAAACTCATAGGGCGGTGGCAATGTGGGAACTATTTTGAGGAAGGCTGAAGTTCAATTGGCCAAAAGAAGAAACAATCGCAACCACCAAATCGGCCGACCCAAACAAAACTCCACGCTCCCAGAGATCGGTGGCGGAGTTGTAGGCCAGAAACTCGCCAGCCAAGGGGTTGGTCGTGGAAACATCCGACAGGCTGTCCAAGCTTGAGCTACTTGAGCCATCTGGAACAAAATCAAGATTGGCTGTGAAAGGGTTAAACTTGTAGGGCATTGCTAGGAGTTTAACTCTTGGCCACCGAAGTCAACTGGTTGGAGCCGTTATAAGTCAGCGTGAGAGTGGCGACCGCATTTCCATTTTTACGATAAGTTACTATTCCAAAATTCCCGGCTCCGTCGTAATTGGAAAGTTGGATCGTGTCGTATTCAGGTATGGAAAACCCGTCCTTAATCGGGATGGGGTTACTACTGTCATTTTTAATCTCAACCTCATTGCTAACCGTAACGGGACCCGTTATGGTTGTGGCTCCGGTTTTGCTCTCAATCTTGTTTAAAAGACTGACAGCCTTCCGTAACGAGGCGTCCGCCCCATCATTGATGTAGGGCGTGTCGTCCATCTAATTACAAACCCTTTTCGAGCGCCTCCAAGAAACTCAAACCCCTGTC
>Ga0214921_10005851_pt1 | contig 17168 bp, 10 predicted proteins | sample LL1505_MetaG_FD_177992 | JGI IMG/M metagenome (GOLD analysis project Ga0214921, IMG submission 177992) | Freshwater microbial communities from Lake Lanier, Atlanta, Georgia, United States - LL-1505 | ecosystem: Environmental > Aquatic > Freshwater > Lake | place: USA: Georgia | collected...
AGCTCGGTCCTTGATCCAAAGGTTGTTGGCCAATTGCAGTTGAAGTTGCATTGACTTGAAACTGCTCAACCATCGCGCCGCCGAAGATGGATGCATACCAGCGTCCATCCCGCGGGCCTTTCGGGCCATCTGGGCTCGAGGCCTGCGATGGGGTGATGACCTTGGGCTGGTTGGCAATTTCTGGGAGAGGAGCATCGACAACATTCGAAGTAGGCTCAGGTGCTTTTGCAGTAGCTTGCTGTGTTGGTGGAGCCGATGGCGCATTGGTTGGGCTCGTAGCTGGAGACACGCTAAGTCGACCTGAACTTTCTTGGGCTTGTGTGGCAAGAGCCCCAAAGCATATGACTCCAAAAAGAATGAAACTAAATCGCATCTCCTTAATAATGAAATTGTGAGCAATTGAAGCGAGAAGTGTAGTGTGACAATTCAGAGCCAATGCGAACTAGGCACGAATAAGTGTTGATAACAAAGTCTGGACCTAAGCAATTCTGAGCCTCACGCCACGGTCGCCATGGGCGCTACGTAGGTAATTGGTACTCCCCTTAACCCCTGAATCCCTCTCGTCAAAACCTCCAATTCATCTCAAACTCGGCCGCTTGGGTGAAAAAATTCTGCATCGTGTAGCCCCCGAAATCGGGACTGAGCACCCCATCGACCCGATACGCGATCGACACATCGAATCCTGGAGCCACTTGGTACCCGCAACCGAGAAAGGCTTCCCAAGCCCCCATGAAGTTCGACTGATTAAAGTCTCCCTGATAGTTGATCGTTCCCGAAATCGTATTGACGGTGAGCTTTTGAAACATGCCTCCACCGCCTGCACCGACAAACGGTCGCCACCCATCCCCAATCGGATAAGAAAACTCGACATTCACCATCAGCGGCACCTGCAAGAGATATCCTTCCGCATCCATCTTCATCGTTCCATTGAGATTCGGATTTCCACCGACCCCCGTGAAAGTGCCGTTGCCCGAGATGGTATAGGACTCGACCGTGTTGTAGATACAACCGGTTTCAAACTCGAAATTGATCCACTCGTTCAACCGATAGCCTGGTGCAAAATCGAAACGAACGCCGGGGTTGAAACCAATTGACTCATAACTAACTGTTCCATTGAACTGCACCTGATTCGAAAAGAGGGGGCTGATGTTCGTTTGCGGATAATCCCGAGAATCTCGCTGAGCGACCGACATATCGGAGTTGACCGTTCCGCCGAGGGCAACTCGCAGGCCTGGCCCTGGGCCCGTCACTGGCTGCGCCTGCACGTCGGTCAGGGACAATCTCTGGGCAAAAAGATTTGTTCCACAAAGAAACAACATGATCAGTAAGCACCATGCCCTCGCGAGCGGCATTGCGTCCTTTTCTTGAGGCATTGGATTCATCTCACGCTAAGGCCGCAAAGGGGGGCAAAATCCGTGTCCTGCAACTAGGGGAGAAATTAGGGCCAATCTCCATTTCCCATATTCCTTCGCGTCCTTGGCGACCTTTGCGTGAGGCATCATTTTCAGCTTGGGTCAGAAGCGAATCGTCACCGTCCCCATGAGCGACATCGACGGGACCGACTGTCCTGTGATCGAATTCAAATAGCGAAACTGAACATCCACCATCAGATCGGGCTCCCCAGGATTGATCTGTATTCCACCAAACCCTTGATACGCACCCAAGGTCTGGCTTTCGGTGTAGTTGTCCGGAGTTCCAGTGACAAAGACCTGGCGAAAAATGCCTCCCATACCACCTCCTGCGACCAAGCGAATCCGGGTGGCTCCGAGGGGATCGGTGCGGAAAATGAAATTTCCCATCATCGGAACCTGAAACAGTTGAACATTGGTGATCTGTGACATGCCGGTCGCTGTGATATTTCCCGCCTGATTGGAGTAAACCGTATTGTAAAGCAGCCCCCCCTCAATTTCGAAGGCGATGTTGTCATGAAACTGTGTGCCCAACATCACCCCCGTCGCAAAACCCGGAGCCATGTCAACGCTGCCAGTAATGCCAAAATCCGGGTAATCCACATTCGTAATGAAACTCAATCCGATCCCGGTGCGAACGTAGTAGGGGGTCAAAGCCCCGCCGTTTTGATTGGCAGAAGATCCGTCCGCCTCGGATTTTGTTCCTGTGAGGGGACGGTCCACCAGTTCCGCATTGGGATCAGACAAAGGAGGCGGGCTTACAAAAGGGTGGGCATTGGCGGCATCATTTTGAGCGGTATCGACTCCGCCACTGTCCGCACCCCAGGACATCGCTGATAAAAGCGTTAGCCAAGCGATCCACACACCCCATCTGCACATAAGGAGGAAGCCTGAAAAGCCAGAGCAAAGCTTCAAGTGTCTATCCGAGAGCCAAAAAAGAACCTGTGAATAGTCATCGAAGTGTCGTTTTGGGGTTGTTCGGAATCGGTTCACAAGCTGTGTTTTTGACCGATCAAACGCCATCGCATCCTTTGGGGTAAAATCCAAAAAAGAGTATGCCTTCGCAGTTTTTTTCCAGGTTGATTCGGGCGGTGATGACGGGACTGTTTCTTTTCCTGCCAGGCATTCTTTTTGCGCAAGGGTTCGGTGGAATCCGCGGGCAGGTTCTAGATTCCGATTTTGGCCAACCGATAGCCAGGGCCTCCGTCGCCTTGCAGGACACTCCCTTCGGGGCGATGACAGATGAGGCCGGGCGATTCACGATCAGCGGGGTGCCCCCGGGGATCTATGTCTTGACGGCCCGGTCGTCCGGGTATGTTCCAAGGGTTATGCCGGATGTTTCGGTTGCAAGTGGACTCTTTAACGACATTCGTATCGAGACAATCGCCGAGGTGGAGGAAATGGAGGAGTTGGTGGTTCCCGGGGATTTGGAAAAAACCTCGGAAACCGGGCTTTTGGCGGAACGGCAGGGGGCCACGGCCGTCTTGGATACCATCGGGGCGGATCTGATTTCCAAACTGGGAGCCTCCACCGCCGGGGATGCACTGAAGCGGATGGTCGGAACCTCGGTGGTCGACGGAAAGTATGTCGTCGTCCGCGGTCTGTCCGACCGATACGTCAACACGCTGATGAATGGGGGGAGGTTGCCCTCGTCTGATCCGGACAAGCGGGCGATCAACGTGGATCTTTTCCCCGGGCCGACTTTGGAGAGCATCAATACGACCAAGACCTTCACTCCGGATCAACCGGGAGATTTTACTGGGGGCAGCGTCGACATCCGAACCAAACAGTTTCCGGACAAACCTTCATTCGGGGCTTCCGCGACCGTGGAGTACAACAGCCAGGCCACCTTCAATCCCGATTATCTCACTTACGCAGGAGGGGGAACGGGGCCGTTCGGCTTCCGGGCCAACCAAAGAGAAATCCCTCAGAGTGTGATCAATAATACCAATATGCAGAGCCTTGACCCCAGGACACTGAATGCGGGCAATAATAATCTAGCCAAGGCTGAGAGTGTTAATTCTTCTATGCGCCAGATGAGTTCCGTGGTCGGGCTTACCAACAGCACCCCTGGGCCGAACTATAGCTTCAACATGCAGGGAGGAGACTCGGTGGATTACGGGCCAGAGCAGAAAATCGGCACCTTTGGTGCCTTCAGTTACCGGCATAAAAATATTTATAATCCACAAACAACCCGGGGAAATTATTCCATTCAAGCAGGCGCGCTTAATCCCGACATCATTCTGAGCGACAACAAGGCTTCCGAAGATGTTCTTTGGGGTGGGCTGGCGAATTTTGCCGTCCAGCCGGATAAAGACCACCGGGTGGCGATCAACGTGATCTTCAACCAGCAGGCCACCGACACGTCGGACTTTCAGTTTTCCGACAAAGCTTTGAACCCGTCGCTCCCGGCCGACAAGCAGTTCCAGTATACGACGATTCAGTACAGCGAAAGGCAGTTGGGCTATGTGCAGTTGAACGGGAACCACAAGATCAACGCGTTCCGAGAAATTGAAATCGATTGGGTCGGTGGGTTTGGGCAGGCCCAGTTGAATGAGCCGGACCAGAGGCTTTTTCAAAATGCCTACGACCCGACGACGGGGGATTACGCGGAACTCCAGCCGGGGGATCCTTCGTTCACGGCATCAAAAAGGCCTCTCCAGCGGTATCAACGGCAACTTACGGAGGGGGAGTACAACGCCATTGCCAATATTTCGGTTCCCTATTTTGAGGAGAAGGACAATCCCAGTAAATTCAAAACAGGGTTTTACATCGACACAACGCAACGGGATTACAATCAGGCCAGTTTTGTTTACGAATACGGCGGAACTGACTATCCGCAGGACTACCAGGCTTACAATCAGGCGGAGGCAGATGGGCAAAACTGGAATGATGTTTTTCTGAATGAGAACCGGTCTGGACTGGTCAATCCGACTGGGCAGGGTAACGGAGACTTCATGTCGTGGACTGCCTCGAACAACTCTTCCGGACTGGGGACCTACTACAACGCCTACCAGCAGGTACTGGCTTCTTATGTGATGACCGACTTTCGTCTCTTTCCGCAGTTGACCTTTACGGGGGGAGCCCGCTTTGAAAACACTAACATCCAGGTGGAGGGACCGACTTCCACGCTTTTCCCGACGACGGCCGACGCCACGGCCGATATTCAGGAGCTGGATCTTCTACCGGCGGCCGGTGCCACATTCCAGATCATGCCCGAAATGAATTTACGCCTTGCTTGGTCCCAAACGATTGCCCGTCCTTCGTTCAAGGAGTTGGGGCCGGTGGTCACCCAAGACTTTTCCGATGCCACCATCTTTGTCGGCAATCCGCAATGGAAAGTTTCCCACATCAACAACTACGATGTGCGGATCGAATATTTCCCACGCGGAGGAGAGGTGATTGCCGTCAGCGGATTTTATAAGTCCATCAAGGCCCCGATTGAGCAGTCGATCGCCCAGCTGGGAGATACCCAGTTCTATCAGTATCAGAATAACCCGAACGGAACGCTTTGGGGGGCGGAATTCGAAGCCCGCAAAAGGCTGGATCAATGTCACGAGTATCTGAAAAACTTCTCCGTCAACTTTAATGCCACATACGTTCAGTCCGAAGTCCCTCTCAGTGCCGACCAGCAGAGAATTGCCCAGACCCGAGTGGGCAATTACTCCACTAGCCGCCCCCTGCAAGGCCAGCCTCTGTACATCATCAATGCCGGCCTCAGCTACGACGACCAGCCTAATGGGTTTTTTGCCGGCCTCTTTTATAATGTCACAGGGCCTTACCTCTATGCAGTCGGCTACGATTTGCCTGATATTTACGAGCAACCGGCCCCTTCGTTGGATTTTAATCTGACCCAGGAATTCGCCGATCACTGGTCCTTCACCTTCCGGGGGAAAAATCTTCTGAACCCGATCTTCCGCCAGACCATCACCTACCAGGGAAGCGAGGTGGATTACTTGGCTTATACCAAGGGTTATGATGTATCCCTTGGGCTGAAATACGGATTCTAAATTCGTTCGGAACGTCCTTATGGGACGTGGGGAATGACGAAGTCGGGGTCAGCCTTCACCTTGCGAATTTCCAAAGCCTTGGTGGCCGGAGCAATCACGGCTTCTTCCGGGGGCAAGCCGTAGCGGGACTCGAGAGACGCCCATTGGGGCGGTGTCCCGGCCAGAAAAGCAAAGGTTTCCATTCTTTGGCCCACCAGAATGCGGACCTGATCCGAGTTGGCGGGAGCTGAACCTGCCACGAACCCGTTCGCAGAGACTGCGGAAAGTCCTTGGAGAGAAAAATCCTTTACATGCCCGGGAGCCAAGAGATTCATTCCTGCACGCAAGGGGAACCGAAAAGCGTGGGTGCGGGGTTCGCCCGTCACCGTAAAGGTCAAATTGTCGTCTCGATTTCTCAAAAGAATCATGCCGTAGCCAGGGGGGACAATGGTCTCCGATTGTTCGGGCCCCATTCGGTTGGTGGTCAATCGCCATCCCGGAAGATTCTTGGCGTCCCCCAAGCAAGGAAAAAAGCTACGATAGCCCGATTTTGCCGCGGGATCGTAGAGGCGGATTTGGTCACTCGCGGCAGCGGACCACCCTTTCCCAAGAGCCGTGGTGGTGGCACTCCCGAACAAGGTTGCGAGTGTCCAATGGGGATGAATCGAAAAGCTGGCACCGGCCAGACCCGAGGGGAGATCGGTCCGGGTGTTGTAGGGGGAGGATTTCAGAACCACGTAACCTTTTTCTTCCAGCGTCCGGACGGGGTCCACCTCGTACCGTTCGCCTTCGAGGGAGGAGTCGGCCGGGGCAGAGGAAACTTCCAAAAAGCATGGGCCGGTACCCCATCCCGGGACGGTGGTGAAATCGATGGGAGGATAGGAATTGACCTGCACGCGGAAATTCGAGGGGTCCGCTTGGTTGATCTTTCCCGAGAATAGGGCGGGACGGAGAAGAGGAACTCCCATATAACTGGAACCAGGAGGTAGGGAATACGGCAACTGCACGGGTTCGGCAAAAAGTCTGGGAGTCACTAAGAGAGAGAGCAGTCCGAGATTTCCGAGAAAACGAAAAAAGGAAAAGGGATGAGAATTTTTCATGGGAGAATTGTCATGGTGGCGTTCTGGATGATGTAAGCCTTCGGGTTGGCGATGTAAAATTTCACTGCGTAGGTACCGGCTTGGGTGGGGGTGCCAGTGATCAGGCCCATCTGACGATCGGCGGCCGTGGCGAAGGAGAGACCCAGAGGAAGCCCCGACGCATTAAAAGAGACCGGATCGGCGGCCGAGCGGGCGGCCCCGCTGGCGGTGATGTACTGCCGATAGGCTTGGCCGACTTGCCCAGCGGGAGGAGTTACAAAGCCGGATCCCGCAGCACTAGGAGAGCTTCCGACCACGGTGATCACGAGGTCACGGGTGACACTTTGCAAAGCTCCTCCGCGACCGATGTTGGAGACCGTTTTCCGAATGGTGTAGGTTCCCGGCTGGGTGGGGCGGCCCGAGACGGAAGCATTCAGCCCCGAAGTTGTTCCTGAGAGCCAATCAGGCAAATTGGAGAAGGAGGCGGTTGTATTGCCAGCCCCATTGATCGAAAAAGTTTTGGTACTGTAGGCTGCCATCGAGACATAGTCCGTACCTGCCACCGTGACGTAGGTGGAGGCATTCGTGCTATCCACTAGGGTGGGGGGATTGACATCGATCGTAAAGGTGACCGTGAGAATGGCGCTGTCTCCACCGCCCAAACCAGCGGCATTCAGAGCATTGTTGGCACGGAACTGTGCGGTAAAAACGCCCGATTCTGTCGGAGTGACTCGGAACACGCCGGTGGTTGCATTCAGCTTTCCACTCAACCAAGAAGCAGGGACAGCACTGGCTCCCAGAATGGAGTAGGAATTAGGGGCTACGGCGCTGACATTGGCCGTAGTTGTCAGGGTATAAGTGATAGGGGTGCCAACATATCCGGTAACTGTGATGGCGCTATTGAGGGTAGGGGTTTGGCTGTTCACGGATATGGTGATGGTTCCCGAGGCGGTGACTCCATTGGCAGATCCATTGACCGTTACAGTTCTCCTGCCGATTGCGGTGGGAGTACCGGAAATAATGCCGGTTGTTGGAGAGAGGGATAATCCTGTGGGTAGGGAGCTGCCGAGAGTATACGCCGTGGGAACAAATCCTCCCGATCCGGTGGGAGAAGCGGTTGCACCTGCAGAATTCAGGGTCAGGGACGCGTTGGTAAAGCTGAGGGTAGGGGCTGTTACCGTGAGAGAGAAGGAGGAGGAGCCCGTTCCGGAGGCATTGGTGGCTCGGATGGTCACATTGAAAGTTCCGGTTTGGCTGGGAATTCCGGAAATCACCCCTGTGCCGGCGGCACAGGACAGACCCGTCGGCAAACCGGCCGCGGAATAGGAAGTGGGGGAGTTATCGCCCGTGATGGTGTATCCAGCGTAAGCGACTCCAGCTACCGTCGATTGGCTAGCCAAGCTACTGGTGATCGAAGGGGTGCCTCCAGCGGAATTGCTGAGGGTAAGAACCAGCGTGGCGGTGCGAGCGCCGAGGGGGCCGGTGGCGGTGAGAGGAATATTGTAAGTTCCAGCCACGGCCGTGGGAGTGCCACTGATTTCTCCCGTTGTGGTGTTGATCGAAAGCCCGGTGGGCAGGCTAGTGGCGTTGAACGAAGTGACCCCGTTGTTCGCAAGAATCGTGTAGCTGAAGGCATTGTTACGGGTCGCGCTGGCGACCAGGGAGCTGGTAATGCCGTACCCGTTTCCAATCGTGGCCAGCCGGTAATTTCCGTCCCCTCCAATGCTTCCCAAACAGGGGCGCATATTCGGCCCGTCGAAATCGTTGCCGTCGAATTCGAGATCGGCGGAGGACAAAGATCCGGCTCCGATAGCGGGAAAGACAACGGAGGAGACCCCGTCACTGTAAACGAAAATGCCGACTTGGGTTGCGGTCGTGATCGAGGTGCTGTTGAAAACCAGAATATAGATGGGATTTCCGTCAAAAACCGTGGTGGAGGTTTTGGTCAAGCTGGCGAAGGCACTTCCGTTGAAAACCGTGTTCACGGTGGTCGATCCCCAAAGGGTTGCCTTTCCTGTGGCAAAAAGGTTGTCGAGATTGGTGCGAACCTGAGCCTGAGTACCGTTCAGTAAACTTGCAATCTGAGCATCGGTAAGGGGAGTGGTCGTGCTCGTCGCGTCATTCAAAACGCCGACGCGGATGATGGAACTGGTGGCCAGCGAGTTTCCACTTTCATTCGCAATCCCAGCGGTACCTGCGATCGTGACTAATTCGATCGCCTGGAGGGAGGAGGTCATCCCCAGCAGGCCAACTACCATTCCGATGGCTTTGATGCAATCCCCCGCGAGCGAGGAAAACAAAGAGCCCTTCTTCTTCCCTATCCTTGGGGACAGGAGGAAGCAGTGGAAACAGAAAATGGAAGCGGGCATGCCCATATGGTTAGGTAAGTCTCATTTTCCGAAAGGTCAAAGGACGGCTTGTGACAATATGATGTCATTTCGAATCCTAGGGACGGACTCATCGTGGGTAGAGGAAAAGATCATCAGAAATTCGTAAAGATCGAAACTTTTTTACGTTTTTCAGCAAGGGAATCAGACAAAAGCAGATCAGTTTTGTGTGACGGAAATATGCCAAGGCCAGAAAAAAAAATCATAAGTCATTGCAAATCAGTAGTCCGCCCCCTGATCTAAAGTCAGTTTTGTCACACAAACGTTACAATAAACCAGTAGCGGAAAAAATATTAATGAGTAATTTTTCTTTATGTCGAAACAGATTTTGACTTCAGCAAAAACAAACCAAGGAGAAAAGACCACTATGAAAATTCGTAACCTCATCCTCTTACTGTCCGCCCTCGCATTGCCCCTCCAGGCTGCCGATGTCGGGACTGCCTACCTCAACCTCCCTGTGGCTATAGCCAAGGGCGAAACGAAACTTGTCGGTGTATTCCTAGCCCGACCCGTTCTTCTTAAGGGCGAAGTGGCTAGCGATGTCACCGCCGGAGCAACTAGCTTTACAGCTTTCGGCAACAATGTGTTCTCTGCATACACACCGACGAGCGAAGTGGGGGCTGCGGAATTGGCTCCTGAATCAGATAATCACTTTGTTCTGGAATTCACCAGCGGTCCCTCTACAGGCCTAATCAAGCAGGTGACTGCTTTCAACGGAAGCACGGCGACCGTGATTGGAGGTCTTCCTGCGCTCACCGCCGGCATGCAGTTTGTTCTCCGCAGGGATCATACCTTGGATTCGTTATTCCCAGGGGGAGCAGGGCTGAAAAGTGGTAGTACCGTAGGAACAGCTGACGTTATCTCCGTGCTTTCATCCACCGGTCTTCTGAATCGCTTTTTCTACCAGACAGGATACGGATGGCGTTTGGAAACTGATCGCAATTTGCCTACAAATCCTAATCCTAAGAATCGCGCATATGTACGAGTTTCGCTCGGATCCGGCTTTGCCTTTAAGGCCAATGCGGCCAAGACCATTAACTTGTCGGGCGAATATCGTGGAGCCCGTAGCCAGATCACTCTTGAAGGGACCAGTGGCACGATCGTTGCCAATCCCTATCCCGTTGCAGTTACGTTGGCAGATTCAGGTTTGGCCCAGTATCTCACTAAGGCCACTAGCGCAGCTGGTGCAGACAGCCTACGGTTCCTTGAGGGCGGCAGGTATGTTTCCTACCACAATAATGGAAGTAACTTTGTCAAATCCTCCGGGGGCGCTCTTTCAGATAGTAAGGTTCTCGGAGTAGGGGATGCATTCCTGATCGTGAATAAGGTCAGGCAAAATGTTGCCTTTGCACCCCAGGTGATCGCCAAATAATCCAAGAAATCATAAGCGGATCAACGATCAAAAAGGGACAAATGACAGCTCTTAGAAAAAATTCCCGGATAGCTCAAGTCGCCATCCTAGGTTTTTTCTGTACTTTGTCGGGCGCCAAAGCAGCTAACATAGAACTTACCGTTGATTGGGGAAATGGGTTTGGCGCTAAGAGTTCGACAGAGACAGCCTTGTCCACCTCGGGAGCAACTACCCTCCAATTGGGTTGGTTCAGTTCCGTCCCAACCAACTGGAGTGCGATTAACCGCTCAAATCTCTCAAGCAGTTTCACAAGTATAGCTCAGCTCTCATACAGGGGTGGAGGGTCTTATCTGTTTGAGGGTAATTATACCGCAGTAGATACGACTTACACTTACGAATCCGATGGGGTTACAGTAAAAGATGAAATTGATAATGCCATGGCCCTAAACAGAGCTTTTCTTGTGATGACAAGCGGTTCTGACCAGCTGGGAATTTTCTCTTGGGCCCTACCAAATGGAACAGACTTTTACATGCCCCGGGATCCCCTGCGGTTACCTGGAGAAACCATTGTGGTAGACACCACAGTTGGTAGCACCGAGACCTACACTTTTAATATGGTCGCGAAGGTCGGTTCGGTTAATTCAAGCGGGGTTCAACTTGCCTCCGCTTCTGGCTCGGTGGCTACTTCCCCTCAGAGCATCACTTTCGGGGCAATCGCATCAAAGAGTGTCGGCGATTCCTTTGTTTTGGCCGCTACAGCGTCCAGCGGTCTGCCCGTAAGCTATAGTTCCTCAAACCCCTCAGTGGCCACCGTCGCTGGGAATGTTGTGACAATTGTGGGGAGTGGTTCGGTTATGATCACGGCATCGCAAGGGGGCAACTCCAGTTACTCGCCCGCCACCGAGGTGTCGCAGGGGATCAACACGTATGCGACGACTGCATTGCGCGTGGCATCGTTGGGCACGCCAGTTTTGAATGCTGGGCAGACTTCGGTCGTACACACCTTTATTGGGAATCCCAACGCTACCTACACGATTGAGTACAAAACCGACCTGAGCGCCGCCGCCTGGAGCACTATTACAGTTCAAACCGGTGTCTCTGGGACGTTCCCCGCCACCTTTACCTCTTCTGGTGATTATGTGAACGCTTGGAAAAGCCGAATGTTTTTCCGCGCTAAGAATTCGTAAACAAAACCCAAAGGAAAAATACACACATGAAAAACAACACAATCAAAAAGCTAGCCCTCTTGGCTGGTTTCATCCTCAGCATTGGTTCGGCCCACGCCGCGAATATGAGTTACACCCTATACGCCGATCTCACCGTCAATCTTCCAACAGCGATCGACCCTTCCAACCAAAGCGGTCGTGTTTGGATCGGTAATTTTGGTAGTGAGGCCAATGGCACCCTCCTTTCGCAGGCCAATGTACAGGCCGGCGGATCCAGCCTGCTGAATTCCTTCCGGCCTTTGGCTAGTTTTGGACTTAGCAGTGGCATCAGTGGCCCTCTCGGAGATAACTATAGCGGTCGCCGTGGAACCTTGAATGTCGGAGATGGAATCACTGGTGCATACACTGTGGCTCCCGGGCAATTTGCCGGTCAGGATGCTTACATTTTGGCTTTGGCTGAGGTAAGCACCGTTTGGACCGATGCGTTGGCCAGCTGGACTGCTTCTGGGATCAACAGTGCAATTCTTATTCGTACCGCAATGAACTTCTCGGCCAACAGTGGGGACCCCACTGTTGACTTCGCCTTGGACGCCGACAATGGCACATTGATTTTCGGTACGCAGACAGCCAGCTCGATTACCTCCGCCGCCATTCCGGAACCTTCCGTTACCACCTTGCTGGTGCTGGGTGCAATCGGCCTGGGGGCTCTCCGCCTCCGCCGGCAGACCGTCTAAATTTCAAAGCAAAAAACCAAAAAAACATAAGGAAAAAATAAAATGAAAAACAACCTCATCAAAATCGCGCTCGGAATGATCTTGGTGGCCGGCTCGGCCCATGCAGCCGATACCCGCACTTTTGCCAATGGGTATTACTTCCAAAACGTTAATGACATCACAGGTAACGTCACCAAGAATACTGGCACCCTCGCCAATCGTATCACTGTCATTACCACCGACCAGCGCTGGACTTCCGATACCATTTATATCCTGAACAACCTGACCTTTGTAGAGTCTCCCGCCACCTTGACCATTGAGCCCGGAACCATCATCCGGGGTGAGCCCGTGACCACAGGAGGTACAAGCACTCTTGATCCGGCCGATCCCGGCTCGCTTATCATCTGTCGCGGCGCTAAGATTGTAGCTCAAGGCACAGCCGAATCTCCGATCTACTTTACTTCAATTGCTGATCCTTTTGTTCCCGGTGGCGAGAAAACGATTCCCACCGTGCTACCAGCCAATTCAAAGCCTATATCGGCCTATAATACTGCTGCTTACAATGGTTCGTATAAAGCACATGACGTCGATGCACAGTGGGGTGGTTTAACCATTCTGGGTCGTGCTCCCGTTGGCTTTGGTGGCGGCACGTCAACTGGGGGAAATCTACAGATTGCAGTGAGTGCGACGGCACAGGGAGGCAATTACACTCAAAATCCAAAGTTTACGTTTACGCACTACAATGTGGATAGGTCTGTAAATACGACCAGTTACACAACTTCTTATAGCATTGAGCCTTTGTTGAGTCCTGTTGCTGTTGCTTCAGTTCGGGTGGACAACGGTGGTAAGTTCACTGGCAGTAAGCCAACTTTTAAGGCAACTGCTGCCGACGGATCCAGAACGGCGATAAAGACTGTTCTTGGTACTCCTGTTGTGGCTTATAATTTCGGTGCAAACGGTGTTTTCAATGGCACCTCGGTCTCGGTTCCTGCCCCAGCGAATGTTGGTGCTGTTGCCAGCGATACGACAACAGGCTCTGCAGCCGCTTCTGACGACTATTGGGAAATCATCTCTGTTCCCTTAGCCGCTAACTCGAGCGATGATGCCAACATAGGTGGATTGCAATACAATGTACCGACGAAGTCTGGCCCTGCTCCGTTTATTAAAGCCAATGGCTTCAGCAAAGCAGAGGTGGCCTTGGAGTATACCCATTCAGCTGGATACTTAACGACCACAGCTTCGACTGAGTGGGCTACGTCTGGACATGCCATTACAGCACCTACTGATGGTCTTCCCGGTACTGCTGTTGGTGGCACTGTTTGTACTGTTTACCCTGAGCTTCGCTTGATACTTAATCCTACAGTACTTTATGGTGTGATTGTAAAGGCGCCCACAGCTAACGGTGTTCTTCCTACCGCTGGGTACTCAGATGCTAATCCATTTGTTACTGTAGCTATCTCTCAGGGTGGACTAGCAAATTCGAAGGTAGGGTCAGCTGCCGCTGCTCCAAGCTCACAGGCCACAGCGACATGTAGTGTATCCACCTCCGCTGTTTCAGATCCTTCGGCTATTCCGTTAAAAGGTGGAATCGGTGCTAACTTCATTGAAGGATTCCAAGCGATAGACGGTGCTACCTATGGCTTGTCCTTTGCCCCCACGGTGGACTCTGACGGTGCTGCTTGGACTACCTTCAGTGGTGGTATCTACGGGGGTTCCAATTCTGCAGATAACAGCGGATGCATCCGCTTTTGCCGGTTCTCCTTTGGCGGCTATGTTCTATCCCCCAACAACGAGATCAACGGAGTTACCTACGGTGGTGCGGGAAGCGGAACTGTCACCGAGTTTGTTGAGATCTTCAACAATGCGGATGACGACTTTGAAATGTTCGGTGGATGCAACAGTTTGAAATACGTTGCCGGCATTTTTGGTGGTGACGACGGTTTCGATACGGACATGGGATATCGTGGTAATGGCCAGTTCATGTTCCAACTCCAAAACAACACTAAAGCTGGGTCTATTGCCACAGGCCGGCCGACAGCGAACATCGGGGATAACTTGGGTGAGAACGACGGCAACGAGGATCCAAATACGATCGCGAATGGCACCTATCCTGGAACAGAGTTCACCTACTTCAATCTTACTGCGATTGGCGTGGGATATAACGTGAACGGTACATTCCCCTCGGATCGTTCCGGTGTGAACTTCAAGGACAACTCGGGCGGCAAGATTCTCGATTCCGTATATGTCGAAGCTCCCTCGGGTGCAATTCAGGATCAGTCGACAACAGCGGACACTGCGGCTGCAGGTCGCAGGATCGCGCTTGCTCCTTATGGCACCCCGACGGTTGCTAACGAGCCACAGGGAGTCATTGCATATAACACTTGGTCGAAGTGTGCTGGAGGAAAGGTTAGTAACCCTGTCACTGCCAATTACACTAAGAAAGATGCGACGATGTTTCCCATTACGAGTGGTCGTACATCTTCAGGTGGAAGTACCATCAATAACAGCTTTGCTGTGGGCAAAATGCTGGTTGATGATCTCTCCAACTTGTTCGTAGGAACTGACGTTGTGGTCAGTACTGGGACCAATGGACGGCTGAATGGTGTTGATCCGGTTCTGGCTTCGGGTGCTTTGGAACGTTCCAATGGAACGAACCCACGTAACTCGATTGCTGTCGCAGTTGGAGCGACCTCAGGCAAGCAGAGTCAGACGGTGAACCGTGGCAACTTTTTTGCACCTAACACGTTCCGTGGTGCTTTCCGGGACTTCAACTGGCTTAAAGGGTGGTCCTTGGCTGACCAGTTGGGCGTGTTTGCGAATAACAATGTGGTGGTGCCTGATGTAACCCTCACCGTCGACGGTTCCGGGAACATTGTAGCTAACTTCACTGGTGCCGACCTCATCCAGTACAACATCGAAGTTTCGACCGATAACAAAACTTACCTGCCTTTCTCTACTGAGACAGGTACTGGGGGAACCATTTCGAAGAATCTGGCTCGTTCCGGTCTGACCTTCGTTCGGGTGACACCTCTCTAATTGTCGCAACAATACGTTTGAAGATGCGGGCCGGTCTACTGACCGGCCCGCTTCATTTTGGAGTTATCATAAAATGAAAAAACTTACACCCTTGGTGGTGGCTCTTGCTGCTCTGGCAGTTGGTTGTCGTCCGCCTCTCCCTGAGGGAAAGATCCCTGCAACCCTTTCTTTGGCATGGGATAAGAATCAACTCGTATCTGGGGATGAAGAGGCCCGCAACCTACTTGGCATTCGATTGGTACGTCAGGCCGGGGATCTTCACGATTATCAGACCGCAACGGAGGAAGCACAGGCTATTGGGGGAGCAAAGCGTGGTTTGGCCCTCGCCTTGCTCGCTTGGGATGCGTCGAACGGCGGGTACACGGACCAAGCCAAGCAGCTGATCCGTCTCGCCGATATGGATACCTGGATTGTTTCCGATTCTGACAAAGGCGCCCGGGATGCGTATTTGGCGGGCGCAGAAATGCGTTTAGGAAAGGTGGTCCAGTCCAAAAAGCGTACTTCTGCTATTTTGGATTCCAGTCAGAAGGATTTTGCTGAGCATCTGGTGCAGGCTGCCCAGTTGGCAATAAATCCTAAAGAGAAGATTTCTGACGGAAAAAATATCCGTCAGGATATCGTCAGTCCCACGGCTCAGGCACTTCTTTATCATTTCAAGAACCCTGTCGCCACACGGGCCGAGAAGGCAGATATTTATCGACTGATTGAGCGCCTGATCCCTGCGGCCGATCCCGGGACGGCTACGGAGTGTTGGTCCCGTCTGGCTATAGCAGCTTATGAGAGTGGTTTGGTGGGGGAGGGGGCGGTTGCGGCGAGGAAATCGATGGAACTGGCGCAATCGCTCGATCCCCGCACGGAAGGGTATGCAGTTGGACTTCGAAATGCGGCTTTGGCGCTGCTGGTAACCGGTGATCGTACGGAAGCTCTCCATTGCCTCGAGTTGGCTTCGGCCAAGCCCGAGCTCATTGCGTATTTCTTCCAGCCCGAGGCCATGATGGCGATTGCGGAGGGTTATGAAAAGGCAGGGGAAAAGGAAAAGGCCAACACTTACTGGTTGAAGGCCATCAAAACGGCCAAGGGACATCATCATCCCCGGGCTCGTCAGATGAACGTAGTTTTACTTCTGAGCAACATGGCACGGGCGGGAGTTGCCCCAAGTCCGGAGGTGATGGAAGTCATTGAGGCGATTGGGCGTGGGGAAGGTGGGGATGCGCCTCTTCCCCCTGGATATGTGAAGGTCGGCGATGCCAAGACCAACGCAAGCACAGCACCAGCCAAACAAGATAAGAAGGACAAGAAAAAGAAAGAATCCAAGGTCCCTGCGGCCTAAGAGCCTCTTATTTTGGGCTGTACTGGACCTTGAGAAGATAAAGCCCCTCGGCTGGTGCAGTGGGAGGGGCAGTGGAGCGGGAGCGGAGTACCTACCACCACCTCTGACCCCTAATTCAAAAAACATCCTTCCAAGCAGTTGGCTTTCAATGAATTACATAACCTCTGACCCCGCATAAACCCTTGCAATTCATACCCTTACAGGCCTGGTTTTTGACATAGACCTCTGACCCCACATTTCAAAAATGGTCTTTTAAGTCATTGGAAGTCATGAATTTGCAAGACCTCCGACCCCATATAAGTGGTTGTTGGAAAGTAATTTAGGGGGCTGTTTTTTGAGGGTGGAAAAAAAGTTTAGAATGACCGCACCTTTTTCTGATTTCCGAGGTTTAATCCTATATGGCGAGAAAGCGCAGATGCATTCTTCCGGGGGCGTATTATCACGTCTGCAATCGGGCAACGGAAAAGAGGGTACTTTTTAGTACACCATCCGATTTTGATATTTGGGTAAAGACCCTTCGCGAAACTATTGAATTATACCCACTCAAAATTCACGCCTTTTGTGTTATGCCAAATCATTGGCATATCCTTGCAAGTTCTCCATCTGGTCCGGCTTTTACTAAAGCAATGCAGTGGCTCGGTGCCACTCACGCAATCCGCTGGAGAAAGAGGGCGGACAGTGTAGGCAAAGGAGCTGTTTATCAGAGCC
>Ga0214921_10005852_pt1 | contig 17164 bp, 12 predicted proteins | sample LL1505_MetaG_FD_177992 | JGI IMG/M metagenome (GOLD analysis project Ga0214921, IMG submission 177992) | Freshwater microbial communities from Lake Lanier, Atlanta, Georgia, United States - LL-1505 | ecosystem: Environmental > Aquatic > Freshwater > Lake | place: USA: Georgia | collected...
GAGGCAAAATCATCTTGCAACGGAAAAGACAAAATAAGCGCAGAAAAAGCTAACTGCAAAACAGCTGATGGCGCAGAAAAACATGCTTGCAAAGGCAAAAATTCTTGCAAAGGTCAAGGTGGTAATGGCAAAAATTCTTGTAAAGGAAAAGGCTCTTGTAGCACCCAAGACAAATAAGATAGATTTAAAAGACAACAGAAGGCAAAAATTTACCTTCTGTTGTTCTATTTTATGAAGCATAAAAAAATACCAATACAGGCCAAATTTGGTCTTGGTTTGCGCTCAACACATTACGAATATATTTTTGCCAATAAGCCAAAAGTTGACTGGTTTGAGATTATCTCAGAAAATTTTATGGAAAGTGGTGGCAATCCCAAATCTAATCTCGCCAAGATTAAAGAGCTTTATCCAATTGTAATGCACGGCGTTTCACTTTCGATTGGAACTGTTGATCCCCTAAATTCTCAATATTTAAAGAAGTTAAAAAAATTAATTAAATGGGTGAATCCGCTTTGGATTTCTGACCATCTTTGCTGGACCGGAGTTGCTCATAAAAATACCCACGATCTTTTACCCCTTCCCTACACTAGAGAAGCTCTGCGACATGTGGTGCAAAGAATCAAAGAAGTTCAAGATTATTTGGAAATGCCTTTGGCTTTAGAAAATCCCTCAACTTACCTTGAATTTAAAGATTCAAAAATACCGGAAGCCGAGTTTATTTCAGAAATGACCGAAAAGTCTGGATGCAACTTGCTACTTGATGTGAATAATGTTTATGTGACTTGTTACAATCACGGGCTTGATCCTAAAAAATATATCGACTCTTTACCATTAGAAAAAGTGATTCAAGTTCACCTTTCTGGTCACAAAAATAAAGGAAACCATATTATTGATACTCACGATGATTTTGTGGTTGATGAGGTTTGGAATTTATACAAATATTTTGTTTATAAAGCTGGGCGTGCTTCCAATACTATGGTTGAATGGGATGACAATATTCCTGAATTTCCGGTGCTTTTTGATGAACTTAAAAAAGCCAAGGCGGCGGCAAATAATGCCACAAATTATATTTTGCCTAATATTTCTCTTAACAAATTTAGAAAAAAATCACAAAAAATAATTCATCTTAAAGACTCACAAAAGTTGATGCAAAAAGCCATAATGCTTGGCAAAAATTTTGATAGCGAAGTGCGGGAATGGATTTTTGATAAGGAAAAATTTTCAGCTCAAGACCAACTAAAAGTATATTCAAACGCTTACCGCTATCGTTTAAATGATATAACAGCAGAAGATTATCCGGCACTAAAAAATTATTTAGGAGAAAAAAAATTCAACGATTTGATTTGGGATTTTGTCAATAATGAGCAACCAACTCATTTTAACATCGCAAAATATACACTGAAGTTGCAAAAATTTTTAGAAAAAAAATATCCCAAAGATATTTTTTCCCACGAGCTTTGTTGTTTGGAAACAATAATAGCGCAGCTGCATGAACAAGAAGAAACCGCACCACTTGAGCAAAAGCACCTAGAAAATATGACGGTAGAAAAATTGATGCGATCAAAACTATATCCGCGCAAAGCCTTGAAACTGCTTGATCTTAGCTATCTGGTCAATAAATATTACCAAGAAGTGATGGACGAAAAAAAATCAAAACCAGTAAAGGGGGAAAGTTTTTTAGTTATATTTCGTCATGAAAATTCAGTTTGGCGCATGGATTTAGAGAAAGAAGAATTTCAATTACTGCAAAAATTATTCAGCAAAATGAAGGTCGCTGAAGCTTTGGCGTGTAATAAGAAATTGAAACCAGAAATGGTTTCAAAATGGTTTAGCAAGTGGATTAACAATGGATTGCTCGCAGTTCATAATTATTAAAATTAAGTGGAAAAATATGTTTATACTAAATTTTTTGATTTTTTACCCAAAGAAAATTGCTTCTTATTTTGAATGGGCTGGTCCGCTTTTAGCGCGCATAATTGTTGGCTATGTTTTTATGTTAACTGGCTTGGCGAAATTACAAAATCTTGATGATATAACTAAAAATTTTGAATATTGGGGCGTGCCTTTCCCGCATTTTACTACGCCATTTGTCGCTGGATGGGAATGCTTCGGAGGCTTATTTTTGATGCTTGGATTGATGACCAGAATTTGCGGTGGCGCACTTTCTATTGTTATGATTGTGGCAATAATTTCTGCTAAACTAAGTGACATTGATTCGCTAGAAACTTTACTTGGTTTTGAAGAAGCAATTTATTTAGCAGTTTTTTCGTGGTTAGCAATTTGTGGCGCAGGCAAGGTTTCTCTAGATTATTTACTTGAAAAAAAGTTCTTACAGAAAAATAAAAAATCTTAATATTTAGTTTTATGGGGCTGTCGCAAACCCAACCCCAAAATCCCACTAAAATCCCCTAACTTTTCTGAATTATTTTCTTGTTATTAACAGTCAATACAGCTACTGTTTTCTAGCGCTGAAGACCATATTTCCTTCTCCAGAATCAGTCGATTTTTAACAGAATTTAACAAAAAACTCCGTATGTCCTTCGAGCCTAAACAAATGGAAATGATCTGTTTGGAAGATCTAGTTCCAACTGGCCACATTTACAGAAAATTTCAAACCCTGTGGAGGCTCGAACCGGTCAGATTAGAATTAGAAAAACTTGAAGCAGATTCCGATCACAAGGGCTACGGCATCTTCCGCATGTTCCTTTGCCTCCTCATCCAATTTCTCGAAGATTTGTCTGACCGCGAACTCGAGAAATTCATCAGCGAGAACAACGCTGATGAATGGTTCTGCCAATTCGCCCTAACTGACAAAACCCCCGATCACAGCGTGTTTGGCAGGATCAGAAGCAAGATCGGCGCCAGTAAACTCTCCAAAATCTTCCACATTCTTCGCGATCAACTCAAAGCTCAGGGCTATGTCAGCGAAGTCTTCACCTTCATCGATGCCACTCACCTAATCTCCAAAGCAACCCTGTGGCAAGAAAGAGACAAGCTAATCGAGAAGAGGCTAAATAAGCTAAGCAATCACGCCTCAAGCGCAAAAAGATCTGAAGAAAAAGACAAAATAATCGCTGAAAAACTTGAGATTTTAAACAACGAAAATGTCTCCAAATTCGCTGTGGATAAAGACGCCAGATTCGGAGCCAAAAGCAAAAAGAAACTCTGGTACGGCTACAAAAAACACGTCTCTGTAGACATGCAATCAGGAATAATCAACAAGGTTGCAATCACTTTCGCCAACGTGATTGATTCGAAAGGTTTTAAACACGTAGCTCCAAAACAAGGCGCCGTTCACGCTGACAAAGCTTACTGCGACCACAATTGCCAAAGAGTTGCCAAGGCAAATAATCTCCACCTCTGCGCCATCAAAAAAAATAACATGAAGGGTAAAAACTTCGATCTGGACAAATGGTATTCTCATCTGCGATCGCCCTACGAGCGCGTCTTTTCCAACCAAAGCAAAAGAACAAAATACAAAGGAATCGCTAAAAATCAGTTTCACGCTTTTATGAAAACGATTGCTTTTAACCTCAAAAGATTGGTTGTACTCACAGCAGAAAACACCAAACTCACCACTCAAAATTTAAATTCACAACTGCTTGCAACCTGAACAAGGGTGTGATGCGCCGACTTCACACCAAAAACAGAAAAAACAGCAAATACTCACAACAAATTAACCAAAATTAATTCAAAAACTTGAAGAATTTCTAACGAAATTCTTCAAGAATTCTCAACCAACTCAAATTTGACTTCGATTTTTCTAGGAAGTTAGATTTGCGACGGACCCCTTAAATATCCACCAAGTTTTGCTTCTTTTTTATCAGCTTTAATTTGCGGAATATTTGGGATTTTAAGTTTTGCTTTAATCACAAATAGAAATTTAATCTTACTTGATAGCAACGCCGTATTGCTTACTGCCGCATTTATCGCCGCCACTCATTTGGCGTTAAATATCTTGCGAGAAAAACCGCTAAAAAATTTACCAATCGCAATAATTCTAACCTCAATTGCAGGAATTTTATATGGCAGCAGCATTCGCATAATCGAATCGCAATTGCCTTCCGAAATCAATAATCCTCAAGCTCTAAACTTCTTTCATCTATTGGCGATTTGCATCTTCATTTCATTGTGGTTGGGGCGACTTTTTATTCACAATCCCAAACCAAAAATGTCACATCTAATGGCAAAGTTTTATGTCAAAGCATTGAACGCCAGCCAACCAGCTTCAAGCACTATCACAGCCAATCGCAATCAATATAAATTATAAAAAAAGATATGAAAAATCCGCTTAAAATTGCAGAGCTTTCAAAATCAGCTTGGGCAAAAATGGCTCCGTTTTGGCCACTAGAAAATTTAATTGCCTGCAATCCTTTGCAAGGGTTTGAGAATTTGCCTTTCAAAGAAGCTTTAGAAAAAGCCTCAACTCATTTCGAGCAACAAAATTTACCCGCAGAAATTGAAGAGATAAATCGCCAAACCATAAAATGGTGTCAGGCTTTTTTTGATCAAGGTCAAGCAACAATCAAAATGCCAAATCGGCATTTGGGATTTTATAAATCTTGGCTCGAACTCGCTAAATTTGATGCTAAATTACACAAAAATTCTGGCGATAAAATTAAGCATTTAACCTTGATGCCAAAAAATGCCGATGACGCAATTTTATATTGTTTAAGAGCGCTAAATGTTAACAAAAGTGAGCAAGAAAAATTTCTTACTTTATTGCTTACAAGTCTTTCTGGTTGGGCTTCTTACGTGAAATATTTGGAAGAGTGGAAATGCGATGATGTAAATAATAATAACCAAATTGACTATCTGGCTGTAAGATTGGCGATAACTCTTATGATTTTAAATGATACAAAAAATTTGCTTTCTTGGCATGAAAAAATTACGCCAAAAACAAAATCAGAAATAACTGAAATAGAAAAAAACGAAAAAATTTACCAAAAAGATTTAGTTCAAAAACTGCTTACTTCATCAAAATTTCAATCAGAAAAAAACACAGAAACTCCCGACGCGCAATTTGTTTTTTGCATTGATGTTCGCTCCGAACCAATGCGTCGCGCCTTAGAATCAAAAGGAAATTACGAAACTTTTGGCTTTGCTGGATTTTTTGGAATTCCAGTAAAAATAGAAAATGAAATTACCAAAGAATCTTATTCTTCTTGTCCATTTTTGTTAAAACCACAGCATAAAATAGTTGAAAAATTTTTATGTTCAGAGCCGCAATTACAAAAAAAGATTGCAGCTTTTAAAAGATTTGGCGTAGCAAAAAAATTCTACCAGTCACTCAAATATGGATTCACAACACCATTTATTTTGGCGGAAGCCCTTGGAATATGGAGCGGCGGCTGGATGACTTTTCATAGCATTGCGCCAAAAACTGCCAATAAAATAAAACAAAAATTAAACAATCAGCTGAAACAAATTTCAAAAACCGCTCCTTCGCTGGAAAATTTAACTTTAGAAGATCAGCTTTCTTATGCCAAAGGAGCTTTAACTACAATTGGCCTTACTTCTAAATTTGCCAAAATCGTTGTTTTATGCGGACATGGTAGCGCAACAGAAAATAATGCTTTTGCCACCGCTCTTAATTGCGGAGCCTGCGGCGGCCGTCACGGCGGCAGTAATGCAAAAATATTAGCCGCAATTCTCAACAACAAAGAAGTTCGTCAAGGCTTGGCGCGTCAATGGATATCAATTCCAACTGAAACTAAATTTATTGCAGCGCAGCATAATACAACAACTGATGATATTGAGCTTTATTTGGAAGAAGATTTGGATTTAGAAAAATTAAAATTCGATCTTAAATCGGCTCAAAAATCGAACAGCAAATGGCGCGCCGGTAAAATGGGCGAAAAATTATCAGAAAAAAAATCTGTTAGTCATGTTGAGAAACGCAGCGTAAATTGGGCAGAAACTCGCCCCGAATGGGGTTTAGCTCACAACGCTTGCTTCATTGTTGCCAAACGCGATTTAACAAAAAATATTGATCTTGATGGACGTTCGTTTCTTCATTCTTACGACTGGCAAAAAGATGTTGACGCAAGCGCTTTAAATTTAATTTTAACCGCGCCGATGGTTGTTGCGCAGTGGATTAACAGCCAATATTTATTTTCAACAATTAACAATATTTCTTACGGAAGTGGCAGCAAAATCACTCAAAATATTGTTGCAAAAATTGGCGTGATGCAAGGAAATGGCAGCGATTTAATGCACGGACTTCCGCTGCAATCAGTTTTTAGCAACGATAACCAAGCTTATCATCAGCCGCTAAGATTGACGACATTCGTTCATGCTCCAATAAATATGATTGATAAAGCAATTCATAAAAACAAAATTTTGCAAAAACTTTTTGGTAATTGCTGGGTTCATCTTTTTTGCTTAGATCCTGTCCTAAGTCTTTTTTAACCTCAAATTTTGACATGTTTTTAGCGCTTTTTTAGTAAAATTACGACCAATATCAGGATATATTGCGAGTAATTTTACTAAAAAATAAGCAAAAATAGGGCGAAATTTGAGGTTAAAAAAGACTTAGGACAGGCTCTTAGATCCAAAAAGCAGCAAGGTTTATTCGCTTCAACAAAATTTAATTTGGCAAGAATATCAATAATGAATGAATCGAAATGACTAAATTTAGTAATGAAAAAACTGAGAATCTAAGAATTTCTCCTTTCCTAAAAAAGATTCTTTTTACCGAAATCTCATTTTTTTGGATGAGTGCAATTTACGGACTTGCGATTAGTTTTTTGTCGCTCGCAGTTCCGCTTTCAGTACAATTTCTAATCAACTCCGTTTCATTTACAGCGCTGATGCGCCCGACTTTTGTTTTGGGCAGCGTGTTATTAATTTTACTGATTTTTTGGCTCGCTTTAAATGCTCTACAATTTTTTGTTACCGAAATTTTTCAGTCGCGATTTTTTGCCCGAATCACTTCGGAAGTAACAATTTTGCTGTTAAAATCAAAACAACAAAACCCAGAAAAAAAAGAAATTGTGAACCGCTTTTTTGAAACAATTATAATTCAAAAAACCATTCCAAAATTTTTAACCAAAACATTCGCCACAATTTTGCAAGGCGCGGTTGGCTTGATTGTGGTTAGTTTTTATCATCCCGTATTTTTTCTTTTTAGTTTGGCGATTATAATTTCTTTGTGGTTAATTTGGTCGCATTTTTACAAACAAGCGGTTGCCAGCTCTTTTGCCAAGAGTCAGGCAAAATATGATATTGTCAGATGTTTTGAAGAGATTGAAGAAAGTAATAATTTTACCAATTTTGATGTTGAACAAAAAATTAATTCTCTCACGGGAGATTATTTAAAAGAACGCAAATCGCGCTTCAAAAGCCTATTTTCTCAAGTGATTTTATTGCTTGCGCTTTATGCAATTTCTAGCGTTTCGCTTCTGGTAATTGGCGGCTGGCTGGTTTTGAAAGGTCAATTAACAATTGGTCAATTGGTTGCGGCAGAATTAATTTTATCAGCTTTGCTTTACAATTTTTCGCAGCTTGGTCGCGATTTAGAAAACTTTTACGACCTCACCGCTTCCTGTCAAAAATTATCCAAATTTTATAATTTTTCTATTGAGAAAAAAGATTTTGCGCCATTCACCAATTTCAACAATATCAACATTCCTAAACCGCTAAAAGTTTTACCAAAAATCATTTTAGGTTTTTTAAGTTTGGTAATTCTAATTTTACTTCTAACACCGTGGCAGCAAACCTCGAAAGGCTTTGGAAATATTATTGCGACTGATCCAAACCACCGCGCTCAAAATATTAGCGCACCCATTAATGGTCGAATCAAAAAATGGCATGTGAAAGATGGATCGGCGGTTAAGAAAGATGATAAATTAGTTGAAATTGTTGATAATGATCCGCTGATTTTAGAACGAATAAAATTGGAACGCGACGCCAAAAAACGCAAATTTCAAGTAAGTCAAATTGCTTCCCAAACCTCTAAAATAAACTATCAACGCCAAGAAGAACTTTTTAATAAAGGTTTGAGTTCGCGCCGCGATTTCGAGGAAGCAAAAATTGAATATAAAAAACTTTTAAGCGCGCAAGAATCTGCTGCTTCAGAATTGGCAGAAGTCGAAACCAAACTTTCGCGCCAAGAAAATCAAATAATTTACGCTCCAAAAGATGGCGTAATTTTAAAAGTTTTGGCCGGCGACGCTGCGACAGTTGTTCATTTGGGCGATAAACTTGCAACATTTGCGCCAAATTTAAGCGATCCGGCAGTCGAAATTTATGTAAGTGGTAATGACATTCCTTTGGTTTTTGAAGGTCGAAAAGTGCGTTTGCAATTTGAAGGTTGGCCAATTATTCAATTTAGCGGCTGGCCTTCGATTGCGATTGGAACCTTTGGCGGCGTGGTTTCTTCAGTTGATTCTTCAATTTCTGAAAATGGAAAGTTTCGCGTAATCGTTAAAAAAGACCAAGATGAAAAATGGCCCGATGAAAGATTTTTAAGACATGGCGCCAAAGCTCAAGGATGGATTTTGCTAAATAATGTTAGTTTAGGTTACGAATTTTGGCGCCAGCTAAATAGCTTTCCACCAAGTTTTGACAGCGAATTAAAAGCCGCTCAAACAAAAGAAGAATCAAATAAAAGTCGCTAAATGAAACGCAAAATTGGGGCAATTTTTACAATATTATTTTTAAATTTTGCATTTCTTGAACTTGCCAAAGCTTCCACCGAAAAAAAGCTTTCGCATCATGAAATTATTGCGTCGGCAAATAAAAACTATCCGCAGATTTTATCTTATTATGAAAAAGTCGGCGCCGCAGAAGGAACGGCATTGGGATCTCTTGGATTTTTTGACATCAAGTTAAAACAAAATTACAGCGACAAAAGTCGTGGTTTTTATGATGGAAAAATCTCTGACACTTTGCTGGAAAAAGAATTGGGCTTTATGGGGGCAAAAGTTTATGGCGGCTATCGTAAATCTTTCGGCAGTTTTGCCGATTACGAAGGAAACTCTCAAACCAATGATGGCGGCGAATATCGCGCCGGAGCCAAGTTTTCTTTGTTAAAAGATAGTTCAATTGATCAAAACCGACTTGGTGTGATTTTGGCAAATCTTGGAGTTGTAGAAAGCCAAATTCAGCTCGAAACAATTAAAAAAGAAATCGAGCGCGACGCAACAAAGGCTTATTGGAAATGGATTTCTTCGGCAAAGGTTTTTCACATTTACCAAGATCTTTATCAACTTTCGCTAAAACGCCAAACGCAACTTGAAGAAAAATTAAAAAAAGGCGACGTGGCGCAAATTATTGTAGCTGAAAATAAGAAAAATATTTTGCGCCGCAAAACCGCTTTGGCAAAGGCGCGCCAAGATTTTGAAAATTCAGCAATTTATCTTTCGCTTTTTTGGCGCGGTGAAAATGGCGCGCCAATTGTTCCAAAACCAAATCAGGTTCCAGAAATTCATTTTTTACTTCACGAAATTGAAAATTCTCAAAATGCTCGCGATTTAGAAACGGCGCTTTCAAATCGACCAGAATTACGAATTTTAAAAATTCAAAAAGAGCAAAATTCTAGCCAGCTAAAATATGCCCAAAATCTTTTTAAACCTCAGTTGGATGTTGATTTTGCTGCTTCAAAAGATTTAGGAAATGGCTCAAAATCAAGATCTCGAGCCAATAATTATGTTGGTTTAGATTTTTCAATTCCGCTTCAACAACGCGAAGCTCGCGGGAAAACCTCTGAATATGAATCAAAGTTAAAATCTTTGAAATATGAACAACAACTTTTGGAAGAAAAAATTAAAGCCGAACTTGAGCAAATAAAAATTCAAATCAGCAGCATTATCGAAATGCATCAAAATCTTTCGCAAGAAGCTGAGTTGGCTGATTTGCTCGAAAATTCCGAACGAGAAAAATTTAAACACGGCGCCAGCAATTTCTTTTTGGTAAATTTGCGCGAACAAGACACCGCTGCTTCAAAATCGGCAGTGATTGAAATGTATGAAAAATATCAAAGCGCTTTGGCTGATTATAAAATGGCGGTATTTCTAAATTAAAATTAAAGGAAGCGTCTTTTTAATTGGTTATTTTTCCAGTGAGTGAGATCCAAATAGATCCTGAAACAAGTTCAGGATGACAGGATATGATAGATCTTCCCACCATCGTCTCCTGAACTTGTTTCAGGATCTACAACGCTTTATAAGGTTATCTCAAACTGTATTACGCTAGTTCTTTTTGCACCAAAACCACCTGCGCAATAAGCTAAATAAAATTGCCACTTACGAATAAATTTTTCATCAAAACCCAAATTTATAACTTTTTCTTTTGCTCCGTTAAAATTATCCAACCAATTAATAAGAGTTTTTTGATAGTCATATCCAAAATCAAAAGCCTCTACAACCTTTAAATCATTTGCTTTGGCGAGATTGATAAATTCTGACTTTGAAGGCAAAACACCGCCCGGAAAAATATGTTTCTGAATAAAATCAACGCGTTTTTTATATCCCAAAGCAACTTCATCATCAATTGTGATGGTTTGAATCATTGCTTTTCCATCTTTGTTTAAACAGTTTTTAATCGTTTTAAAATAAGTATCCCAATATTGCCTTCCAACCGCTTCAAACATTTCAATTGAAACAATATTATCATATTTGATTTTTTCTTTACGGTAATCCTGAAGTTTGATTGTAAAATTTTTTAAACCCAGATTATCAGCATATTTTTTTTGCTCTTTTGACAAAGTTAAACCAGTAACATTATAACCTTGCAAAACCGCTTCTTTAGCGAAACCGCCCCAACCGCAACCAATTTCTAAAATATTTTTTTTATCATTTAATTTTGACAAAATTCTTTGATATTTATTTTTTTGCGCCGCCGATAAATCAACATTTTCATCATCAAATAAAGCACTGGAATAAGTCATGGTTTCGTCAAGCCACAATTGGTAAAAATCATTTCCCAAATCGTAATGATATTGGATATTTTTTTTACTGCCATTGTAAGTGTTTTTGCGAAACAAAGCCTGAAGATAAAGAGAAAACATTCTAAGTTTATGAGCATGAAAAAATTGCTCTAAAACAGAAGAATTAAGAACTAAAAACAATAATAAATCAGGCAAATTATTGCTTTCCCACTCGTCATTTATAAAAGACTCGCCAAATGCTACATCGCCGCCAATCAAGCATTCATCGATCATTACGATATTTTTAATTTTTATATGAGCATTGGGATTTGCAATATTTGAAGTAAATTTTTTTATCTCGCCGTTAGGCAATTCAATTTCAATCGCGCCGAAAGATATTTTTTCCAGTGCGGCAAAAAAAGGTTGTAAGTTATTCATTAAAAAATTTTGGTAATTTTGTTTGATAAGGGCGCTGGTTTTTTTATGTATTTTATACCTTTGAAAACAATTTTTAGAGCTTGGTAATGAATTAGAATTATAACCTTCAAAGTTAAAAGCGGAATTGCAAAAAATGCTTTTATTAATTGCCAATCGCTGAATGCTTTACAATCAACATATAAGCTGGTTTGTAGCATTAATTTATCTTCAGAAAAATAATCAATAAAAACTTTAATTTTTTGAGGATTGTAATCAAATTTAAAACGATATTTTCCTTCTCTTGTGAAAAAAGGAGAAACATGAAATTCTTTTTTAGCAAAATGTTCTTGGTTACTTTTTATAGTAGAATAATCGTGATTATAAATAAGGTAAGAATGAGATTCGCCAAAAGTGTTATTTACTTCTGCCAACACCGCAATTAATTCTTTTTTTCCATTTAAACAAAACCACAAACTTACGGGATTAAAAACATATCCCAAAACTCTTGGCTGCGTTAGTAGCATGATTTTGCCAGCTTTTATATTTTCTTTTGTTAAAATATTTTCGATCCAGTTTCTTAAATCTTTTGCGCCATCATTTTTGCAATGATCTTTTTTGTAAAAAGAAAATAAATTAAATTTTTCAAACGATAAAAAACGCGATTTTATAGGAAGCTCGTTGATGTCCAATAGCAAATAATAAACTTTATATAAAAAGGAATTTTTCTTAGGAAAATTTCGCGCGTGAAAAACTTTTGCTTTACAAAATTTATGATCTGTCATTTTTCAAAGGCTGTAGAATAGCTTGATTTAAGCTGATTGTGCACAATAAATTCACCGTAGTTAAGATTTGAATATAATTGGTTATTATCCCTTAAGACACAATAAGATGTCACCCCGAGTCTGTCGAAGGGTGATTCAAGCCCAAAACCATAATCACCCTTCGACAAACTCAGGGTGACATCGAGTTTTTTTGTGAATCAAGGGATAATCAACATATAATTAAGATTTTTATTATTGCTCGTAAAATTTCTGCAACCCAAATTAAGTTTGGTTAATGCAAAATTATCAATAGATCCCAAAATAATTTCAGGATGAAAGGCTTTTGTAGATCTTTATCACATCGTCATCCTGAACTTGTTTCATGATCTATCTTATCTCATCAAAAAAATAGCCAATCAAAAACGCTTTTTTTTCAATTTTATCAGAAAATAGACTTTATTTTTCAACCAACAATAACCCAAAATTAACATTTATGACAACTATTTTTGACTCTCTAAAAATTGGTGATTTAACTCTAAAAAATCGTTTTGTAATGGCTCCACTTACCAGAATGAGAAGCCAACAACCCGGTAATATTCCTCACGAATTAAACGCTAAATATTATGCACAACGCGCAACTGCTGGCTTAATAATTTCTGAAGCAACGCAAGTTTCGCAAACAGGACAAGGTTATCCCGCAACTCCGGGAATTTATAGTGCCGATCAAGTTAATGGCTGGAAATTAGTTACAGATGCAGTTCACGAAAAAGAAGGTAAAATATTTTTACAATTATGGCATGTTGGCAGAATTTCGCATAAATCGCATCAGCCAAATAATGAATTGCCAATCGCTCCTTCAGCAATCAAGCCAAGCGGCGGAACTTATTCTAAAGATTGGAAACAAGTTGCTTTTGAAACGCCTCGCGCTTTAGAAAATTCTGAAATTCCAACAATTATTGAAGAATTTAAACAAGGAGCAAAAAACGCCAAAGAAGCCGGATTTGACGGAGTTGAAGTTCACGGCGCCAATGGATATTTGCTAGATCAGTTTTTACAAGATGGCTCGAACACTAGAAACGACAATTACGGCGGTTCAATTGAAAACCGCGCCAGATTATTATTAGAAGTTGTTGATGAAGCAATTTCGGTTTGGGGCGCCAACAGAGTTGGAGTTCGTCTTTCTCCTTACGGAACTTTTAACGACATGAAAGATTCTGATCCGGTTGCACTTTTTTCTTATGTTTTGGAAGAATTAGAAAAAAGAAAAGTTGCTTATGTTCATCTAATTGAACCAAGAGCAACAAGCGCTGGTGGCGATGATAAAATAAATAAAGAAGCAGTTAATATAGCAGAAATTTTTAGAAAATCATTTAAAGGAGTTTTAATTTCTGCCGGCGGTTATTCACCAGAAACTGCGAAAGAAGCAGTGGAATCAGGACTTTCCGATGCCGTAGCTTTCGGTCGTCTTTATATTTCCAATCCTGATTTGGTGAGAAGAGTTGAAGAGGAAAAAGAACTAAACAAATATGATCGCGCCACTTTTTATGGTGGTGCAGAAAAAGGATATACTGATTATAATTTCCTAACCTAAAAACCCCATTTAATTGAAATGAACGGTGATTAGTCTCTTAGTTATTACCTATCCGTTGATTCACAAAAAAACTCGATGTCACCCTGAGTTTGTCGAAGGGTGACATCCAAGCAGGACGGGTGGAGTGGCTAACATTTCTCGGACAGTTTTTTAAAAACAAAATAGAAAATTATCATGTCCAAGGATCAGAACAACAATTATCCATTAGAATTTAAGATGTCATCGGCTCAGTTGGCTGTTGAATCAGGCAAGTCAGTTGCTCAAACTGCCAGAGATTTAGGTATTAATCACAATATACCTTCATGGTTGGATAGAAAAATATTCAGATCCTAACCAATTAATCGGAAGTAATGTGAGTAGCAGCAATTTTGAATATATTGAAGTATTTTATAACAGAATCCGCACCCATTCTGCTAATAATTACTTGTCACTAGTAGAATTCGAAAGAAAAAACCAAGATCTAGCAAAATCTATAAAATTAGCTCAAATTTAGTGTCTGGGAAAGTGTTGCCATTCCATTAATTACTGCCAACGCCTTTTAGGGCTTGGGGCTCTGTTTCCAGACGATGGTGATCTTCTCGCGCCACCGCCAAAGCCTCCTGGTTTTCTTTCGCCGAAAGGTTTTCTATCGCCAAAAGATGAGCCTTCTCTTCTTTCGCGAGGAGCGCGGCTTCTGCCTTCGCCCGAAACCATTGCGGTTCTTGCACTTTTACCAAATGAAGCACCTTCGCGGTTGCCGTTATCTGGGCGTTCTCTTCTTTCTGGTCTGTCGCCAAAAGCGTGGCGTTCTCCGCGTTCAGATCCACCAAAAACTGGACGTTCTCTGCGCTCGCCAAATGATGAACTTTCTCTTCTTTCGCGAGGAGCTCTTTCGCCGCTTCTTTCTCTAGCGCCAGCGCCCGGAGATCTTTCTCTAAATCCGCCGCCTGATGGTCTTTCTCTATTTCCTGATGATGGTCTTTCGCGATTGCCGAAAGAATCATCTCTTCTGCCTTCGGATCTTGAATCAGATGGTTTTTTGAACCAGCTACCAAAACCAAAACCGCCTTTTTTGTCGCCTCTAGATTCTCTAGGTGCGCGAGTTGGATTTCCTTCGCGGTTAAAACTTTCTTCACGAGCTGGTTTTCTTTCTGCGGAATCTCTGTTGGTTTTTTTTCCAAAACCCATTAATCCAAGAATTCCATTTTTTTCACCTTCATTGCGGCGCGGTGCGCTTCTTCTGTCCGAAGAAGGTGCGGATCTTCTGTCGGAAGAGCTGGCGCGAGTTGGTCTGGAACTTGCAGAATTAGTGCGTGGAGCTGCATTTGATCGACGTGGTTGTCTTTCTTGGCGGGGTTCGGTGCTTTCTGGGCTTGAATCTACGCCATGAAATGGATGAGTGCGGTCAACCGGAACTTTATATTTAATAGTTTTTTCAACTGCTTGTAAAAGTTTGGTTTCTGAAGGATCGCAAAAAGTAATCGCAATTCCTTGTCTGCCGGCGCGCGCTGTACGACCGATTCTGTGAACATAGCTTTCAGGATCCATCGGCACGTCGTAATTAATTACGTGGCTGATTGCTGGAATGTCGATGCCGCGAGCCGCAATATCAGTTGCAACTAAAGCCTGAACTTTTCCTTCACGAAAATTTAACAAAGCTTTTTCGCGCGCACCTTGCGATTTATTGCCGTGAATTGCCGCAACCGCGATTGAACTTTTATCAAGATAATCAACGATTTTATTAGCACCGTGTTTGGTTTTAGAAAAAATCAAAACGCTTTTGGCGTCATCTTGTTTTAAAATGCGCTTAAGAAGTGGCAGTTTATTACCTCTTTCAACATAGTTAACTTTTTGCTCGATGCGCTCAACTGTTGTTGATTGCGGAGTTACTTCAATTTTTACTGGTTTTTTCAAAATTGAGTGAGCCAAGTCTGCAATAGTGTCAGGCATGGTTGCAGAGAAAAAAAGAGTTTGTCTTTCTTGCGGAACTTTGGCGATGATTTTTTTAACATCATTGATGAAACCCATGTCGAGCATGCGGTCGGCTTCGTCGAGAACCAAAATTTCTAAATGCATGAAACGGATGTGACCTTGATTCATTAAATCAAGTAGACGTCCCGGAGTTGCAATAAGAATATCGACGCCTTTTTGCATATTAGAAATTTGCGGACGTTCCGAAACGCCACCAAAAATTACTGCGTAACGCAGCCCAAGTTCTTTGCCGTAAATTTCAATATTATCAGCAATTTGCGAAGCAAGTTCGCGGGTTGGAGTTAAAATCAAAGTACGCACACAATGGCTTTTTACAGGTTTGGCACTTTCAGTTAAATTGTGCAAAATTGGTAAAGAAAAAGCTGCGGTTTTTCCGGTTCCAGTTTGGGCGATACCAAGAAGATCTTTGCCTTCAAGAACATGAGGAATTGCTTGAAGCTGGATCGGAGTAGGAGTTGTGTAGCCTTTATTTTCAAGCGCAGCTAGGATTTTAGGATTTAAGTTTAGATTTTTAAAAGAGGTCATTATTTAAATTATTTTTTATCAAAAAAACCGGACTTACCGCATAAAGATGCGGTGTGACAAACATAACGAGGTAAGAAGAAACAACTAATTAGCGCTACAATTGACACTTCGGTGTCACCTTGGAATTTTTAAAGCAAGGTTGGCGCATTAGATAGTAATGATTTCTAAATACTAGGTTTAAGAATTGGTGACGTTTTTGTGATTGATTATTTCTTAAAACACAATCGATGTCACCCCACAATCGATTTCACCCCACAATCGATGTCACCCTGAGTTTATCGAAGGGTGATTCAGGGTTCAAAAACAGAATCACCCTTCGATAAACTCAGGGTGACATCGAGGTTTTTTTTGCGATCTATCAATATTTATCAATTCATTATATTCATCAATATGTTCATCAATATATTCATCAATTCATTAAAACTTCCATTCCTCACGAACATGATGACAAGTATAACCAAACGGATTTCTCTGCAAATAATTTTGATGATATTCTTCCGCCATCCAAAACTTCCCAGCTTTAGAAACTTGGGTTGCTACCGGCTTTTTGAAAACTCCTGATTTATTGGCTTTTTCAATCACATTTAGCGCAATTTTTTTCTGCTCATCATGCAAATAAAAAATTGCCGAACGATATTGGCTGCCAACATCATTTTCCTGGCGATTCACTGTTGTAGGATCGTGAATCGTAAAAAAGAATTTCAAAATTTTTTCGTAAGAAATTTTTTGCGGGTCAAAAGTAACTTCAATTGCTTCGGCATAATTGCTCAAACCAGTTGAAACCAATTTGTAATCAGGATTGGGAATTTCGCCTCCAATATATCCAACTTTTGTTGCAACAACGCCATCGAGTTTGCTTAACAATTCTTCCATTCCCCAAAAACAACCGCCGGCTAAAATTGCGGTTTCAGATTTGGCGGCACTTGCTTCTGATAAAATTGACATAAGCGTAAGAAATAAAATGATTTTAGTTTGGAGAAATTTTATCATGATTTTTAAAATTAATTAGAACCAAAACACAAACCCTCT
>Ga0214921_10005854_pt1 | contig 17162 bp, 15 predicted proteins | sample LL1505_MetaG_FD_177992 | JGI IMG/M metagenome (GOLD analysis project Ga0214921, IMG submission 177992) | Freshwater microbial communities from Lake Lanier, Atlanta, Georgia, United States - LL-1505 | ecosystem: Environmental > Aquatic > Freshwater > Lake | place: USA: Georgia | collected...
TCGTCAGCCGCCCCTGGGTTTGCAGGTTGAACTGAAATTGCTGGTCAGGCCCGGTGGGCCGCGCACCAATCCGCCCCACCGCCGCCTGCACATTCTGCCCCTGAATGGCGGCAATGATGTCCGAAGGTGCGACATTGAGGCTGATCAGCCGATCCACCTCAAACCAAATGCGCATCGAATAGTCGAGCGCGCCAAAGAGGGTGACCTGCCCCACCCCCGGCACCCGGGCCAGCCGGTCTATGATGTTGATGGTGGTGTAATTCGACAGGAAAATCGGCGTGCGCGAGGCATCGGGCGAATAGAGAAACAGAAATTGCAGCACGGCCGAGGATTGCTTGCGCACCGACACGCCATTGCGCTGCACCTCACTGGGCAGTCGCGCCAGCGCCGCCTGCACGCGGTTGTTCACATTCACCGTCGCAATATCCGGGTCCGTGCCCAGGGCGAAGGAAACGCTCAGCGTATAGGTGCCGTCATTGGCCGAGTTGCTGCGCATATAGAGCGCGCGGTCAACGCCGTTCACCGCCGATTCCAGCGGCTGGGCCACAGTCGCCTCCACCACCGCGGCCGAGGCGCCCGGATAGCGCGCGGTCACCTGCACCTGCGGCGGCACGATATTGGGAAACTGGCTGACCGGGATCACCGACATCGCCAGCGCGCCGGCAATGGTGGTGACAATGGCGATCACGATGGCCAGCCGAGGCCGATCGACGAAGACGGAGGAGAGCATATCCCGCGCCTACCGTGCTGCCGGCGCCGCGGCGGGCGCACCCGGCGGGCGGCCAGCCGGCGGGGAACCGGCGGGGGCCGGGTTCACCGGTGAATTCGGCCGCACCCGCTGCACCCCCTCGGTGATCACCATCTCGCCGGCCTGCAGCCCCTGCTCCACCACGGCCAGTTCCGCCGTGCCGCGGCCCAGGCGGATAGGCCGCCGCTGCGCCACATTGTTCTCACCCACCACAAAGACAAAGAAGCCGCCCTGGTCCTGGCCCACCGCAGCGCGCGGCACCACGATGGCCTGAACGGGCTCAATGCCCTCCACCGTCGCGGTCACGAATTGGCCGTCGATCAACTCGCGCGAATCGCCCTGGCTGCCCGGCGCCTGGCGCACCGGGTTGGGGATCAAGGCGCGCACCAGAAGCGTATCCGTATTGCGGTCAACCTGGGTATCGATGAAGTCGATCCGGCCGACCTGATTATAGGCTGTGCCATCCACCAGCCGCACCCGGACGACCACTGCCGAGGGGCCGCCGCGCGACTCATAGCGCTGCCGCAATTCCAGCGCCTGGCGCTGGCTGACGGTGAAGGCCACGCGCATTGGGTCCTGGCTGACAATGGTGGCCATGGGCTCGCCACCCGGCGTCACCACATTGCCCACCGCATAGACCGAGCGGCCGATCTTGCCCGCGATGGGGGCGGTGACATCGGTATAGGCCAGATTGATCTCCGCCACCCGAACCTGCGCCTGGGCGCCCAGAACGGCGGCAGAGCCGGTGCGTTCGCCGGCCAAAGCGGTATCAAGCGCCACCTGGGTTCCGGCGCCGGTGGCGCGCAACTCCCGCGCGCGTGACAGGCCGACACGGGCATTTTCCAGCGTCGCCTGGGCTGAGGCCACCGTGGCGCGTGCCTGGTCCAACTGCGCCTCGAAGGGCGCGCGCTCGATGCGGAACAAGGGCGCAGCCTCGGGCACCTCGGCACCCTCCTGGAACAGCCGGGCCTCCAGAAAGCCGGTCACACGGGCGCGAATATCCACTCGGCTGACCGCCTCGATCCGGCCCACGAATTCCGCAGTTTCGGTCACAGGGCGGCGTTCGGCCGGCTGCACCCCCACCGCAGGCGGACCCTGAGGGCCGAATTGTGCCTGGGCGGGCATTGCCAGAACGAGGGTGAGGAGCAAGCTCGCTGGGCGAAATGCCATAGGGTTTATCCTTGGTCTCAGCCATGATGGCGGGGCGCCCCAAAAGGCGTGCGCCCCTCGCCTGGACACATAAGGTTGGCCAGCAAAACTGTATAGTCAGGAAACAACCTTCCCTGTGATGGCGCGGTGAAATTCGCGCGTCCAGGCCTCGACCTCTGCGTCGAAAGGGGCAGGATATGACCATGCGAAGGCGCTGGATCATCCTGCTGGCGGCGGGCCTGGGTTGTTTGGCCCTGCTCGCGCTTGACCGTGCCATGCCGCCCGACCTCGCGCGCGCCAGGGCGCTGGGCGGCGAGGTGCTGGACCGCCATGGCCGCATCCTCTCCGTGCTGCCCGCGCCGGGCGGGGTCTGGCGCCTGGGCACCACAGTCAGGGACGTGCCGCCGCACCTCACCGCCATGTTGCTGGCCGCCGAAGATCGGCGCTTTCGCGCCCATCCCGGCATTGACCCGCTGGCATTGGCCCGGGCTGCGGCGCAATGGGCCTGGCGGGGCAGGGTGGTCTCCGGCGGCTCCACCCTGACCATGCAGGTGGCCCGGCTGCTCGAACCCCGGCCGCGCACGCTGCGCAGCAAGGCCATCGAGGCGCTGCGCGCGCTGCAATTGGAGGCCCGCTTTTCCAAGGATGACATCCTCGGCCTCTGGCTCACCCTGGCGCCGCAGGGCGGCAATCTGGAAGGGCTGCGGGCCGGTGCCCTGGCCTGGTTCGGCCGGCCGGCGCGGCAATTGGATGCGGCCGAGGCAGCACTTCTGGTGGCACTCGCCCGCCAGCCCAGCCGCACCCGCCCCGATCGACACCCCGAGGCGGCGCGGCGGGCCCGTGATGCCGTCCTCCTGGCCCGCGCCGCAGCGACGCAGAGCGAGGCCGATGCCCAATTGGCCATTGCCGCCGAGATGCCCGCGCGGCGCCAGCCCATGCCCCGCCTGGCACCGCATCTGGCCCGACAGATCGGCGATGGCCCCACCACCCTCGATGCCGGGCTGCAAAGGGCGGTGGAGCGGGTGGCGGCTGATGGGCTGCGCGACCTGCCCGAGCGCGCCTCCATCGCCATCCTGGTCGCCGAGCTGGGCTCGCACGAGGCCCGCGCCGTTGTCGGCGGCGCCTGGCTGGATGAGGCCCGCGCCGGGGCGCTGGATTTGTCGCGCGCCATCCGCTCCCCCGGCTCCGCGCTCAAGCCGCTGCTCTATGCCCTGGCCTTTCAGGAGGGGATCGCCACGCCGGGCACGCTGGTGGCCGATATGCCGCGCAATTTCGCCGGCTACGCGCCGGAGAATTTTGATCGAGGCTTCGCCGGCGAGATCACCATCGCCGACGCCCTGCGCCAATCCCTGAACCTGCCCGCCGTCGCCCTGCTGAGCCAATTGGGCCCGGTGCGCTTCGCCGGCCTGCTGAAAAATGCCGGCGCCAGCCCCCGCCTGCCGGCCGGGGCCGACCCATCCCTCCCGCTCGCCCTGGGTGGCGTGGGGCTCACCTTGCGGGACATGGTCACACTCTATGCCATGCTGGGCGATGCCGGCCGGGCGGCGCCCTTGCTGGTGCGGCCCGGCCCGACCGGCGCGGCGGTGCAGGCGCTGGATGGCCATGCCGCGAGGCTGGCGGGCAGCGTGCTGGTGCAGCCCTTCCCGGGCGGCGGGCCGGCCGGGGTGGCCTGGAAGACCGGGACAAGCTGGGGCGGGCGCGATGCCTGGGCCATGGGCTTCGATGCCCGGCATGTGGCGGGCGTCTGGATTGGCCGGCCGGATGGCACACCCCTCCCTGGCGCCACCGGGGCGCGGATGGCTTTGCCCATCCTGGCACGGGTGATGGAATTGGTTCCCGCCGCACCGCTGCAAGGGCTGCGGCCCAGGCCGGAGCGGCCAGTGATGGCCGAGGCTGCCGACCGCCTCAGACTGCTATTCCCGCCGCCGGGTGCGGTGGTCGAGCAGGGCGGCTTGGTGCTGCGCGCCGCCGGCGGGCAGCGGCCCTTGACCTTCCTGGTGGATGGCGAGGCCTTGCCGCACGACAATGCCCGGCGGGACGTCGCATGGCGCCCGCCTGGCCCGGGAATTTACCGGGTGACCGTGATCGACACCGAAGGCGACGCCGCAGGCGCCACCATCAGGGTTCGCGCAGAATGACGGCGCGCTGCGGCCTATTGGGCGGCAGGCCCCGCCGGGCCTTGAGGGCCAGCAGGACCTGCGACTCCAGCCGGGCCAGCCAGACCAGCCGGACCAGCGGGCCCAATCTCGCCCGCAGGCCCGCGTTCACCTGCCGCACCGGCCATACCCTGCGCGCCCGTGGGCCCCTGTTGGCCAGCGGGGCCAGCCGGACCCACCTCACCACGGTCGCCCTGCGGGCCGGCGCCACCGGCCACACCCTGCGGTCCGACAGGGCCCTGCGGCCCAGCGGGCCCGGCCTCGCCGCGCGGGCCGGCAGCGCCAATCGCGCCACGCTCACCAGCCGGCCCCGTGGGGCCAACGGGGCCGGGGCCGCGCGTGGCGTCCATCAGCAGACCGATCACCAGCGCCGTGGCCGCCGCGACGACCACATTGCCATAAAGCGGGTTCGCCGCCATCCATTGCTTGAGCTTGTCCATATAACCCCCGATTTGCACGACCCGCCCACACCAAGATCAGCACGCCTGGTTGGACGCTGACAGATTAAACTCTACACTCTCATTATGGAGCCTTTCTGGCATAACAAAAGCCTCGAAGCCATGACACGCGACGAGTGGGAGAGCCTCTGCGATGGCTGTGGGCGCTGCTGCCTGCACAAGTTGCGGGAAGATCGCACGGAAAAATTGCATTTCACCAATGTGGCCTGCCGGCTGCTCGATGGCGCAACCGCGCGCTGCTCGAATTATGCCGACCGCCGGCGCTTCGTGCCGGACTGCATCCAACTCACCCCGCAATTGCTCAACGAGATCGACTGGCTGCCCCCCTCCTGCGCCTATCGCCTGATCCAGGAGGGGCGGGATTTGCCCTGGTGGCATCCGCTGGTCTCGGGCCGGGCAGAGACCGTGATCGAGGCCGGGATCAGCGTGGCCGGCCGGGTGGTGACCGAACGCGATTCCGGTGCATTGGAAGACCATGTCGTGCCCTGGCCCGGGAAACTCCCGCGCAGCGCCGGACCATTAACCAAAAGGAAGAAGCCCAGATGAAAGACGCGATCTATGGCGGCATCAACGTGGCGGTGCTCACCGCCATGCATGCCGACCTCTCCCCCAACCTCGATGCCATGGCGGCGCATGCCTCCTGGTTGCTCGCCAATGGCGCCAATGGCTTGGGCGTGCTGGGCACGACGGGTGAGGCCAACAGCTTCTCCGCGCAGGAGCGCATGGCCATTGTCGAGGGCCTGATCGCCCGCGGCATCCCCGCCGCGCGCATGATGCCCGGCACGGGCGTGAGCAGCCTGACGGAAACCGTGGCGCTGACCCTGCACGCCAAGGCGCAGGGCTGCCCCGGCGTGCTGCTGCTGCCGCCCTTCTACTACAAGGCCCCCAGCGATGACGGCCTCTTCGCCTATTTTGACGAGGTGGCAAAGCGGGTTGGCGGCGGCATCGCCCTCTATCTCTACAATTTCCCGCAGCAATCGGCGGTGCCCTTCTCGCTCGCGCTCATCGAGCGCCTGCTCAACGCCCATCCCGGCGTGTTCAAGGGCGTCAAGGATTCGTCTGGTGACTACGCCAATATGAAGGCGATGATCGACGCCTTCGCCAGCCGTGGCTTTGAGGTCTATACCGGCTCGGATGAATATGTGCAGCGCATCTTGGCCGAGGGTGGTGCCGGCTGCATCACCGCCGCCGGCAACGCGAATTGCCATTGGGGTGGCATTGTCTATGCCCAGCGCACGGGTGCCGAGGCCGATGCGGCCCAGGCCATGCTGACAGCCACCCGCAAGGCCGCCACCGCAGCCCCTCTCATTCCCAATCTGCGCGAGGTGATCGCCCGCTCCACCGGCGATGCCGGCTGGCGCAATATCCGCCCGCCGCATCTGCCGCTCAACGCCGCCCAGGCCGATGCCGCCTGGGCCGCATGGACCGCCAGCGGCGCCATCCCGCTGCCCGGTCTGGCCGCAAAGCTGGCCGCAGAATGAGAGAGCCCCTGCGCTGCCGTGAGCCGGCCATCGCCACGCTGCAGCTCGACAATGAGCATGTTCGCGTCACCCGCTGGGATTTCGCCCCGGGTGCTGAGACCGGCTTTCACCGTCATGGCTGGGCCTATGTGGTGGTGCCGGTGACCGATGGCGAATTGCTGCTGGAAATGGCCGATGGCAGCACCGCCAGCGCCATGCTCTCCGCCGGCCTGGCCTATCAGCGCTTCGCCGGTGTTGAGCACAATGTCGTCAATGCCGGCCCCGCCCCGCTCAGCTTTGTCGAAACCGAACTAAAAGCGCTGCCCGGCTGACGCCACAGCCGCAGCGTTAAGAGAAAATTGACCGGTTCACGCTCTATTTGCCTGATGTCGGAGCCTCGCCATCAGGAAGGGAGCGTGTTCATGGCCGCGTCACAAGACGCCGCTTTGCGACTTGCCCTGCGCCGGGCGGTGCGGGAGCGGAGATTAGGGCTTGTGGCCCAGCCATCGTCCAACACCCGCAGCGCGCGGCCAGGCCGATACGTGGCTGGCCGAGCTCGATGAATTGTCAAATGGCTGAACATCTTGCACCCCCCGCCGCCGGTTGAACCCGGGATGGTCAGCCCACACCTACATGGCATGAACCGCGCCGCCTTCTCCCCGCATCCCGCTTCCGACTGGAGAATGGCGCATGGCCGCTGACCCCTATGGCATACTCGGGCTGAAGCGGGACGCCTCGGCGGAGGCCATCAAGGCGGCCTATCGCAAGCTTGCCCGCAAACACCACCCCGATCTCAATCCCGGCAAGCCCGAGGCGGAGGCCCGCTTCAAGGCCGTCTCCGCCGCGCATGACCTCCTGTCGGACCCCGATAAGCGCGGCCGTTTCGACCGTGGCGAGATCGATGCCGAGGGCCAGGAGCAACGCCCCACGGCCGGCTATCGCCGGCACGCCGATGCCGCCCAGGGCGCGCGGTATGACGGCCAATCCGGCGGTTCGCCATTTGACGATCTCTTTGCCGATATGTTCGAGGCAAGGCGCCGGGCAGAATCCGCCCCGCGCCCCGGCCAGGACGAATCCTACCGGCTCGACGTCACCTTCATCGATGCCATGCTCGGCACCACCACCCCCATGCGCCTGCCCGATGGCCGCTCGCTGAGCGTTCGCATCCCGCCCGGCATCACCACCGGACAGGTGCTCCGCTTGCGAAGGCAGGGCGGGCCGGGGCGCAATGGCGGGGCGGCCGGGGATGCGCTGATCGGCATCACCGTGCAGGAGCATCCGCTGCTACGCCGTGAAGGCCGCAATATCGCCATGGAACTGCCGGTCTCTCTGCGGGAAGCGGTGCTGGGCGGGCCGGTCGAGGTGCCAACCCCATCGGGCCGCCTGCGCATAACGCTGCCGGCGCATAGCGATTCCGGCCGGCAGATCAGGCTGCGCGGCAAGGGCGTGGCGGCGCATGGCGCCGAGCCCGCGGGCGACCTGCTGCTGACCCTGAAGGTGGTGGTCGGCCCCGCCGATGCGGCACTCGATGCCTTCCTGCAGGATTGGACACCTTCAGAGACTGAGGACCCGCGCGCCGCGCTGGATTTTCCGGCGTGATCACGCTGGACCTCCTGGTGGCGCGCTTTCCAGCGCTCGACCAGGCCCAGCTGCAGGAATGGATCGCCGAGGGCATGTTGCGGGCCGAGCCCGGGCCGAGCTTCACCGAGATCGACGTCGCCCGCATCGCGCTCATTATGGAGTTGCGCAATGAACTCGCACTGGATGACGCAGCACTGCCAGTCGTGCTCTCACTGCTCGACCAACTCTACACCCTGCGGCGCGAACTCGCCGCGCTGCGCGGCGCCCCACCCTCGCCCTGATCAATCTGCATAGGCCGCAGCCGCCTGGATCACCGGCCGCCAGCGGGCAATGTCGGCGGCCCAGAATTGCCGGTGATAGGCCGGCGTGGCCTGCGCCGCCGGCACCGGCGCCGTGCCCAGATCAGCAAACCGGCTGACCAGCGCCGGCACCACCAAGGCGTGCTGCAGCGCGGCCGACAGCCGGTTCACGATATCGGCCGGCGTGCCACGCGGCGCATAAAGCCCATGCCAGACCGATACGGCAAAGCCCGGCATGCCCGCCTCATTGGCCGTGGGCAGCTCGGGCAGCGAGGCCACACGCTCATTCGTCGTCACCGCATAGGCACGGATGGTGCCGGCGCGGATCTGCTCGGTTGTGTTGGTGGTCTGGTCGCACATCAAATCCACCGTGCCGCCCACCAGGTCATTCATCGCAGGACCCGTGCCGCGATAGGGCACCGTGGTCACCGGCACACCCAGGGCGGACTGGAACAGCAGCCCGCAGAGATGGCTCGCCGCGCCGATACCGGCATTGGCCATGTTCAGCCCCTCGCGCCGCTGGCGGATCAGCGCCACCAGCTCCGCCAGATTGGCAGCCGGTAGGTCCCGCCGGCCCACAATGGTCATCGGGACCTCGGTCACCATGCCGATGGTCTCAAAGCCATTCACCGCATCATAGGCCAAGCGGCGATAGAGGCTGGGGATCACCCCCATGCCGATATGGTGGCAGAGAATGGTATAGCCATCGGGCCGGGCCATCGCCACACGCTGCGCCCCCAGCGTGCCACCCGCGCCAGTGACATTCTCGACCACCACCGAGCCGCCCAAATCGCGCCCCATCTCCTGCGCAATCAGCCGCGCCACCGTATCCGTCGGCCCGCCAGCGGCGAAGGGGACGATCATGCTGATCGGCCGGGCAGGGAAGGCCTGTGCCCAGGCGGGCGCCGCGAGGCCGGCAAGCGGCATGCCCAGGACGGCACGGCGCGATATTGATGACATTTTTATTTCCAGGAGCGGTTAGCCGCTATCTGGTCAATCGCCCTCCGCAATCAAGTCCGAATCACCACTGTCCGTAGAATACACCTGCCTTCTTGTAGGAGTCCGTGCCGGCCTCCGCCTGCTCCCAGGTGATGGTGGTGCGCCGTTTGAGGCTGCCAAACCAGGCCAAGAGCCGCTCCTTCATTGCGGCCCGCACCGCCTCATGCTCCGGGCTCTGGCCAAGATCGAAAAACTCCTCCGGATCGGCGCGCAGGTCAAAAAGCTGCGGCGGCATGCCGGTTGACCAGTGGACATATTTCCAATCCGCCATGCGCACCATCCAGGCATGGTGATGCCCCACCGGAATGCCCATCCGCAGCCTCGCCCCCCGGAATGTCCAGTCGAGTTCGGAAAACGCCACATCGCGCCAGGCCTGCGCCGGCCCACCCCGGGTCAGCGCCAGCAGCGAGCGGCCCTCCACCAGATGCGGCGCCGCGGCCAGGCCCAGCGCGTCCAAAATGGTCGGCACCACGTCAATTGCCTGCACCAGCCTGTCATCATCGCCCCGCCGGCTCGCCTGCGGGTCCACCAGAATGAAGGGCACCTTCTGGATGCAGTCGTGGAACAACTCCTTCTCGCCCAGCCAATGGTCGCCCAGATAATCGCCATGATCGGCGCAGAAGATGACCAGCGTGTCCTTCCATAGATCGAGCCTGGTCAGCGTCTCCCACACCCGGCCGAGATGATGGTCCAATTCGCTGACCAGCCCCTGATAGGCCGGCCGGACGGTTTCGATGCAATCATCGCGCTGAAAGCTTTGCGCCACCTCCTCATCCATGAAGGCGGTCTGCACCGGATGGGCGCCGCGCTCGGCCGGGTGGCGGGAGACGGGCATGCATTCATTGGCCGAATACATCGCGTGATAGGGCGCCGGCGCGATATAGGGCCAATGCGGCTTCACATAGCTCAGATGCAGCACCCAAGGGCTGGCACCCTGGCCCTCGATAAAGCCAATCGCCTTATCGGTCGTATAGGCGGTTTCGCTATGCTCGGCCCTGATGCGCGCGGGGTGGCGGGCATGGCGCATATGCCAGCCCGATTGCGTCGCCCCATTCTCATCGGTCACCGAAATGACAAAATCGCTCCATGGGTCGGGGCTGTCATAGCCTTTCTCCCGCAGCCAATGGGCATAGGCGCTGTTCGGCTCGGCATGGTGCCCATCATGGCGGTCCACCAATTGGAACCAGCCCTCGCGCAGCAGCACGGCCAATTCATCGGCGCCATCGGCATGCAGCCGGGCCATGCCTTGGCGGTCGGGCACAACATGGGTCTTGCCGGCCAGCATCAGGGCGCGGCCTGATTCCCGCAAATGCCAGCCCAGCGTCACCTCGCCCACCGAGAGCGGCACGCGATTATGCGTGGCCCCATGCGAGGAGACATAGCGCCCGGTGTAGTAACTCATCCGGCTGGGCCCGCAGATGCCGCTTTGCACAAAGGCATTGGTGAAGCGCGTGCCGCGCGCAGCCAGGGCATCAAGATTGGGCGTGCGCAGAAAGGGATGCCCAGCACAGCCCATATGATCGTGCCGCAACTGGTCGGCCATGATGAAGAGCACATTGCGCATTGGCGACATTTTCCCCCGCTTCCGGCCTTAGCCTAGGCGAAAGAATTCCGCAGAGAAATGCGAGGCGGGTGGGGTGGCCTATTCCCTATTCTTCTTCCGCCACTCATCAATCGCCGCCATAGCCTCCTGCTTCGCCACCCGCTCATGCTGGCCCATCACATCGCCAGTATCCACCGGCTTGGCCGCCGGCGTCGCCCCATTATAGGTCGTCCAGCGCCAATTGTTGCGGCCCTTCAGCGGGCCAACCGTGTAAACGCAGCCCCGATGCTCTGCCATCTTCAGGCATCCATCTTCAGGGCGGCAATAAAGGCGCTTTGTGGAATTTCCACCTTGCCAAATTGTCTCATACGCTTCTTGCCTTCTTTCTGCTTGTCCAGCAGCTTCCGCTTGCGGGAAATATCCCCGCCATAGCATTTGGCCGTCACGTCCTTCGACATCGCGGAGATGGTCTCGCGCGCGATCACCCGCCCGCCAATCGCGGCCTGGATCGGAATCTTGAAGAGCTGGCGCGGGATCAGCTCCTTCAATTTCTCGCAAATGCTGCGGCCCCGGCGTTCCGCCGCATTGCGATGCGCCATGAAGCTCAGCGCATCCACCGGCTCATTGTTCACCAGGATGGAGATCTTCACGAGATCACCCTCCTCATAGCCATCCATCGAATAGTCAAAGCTGGCATAGCCGCGGGAAATGCTCTTCAGCCGGTCATAAAAATCAAACACCACCTCATTCAGCGGCAGGCGATACACCGCCATGGCGCGGCTGCCCACATAGGTCAGCTCCACCTGCTGGCCGCGGCGCTCATTGCACAGCGTCAGCACCGCGCCGAGATAATCATCAGGCACAAAGATCGTGGCCTTGATCCAAGGCTCCTGAATGCTGTCGAGCAAGCTGCCATCGGGCATATCAGCCGGATTGTGCAGCTCAAACTCCTCGCCATTGGTCTTGCGCAGGCGATAGACCACCGAGGGCGCAGTCGCGATCAGGTCCAGGTCAAACTCGCGGGAGAGCCGCTCCTGCACAATCTCCAGATGCAACAGCCCCAGAAAGCCGCAGCGATAGCCAAAGCCCAGCGCGGCGCTGCTTTCCGCCTCGTAATGGAAGGAGGCATCGTTCAACCGCAGCTTGGACAGCCCATCGCGCAGCTTCTCGAAATCATCGGCATCAATGGGGAATAGCCCGCACCACACCACCGGAATGCTCGGCTTAAAGCCGGGCAGGGCCTCCTCGGCCGGGCGGCGATCCTCGGTGATGGTATCACCCACATTGGTATCGGCCACGGTTTTGATCGCGGCATTGAGATAGCCCATCTCGCCCGGGCCCAAATAATCCCGCTGCACCATCTTGGGCGTGAAGACGCCCACCTGGTCGATCAGATGGGTCGAGCCGCTCGACATCATCCGCACCTTCATGCCGCGCTTGAGGATGCCGTCCTTGATCCGCACCAGGATGATCACGCCCAGATAGGCATCATACCAACTGTCCACCAGCAGCGCCTTCAGCGGCGCATCCGGGTCGCCCTTGGGCGGCGGCAGGCGGGTGACAATGGCCTCCAGCACCCCCTCAATATTCAGGCTGGTCTTGGCCGAGATCATCACCGCATCCGTCGCGTCCAGGCCGATCACATCCTCGATCTGCTGCTTGACCCGGTCCGGCTCGGCGGCCGGCAGGTCGATCTTGTTCAGAATCGGCACAATTTCATGCCCGGCATCGAGCGCCTGATACACATTGGCCAGGGTCTGCGCCTCAACCCCCTGTGAGGCATCAACCACCAGCAGCGAACCCTCGCAGGCGGCAAGGCTGCGGCTCACCTCATAGGCGAAATCCACATGGCCCGGCGTGTCCATCAGGTTAAGCGTGTAATCCAGCCCATCCTTGGCGCGATACGTCAGGCGCACGGTCTGCGCCTTGATGGTGATACCGCGCTCCTTCTCAATATCCATGTTATCGAGCACCTGCTCGGTCATCTCCCGCGCCGAAAGCGCGCCAGTGGTCTGGATGAGCCTATCCGCCAGCGTCGATTTCCCATGATCGATATGGGCGATGATCGAGAAATTGCGGATGCGTTCGAGCGGCGTGTCGGACATGGGGATTCCGGGATGGGAGAAGGGCCGGGGCAAGACCCGCGACAGAGGTTGACGCTCACATAGGGCCGAAAGCCCCACTTGTCATGGGCGGATCAGCGCAAGCCCGATTTCGGTCACTGGAACCCCGCCCCATTCCAGGCCAGATTGTGCCAATGACCCCCGCTGAACGCCTCGCCGCCCTCCGCGCCCAGCTCGCAGCCCAAGGCGTGGATGGCTTTCTGGTCCCCCGCAGCGACGAGTTCCTGGGCGAATACGTCCCCCCCTCCGGCGAGCGCCTGGCCTGGCTCTCCGGCTTCACCGGCAGTGCCGGCCTGGCCGTGGTGCTGGCCGGCCGCGCCGCAATCTTCACCGATGGCCGCTACACCACCCAAGTCACCCAACAGACCGACCCCACCCTGTGGGAGCGCCGCCACCTCACCGAACAACCCGCCCCGGAATGGCTGCGCGAGGCGGCGCCCCCCGGCGCCACCATCGGCTACGACCCCTGGCTGCACACCGAGGCCGCGCTGGCCCGCTACACCGGCGTCACCCTGGTGCCCCTGGCGCATAACCCCATCGATGCCATCTGGCCCGACCGCCCCGCCCCCCCCCTGGCCCCCGCCCGCATCCACCCCGCAGAATATGCCGGGCTGGACGCCGCACAAAAACGCGCAACTGCCGCCGCCGCCCTGCGCGCCGCCGGCGAGGATGCCGCCGTGCTGGCCGACCCGCATTCCATCGCCTGGCTGCTGAATATCCGCGGCGGCGATCTCAGCCACACGCCCCTGGCGCTAGGCTTCGCCCTGCTGGGCGCCGATGCCTCGGTGCAATTGTTCATGGAGGGTCAAAAACTCGGCCCGGAGCTGCGCGCCCATCTCGGCAATGCAGTCTCGGTGGCCGAGCGCGCGGCACTGCCCTCGGTGCTGGCCCGCTATGCCGGCAAGACGCTGCGCCTGGATGCCGATGCCACCCCCGCCTGGTTCGCCCGCACCCTGCGCGATGTCGGCGCCCGGCCGGTGGCCGGCGATGACCCCTGCCGCCTGCCACGTGCGCAAAAAAACCCCACCGAACAGCAGGGCGCCCGCCATGCCCATCAGCGCGACGCGGTGGCCATGGCGCGCTTCCTCGCCTGGTTCGCCGCAGAGGCCCCTCAGGGCGCCCTCACCGAAATGGCCGCGGCCGAGCAACTCCTGGCCTTCCGCCGCGAGGTGCCGCTCTTCCAGGCCGAATCCTTCCCCGCCATTGCCGGCGCGGCCGAAAACGGCGCCATCGTCCATTACCGCGCGACCGCAGCATCCAACCGCCGCATCAACCCCGATGAATGCTTCCTGCTCGACAGCGGCGGCCAATATCTCGACGGCACGACGGATATCACCCGCACCCTCTTCACCGGCCCCGGCGCCCCGCCCCTGGGGCTGCGGCAGCGCTATACCCGCGTGCTGCAAGGCCATATCGCCCTGAGCACGGCGCGCTTCCCGCGTGGCGTCGCCGGCCCGCATCTCGATGCCCTGGCCCGCCGGCCGCTTTGGGATGTCGGGCTGGATTACGATCACGGCACCGGCCACGGCGTGGGCAGCTTTCTGTCGGTGCATGAAGGCCCAGTGGCGTTTTCCCGCGCCGCCAAGACCGTGCCCCTGGCCCCTGGCATGATCCTCTCCAACGAACCCGGCTTCTACCTGCCCGGCGCCTATGGCATCCGCATCGAGAACCTGCTGCTGGTGCGCGAGGCCGCGTCGCAGCCCGACCAGGCAAAACCCTTCCTGGAATTCGAAACGCTCACCCTGGCGCCCTATGCCCGAGCCCTCATCGAACCCAGCCTTCTCACCGCCGCCGAGCGCGGCTGGATTGACGCCTATCACGCCCGCATCCTGGCCGAGATCGCCGCTTTATGCGACCCGGACACCGCCGCCTGGCTGGCACAGGCATGCCGCCCGCTGGCGTAGCCCGCCCTGGGGTGCTAACCGCCCGGCCTTCACCGAGACTGGAGCGCAACCGTGCCGCCGATCGTCAGCATCATCATGGGCAGCCAATCGGATTGGGACGTGATGATTCGCGCCCAGGAGGTGCTGGTGGAATTGGCCGTGCCGCATGAGGCGAAGATCGTCTCGGCCCATCGCACCCCAAAGCGCCTAGTGGAATATGCCGAAGCCGCGGCAGGGCGCGGCGTGGCCGTCATCATCGCCGGCGCCGGCGGTGCCGCGCATTTGCCCGGCATGGTGGCCAGCATGACGCATTTGCCGGTGCTGGGCGTGCCGGTGGGCAAGGGCGCGCTGCAGGGCATGGATTCGCTGCTCTCCATCGTGCAAATGCCCGGCGGCATTCCGGTCGGCACGCTGGCCATCGGCCAAGCCGGGGCAAAGAATGCCGGCCTGCTGGCGGCCTCCATCCTGGCGCTCGGCGATGCCGAACTGCGCCAGCGCCTGATCGCCTTCCGCGCCCGCCAGACGGAGGCGATCGGTGACGCCCCGGTCTGAACCACTCCCTTTCGGCGCCACCATCGGCATTCTGGGCGGCGGCCAATTGGGCCGGATGTCCGCCCATGCGGCGGCGCGCCTGGGCTATCGCACCCATGTTTTCACCCCCGAACCCGGCAGCCCGGGCGGCGAGGTCGCCTCGGCCGTCACCGTCGCCGCCTTCGAGGATACCCCGGCATTGCGGGCCTTCTGCGCCAGCGTCGATGTGCTGACCTTCGAATTCGAGAATATCCCCCCCGCCGTGCTGGATGTGCTCGACGCCTCGGGCGTGCCCTGCCGGCCTGGCACTGAGGTGCTGCGCATCGGCCAGGACCGGGTGCTGGAAAAGCGCTTCCTGGCCAGCATAGGCATTCAGGTGGCGCCCTGGGGCGTGGTCGAACGGGAAGGGGACCTCGACACCATGCCCTTCCCCGCCGTGCTGAAGACCACCCGGCTGGGCTATGATGGCCGCGGCCAGGCCAAGGTTGAAAACCTTGCCGAGGCGCGCGCCGCCTTCGCCCGCCTCGCCCCGCACCCCCTGGTCTGGGAGGCCTATATGCCCTTCAGCCTGGAAATCTCGGCCCTGGGCGCCCGCGGTGTGGATGGCACCATCGCCATCTTTGACATCACCGAAAACCGCCACCGCCACCATATCCTCGACCAGAGCATCGTCCCCGCCGGCATTGATGCACCCACGCGGGCATTGGCAGAGGCCAATATCCGCCGCCTTCTCGAAGGCCTGAACTTGGTGGGCGTGCTGGCGCTTGAGATGTTCGTGATGCCCGATGGCGCGGTCATCGCCAATGAAATCGCCCCCCGCCCGCATAATTCCGGGCATTGGACCATGGATGCCTGCCAGGTCAGCCAGTTCGACCAGCATATCCGCGCCGTGGCCGGGCTGCCCGTGCTAGCGCCCCGCCGACATGCCGATGTGGTGATGCAAAATCTCGTGGGCCCGGAAGCTGCGGCACTCTGGGCCGCAGCCCTGGCCGACCCCGCCTCTGTGCCGCATTGGTACGGCAAGGCAGAGCTGCGCCCCGGTCGCAAGCTGGGGCATGTGAATAGGCTGGCTGCTCTGAACGCTGGCGTTTTGCCGCCATCTCAGGCATAGGGGCGCCTGGATCACCTCGGAAGGGGCGAGCCAAAGCGGTGCGCGGCAATTCGGCGCCCTGATACGAACCGGAATTCCTCCGGCCCGGCATGGCATTTCCGGCCATGTGGGCGGCCTCAACCTCGCGCCTTCCCAATGATCGGGACTGCGTCGGGCCCATCCGCACCGCATGCCCCGAAGTGCTTTGTGCCGACGTATGCGGGCACCCCTTTCTGCGCGCCGTCCTGACAATGTTGCGGGGCACCGATGCCCCAGAAGGACGATTGATGTTCGACAAATATTTCCGCAAGGACGTCTCCTGGGGCGGCCAGCTCCTCACCCTCGAAACCGGCAAGATCGCCCGCCAGGCCGATGGCGCCGTCATGGCGCGCCTCGGTGACACCATCGTGCTCTGCACCGTGGTCGGCGCCCGCTCGGTCAAGCCGGGCCAGGATTTCTTCCCGCTGACGGTGAACTACCAGGAAAAGGCCTTCGCGGCCGGCAAGATCCCCGGTGGCTTCTTCAAGCGCGAAGGCCGTCCCTCCGAGAGCGAGACCCTGGTCTCCCGCCTGATCGACCGCCCGCTGCGCCCGCTCTTCCCCGAAGGCTTCCGCAACGAGGTGCAGGTCATCGCCACCGTGCTGAGCCACGACCTGGAGAATGACCCCGACATCGTCGCCCTCGTCGGCTGCTCGGCCGCGCTGACCATCTCGGGCATCCCCTTCTTCGGCCCCATTGCCGGCGCCCGCGTGGGCTATATCGATGGCGCCTATGTGCTGAACCCCACGGCGGCGCAGCGCAAGCTCAGCGCCCTCGACCTCGTCGTCGCCGGCACCGCCGAGGGCGTGCTGATGGTCGAATCCGAAGCCCAGGAGCTCTCGGAAGAGGTGATGCTGGGTGCGGTCAAATTCGGCCATGACAGCTTCCAGAGCGTCATCCAGGGCATCATCGAACTCGCCGAACACGCCGCCAAGGACGCTTGGGACGTGGTGCTGGAAGACCCGGCGCAGGCCGCGTTGAAGACCCGCATCGCAGCCCTCGGCACCGCCGGCATGGCCGATGCCTATAAGATCACCGAGAAGATGGCCCGCCAGAAGGCGGTGGGTGAGGCCAAGAAGGCCGTCATCGCCGCCCTGGAGGCC
>Ga0214921_10005855_pt1 | contig 17160 bp, 17 predicted proteins | sample LL1505_MetaG_FD_177992 | JGI IMG/M metagenome (GOLD analysis project Ga0214921, IMG submission 177992) | Freshwater microbial communities from Lake Lanier, Atlanta, Georgia, United States - LL-1505 | ecosystem: Environmental > Aquatic > Freshwater > Lake | place: USA: Georgia | collected...
CCGCCCGCCCCCGGCAGCGCACAATCTGGTTCTCCGCCGCCGGCCTGCTCGCCGCCGCCGCCCTGGCCGTCGGCGTCAATATGCTGGCCGAGCGCTTCGCCACCCATCTGCGCGTCGATCTCACCCAGGCCCGGCTCTACACCCTGTCGGATGGCACCCGCCAAGTGCTGGCCAGCCTGCGCGAGCCCGTCACCCTCCGGCTCTATTATTCCCGCCGCCTCGGCGCCGAAGTCCCGGTCTATGGCGCCTATGCCGAGCGGGTGCGCGATATGCTGGGCGAATATGTCGCCGCCAGCGGCGGCAAGCTCCGCCTCGAACAACTCGACCCCGAGCCCTTCTCCGACACTGAAGACCGCGCCACCGCGCTGGGCCTCCAAGCCGTGCCGCTGGACCAGGCCGGCGAGCAGGTTTTCTTCGGCCTCGCCGCCAGCAATATGGCCGATGAGGAACGCACCATCCCCTTCTTCCAGCCCGAGCGCGAACGCTTCCTGGAACTCGACCTCACCCGCCTGATCTATGACCTCTCCGCCCCCGCCCGCCCGGTGGTGGGCGTGCTGACCGCCCTGCCGCTCAATGGCGACCCGCGGGCGATGATGATGCGTCAGCCGCAACTCGCCCAGCCGCAGGTGGTGATGACCCAGCTGCGCCAATTCACCACGCTGCGCGACGTGGCCCCCGACACCCAGGTGATCGACCCCGATATCCGCGTCCTCATGCTGGTCCACCCGCAAAACCTGCCCGAGACCACGCTCTACGCCATCGACCAATTCGTCATGCGCGGCGGCCGCCTGCTCGCCATGCTCGACCCGCATAGCGAAATGCAGGCCGCCCGCGCCCCCGGCGGCCCCGGTGCGCCGCCGCCCGAAACATCCTCCAACCTCGACCGCCTGCTCAATGCCTGGGGTGTGGAGACGGTGAGCGACCAGGTGGTGCTGGATTTGCGCGGCGCCTGGCGCGTCCGCGCCGGGCAGAATGACCGGGTGCAGGCGGTGGATTACGTCGCCTGGTTCGCCATGCAGGGCGATAGCCTGAACCGCAATGAGCCGGTCACCGCCCAGGTCGAACAGGTCAGCCTGGGCAGCGCCGGCCTCATCCGCCCCCGCCCCGGCGCCAGCACCGAATTCACCCCGCTGCTGACCAGCTCCGCCCAATCCATGCTGATGGACGCAACCCGCGTGCGGGTGGAGCCCAACCCCACCCGCATCCTGGCCGATTTCCGCGCCGAAGGCCGCCGCCATGTTATCGCCGCCCGGCTGCGCGGTGCCCTGCGCAGCGCCTTCCCCGATGGCCCGCCCGCGCTGGCCGAAGGCCAGGAGCGCGCGGCCGATATGCCCGCCCACAAAACCGCCAGCGATGACATCGCCAACCTCGTGGTGATCAACGACACCGACCTCCTCGATGACCGTTTCTGGGTCCGCGTCGAAAACTTCTTCGGCCAGCCCATGGCCACACCCTTCGCCGGCAATGGCAGCTTCATCGTCAATATCGCCGAGCAATTGGGCGGCTCCGACGCGCTGATCGGCCTGCGCAGCCGCGGCGAATCGCTCCGCCCCTTCGAGGTGGTGGACGCCATTCGCCGCACCGCCGATGCGCAATACCGCCAGACCGAGCGCGGTCTGCAGGAGCGCCTGGAAGCCACCGAGCGACGCCTGCGCGAACTTCGCCAAGGCACCAACGCCCCCGCCGGCGAGCGCAACCAAAGCCTGATCACGCCCGAACAGCGCGCCGAGATCGACCGCGCCCGCGAGGAAATCGCCAATACCCGCCGCCAATTGCGCGCGGTGCAGTTGGAACTGCGCCGCGACATCGAAGCGCTGGAAACCGGGCTGCGCATCCTCAACATCGCCCTGGTGCCGCTGCTGATCACCGGCCTCGCCATCGGCCTGGCCCTCCTGCGGGCGCGGCGCCGGGCGGCGGCGCGGGCATGAGGCGGCGCGGCCTGCTGCTGCTGGGCGGAAGTGCCGCCGCCAGCATTGGCGCAGCCCTCTATCTGGCGCCCCGCCCCGAGACTGCCGCCGCCGCCCCCGGTGCCGGCATGCTGGCCTTCCCCGGCCTCGCCGCCCGCCTGCCGCAGGCGGCGCTGCTGGAAATCCGCCGCCATGACGCCACCCTGCTGGTGCGCCGCGATGGCGAGCGCTGGCTGCTGCCCGACCGCAACAATTACCCCATCCGGGACGCAAAACTCCGCGAATTGCTCACCGGCCTCAGCGAACTTCGCCTCATGGAACCCCGCGGCAGCGACCCCGCGAATTTCGCCCGGTTGGGCGTGGATGACCCGCAAACCCCAGGCAGCACCGCCAGCCATCTGCGCCTGCTCGACGCCCAGGGCGCGCCCATCATCGCCGTCACCCTCGGCCGCCGCCGCGTCCGCACCCAGGGCAATATCCCCGAAACCATCTATATCCGCCGCGCGGGCGATGCCGAGGCCTGGGCCGCCGAAGGCCGCATTCCGGCCGATGGCGACGCCGCCGCTTGGCTGGAGCGCGACGTGGCGAATTTCCCCGCCGAGCGTCTTCTGCGCGCCAGCATCAACCGCCTGGGCGCCGAGCCCCTCACCCTCGCCCGCGCTGCCCCCGGCGCGCCGCTGCTGCTCACCACCCCGCCCGACGCCGCCACGCCGAACCCTAGCGCGCTGGATGAAGTGGCCCGCGGCCTGGAATACCTCACCTTCATCGACGCGCTGCCCGAAGCGCAGGACCACGGTGCCCCCCTGGGCGAAGCGCGTTTCGAACTCACCGCCGGCCTGACCATCCAAATCCGCTGCAGCCGGCTGGACCAATTCCTCTTCATCCGCCTCACCGCCGAGGGGCCAGAGGCGCAAAGCCTGAACGCCCGCTGGCAAGGCTGGGCCTATCAGGTGGGCATCTGGAAAGAAAAAGCCTTCCTGCCCACGCTGGAAGAACTGACCCAAAGCCCATGACCGGCCGGGAATTCCCCACCCGCCCCTGGGTGGGCATCGGCACGATCATTTTTCGCGGTGACGCCGTGCTGCTGGCCCGCCGCGGCAAACCGCCCCGGCTGGGCAGTTGGTCGCTGCCCGGCGGCGCGCAACATCTGGGCGAGGGTGCCGAGGCCTGCGCCCGCCGCGAACTTTTGGAAGAAACCGGAATAGAGGCCGGCCCCCTCCTCCTGGCCGATGTGATCGACGCCGTCAGCCTCGATGACCAGGGCCAGGTGCGCTACCACTACACCATCATCGATTATTGCGGCCATTGGGCGGAAGGCGAGGCCCGCCCCGGCGATGACGTGGCCGAAATCGCCTGGGCGCTGCCCGATGAATTGGCCGGCTATGCCCTGACCAGCGAGGCGATGGCGGTGATCGCCAAGGCCCGCAGGATTCTCGCCACTTAGCATTACAGTTGCTTTTTATCCCCTGCATCCCTGATACCCCGAAAACCCATTGCGAAGCGGTCTGAATTGGATTCCGCTGATGTGAATGATCCGTCCTGGTTTGCTGTCTGCCGAGCAGCGCATATCGATGGAAAAGCTGGTCCGCCAAAGCAGCGGCCCGCATGGCGTGGCGCGTCGGGCGAAAGCGCTGCTGCTATTGGATGATGAACCGCCCCGGGTTTGCCGGGGGCCTCAACTGTTGAGAGGCTCTACCAATGACAGACCCCAGACAGCGGCGGTTTTCGCCGGAACTTCGCGAGCGAGCGGTCCGCCTGGTGCAGCAGCACCGAGGTGCTCACCCGTCAGAATGGGCGGCGATCACCTCGATCGCGGCCAAGATTGGCTGAACCGCCGGGACGCTGTGCGCTTGGACGTCACCGCGCCGCTGGCCATGCGCGGGGGCCATTCCAGCCGCTGCGCCTCGGTGCCGTTATGGAGGATGGGCTGGCTGCCCAGGCCGATGGTGGTGGAGAAGCGGGCGCGAAAGACGCTGGAGGCGCGCGTCACTTCGAACATCACCCGCACCTGCTGCTCCATCGTCAGGCCCAGCCCGCCATAGGCGGTGGGGATGGATATGCCGAACTGGCCTCCATAGCGCAGCAATTGCGTCATATCCTCCGGCAGGGTCTCCTGGCCATCCGGCCGCGGCCCGGCCGGGATGAGTTTTTCGCGCACAAGCCGGCGGATGGAATCGAGATAGGTCTCAAATTCCGCGGCCGTGGGCAGCATTGTGTCAGGCATTTTTGGGGCGCCTCCGCCGGCAGCCAGGGCCGGCGGAGGGTTTTGGGTCAACGCAGGCGGAAGAAATCCGTCGCCGTGCGGGAGGCGATCTGCGCTGTATCTTCCGCCGAGAAACCACAGGATTCCAGCATGCCCAAGGGGTCCAGATCGCCCATATCAAAGGGGTAATCGCTGCCCAGCATCACCCGCTCGGCACCCACCAGCGAGACCAGCATGCGCAGAATGGCCGGCTCGAAGACCACCGTGTCGTACCAGATGCGCTTGAGATAGGCCGAAGGTGCCTCGGCGGTCAGTTTGCGCACCTCCGGACGGTGCTTCCAGGCATGGTCCAGCCGGCCGATCAGGAAGGGGTAGAAGCCGCCGCCATGCACGATCTTGATCCGCAGCCCGGGGTGGCGGTCCAGCACCCCGCCGAGGATGAGGTGATTGGCGGCGATCACCTCCTCCATCGGGTTGCCCACGGTATTGACCATGAAGAAGGGCGAGAGGCGCCTGCCATCGGAAAAGCCCAGCGGATGCAGCATCACCGCCGTGTCCAGCCGCTCCAGCCGCGCCCAGAGCGGGTCCAGCGCCGGGTCGGAGAGTTCCATCGCGCCGGCACGGGTGTCGATCTGAAAACCCTTCAGGCCGAGGCTTTCCACCCCATGGGTTGCCGTGGCAATGGCCAGATCCGGCGCCGTCATCGGCAGCGTGCCCAGGCCGGAGAAGGCCCGGGGGTTGGCTGCGCACATCGCCGCCACATGCTCATTCTGCAACCGGCTGAGTTGGTCGAGCAGCGCGGGCTCGGCCCAGTAATGCTGTTGGCCCGGGGCTGGCGCCACCACCTGATGGGTGATGCGCATCTTCGCCATATCGGCCAGCCGGCGCTCGGCCTGCAAAAACGCCTTGAGCAGATCGGGAAACTGGTCGTGATCCACCGCCCGGCTCTCGGCCGAGAGGTCGCGCTGATAGGGGATGGCGGCCAGTTCGGGCCGGCCGGCCACCAGCGGATTCACGCCCGGGCAAAGCGTATGGGTATGGGCGTCGATCGCCATGTTCAGTGAACTCCCAGAAAACGGGTGAGGGTCTCGGCCGGGCTCTCGGCAATCGGCGCGGAATGAACAATCTGCCCGCCCTCCAGCACCGAAACGCGGTCCGCCACGGCCAGCGCCGAATAGAGATTTTGTTCCACCAGCAGCACGCCCAAGCCCTCATCGCGCAGCAGGGCAACCACGCCCTCCAGCGCCTGCACCATGACCGGCGCCAGCCCCTCGGAGGGTTCATCCATCAGGATAAAGCTGGGGTCGGCCATCAGCGCGCGGCCCACGGCCAACATCTGCCGCTCGCCTCCGGAAAGCTGGTTGCCGCGATGGCTCTTGCGCTGGGCCAGGCGAGGAAATGCCTCAAAAACCCGCGCCACCGTCCAGCCATGCCGCGCCGAGGCCGGCTTGAGGATGGTGAGATGCTCGCTCACCGTCAGCGAGGCGAAAAGCCGGCGGCCCTGCGGCACCAGTGCCACCCCCGCGCGGGCAATGCGATGCGGCGCCATACCATTCAGCCGGGTCTCGCCCAGCATGACATCGCCCGCGGTGATGCGGGGCGTGGAGAGCCCCATCATGGCGCGCACCAGGGTAGATTTGCCCATGCCATTGCGGCCGAGCAGCGCATGCACGGCACCCCGGGTGATGGCCAGCGAGACGCCATGCAGCACCTGCGCCTCACCATAACCGGCATGAAGGCCTTGAACGCTGAGCATCAGGCCGCCCGCCCCAGATAGACTTCCTGCACCTGGGCATTGCCGCGAATTTGGTCGGGGGCGGCTTCCAGCAGCACGCGGCCCTCATGCATCACGGTCACGCTGTCCACCAGGCCGAGCGCCAGGTCCATATCATGTTCGATCAGCACCATGGCGATATCGCGCGGCAGGGCACGGACGATATCGGCCACCGCACCGCGCTCCACGGGCGAGAGGCCGGCTGCCGGTTCATCCAGCAGCAGCAGGCGCGGCTTTTGCACCAGCGCCATGGCCAATTCCAATTGGCGCTGGGCGCCATAGGCGAGGTGCTTCACCTGAATCTCATCCTGGCCTTCGAGCCGCGCTGCGGCCAGCGCCTCGGCAATGGCCGCCCTGCCCGCGCCCGCGTCATCGCTGCCCCAAAAATTCCACTTCCCGGCGGTCAGGCCGCGCAGCGCCACCCGCATATTCTCGGCGATGGTCAATTCGGGAAACAGGTTGGTGATCTGAAAGGTGCGGCCCACGCCATGGCGGGCGCGCGCCTGCGGGCTGGCGCGCGTGCTGTCCCAGCCCTCGATCAGCACCCGGCCCTCGGCCGGGCGAATCACGCCCGTGATGGCATTGAACAGCGTGGTTTTGCCGGCGCCATTCGGGCCGATCACGGCGCGGCGCTCGCCCTGCTCCAGGGAGAGGCTCGCGCCATCCACCGCCCGCAGCGCGCCGAAGCGCACCACCACATTGCTGAGTTCGAGAGCCTTCACCGCGGGCCCTGGAACGCCCGCGAATAGGCCGGCTGGCGCATATAGGTTTCCGGATCAAAACCCCAGAATTGATCAACCCGCGGATAGGTCTCCACGGCGGCATTCCACAGCTTACCATCGGGCCGGCGCACCACGCGGCGGATAAAGGCGTCATAAACCGGGTTGCCATAGGCATCGAGCGAAACCGGCGCGCCGAGCGGGCTGCCGGTCAGCGTGGTGGCGCGCACGGCAGCGAGCAGGCGCTCGCGGTTCTCGGCATCAGCGCCGATGGTCTTCAGCGCCTCGGCCACCCACATCGCGCCAGAAAAATGCGAAAAACCATAGAGTGAGGGCAGTTTCTGGAAGCGCCGGTCATAATCCGCCACGAAGGCCTGGGTGATGGCATTGGTCGAGCCCTCGGCGAAATGCGCCGCTGAGACGATGCCCTCGGCCTCGGCCCCCATGGTGCGGATGACCGATTGATCGGTTGCATTCATCGCGCCCAGCAGCGGAATGCGGCCCTTCAGGCCAAAGCTGGCATAGGCCTGGATGAGGCGGGTGGCATCGGCCCCCGTCTCCATGGCGAAGACGGCGTCCACCCCCGCATTGGCCAATTGCCCCATATAGGGCGAGAAATCGGAGGTGTTCAGCGGATGCCAGAATTGTTGCAACACCCGACCGCCGAGCGAGGTGAATTTCTGCGCAAAGCCACCGCATTGCTCATGGCCAAACGTATAGTCCTGGCTGATCGTGGCAATGCGGCGATAGCCCTGCTTATAGGCCCAATCGGCCAGCGGCCGGCTGAATTGGCTGGCGGAATAGCCGGCCACGCGCACCACATTGGGCAGGCGGCTTCGCTGCGTCAGATCATCGGCGGCGATTACCGGGATGAAATAGGGCGTGCCCGTGCCGCGCACGTAATTGGCCACCGCGAGGCCGGTATTGGCCAGCAGATTGCCGAAGAGGAAATGCACATTGCCCTGCTCCACCAGGCGCCGAGCCTTTTGCAACGCGGTGTCGGGGTTGGAGGCATCATCCTCCACCGTGACCTCAACCGGCCGCCCTTCGATGCGGCTATTGATGGTCTCGAAATACATCTGGAAGCCTTCGACGATCTCGCGCCCGCCGGAGGCTGCGACACCGGTCAGCGGCGCCATCAGGCCGATCTTGATCGGCCCCGAGGTGCTTTGCGCGCGCAGCATGGCGGGGGCTGCGAGGGTGGCCAGAACAATCCTGCGTTTCATGTCGATTTCCTTTTCAAAAGCCCGAGCAGGCCCTGTGGCGCGAAGAGCATGATGGCGATGGCGGTGAGGCCCAGCACCGAAAGCCAGCGCTCGGTATAGGCGCTGACGAATTGTTCCAGCGCGATCAGCACAAAGGCGCCAACCAGCCCGCCCAGAATGCTGCCAACCCCGCCGACAATGGCCATGAGCAGCCCCTCCACCGATTGCGGCAGGGCGACCGTGGTGGGGCTGACGAAATCATTGAACAGCGCATAAAGCGCCCCGGCGGCACCGGCAAAAAGCCCGGAGGCCACGAAGGCGGCAAAGAGATGCGCCGGCACGTTGTGCCCGAGGGCCGCCATGCGCGAGGGGCTGTCCTTGATCGCCCGCAAGGTCAGCCCAAAGGGCGAGCGGACAAGGCGCCACATGGCAAAGGTCAGTACCGCGCCCACCCCCAATATCAGCCAATAAAGCCGCCGAGGGTCAGCCAGCCAGCCATGCCGCAAATCACCACGCAGCCCATTCTCGCCGCCGGTCACACCCGTCCAGCGCAGGCAGATGCCCCAGATGATGAGGCCGAGTGCCAGCGTCAGCAGCAGAAAATACACCCCCGAGGTGCGCACCGCGATGATGCCAAACACCACCGAAAGCCCGCCCGCCGCCCACCCCCAGCAGGCAGGCCGCCCAAACCGGCACACCCGCGGCGGCGGCGATAATCACCACATAGGTCGAGGTGCCAAAGATCGCCCCATGACACAGCGGCGTGCGCCCGGCATAGCCAGCGAGCAGGTTCACCGACATGGCGAGCACCGAGAAAATCAAAATCTCCGACGCAATGCCAAGCTGATAACTGGGCAAAAGCAGCGGCATGCCGGCCAAAGCCAGCAATCCAGCCAGGACCAGAAACGCCCTCACGCCGCCCGCCCAAACAGCCCATAGGGCCGAAATGCCAGCAGCAGCGCCATCGGCCCGAAGACCACGAAATAGGATAATTCGGGAAACCAGACTTGGCCAAAGGTGTTCAACAGCCCGATCAGCAGCGCGCCAATCGCCGCCCCCTCCAGGCTGCCCCGCCCGCCGATGATCACCACCGCCAGTGAGAAGACCAAAATCTCCGCATCCGCGCCGGGATAGAGCGAGAGAAACGCCCCACCCATGGCGCCACCCAAGCCCGCCAGCGCCGAACCCAGCATGAAGGTGATGACAAACAACCGCCCCTGATCCACCCCGGTGGCCGAGAGCATTTCCGCATCATCCACCCCGGCGCGGATCAGCGCGCCATAGCGGGTGCGGTTCATCACCAGCCAGAGCAGGACGAAAATCGTCACCCCCGCCAGCAGCACGAAAAGCCGGTATTTCGGGTAGAACACGCCCATCACCACCGCCGCCCCTTGCAGGGCCTCGGGGGTGGGCACGGTGAAGGCATCGCCGCCCCAGATCACCAGAAACAGATCATTCAGCACCAGCCCTACGCCCACGGTGAGCAGCACCTGGCGCAAATCCTGCCCCTTCACAAAGCGCAGCAAGCCACGGTCCAGCGCCAGCCCTGCCAGCGCCACCGCCAGCATCGCCGCCACCACGCCCAGCGCAAAACTGCCGCTGCGCCCGCCCACCTCATAGGCGACATAGCCGCCCAGCAGATACAGCGCGCCATGTGCCAGATTGACGATGCGCAAGAGGCCAAAGACCAGCGTAAACCCCGACGCCACCACAAAAAGCAGCGCCGCAAAAGTCAGCCCATTGAGCAACTGGAACCCCAGCATCAGCCTTGCTGCGCCTTCGCCCAATCGAGGATGGCGCTGCCGGTCATAAACACCGCATCCGGGCATCCGGCGATATGCGCCACCGCCTCACGGAAATACCGCAGCCGATGCGGCGCGCCCATGATGTAGGGGTGCAGCACCATGGCCATCACCCGCGCGCCATGCCGGGCGTCGGAGCGGATCTGCTCGAACTGGTCGATCGCCCGGTCACGATACTCCGATGCCTTGTGATGCTGGATCAGCATCATCGCCACATCATTGCATTCCTGGGTATAGGGCACATTGGCCAGCGGGCCATTGCGGGTCTTGAGCACCACCGGCTGGTCGTCCAGCACCCAATCCGCCACGTAATCATAGCCTGCCGCCACCAGGCGCTCGGGGGTCTCCCAGGTTTCGGTCAGGCCCGGGCCCAGCCAGCCGCGCGGGCGGGTGCCGGTGAAACGCTGGATGGCCTCGGTGGTGAGACGAATATCCTCCACCTCATCGGCCACCTTCTGCATGTTTTTTTGGGAAAAACCATGGCCGATGAATTCCCAGCCGCGGCTATGCGCCGCCTCGGCAATCTGGGGGTAGGCCGCAATCGCGCAGCCATTCACCGCGAGGTTGCCAGGGAGCCTATAGTCATCGAACACGTCCAGGATGCGCCAGAACCCCACCCGGTTGCCGTATTCATGCCAGGCCCAATTGGGAATATCGGGCATCGGCGCCCCGCCCGCCGGCGGCGTCAGCACTGTGCGCGGCATGGTCTCCAGCGGGTTCCATTCCTCGATATTGACGATGATCCACACCGCCACGCGCTTGCCATCCGGCAATTCCAGCCGGCGCCGCCCCGCGATGGGGTCAAAGGCAATCCGCTCCCCAGGCAGCATGCCCCCCGGCGGCACCTGGTTCATGGATGCACCTTCGCCGCGGCATTGTACCAATCATAGAGTTCAGCGCCGTTCATGTGCACCACGCCGGCATATTCCGCGACCTCGGCGTAGATTTCCTCAAGATAACGAATGCGATGCGGCTGCCCGGAAATATAGGGGTGGATGGCAATCGAGATGATCTTCGGCCGCTCCGCGCTCTCCTCATAAAGCCGCTTGAACTGGTCCATCACCCGGGTCTTCCAATAGGCGCTTTCATGGTGCTGCACGATCATCATCGGGATGTCGTTCAGCTCCACCGTATAGGGCAGCGTCACCAATGGCCCCTTTGCGGTGGTGATCACCGTGGGGTCGTCATCATAGACGAAGTCGCCAATGTATTTGACGCCAGCTTCGGCCAGGTTTTCCGGCGTGTCATAGGTCTGCGTCAGGCCCGGGCCCAGCCAGCCAATGGGCCGCTTGCCCCAAAAACTCTCCAGCCGGTCCATCGAGCGGAAAATCATCGCCCGCTGGTCATCCACCTTATGGATCGGCATTTGCTCCCAGGCATGGCCCATGGGCTCCCAGCCCAGATCGCGGGCATGGGCGGCAACCCGCTCATAATCATCGCAAACCCGGGCATTGATCGACAGCGTGGGCCGAATGCCCAGCCGCTCATACAGCTTGAAGAAGCGCCACACCCCCACCCGCATGCCGTATTCATGCCATGACCAATTGGGCACATCGGGCAGCAGCACCTGGCCGGTGGGGGCGGGGATCACCTGCCGCGCCATGGGGCGGGAGATATCCCAGACCTCCAGATTCACAATGCTCCAAAACGCCATGCGGGCGCCGCCGGGCAGCGGCGGCAGCGGCGCGCGGTCCACAATGGCGGAATAGGGGTTGCGGCTTCCCGGAAGGGTCGGTTCGGTCATCAGCTTGCGAGGCGCTTCAACGCCTCCTCCCCGGTCATGACATGAGCAAAAGCGGTTTTGAGCAGCATCAGGGCGGCATCGTGATGCGCGGGCCCATCCATGGTGTCCACACAATCCTCCACCACCACCACGGCATAGTCGCGCACATTGGCGGCGCAGGCGGTGGCCAGCACGCAGCTATTGGTGTTGATGCCGGTGATCAGCAGCGTATTGGCCCCCAGCGCGCGGAGGCGCAAATCCAGATCAGTCGCCACGAAGCAATCATAGCGCTTCTTGGTGTCCACCACCGAATCATCGGCATGGCGCAACCCCGGCATGATCTTCAAGCCGGGCATCCCTTCCAGATTGTGCCGCAGCACATTCTTGCGGGTGGCCTGCGGGTCCTCGGCGCGGGTGCGCCAGAAGGGGTTGAGGGCAATTTCATCAGCATCACGATAGCGGGTGACGCAATGGATCACCGGAATGCCCGCCGCCCGCGCGGCATCGAGAAAGCGAAGATTGGCCGCAACCAACCGCGCCGCCACCTCGGGCGCTGCTGGCATGGTGGCCACCGACGGGTCAAGATGGCCGCGATGGAGGTCGATGGCGACCACCGCGGCCAATGGCATATCAACCCCGAAACCGCTCACGCTGCATCCCCTCGAAACCGTCGACACTCTTAAAGCGGATCGCCACGCGGTCAACGCGCATTGTACACAATCATACTCCATCCCGCCGGCAATGCCGCCATCACAGGCAGAAATCTGGTTGCGACGCAGGCAAGATTGTATTCAATAGCGATGGACGGCCCCGCCCCCAATCTACCGCCCTTGCTCCCCCGCGCGCTGCGCGTGGCCGATACGCTGCGCGAGAAAATGCTCGATGGCGCGCTGGCCGATGGCGAGAAGATCAATGAGGCCCGCCTCGCCGCCGAACTCGGCGTCTCCCGCACCCCCTTGCGCACCGCCCTGCATGCGCTGGCGGCCGAGGGCTTGCTGGATTACGCGCCCAATCGCGGCTTCACCGTGCGCGATTTCTCGGCCGAATTGATTGACGAGGCGTTTGAAATCCGCGCGGCATTGGAGGGGCTGGCCTGCCGCTTCGCCGCCCGCCACGGCCTCTCGCCCGAGGCACGCGGCGCCGCCGAGGCCGCCCTGGCCGAGGGTGAGGCGGTGGTCGAGACCAAACGCTGCGGCGCGAATGAATTGGAACGCTACCGCGCCGCCAATGTCGCCTTCCATGAGACCATCCTGGCCGCCGCCGGCAATCGGCAACTCGCCGATACGCTGCGCCTGGTGCTCAACCGCCCCGGCCCCTCACTGCGCCGCATCGTGGCCTTCACGCCCATCGATATCCGCAGGCGTGTGGATGACCATCGCCGCATTCTGGAGGCGATCACCACGGGCGACCCCTGGCGGGCCGAATTGCTGATGCGCGAGCATGTCAGCGGCATCCGCGGCGGCGCCGGCAAGGGTTAAGGCCAGCCCAGCACCACACAGAGCTTCTGCCCGCCGAAACCCAAACTATTCGACAAGGCCGCCGAGAGACCATGCGGGCGGGCGATATTGGGCACCACGCCCGCGTTTTGGCCCGCGCATTCACGCGCTGGCGATTTATCTCAAGAGCTTTCGGGCAGTGTCCTATGAACGGCTGCGCGGCCTTTGCCATCTCCGACCGTGTGCTCGTGATGAAATCCGGCGCAATGATGGGGAAGGGCCTCCCCAGGCCTTTGCCGATCATGCAAGATTTGGGGAAATCTTCTGAGGAAACACCCGCATGCTGACCCTCTCCTGCCAAGCCCGACCCGCCTCAACGGATATGATGGCCGCACCCGGCCAGGGGGGGCGCGCATGATCTGGGACACGATCATCGTCGGCGGCGGTTCCGCCGGCTCCGTCCTCGCCCATCGCCTCTCGGCCAAAGGCTCTCGTCAGGTGCTGGTCTGCGAGGCCGGGCCCGACACGCCGCCGGGCGAGGAACCGGCCGAGATCAAGGACAGCTATTCGGGCACCGCGTATTTCGACCCGCGCTTCCACTGGACCGAATTGAAGGTCCATACCCAAATCGTGCCGCATAACCGCCCGGAGGACCGCCCGCCGCTGCGCAAATATGAGCAGGCGCGGGTGCTGGGCGGTGGCTCATCGATCAATGGCCAGATGGCCAATCGCGGCGCCCCCACCGATTATAATGAATGGGAGGCGCGCGGCGCCGAGGGCTGGAACTGGGATGCCGTGCTGCCCTTCTTCAAGAAAGTGGAGCGCGACCTCGATTTTGATGGCCCGCTGCATGGCAAGGAGGGCCGCATCCCGGTCCGTCGCATCATGCCGGAGAACTGGAACCGGCATGCTCAGGCCGCAGGTGAAGCCTTCAAGGCGGCGGGTTACAAATATTTGCCGGACCAGAATGGCGTCTTCGAAGATGGCTATTTCCCCATCACCATCTCGAATGAGAATGAGACCCGCGCCTCCGCCGCGATGGGCTATCTCGACCGCGAAACCCGCGCCCGCGAAAACCTGACCATCTCGACCGAGACGCAGGTGAAGTCGCTGATCTTCGAAGGCAATCGCTGCGTCGGCGTCCTGGCCATGGTGAAGGGGCAGGAGCAGGAATTCCGCGGCCGCGAGATCATCCTCTCCTGCGGCGCGATCCATTCGCCCGCGCATTTGCTGCGCGCGGGCATCGGCCCCGCCGCGCATCTGCGCGAGATGGGGGTGGAGGTGCTGCACAACCTGCCCGGCGTCGGCCAGGGGCTGATGGATCACCCCTCGGTCTCGCTCTCCTCCTATCTGCGCAAATCGGCGCGGGTGGATGAACGGACGCGGCGGCATATCCTGCTTGGCCTGCGCTATTCCTCGGGGCTGCCGGGCATCCCCCAGGGCGATATGTTCGCCGCCGCCGTCAGCAAATCCGCCTGGCATTCGGTGGGCGAGCAGGTCGCCTCGCTGCTGCTCTGGGTGAACAAGACCTATTCCGAGACGGGCCAGGTGCGCCTCGCCTCGCGCGACTGGAATGCCGAGCCGGTGGTGGAATTCAACCTGCTCTCCGACCAGCGTGACCTGGAGCGGCTGATGACCGGCTTTAGGATGATGGCGGCGATGCAGATGAGCGGCGAATTGGGCCAGGTCACCGCCGATCACTTCCCGGCCAGCTATACTGACCGTGTCCGCAAACTGGGCGTGATCAATGCCAAGAACCGCTTTCTGACGGCGGTGATCAGCAAATTCATGGATGGGCCAGGCTTCCTGCGCTCGGCCTTCATCGACCGCTTCGTGGTGGAGGGCTTCCGCTTTGACGAGGTGATGACCGATGATGCGGCGCTGGAGGGCTTCATCCGCAAGGCCGCCATCGGCATCTGGCACGCCTCCTGCTCCTGCCGGATGGGGCATGATGACGACCCGCGCGCGGTGGTGGATAATGAGGGCCGGGTGCGTGGGGTTGAGGGGCTGCGGGTGGTCGATGCCTCGATCTTCCCGGTGGTGCCCTGTGCGAATACCAATTTCCCGACGCTGATGACGGCCGAGAAGATCGCGGCGGGCATGACGGCCTGAGAGGCCGTGGAGGGGGCGGCTAGGTCGCCCCCCTCCCCTGGGTTGCCACAAAACTATTCTTAGCTCTTAAAAAACCATTGCTCCGGATGGCCGCCCCAAGGCGTGCGGCAATGCTGGGAGATGCCGGTGCGGCCGGCCACATTCTCCAGCCGGTCGCTCACCACCCGCACCCCCATGAAGGGTATCCATCCAGCCAAGGCCGCAGGCGGTTGTTAATCAGGCAGCGGCTGCCTGCTGAGCCTTGCTGTTCGTCCAGTTCCACGGCAGCAACTCACGCAGCCGCGACGCCGGATGGTCGGCAAGTCGCGGCCAATCCGCCCGGCCCCCTGCCGCCGGCGAATTTCCTGGCCCTCTCGGGCGGGGGCGATAATGGTGCCTTCGGTGCCGGCGTGATGCTGGGCTGGACCGCCTCTGGCACCAGACCCGCGTTCAATATTGTCACTGGCGTTTCGGCTGAGGCTGTGATTCAAACTCCGCGTTGGCTGAGTTTTTATCAACGTGAATCGGGATGACTTTGTCGTCGATGACAGGACATGGGCGAAGGTCGCGGCGCTGTTGCCGGGCATGGCGTCTGACCGCGGGGTGACCGCGCGCGACAACAGGCTTTTCATAGAAGCTGTGTTGCGGCGAGTTCGCACGGGCCTACCCTGGCGCGACCTACCAAGCGATTTTGGCAGTAGGAACAGCGTGTTCCAGCGCTTCAGGCGATGGGCGGTGGCGGGCGTGTTCGAGCGATTGTCGGGCGAGCCCGATTTTGAATACGCCCTGATCGATGGCACCATCGTCTCTGCTCATCAAAAGGCGAGCGGCGCAAAAGGGGGACTCAAAATCCGGCCATCGGCCGCTCGCGCGGCGGCCTGACGACCAAGATTGTGGCCCTGGTCGATGCCTTGGGCAATCTGGTGCGCTTCGTCCTGTTGCCTGGGCAGCGGTATGACACGATCGGCGTGCCGCCGCTGATCGAGGGGGCCACCTTCGATGCCTTGCTGGGCGACCGGGCCTTCGATGTCGATTGGCTCCGCACCGCCCTCGACAGGCGCGGAGCTTGTGCCGTCATCCCCTCGAAATCCAACAGAAAAGCCCGCATCGACCATGACGGGGAGATGTATAGCTGGCGCCATCTCATCGAGAACCACTTCGCCAAACTCAAGGAATTCCGCGCCGTCGCGACCCGCTACGACAAGACCGATATCAGCTACGCCGCTGCTATCTGCATCGACGCAGGCATCATAGCTTGTCGCTAAATGTCAACGGATCCCAGAAGCGCAATCTAATTCTTTGACATAAATCCCTTTTTAAACGTACCAATCCTTTGCCAGTGATGGGGATTGCCCGCTAAGGTCATGGCCAGTTCAGATGGATTGTAACAAGAAGGCGACATCGAAAATAATTGTCTAGCATGTGATGCCGGGAAATAATTCTCCAATACTTGCATTCCATCCATTGCTACGCAGTAGCAAAGGACGACATGTCCAGAGCAAAAATACGCCTGAACACCGGCAGTATTTGAGAAGTTTGAGATTAATAATTTAGTATTTCCTTTTTCAAATCCCTTAATCTTCCCAAGTGACTTTACAGCTCCAGTCCAAAGAGCATATTCTATTTTTAATCCATGCCCGTTGGCCTTAAAATATGCAAATGACCTTTGCTGAGCGACAGCTGCCTCAGCCGCACGGGCAGCTATCGCTGGGGATTTTATTCTGTATACATCATAATCATAATGTGCGTCCTCCAAATAATGATCCTGAAGACCATGGCCATCCATCTCGATTATTGAAAAATTCGGACTGGCGATGCCCGCGTGGATAAAATTAGCCGCACCCTGTCCGGTAGCCGCTTGGCCCAATAAAATACCGGTACCTATTTTGCTTCTATCGTAATGCTTGAGCATTATATCGCCTGGCTTGAGGCAATTAGCCAAAAGCTTAATTTTTTCCCGACGCACAGGGGAAGCGGAGCCGCTTCTTTCTCGGCTTTTCAGTGCTGCCTCGAGGCTGTCTTTAGCTTGCGCGCTCGCACTTTGCCAAAACTTCCAGGTCATTTCGATCTCTCCTTTAACGAATTTAGCGGCCTAAACCACCATAGAAAATGGACACCTTGTAGTATCTAACTGAACATGAACATTCCAGGACGAAAATGAAGGCGGAAAACCTTGAGGTAGCGTAAATAATTTACCAAACAATCGACGCCCGCTCGATGGATCAATTCAGAAGAGCCATCTACTTCTGAGGCCTGACATATTGAATTTTATAGAAACGGAAGGAATTTCTTGCTTAATA
>Ga0214921_10005857_pt1 | contig 17159 bp, 13 predicted proteins | sample LL1505_MetaG_FD_177992 | JGI IMG/M metagenome (GOLD analysis project Ga0214921, IMG submission 177992) | Freshwater microbial communities from Lake Lanier, Atlanta, Georgia, United States - LL-1505 | ecosystem: Environmental > Aquatic > Freshwater > Lake | place: USA: Georgia | collected...
TATTCAGATTGATATAATTCCCATCCTTTAGCAACATCTTTTTTATGTCTATGTTTGTTGCAGTAACCCAAGCCCTCAGCCATACGCCAACTGCCATGCGCTGCTTATGCTTCAAGTCACAAGCCTCAGCTAAGCCCATATCTGCAGCTGATATGGGTGCTGCAATGGTAAATGCCAAAAAGTAGAAATTGTGTAAGATGGCTGCTGTCATTCAAGCTATGCGATTGAAGGCAGCTAGAACGCAAATGACGACAGATGAGTTTGCGATGGCGTGTAGGCTAGCTTGCAGCTAACAACAGGATTGCTTAGACTGCATAATGCATTTTAACAGCTTCACACATGGCTCAGCTCAGTTGCCGCAATACATATGATATGTGTTACCATACTCGAAAAACATAACAAAATCAACGGCTATATGGTTTTGTATTTCTGAAAAAATATGTTACAAAAATACAGTCAACATATTGATATCATTTTTTAAAATTAAACAATAACCTATACAAAACTGCCACTACTATTCTATGCAAAACCTATGCAGCAGGAAAAAATCGTAATTTCATCAGCAATATCAGTGGTTTAAGTAATAGTTTTGATAGTACAAGCACTGTCACGGGGTCCTTGCTTGATTTAAAAGAAAATCCAATCAAATTTACGCAAACAAAAAAAGCTGCTCCAACAAGAGCAGCTTTTTTCACGTGTCTTTTGGTAATTTTGCTGATTAAAAATTGGAATATTTCAAGACTTGGATTGTCCCAGCGACAATACATCCTTGATAAATTTTTCCAGATGCACAGCCGGACTATAGGTGCAATATCCGCCGTCCCATTTTTGGTAAATAACATCCATATCGGTCAAGGCCGTCAGATGACGGTATGTACTGGATCGCGATGTGAATTTACAATTAAGGACATCTTGTGGTGTTGCCGGTTTACCCTTCGCTGCACTTTGGACTATATAATTAAATATAGACCTTTGCTGCTGATCGATCCGTGACAGACCGTAGCGCATTTCAAGGTTGTTTATTTTTTCCAGAACAGTCGCTAAGTCTTTATTCATGATATGCGGCACCACTTAAACTTGTACAAATATAGTTGGGAAAGGCATTTAACTATTGTATGTTAAATTCACAACTTACGCAACTGCCATTAAGTTCAGTGTTTTCACAATATTCGTAAATATTACAGATATTTATGAAAACTTTTCAAGACCTGCAACTGTAAAACATAAATTGTTCCGTTTTATAAGCAAATTTATGCATTAGGTTTGAATTGCTTCCCTGCTATAATGGTTCTTTCATCCGGTCAATTCATGTAATGGAAACATCAATGTCATATTTTCATAATTTGATCAGACTATCCTGTTGTGGATTGGTTATGGCAGGCCTTGGTCTCGCAGGCTGCCAATCAACAGGTGACGAACAGGCTGTGGTAGCGAAAGCCGACTTGGTCCCGGCCCCGAGTGATACCATCGCACCCAAATCAGTCAAAAAAGTGTCCACCCCGCCGGCCCGTGATCCCGCGGCCAACAGCGAAGCCATAGCTGCGTCCGCCGAGGACGTTCCGGCGGTTCCCGCTCCTGCACCACCCCCACCTCCCGAGCAGCCTGCCATCAGCAATTCGCAAATTGACCGCTATCTGGCCGAAGGGCAGGTCACCCATGAACGGGCGGCGAAACTGCGCTATCGCGAGGCCACCCGCCTGGGACAGGTCAAAACCAAAGCTGACCACAGCTATTGGTCAACCGTGATCGAGATTTATAGAAATTGGGACAATCGCTATATCAGTTGGGACGAGGTGCAGAAGCGCTTGGCTGCCGCTGAAGCTGTCCATAAAGGACAGTGAATTGCCATCAGACTTTTTGGGTCTTGCGCTCTGTACAGAAGCTGAGATTGCGCTCGATGATCGAGCTTTGCAAATCGACGAATTTGGCCTGCGACAGCCGCATCTGCATCGGCTCATGGGTCCGGCTGAGAAAAAACAGCTTCAATTCCTGCGCGACCATGGCGTTCATTGATTGCAGGGCATCCAAAGGCAAGGTGCACTCGACCAAAGCTGTCACGTATTCAATACCGGCATCAATGTTCTGGGCCTGCACAAACCGCATCTTCCACGCCATGCCGAATTGACGGGCAATCGGCTTTGGCTGGTTGATCCGCTCGCTCTCGAACTGGTTGAGATACCAATAGACGAAATCACAGACCAGAGTATCAATCCACGCAAAGCAATCATCATCCTGGGGCGCAGGTGCTGACACGTGTTGAACTGATATGGATTGCGATTTGGACATAGCCGAACCATGAACAGCCAAGTGCTGATTCGCAAGAGTCGAATGAATTAACTGATATCAATCGGATTTATTGTTCTATCCACAGATCATGTTCAGAGACATGCAAGCATAGCTTCACTCTCAGGAAAGAACATCGGCAATTGCTTTGCCGCAGATTTGCGTGCTGGCAGGGCCTTTGAGATCGCCGGTCCGCAATTTGGGTTCTTTCAGCACGGTTTCAATCGCCTGTTCGATGGCGCGGGCGGCTTCATGCTCGCCCAGATGGTCGAGCATCATGGCCGCCGACCAAATCTGGCCGACCGGATTGGCGATGCCTTGACCGGCAATGTCGGGGGCCGAGCCATGCACGGGCTCGAACAGCGAGGGGAACAAGCCTTCGGGATTGATATTGCCTGACGGCGCCACCGCAATCGTGCCGGTGCAGGCCGGACCCAGATCGGACAGGATATCGCCGAACAGGTTGGAGGCGACCACGACATCGAACATGTCGGGATGGCGGACGAAATGCGCGGTCAGAATGTCGATGTGATACTGGTCGCAGCGGATGTCGGGATAATGCTTCTGCATTTCGGCAAAGCGCTCGTCCCAATAGGGCATGGTGATCGAAATACCGTTGGATTTGGTGGCCGAGGTCACGTGTTTTTTAGGACGCTTCATCGCCAGATCGAAGGCGAATTTCAGAATCCGGTCGGTGCCGATGCGGGTAAAGATCGATTGCTGCGTGACAAATTCACGATCGGTGCCGGGGAACATGCGCCCGCCCACCGATGAATATTCGCCCTCGGTGTTTTCGCGCACCACATAGAAATCAATATCACCCGGCTCGCGGCCTGCCAGCGGACAGGGCACACCCGGCATCAGTTTGACCGGACGCAGATTGACATATTGGTCGAATTCCCGCCGGAACAGGATCAAGGAGCCCCACAAAGACACGTGATCGGGAATTTTTTCCGGCCAGCCGACCGCACCGAAGAAAATCGCATCATGCTTGCCGACACGTTCTTTCCAGTCCTCCGGCATCATGCGGCCATGCTTGGCGTAATAGTCGTAAGAGGAAAAATCGCAATGGGTCAGTTCGAGCGTAAAGCCGAACCGTTTGGCTGCGGCCTCCAGCGTGCGCAGACCTTCGGGCACGGTTTCTTTGCCAATGCCGTCTCCGGCGATCACGGCGATACGATAACGACGATTGGATGACATGATATGTCCCGCTGGAATGGAAGGAATGGAAAGAATTCAGCTCAAGTAGCCAAGATCGGCAGGCATGGCATTACTGGACGCTGGTCGAACCTGCCATAGCCTGACGGCGCGGCGGCAGCGGCACCTTGGCAGGCAGATCAGGCTTGCTGTCGGACAGGCCGGCATCGGGTTTGATGACGTTGATCAGCTTGTCATAAAAACCGGTTGCCTGTGGCTCGGAAGGCTTGGCAGGAGCGGGTTTGAACAAACCGGTCAGATCATTGAGACTGGTGCTGAACAGGCCGCCCCCGCTCAAACCGCTGGTTTTGTCATCAGGTGCAGGGGCTATGGTGGATGGTTTGGCCACAGCCACAACCGCAGGTTTTTCTGTCGCTGACTTGTCGGTTTCTGCGGGCTTTTTGGTCACCACAGCCGTTGTCACAGGTTCGGGTGTGGCAAGGGCGAAGATCGAGGGACCGGAACCCTGCTGGACTCGGCGCGGCGCGCCGATGGCCTGACCGCGTTCGTCCACGGGAATTTCATGCACCTGATCCAGCGCATCCGGACGGCTCACATCACCGAGCTGGGCCATCTGGCGCGGCGAAGCCAGAGCTGTGCTGCCGGCATCATTACCGGCCATGGCAAAGGCCGTATTGCGGAAGCTGGCATGCTGGCCGCCATCGGCATAGGTCATCTTGATGGCCTGTGTGCCCTTTTCAACCAAACGGGCGACCTGCACATCGTCATTGCGCTGCTTGTCACGCACGGCTTCCGCAATGGTCGGGTCTACGGTGATGGTCGGGCAGGCGCCAGTGGGATCAAAGCGCGCATCGCCTTCGGCATTGAACACATAACGCTGGTTGCAATAATTCAGCTTCGGCTCGCGCTTGGTGACCTCGAAATGGTCCGAACCTTCCTTCAGGTTTTTCCAGAACGGCATATTGGGATCATGACGGAATTTCGCCAGATTTTCCGCCGTCATCTTGAAGGGATAGGACTGGAACTGGACGCTTTTCTGCCCCGCATTGAAGGCTTCGCGCATCACCGCATAGATTTCTTCGATTTGCGAATCGGTCATGGCGAAACAACCGCGCGACGAGCAGATGCCATGCACCATGATGTCGCCGCCCGAACGGCCCATCGAACGTTCCATCGGGTTGGGATAGCCGACATTGAAGGCAAGCCAATAAGACGAATTCGGGTTCAACTGGCCTGCCGTCACGCTGTAGAAGCCCTCGGGCACCTGCCTGTCGCCTTCCTTGCGTTTGGGGCCCAACTGGCCAGACCAGCGGCAAACCGGATAGGATTTCAGCAGGACATAATCACCCTTGCGATCCCGCTTCCACACCTCGATTTCCGCTTCCTTTTTATAGGCGCGGATCAGGATCGGCGCGTTGCGGTCGGTGTTCTTCTCGGACATCAGCGCCAAAGTCGCCTGCGGTACCGGCGCGGACGCTCTCGCGGGGGAGCGGGAAGAGGTCTCGACATTGCAGCCTGCAAGGCTCAGCGCGAGAGCAGCAACACCGAAGAAACGCAGGGCGAGTTTGGCCATAACAGCAACCTTTTTTGGACGCCAGCCAGCTAACCGCTCAGAGGCTTGCAGGCAGATCATCCCTCAGCAATAAGCCCATCACTGTTACTTCTTTATTACCAATCGGGGCTTTTGTCACCTCCCGCGTGACAAAACGGCATGGCAAAGCCCGCCGAAAGGGCAGGGTTTTCAGACCGTTCACAGTAGTATTGATCAGAATTTGCGGCCGATCGCCAAAAATTTATCGGCCCGGCGGCGGCGGATCTCGTCGGGGCTAAGACCGCGCCATTGTGCCAGGGCTGCATCAACCGCCTTGCCTGCCGCGACAATGGCCGCATCGGGATCACGATGGGCGCCGCCGACCGGCTCGGGCACGATCCCGTCGATAATGCCGAAGCGCAGCAAATCCTGTGCGGTGATTTTCATATTGGTGGCCGCATCCTGAGCGCGACCGGAATCACGCCACAAAATCGAGGCCGAGGCCTCGGGCGAAGCCACCGTATAAATGGAATGCTCCATCATCAGCACACTGTTGCAACTCGCAATAGCCACCGCACCGCCCGATCCGCCTTCGCCGATCACAAGCGCGACATTGGTGACACCCAGACCCAGACAGGCATCGGTGGAACGGGCAATCGCCTCGGCCTGACCGCGCTCTTCCGCCTCGATCCCGGGGAAAGCACCGGCGGTATCGATGAAACTGATGACAGGCAGGCCGAAACGGTCGGCCATTTCCATCAAACGCACAGCCTTGCGATAGCCTTCGGGCATCGCCATGCCGAAATTATGGCGCAAGCGGCTTTCGGTATCATTGCCCTTTTCCTGTCCGATCACACAGACCGAACGACCGCGGAACCGGCCGAAACCGCCGACAATCGCCTGGTCCTCGGAAAATGTCCGATCACCGGCCAAGGGCGTGAACTCGTCGATCAGGCCGACGATATAATCCTTGAAATGCGGGCGCATCGGATGGCGCGCCACCAGCGTTTTCTGCCACGGGGTCAGCTGGCCGTAAATCTCTTTGAGAGTCGCAGAGGCGCGTTGCGTCAACTTCTTCGCTTCGTCGCGCATGGCCCTGGAATCGTTTTTATCGGCGCTCGCCTGCAATTCGTCGGCTTTGGCTTCCAACTCGGCAACGGGCTTTTCAAAATCGAGGTAACTGCGCATCGATCAGGGCATCCGGAGCTAGGACAAACAGTCTGGTTTGTCGGGTATCTGAAAAATCATGGCGGCAGACAAACTGCCTCTTCCCTATGGTAGTGACGGTTCGAGGGGATTTCGTCAAGCCAAAGGACGCCGGCGAAACCCCGCTGGTGCGCCCGCAGGGACCAGAAACGGTGACAAAACCCGCTGCCGCGCCACTTTTCTGACCGCCACAGGACGATAGAGCAATTTGGTCGCCTCGATCACATGCACACCGGCAAAGGGCAGAGACAGGGCGGCTCCGATTCGCTCCAGCGCGGGTGCGGCCCGCAACATCATCGCGCTGGGGATCGGCGGCATGAACAATTCTTCGGACCAGTGGATCGGCGAAAACATCGCATGGCGCAGCAACGTCGTCATTTGCGAGCGTGAATAGGGCTGGCCCTGCCCGAACGGGGTCGTATCCATCCGTGCCCACAAGCCGCGGCGATTGGGCACAACCACCAGCACGCTGCCGCCTGGCGACAGCACCCGCCACACCTCGTCCAGCAAATCGGCGGGGCTTTCCTCGGTCTCGATGCTGTGGACCAACAAGACCCGATCCAGACTCTGGTCGGCAAAGGGCAACAACGTATTGACCACCAGCACCGTAGCGGACGGGCTGTGCGGCGGCCAATGGATGATCCCCTGCTTTTCCGGCATGGCGGCAATCACCCGTTCGGCTTTGCCCAGAAAGGCATCGAGATAGGGCACACCATAGCCCAGACCCATCACATGCAATCCGGTCAATTTGCTCCAGCGTGCCGAGATCGCTCTGGTCAGCGAACGGCAAGCGGCCTGCCCCAGCGGACTCGCATAGAAGTTGCGCAGATCGACAACATCGGGGGTCAAGGCTACTGACTCATTTCATGAAAGAGGCTTGGCGATTTCGGACAGACTGTGAGACAAAGACGGCCAGAGTATAAACCAAAGCACGGGCAGGAGTCTGGAATGAACGCGGGAAAAAATGTGGAGATCCGGCAATTTTTGATGGGGTCCGACAATTTCGGCATACTGGTCCATGATCATGATACGGGAGCCACCGCCAGCATCGATGCGGGCGACGAACAGCCGATCCGGCAAGCACTGGCGCAAACAGGCTGGCGGCTGACCGATATTCTGGTCACCCATCATCACGACGACCATATCGCCGCGCTCGAAGCGCTGCGTCACGCCTTCGGCGCAAGGATTGTGGCGGCCGGTGCCGATGCCCACCGCATCCCGCATATCGATCTGGCTGTCAAAGAGGGCGACCATTTCACAGTCGGGACATTGACATTCGGGGTGATCGACACACCCGGCCATACGGTCGGCCATATTGCCTATCACCTGCCCGAACAAAAAGTGCTGTTTGCGGGCGATACACTGTTCTCGCTCGGCTGTGGCCGTCTGTTCGAGGGATCGCCCGAGCAAATGTTCAAGTCCCTGCAAAAACTCGCCCGCCTGCCCGCCGAAACCGCGCTCTATTGCGGGCATGAATATACGCTGTCGAATGGCCGCTTCGCGCTGAAAGTCGATCCCGCCAACAAGGCGCTGGCGGCGCGGATGCATGATGTCGAAACCCTGCGCGCGCAAGGGCAGTTCACCCTGCCGTCGACCATCGGGCGTGAATGCGACACCAATCCGTTTTTGCGGGCCGATCAGCCCGACATTGCCAAAACCATCGGGATGGAAGGCCAGCCCGCTGTCGCGGTGTTTGCCAAATTGCGCGAGATGAAAAACAAAGGGTGAGGCTAATCCTCGTCCCCTAAAGGATGCAGATCGCGCACCATGCTTTTCAGGCGTTCATCCAGCACATGGGTGTAAATCTGGGTCGTGGCGATATCGGCATGACCCAATAATTGCTGGACGATCCGCAAATCCGCGCCGTTTTGCAACAGGTGCGATGCAAAGGCATGGCGCAGCACATGCGGCGACACCGCTTGCGGGGACAGGCCGGAGCGTTCGGCCAATTCCTTGAGATCGCGCGCAAAAGCCTGCCGCGTCATATGCCCGCTCTCGGAATCGGAAGGAAACAGCCAAGGGGTGTTGAGTGCGGCCACCGCACCATCGGGTCGCTGGTCGCGCACCAAGCGCCAGGCTTGCAAGGCCGCCATCGCCTTTTCGGTCAGCGGCACCAGACGTTCTTTGCCGCCTTTGCCCTTGACCACAATCAACCGCTCGCGCACCCGCCACAAAGAATCAGGCAGCGCCATCAATTCCGACACGCGCAGGCCTGTGGCATAGATCAATTCCAGCAGTGCCAGCATCCGCGCCGCCCGCCGTCTGGCCGGCAAAGAGGCATCACTGGCGTCGACACCCGCATCGCGACCGGCCTGATCGAGCAGGCGCGTCACATCACCGACGCTGAGCACCTTGGGCAAAGGACGGCCCTGCCGCGGGCTTTTGAGGCGTCCGGCGGGATCATCCGCGCGCAGGCCTTCGCCATACAAAAACCGGTAGAATTGCCGCAAAGCCGAGGTTTTTCGGGCCGTGGTGGCCGCAGACACCTGTCTTTTTTGTAAAGTCTGCAAAAAATCCCGCAAGGCTTCGGTATCAACCGAGACAAGATCTACCCCCGCTTTGGCCAGCACCGCACCGGCATCCTCCAGATCGGAGCGATAGGCCGACAGCGTATTGGCACTGGCTCCGCGTTCGGAAGCCAGCATGTCGAGAAAGCGGCGGATCAGGTCCTGATTGGTCACAAAACACCCTGCTTGCGGTTGATAACCATACTGCGCACTGTCGACGTTTGAGCGGGTGAACTTTCCTGTCAGACTATGCTAAAGAGATCGGGAGAGAGGGGCGCAATGCCTCCATTATATAGTCGGATAACGGGTGTGAACAAGCTATCGGGAGACAAGCACGGCACCGGAGACAGGGTCGAACGGGTCAAAGCGGCATTGGCCGGACGCTCCGTCGTTCTGGTCGGCATGATGGGTGCCGGCAAAAGCTCGATCGGACGCAGACTGGCCCAGCGCTTGAGCCTGCCCTTTGCCGATGCCGACCATGCGATTGAATCGGCTGCGGGCATGTCGATTCCTGAAATCTTTGCCCAGCATGGCGAGGAAGAATTCCGCAAGGGCGAGCGGAGGGTGATCGCGCGCCTGCTCGGCGACGGACAAACCATCATCGCCACCGGCGGTGGAGCCTTCCAATCATCGGAAACCCGCGAGCGCGTGGCCGCCCAGGCGGTGTCGGTCTGGCTCAAAGCCGATACGGATGTGCTGTTGCGCAGGGTGCGCAAGCGTTCCAACCGCCCGATGCTGCACACCGATGATCCCGAAGCGACCCTCAAGCGTCTGCTGCTGGATCGCGCGCCCCATTACGCCACGGCCACCATCACCGTGCAGTCGCGCGATGTGCCGCATGATGTGATTGTCGACGAATTGCTCGAAACGCTCGACCTGCACATGCAGGGCCAGCAAACGGACGCGCAGACGGAGGCAGGCGCGCAGATTGCCACCGTCAGAGTCGGGCTGGAAGAACGCTCCTATCCGATCCTGATCGGTCCCGATCTGATCCGGACGGCGGGCCCGCGCATCCACGAGATTCTGCCCAATGCCGCCTGCTGCATTGTCACCGACAACAATGTCGCCCCGCTTTATCTGGCCGCTTTGCAGGCCAGCCTTGACGCGGCCGGATTGCGCCACGCCCATGTCATCGTGCCTGCGGGTGAAAGCTCCAAAAGCTATGCGATGTTCGAACAGGTCTGCGATGCCGTCATTTCCGCCAAAATCGAGCGCGGCGATTGCGTGATCGCGCTGGGCGGCGGGGTCATCGGCGATCTGACGGGCTTTGCCGCCGCTTCGGTGCGTCGCGGTGTGCAATTTGTCCAAATTCCGACCAGCCTGCTGGCACAGGTCGATTCCTCGGTCGGCGGCAAAACCGGCATCAATTCCAGACACGGCAAGAATCTGATCGGGGCTTTCTACCAGCCCCGTCTGGTGCTGGCCGATTCGGGCGCGCTCAACACGCTGTCGGAACGCGAATTCCGCGCCGGTTATGCCGAGGTCATCAAATATGGTCTGATCGACGATGCCGCCTTTTTCACGCTGCTGGAAACCCAATGGCGGGATCTGTTTGCCGGCGGTCCGACCCGCATTGCCGCGATCGAAACCGCCTGCCGCGCCAAAGCGGCGGTGGTGGCGCGCGACGAACGCGAGGAAGGCGACCGCGCTTTGCTCAATCTCGGCCATACCTTCGCCCATGCGTTCGAGCGGCTGGTCGGCTATGACGGCACAAGACTGGTGCACGGCGAGGCCGTCGCCATCGGACTGGTCGCCGCCTTCCGCTTTTCGGTGCAATTGGGCCATTGTCCGGGGCAGGATGCCTCCCGTGTCGAAGGCCATTTGCGCACGGTCGGCCTGCCCACCGAAATCGCCCAAATTCCGGGCTTTGACGGCACGGCCGAGCAGATTCTGGACGCCATGGCGCAGGACAAAAAGGTCAAACGCGGACAGCTGACCTTCATTCTGGCGCGCGGCATCGGCGAAAGCTTTATTGCGCGTGGCGTTGAAGCCGGGGATGTGCGTCACTATCTTGAAGATGCACTGACAAGGACGGCGTAAACCATGGACCATTTCCAAATCGAGGCCAATCCTTGGATTGCTCTCGCAATCGTGTTGTTCTGTCTGGGATTATCCGCGTTTTTTTCGGCCGCTGAAACAGCGCTGACCGCCGCCTCGCGGGCGCGGATGCATTCGCTTGAAAAATCCGGCAGCCGCCGTGCCGCCATCGTCAACAGATTGCTGATGTCCCGGGAAAGACTGATCGGGGCCATGCTGATCGGCAATAATGTGGTCAATATCGGTGTTTCAGCCTTTGCGACCAGTATTTTGCTGGAATTGTTCGGCGGCGAAGGGGTGATCTATTCCACCATCACCATGTCGATTCTGGTGATTGTCTTTGCCGAAGTCATGCCCAAAACTCTGGCGATCAATTCGCCGGATCGGGCGGCCCTGTTGATGGCACGTCCGGTCGGTGTGGCGGTGGCCCTGTTCGGCCCCCTGACCATGTCGATCGAAGCACTGGTGCGGTTGATCCTGCGGATGTTCGGTGTCCGCATCGGCGAAAACCAGCCTGTGCTGTCAGCCAATGACGAATTGCGCGGCGCAGTCGATCTGCTGCATCATGAAGGCGGTGTGGCCCGCGATGCCCGCAATATGCTGGGCGGCTTGATCGATCTGGGCGAGTTGGAAGTCTCGGATGTGATGGTCCACCGCACCAAAATGCGAACCATATCCTCGAGCCTGCCGATTCACGAGGTGGTGCGCGAAGTGCTGGCCTCGCCCTATACCCGCATGCCGCTGTGGTCGGGCGAACCGGACAATATCGTCGGTGTGCTGCATGCGAAGGATTTGCTGCGCGCACTGGATGCCGCCGATGGCAATGCCGATAAAATCAACCTCGACACCATCGCGCTCGATCCGTGGTTTATCCCTGTCACCACTTCACTGACCGACCAGCTCAAAGCCTTTTTGTCCCGCAAAACCCATTTCGCACTGGTGGTCGATGAATATGGCGAAGTGATGGGTCTGGTGACGCTCGAAGATATTCTGGAAGAAATCGTCGGCGATATCAAAGACGAGCACGATCTGGCCATGCACGGCGTCAGGCCCAAGCCCGACGGCTCGGTCATGGTCGACGGATCGGTGCCGATCCGCGATCTCAACCGCGCAATGGACTGGAAACTGCCCGACGAGGAGGCAACAACCATTGCCGGTCTGGTGATCCACGAGGCACAAACCATTCCCGACGCAGGTCAGGTTTTCACCTTTCACGGCCACCGTTTCGAGGTCAAACGCAAGTCGCGCAACCGCATCATCCAGCTGCGGATCACGCCTGTGGGATCCCGCCGCAAACCAAGCTGAGCATTATGACGCAGCTGTCATGAATTGCGCCTGCGCCAAAGCGGCAAAGCGGCCTTTTTTGGCAATCAACGCTTCATAACTGCCGGTTTCGACAATCCGGCCATGCTCCAGAACCACGATCAGATCGACCTGGCGCACAGTGGCCAGCCGATGGGCGATAATGAAGGTGGTGCGGCCGGCCATGACTTCTTCCAAAGCCTTTTGCAACCGCGCTTCTGTGCCCGCATCAAGGGCGGCGGTGGCCTCGTCCAGAATCAGCAGGGGCGGATTTTTCAACAAAGCGCGGGCAATGGCGATGCGCTGGCGCTCGCCGCCCGACAGCGAGCGCCCCCGCTCGCCGACAATGGTTTCCAAACCTTCGGGAGAACGGGTGACGAAATCATCGGCCTGTGCCCGCGACAAGGCTTGCCAGACGGCGTCTTCCGACGCATCGGGCGAGCCGATCAGCACATTGTCACGGATCGAGCGGGCAAACAGCATCGGCTCCTGAAACACAACCCCGACATTACGGCGCAAGCCCTCGAGCGTCATGGTCCGCAAATCCTTGCCATCGATACGGATGCTCCCCTTTTGCGGGTCAAACGCCCGATAGAGCAGCGCTAGCGTGGTGGATTTTCCCGATCCCGTCTCGCCCACCAGCGCGATCCGTTGTCCGGCTTTGACATGCAAGGACATATCATGCACCGCCGGCTCGCGCTCAGCATAGGAGTAGCTGACATGATCGAACTCGACAGTACCCGCAAGCCGTCCAGGATCGACCGCATCGGGATGGTCTGCCACCCCGGGTCTGGTATCAAGCACCTCGAAAAATTCGGCGAGTTTCGGCACTTGCAAAAACAGATGGTTGATAAAAGCCACCAACTGTTCCATCCGCATCACCAAAAGACCCGACAGGCTCATAAAGCCGACCACCTCGCCGACACTGGCCAGACCCTGCTGGTGCAACCGCGCACCGGTGACAAAAATCAGCAGCATCGACAGACTGGCCGATGCACGGGTGATGATGGAGGCCAAGGCCCACCATGACAGGACAGGTACCTGGGCCGACAGCAAATCACGGATGGTGGCGCGCAAAGCCGCCGCTTCCCGTTCGATCCGAGTAAAACTCTGGACAACCGAAATATTGCCCAAGGCATCGGATGCCTGTTCTGCCAATGAGGAATGCAAGGATTCAACGGACGCTTGCAGCACTTGGGTTTTGTGCAGCACATAGCCGGTCAACAGACTGAAAACCAGCAACAGGCCGAGCAAGATCAATCCCAGATAGAGATTGAGCACCAGTGACAGCGGTAACAGCACCAGCAAAAGCACCATGGCGGCAAAATGGTCGCGGAAAAACGACAACCAGATCCAAGCCATGCCATTGGTGCCCTCGAACTTGACCTTCAAAATCCGGCCCGAATGGGTGGCATTGTGGAACGACAGCGGCAAAGCCAGCACATGTTCGAAATATTGGGCCATCACCGCCAACCGCCGCCGATGCGACAGGCGATCGGCATGCAAGGATATCAAAACGCCACCGGCAATCGACAGCAAGGCCGCAAGAATCCACAGGCCCATCACGGATTCGACCCCGACAGGCGTATCACCGTCACCCGAGGGTTTGCTTTTGGTCAACACATCGACCATGCGTCCGAACAGGATAGGTTCGGCAAATTGGGCCATCGCCACCACAATATTGGCAAGAGCCAGCACCACTGCCAGCCTGCGTTCCGAACCGAGCATGGAGAGAACGCGGCCATAAAGCTTGAGCATCATCATTGGCGGCACCTGCCTTCAATCAAGATCATAACATCCCTCAAGACCCAGACAAGCCGCCATTGAGCCTCAGCCGTCGGTCACCAAAGCCCAATAGACCCTATATTTGGCACCGGGTGCCCGGATCGCAGCAACGCCCAAAAAGCGGGCCTGCGGCGACAGCATCGCGCGGTCATAAAGGGGCACATCGCGCCAACCCGAAAAGGCCTCGGCCAAGGTCAGATAACCCGCCGATAATTTGATATGGGCGGAACGGCCACCCGAGGCGGGCAGTTGCGGCATTTCACCAAAGGTCGAGCGGTCTTCGGCCGCAGCTTTGCCGGCCGAGACTTCGGCAGCCTTCATCATATCAGCATCGAGCTGCAAAGGCGGCAAGCCCTTTTTGTTGCGATAGGCATTGATCAACCCCAGAGCCGATACCGGATCAAGGCTTGTACCGTTCTGTTCCAGCCGCACATACATCGAGTCAATCGGGCGGTCGGCAGGCGGCGTCGAACAGGAGGACAGCAGCAATCCGGCCAAGAGGGCACATACATTCAATCCAACACCACGCACAGAAGAAAAACGGGACACACTCAGGCCTTTTTATCGGTTGGGAGGGAAGAAGGATCCAGCGACGACATGACAGCCTGTGCCGCAGAAGCCGGTGTTTCGATGGTCAGGACTGTTTTTCCCGAAGGCAGCATGCCAAGGGCCCGGACCTCGCGCCAGATGCTGATCGACAGTTCGCTCGACACCCGTGCTACAGTATCGACTTCGGCAACAAAAGCCACCAATTCGAAATTCAGGGTGGTTTCCGTGATGAGCTTCAGAAATGCGACAGGCTTGGGATCGTTCAGAATATCGGCATGCTTGCTGGTCAATTCGAACAGCAGGCTCGTGAACGCATCGATATTGATATCGCGCGGCATCGGCAAGGCAATCAGCACACGGCCCATGCGGCCGCTATGCACGCGGTTTTTCACCACGCCCGACACCAGATTGGAATTGGGCACGATCACGGTCGAGCGGTCGAAGGTCTCGATTTCCGTGGCGCGGATATTGATGCGGCGGACATGACCCTGCTCGTCGCCGACAATGACCAGATCGCCGACCCGCACGGACCGCTCCCAAAGCAAAATCAGGCCGGAGACGAAATTGTTGACGATGGATTGCAAGCCGAAACCGATACCGACAGATAAGGCCCCCGCGACAATCGCCAGACGGTCGAGGCTCAGTCCCAGACTGGACAGCGACAAAGCCGCCGCGCCGACAAAACCGATATAGCCGACGCCGGTGGTCAACGAATTCTTGATACCGGAATCAAGCTGCGTCTGCGGCAAATAACGCTGTTTCATCCAGCGCTGCACGGCCCGCGTCATCACAATCGCCAGCACAAACGAGGTCAGCGCCACCACAACAGTGGCAATCGACAAGGTGACATCGCCGATGGTCAGCCCGAACACGACTGCCCGCAAGGACGACCACACATCCGCCGACTGGATGCCCCACGGCACCAGTACGATCATCAATGCCATGCCCAGAACCAGCAATTGCAACAGGCCGGAGGCCAGAACGCCCAACTGGTTGAGCGAGCGTTGCGGCAAGCCCACGGTGGTTTCCATCCAGATCAAAGTGCGCGAACCAGGCTGCAGCAGGGCCGTAATCCCCTCCTCGAGCAGACGGCTGGCCAGCACATAGAGCACCAGCACTTCCAAGGCACGGATCAGCTGTTCGACCACAAAGGCCGACAAAGCGACATAGCCGAAAAACGCTGCCAGAACCGAAACGATCAGGCTCAACCACACCACCAGACGGATCAGTGCCAGCCATGTGGTCGACACAAAGGCCCGATTGCACCAATCCTCCTCGACCGCGACGTGACCGGCGGCCAGATGCTGCAAGCCGCGCATCATCACCACCGCAATCAGCACGGCAAAACTGCCGCGCGTCGCCACCGTCAGCGGCAGACCGGCGGCAATGGTTTGGATCACCGCTTCCACCACCTGACCGGCCACCAGCAGGCTCATCGTCATCAGCACCAGTGTCCGCAAATCCCGGACCAGCTGCGGTGACAGATTGATCAAAGACCAAACCGGATGCTTGACCGCCGTCAAGCCCACCACCAGACCGCGTGCAAAGCCGACAAAGGCGAGACCGCGCACGAAAGGCAGCAAAATCGTTTCCAGTCGCGGCGGCACCATGCCGAGGCTGGTAAAACTTTCCATCAGGATAAAGCCCGCCAGCGTCGGCAGGGCAAAGCCCGTCAGCGCATAAAACACCGCGCGCAGCGATTTGCGGAAGGCCGAGGGATTGGCATCGGGAAAATGGACGGCGGCAATCTTGTGGGTGACATCCAGTGTCAGCCACATGACCGCGACCAGCGAGGCAAGGCCGGTCAGCAACAAGGCCAGACCCAGCAATCCGCGCGCATCGATAATCCGGCCGAGCGTATTGGTGGAGAGGATGACAAAGGCCGACATATCCTTGGGCAGGCCCATCACGACATCGACCCACAGCCCGGGGGCCAACAGGCTCGACGTGCGCTCGAGCAGATGTGCCTGAAACGCCTCGCGCCGCTTTTCGACCACCAGATCGGCCAGCTGGCTGGCCTGCAAGGCGGCCGAACGGGTGATCTTGATCAGCTCGTCCACTTCCTTCAAAGCGCGGTCGCGATCGGCACGGTCCTTGGCGATTTCGGGACTTTCGGGCGGTGCTTTGCTGTCGGGCTCCGGTCCCAATTCCTTGATGCGGGAGCGCAGCGATTCAGCGCGCGGATTCAAGTCGTCGCCGAATTTACGCAACTGGATGCCGATATCATCGAGCCGCTGGCGTTGCACAACCAGCACTTCGTTCGACAATGCGCGCCGTTCCAGCCCCGCCTCGATCTGGTTCAGTTCCAGCTTCAGCCCTTCGACCTGTGCTTTGACGGCCGCGAGATTGATGCCGGTGCCGCCCTCGCTTGTCCCTGACGTGGATTGGGCCAGCGCGAGAGCCGGAAGCCCCAGCAGCAGGCAGACCAGCAGCAGCGTGCGCATCATCACAGAGCAGAAACCGGTGCCTGTGCGAGCCGCACCCGTCTTGTCCGTCATGGAAAAATGATGAGCCACGGGCACCCTCCAGTGAAATGCGAATCACGACAAACAGGTTTAGCGAAAAAACATCCCGCCAGTGAGACTGATTTCATAAAAAAAGCAGCAAATTGCAGGCAAAAATTCCGATAAAAAACAGATAAGGCCCCGGACGGGGCCTTATCGAAATTTCAACAGCAACAGGGGCGGAGTGATCCGCTTATTTGTTTTTGGCCTCTTTGGCGCGTTCGACACCTTCGAGGATCAATTTGCGGGCTTCTTCCGCCGTACCCCAGCGTACGACCTTGACCCATTTGCCGGGCT
>Ga0214921_10005858_pt1 | contig 17157 bp, 13 predicted proteins | sample LL1505_MetaG_FD_177992 | JGI IMG/M metagenome (GOLD analysis project Ga0214921, IMG submission 177992) | Freshwater microbial communities from Lake Lanier, Atlanta, Georgia, United States - LL-1505 | ecosystem: Environmental > Aquatic > Freshwater > Lake | place: USA: Georgia | collected...
GCCACGGGTCTGCGCCAGCGCCAGGGTTTCCTGGTTGACACCCTGACCTCCAAAGGCGGAGTCGCCATGCACCAGCACCGGCAGGACTTGCTTGCCCAGCGGGTCGGCGCGGCGGTCCATGCGGGCGCGCACCGAGCCTTCAACCACCGGGTTCACGATTTCGAGGTGCGACGGGTTAAAGGCCAAGCTCAGATGCACCGGGCCGCCCGGGGTGCTGACGTCCGAACTGAAACCCTGGTGGTACTTCACGTCACCGGCAGGCAGCTCTTCCGGAGCGGTATGGTCAAACTCAGCGAAAAGATCCGCGGGAAGCTTACGCATGGTGTTGACCAACACGTTCAGGCGTCCGCGATGGGCCATACCAATCACGACCTCTTGCACGCCTTGACTGCCGGCCGACTGGATCAGCTCTTCAATGGCGGCAATAAAGCTCTCACCCCCTTCGAGCGAGAAGCGCTTCTGACCCACATATTTGGTGTGCAGGTAGCGTTCCAGCCCTTCGGCCGCCGTCAGGCGTTCCAGAATGCTCTTCTTTTTGTCGGCGCTGAAATTGGGCTTGCTGCGAATCGCTTCGAGCTTTTGCTGCCACCACCGCTTCTCGGACTGCTCCGAGGTGTACATGTATTCCGCGCCCAGCGTACCGCAGTAGGTTTCCCGCAGGGCGTTCAGCAACTCGCGCAGCGACATGCTGTTCTTACCAAAGAACGTGTTGCTGGTGTCAAACACGGTTTCCTGGTCGGCGTCGGTAAAGCCGTAGAACGCAGGCTCTAGGTCAGGAATGTTGGCGCGCTCGGTGCGCTTGAGCGGGTCAAGGTCGGCCCAGCGCTGGCCGACGTTGCGGTAAGCGGCAATGAGCTGCTGGACGGCGGTCCGCTTGCGACCCATTTCGGCGTCCACGCTGGCCACGACCACCTTGGTACCGCCGGCTTTGGCGCGCTCGGCAAAAGCGTTGATCACGGGCAGGTGCGGCACGTCCTTGGCATTGCTGCCGTCCGTAGCCGGCACGTGCTGCAAGGCGTCAAAGTAGTCGCGCCAGGTGTCGGGCACGCTGCCGGGGTTGGCCAGGTAGTTTTCGTACATCTCTTCGACGTAGGGCGCATTGCCCCCGAAGAGAAAGGTGTTGCCTTGGTAGGCGGTGTAGACAGTGTTTGTCGTGCTCATTTTTCGCTGACCTCCGTTTCCCTCGGGGAAACATAAGCTGGTTGATATACCTTCCGCTCCACGGCTTGACCGGTTGGCGGATGCGACTGCGGCAGGAAGGGGCCTAAGTAACAACGCACATTTTGCCACCGAATTACCGGCGGCAAACTTACGGACAAGCCAAGCGGCTGGGCGATGTTAGGCGCCGTGGGCGACCAAGTCCTTGATTTGTTGCAAAGCGGTCGGGTCCTCCATCGTGGTCAGATCGCCGGGGTCGCGTCCCTCACAAACCGCTTGAATTGCACGGCGCAGCAGTTTGCCGCTGCGTGTCTTGGGCAGCACCGTGACAAACCGCACCCGCGCCGGACGACCGATAGCACCAATGGAATGGTCCACCAGTTTCATGATTTCGCCTTCAAGCTTGGCACGTGCTGCGTCATCGGGCAGGCTGTTGGCGTCTTTGACGATCGCAAAGGCCATGGCGACCTGGCCTTTAAGGTTGTCCGCCACGCCCACCACTGCCACCTCCGAGATGTTGGGGTGGCCCGAAATGCTTTCCTCAATTTCGCGCGTTCCCAAGCGGTGGCCGGCGACGTTGATGACGTCGTCGGTGCGACCCAGGATGAAGTAGTAGCCGTCCCGGTCACGGGTCGCCCAGTCAAAGGTGTTGTAAACCAACTTGCCGGGGATGCTTTTCCAGTAGGTGTTGACAAAGCGGGCGTCGTCCCGCCACACCGTTTGCATGCAACCGGGTGGCAAGGGTCCTTCAATGGTGAGTACGCCCTTTTGGTCGGCACCTAAGAGCTCATCGCCGGTGTTTTCGTCTAACAGTTTGACGTTGTAGCCGTACATGGCAACGCCCGGGCTGCCGAATTTGCTCGGCGCTTTTTCAACCCCGTTGGCGATGGTCAAAATCGGCCAACCGCTTTCGGTTTGCCAATAGTTGTCAATGATCGCTTTGCCCAAACCGGCGCTGATCCACTGCGCCGTCGGCTCGTCCAGGGGCTCCCCGGCCAAAAATAGCGAGCGCAGGCTGCTGAGATCGTATTTGGTGAGCAATTCGGGGTCCTGCTTTTTGAGGACACGAATCGCCGTGGGCGCGCTGAACATGACCGTGACCTGGTACTTCTCCACCAGGCTCCACCAGATTCCACCGTCGGGGCGGATCGGCAGACCTTCGTAAAGGATCGTGGCCATGCCGGCAATCAAGGGGCCGTAGACGATGTAGCTGTGGCCCACGACCCAGCCAATATCGCTCGTGCAGAAATAGGTTTCGCCTGGCTTGCCACAAAAGATGTTTTCCATGCTGCTGGCCAGCGCCACGGTGTAGCCGCCGGTGTCCCGCTGCACGCCTTTGGGCTTGCCGGTCGTGCCACTGGTATACAGGGTGTAGCTGGGGTGGGTGGACTCCACCCATTCGCACGGCACGACGGCGTCGCGGTGCTGCTCACGCAAGGCCGCCCACAGGTGGTCGCGACCGGCCACCACATTCATGGGAGCAAGTTTGCGGTCGACCATCAGCACGGCGGCGGGTTTGTGGCTGGAGGTCGCAATCGCCTCGTCGAGCAGGGGCTTGTATTCAACCACCTTGCCGCCGCGCGAGCCGGCCTCGGCACTGACGATGACTGTCGGCGAGGCATCTTCAATGCGGGTCGCCAAAGAACCTGCAGCAAAACCACCAAAAACCACCGAATGGACTGCGCCGATGCGGGCACAGGCCAGCATTGCAAACGTAGCCTCGGCAATCATCGGCATATAAATGAGCACGCGGTCGCCTTTTTTGACGCCCAAACTCAACAGGGATGCGGCCATGCATTGCACTTCACGGTGCAACTCGGCAAACGTATAGGCACGCTCTGTATGGGTCTCGGTGGACACCGCGATCAGCGCGTTCTGCTGGGCGCGGTCTTGAAGGTGGCGGTCTACGGCGTTGTGGCACAAATTAGTGGTTCCACCCACAAACCAGCGGGCGAACGGCGGATTGCTGTAATCGCAAATTTGAGTCGGCGGCGTGTGCCACTCGATGCGTTGGGCTTGTTCGCCCCAAAAAGCGTCGCGATCTTCAATCGAACGGCGGTGATAGTCGGCGTAGCGGGTCATATTTTTGGTCTCCAAGCGGGTCCATCAATCAGTCAAAAACTGAATTCATAATTATGGGCAGCCAACTTGCAACAGACTGACTCAGAGATCTCCGGAACGCCCCTGCTCTCGGCCCAGCGCTACTTGACGAGCGCCTGCACCGCATGGAAGGCAGGGTGTTCCGCGCCGCGCAGCCACTCGAAGGCGACCATTTCAGTCGTCACCAACTCAGCGCCGGCGCCGGCCAGGCGGTCAAAGGCAGCATCCCGGTTGCGCTCAGTCCGCGAACTACAGGCATCGGTCACGACCCAGACCTCGAACTCATCTTCGAGCAAATCCAGCGCCGTTTGCAGCAGGCAAATGTGGGCTTCACAGCCCGCCAACACGATGGCCGAGCGCGATTCGGCCTCGAGGGAGGCTTTCTGCAGGTGTTTGGGGAGGCTGCGGGCGTTGCCCTGCACCGGTTTGGGCGGAGGACGCAGCCATTCACCCAAGCCCTCTTCGACGGCACTGAACTGCATTTTGGCCAGCGTCCGCACTGCCGCGGGAGGGGTATCGCTGCGCAACGCCGTCTGTACCTCGGCTACGGTAGCGCCCAGTTTAGAGGGCGCCTGCTCGGTCAACACCACAGGCACCGACATCAGCGCGGCCAAACGCGCCAGGCGAGCCGCATTGGCAATCACCGCCGATGCGTCCAGCATGGCAGGCATGAGTTTGATTTGGTAGTCCACCAGCACCAGTTGGCTGTCATCGGCGTCGAGCAACATCTTTTAAAGTTCCTTTTCAAGTCGACCGGAAGCATAACCACTGCGACCTTCCCCGGCCTGAGGCCCGATCAAACGCCGTGGCTCAGTGCCGGACTGCGCGTGTGACATAGTGCATTAGCAGGTCCCAGAAAGTTGAAAAAAATTATCAATATCAATGACTTAGCACGCCACAAGCGTTAGCTGACCTTGACAAAATGAGCTCAACCGCCGTAAGCTCAAGCGATGCGTGTCGCTGCTTTTATTGCCTGTTTGCTCGCCCTGGCGAGCTTGGGCGTCGCCGCGCAAACCACACCGCCCTCCGACGATCTGGGTAATTTTCTCCGTGAAAAGGGCTTGCTGGCGCGTATTGGCGAGGCCAGTAACCAGGTCAGTGCGCAGGCCTCCGACTTGGTGGTCGGCGCCATGGGCTTTTTGGGCGTGCCCTACTCTCGCGGCGGCAGCACGGTAGAAACGGGCTTTGACTGCAGCGGTTTTGTGAAATCGATGTTCGAACAAACGGTGGGGCTTATCCTGCCTCGCAGCGCAGCGCAGCAGGCGGCCGCCACCCAGACCATTGACCGCGCTGAGTTGCGCCCGGGCGACTTGGTCTTCTTTAACACCATGCGCCACGCCTTCAGCCACGTGGGCATTTATGTCGGGAATGGCAAATTCATCCACTCCCCCAAACCCGGAGCCGAAGTTCGGGTGGAAGATATGGGTGGCTCCTACTGGGCCAAACGCTTCGACGGCGCCCGGCGCGTTACGGCCGACCCCAAGGCCGGCGCCACGCGCTAAGCCCAAAGGGCCCTAGCCCCCTTTGGTGAATGAAAATTGGCCCGGTGCCCGAATCGGGTCGACGTCCACCATGATGATTTCCCGAGGGATGAACCGGCCTTCCAGTAAGAGTTTTGACAGCGGGTTTTCTAGGCGCTGCTGGATGGCGCGCTTCAATGGGCGCGCACCGTACACCGGATCGAAGCCCACCTTGGCCAGCTCCGCCACGGCGGCATCGGACACCTGCAACACGTAGTCCATGCGCTCCAGGCGCTGCGACAAGGTCTGAAGCTGGATCTTGGCAATGCTGGCAATGTGACTTGCATCGAGGGCATGGAACACCACGGTCTCATCAATGCGGTTCAGGAACTCGGGGCGGAAGTGGTTTTTCAGCTCGCCGGTAACCGCTTCCTTAATGTCCTCACTGTCTTGTCCGACCATGCTCTGAATCATGTGTGAACCAATATTGCTGGTCATCACAATGACGGTGTTTTTGAAATCCACGGTTCGGCCTTGTCCATCGGTCAGTCGACCGTCGTCTAGCACCTGCAACAGCACGTTAAATACATCGGGGTGCGCTTTCTCCACCTCGTCGAGCAACAACACGCTGTAGGGTTTGCGACGCACGGCCTCCGTCAGGTAGCCGCCCTCTTCGTAGCCAACGTAGCCGGGAGGTGCGCCAATCAGTCGCGCGACCGAGTGCTTTTCCATAAACTCACTCATGTCGATGCGGATCAGGTGGTCTTCGCTGTCAAACAGAAAGCCGGCCAGCGCTTTACACAACTCGGTCTTGCCCACCCCCGTTGGCCCTAGGAAAAGGAAAGAGCCGGTTGGGCGATTGGGGTCCGAGAGTCCGGAACGCGAGCGCCGAATGGCATTGGACACCGCAGCGATGGCCTCATCCTGACCCACTACGCGGTCGTGGAGGCGGCCTTCCATCAGCAACAACTTCTCACGGTCGCCCTGCATGAGCTTGGACACCGGGATACCGGTGGCGCGCGCCACCACCTCCGCGATTTCCTCGGCCCCCACTTGGGTACGCAAAAGCTGAGGGGTCACACCCTCGCCGCCTTTGGCCCGGCCGGCTTCGGTGTCTTGGGCGTCTTTCAGGCGCTTCTCCAGCTCAGGGAGTTTGCCGTACTGCAACTCGGCCACTTTGGCCAAATCGCCTTTGCGGGTGAGCGTCTCAATCTGTTGGCGCAGGGTGTCGATCTCCGCCCGCACTTGCGCGCTTCCCTGGGCAGTGGCCTTTTCTGCCTTCCAGATTTCGTCGAGGTCTGCAATTTCCTTTTGCAGGCTGGCAATCTCTTCATTGATCAATGAAAACCGCTTGAGTGAGGCCTCATCTTTTTCCTTTTTCACCGCTTCACGCTCAATTTGAAGTTGAATGAGGCGGCGGTCCAGCTTGTCCATGACCTCCGGTTTGGAGTCCAGCTCAATCTTGATCTTTGCTGCCGCCTCGTCAATCAGGTCAATGGCCTTGTCCGGCAAAAAACGGTCGGTGATATAGCGGTGGCTGAGTTCGGCAGCTGCCACAATGGCCGGATCCGTGATGTTGACGCCGTGGTGGACCTGGTAGCGCTCTTTCAAACCGCGCAAGATCGCCACTGTGGCCTCCACCGAGGGCTCGCCGACCAGGATTTTTTGGAAACGGCGCTCCAGTGCGGCGTCTTTTTCGACGTACTTGCGGTATTCGTCCAAGGTGGTGGCCCCCACGCAATGCAACTCACCACGCGCCAATGCCGGCTTGAGCATATTGCCCGCGTCCATTGCACCTTCTGCCTTGCCCGCACCCACCATCGTGTGCAACTCATCGATGAACACGATGGTTTGACCCTCGTCCTTGGCCAGATCTTTGAGTACATTTTTGAGGCGTTCCTCAAACTCCCCCCGAAACTTGGCGCCCGCCAACAGCGACGCCATGTCCAGTGACAGCACGCGCTTACCCTTGAGCGAATCGGGCACTTCACCCGCAACGATGCGCTGGGCCAGGCCTTCGACAATAGCCGTCTTGCCCACGCCCGGCTCTCCAATCAGCACTGGATTGTTTTTGGTACGGCGTTGCAAGACCTGAATCGCCCGGCGGATCTCGTCGTCACGGCCGATCACCGGGTCGAGTTTTCCCTGTCGGGCCCGCTCGGTCAAATCTACACAGTACTTTTTCAAAGACTCGCGCTGCTCTTCGGCATCCGCACTGTCCACATTTTGGCCACCCCGGACCGCCACGATGGCCGCATCCAGACTCTTGCGCGTGAGTCCTTGCGCCTGCGCCTGTTTAGCAAAGTCCGATTTCGCGTCGCTCAAGGCCAGCATGAACAGCTCGCCTGCGACATACTGGTCTCCTCGCTTGATGGCCTCCTTTTCGGCGGCCTGCAATAGGCTTACCATGTCACGCCCGACTTGCACCTGCTCCTGGCCCTGAACTTCAGGAAGTTTCTTCATGGCGGCATCGGCTGCCGCCAGCAGCCCGGCCACATTGACACCCGCACGCTGCAATAACGCTTTGGGGCCGTCTTCCTGGCGCAACATCGCAGCCACGACATGCGAGGGCTCGATATAGGCGTGGTCCTGCCCTAAGGCTGAGCTTTGGGCATCGGACAAGGCTTCTTGAAATTTGGTGGTAAGTTTGTCAATACGCATAAATTACTCCGTTGGATCGAAGCTTGGGGACTTCCACCGATTTTCAAGGTCGCGGCAGAAAGCGCCCTTGTCTAGAATCAAACGCATGAACATTCACCAACTCAGTGTGCTGTTTGACGAACGCCAAGACCGGCTGCTGATGCGGGTCAATACCCGCGAGGCGCAGGAGATTCGTCTTTGGCTGACCCGCCGGATCGCCCTCAAATTACTAGCCCCTTTGGAACTCGCGATTGCGAAAATGGAGTCGCGCAATGCGTCAATGTCTCTGGCGGACGCGCAGGCACAGTCCCTCCTGGTGGAACTCCGGCAAGACGAATTCCTGCAAAAAGCAGACCTTCAAACGCCCTATTCGAGCCAGGGAAAATCATTGCCGCTCGGCGCCGAGCCCTTGGTGGTCACCGAAATCACGCTCAACATTCAGCCAGGCGCTGGGGTCCAGATGGTCTTTCTGGACGCGGGTGACAGCACGACCACCGAGCGCGCCTGCACGCTCCAGATGCAAGCCCAGCTCGTCCACGGCTTGCTCCATTTGCTGCAAAAAGCCATGAAAAACGCCCACTGGCGCGACACGGGACCCGGATCAACCGTGCGCCAGCTCGATGGGCCGGTGGCCGATGACGATGCCCCTGAATTACTAAAGCCCCGCCGCACCTACACCCACTAACGCGGTCTCCCACGCGGGCAACCCATGCGGCCCAAGCTCAGGCGTTGCGCGCGGCTATGCCCCAGCGCGCCAGCGCGGCGTCATCGGATACGCGGGCGTCGACCCAATGCGCACCTTGCGGGGTTTGCTCTTTTTTCCAAAAAGGCGCCTGCGTCTTGAGGTAGTCCATTAAGAACTCGCAGGCCTGAAAACTCTCACCTCGGTGTGCCGATGTGACCGCCACGAGCACGACCTGCTCGGTCGGAGCCAAAACGCCTACGCGATGAACTACCCGCGCGCCAAAGATGTCAAAACGTCGGTGGGCCGCGTCAATCATGGCCTCGATGGACTTTTCCGTCATGCCGGGGTAATGCTCCAGCTCCAGGGACTGTACGCTGGCGGCATGGGCCTCGCCCTGCACATTGCGGTCACGCACTGTGCCTAAAAAGGTGCACACCGCACCCACGCGGGGGTCATGGGCCTGCAAATCCGCAATTTCTTGCGACACATCAAAGGCGCCGTGCTGAATCCGGACCCGGGGCAATGCCTGCTCCATCGCCTTAGCCCCCCGTCACGGGTGGAAAAAATGCCACTTCGCAGCCCGGGGTCAGCAACGCATCTTCCTCGCACATCAATTGATCGAGCGCGATACGTACGGCGCGACCCGCCGCCAGCGGGTGGTCATCGCGCGCGTCACGCTCGACCAGGGCCAGACGCAATTCGCCCAAGGTGCAAGCGCGGGTGTCCCACCGCTCCGAGGCGCAGCCTAGGGCCTCGCGAATAGAGGCAAAGTACCGGATGTGAACTTGCATGGCAGATGGCAACTCAGGCCAGCAACTCGTTGAAAGACACGAAGCGTACGCAATCGCCCGGGGCGATAGTCTGGCCGGGCGGATTGTCGACAAACCCATCGCCCCAAACCGCTGAACTCAGAACGCCTGAGCTTTGGTTGGGAAACAGGTCCAGTCCACCCGCCGCATTGCGCCGTACGCGTAAAAACTCTTGGCGTTTGTCGGCCCGTGGCCAGGCAAAGTCGGCGCGCAGGCTTTGATGGGGCAGCGCCACCTCGTCCACGCCCTGCAGGCGCAACAAAAAGGGCCTCACCAGCAGCAAGAAAGTCATAAAACTCGACACCGGATTGCCGGGCAAACCGATGAAGTGCGACGAACCGATCCGTCCATGGGCAAAAGGCTTGCCAGGCTTGATGGCGATTTGCCACAGATCGAGAGTACCCAGCGCCTGAACGGCCGGTTTGATGTGGTCTTCTTCGCCCACTGACACACCACCACTGGTCAGAATCACGTCATGCGCTTGCGCGGCACCCCGCAAGGCTGCCACGGTCGCATCTAATTGATCGGGCACGATACCGAGGTCTGTCACCTCGCAGCCCATGCGGTGTAGCAGGCCGGCCAGAAAAAATCGATTGGAGTTGTAAATCGCACCGGGTGCCATGTCCGCCGGCGCCACTTGACCCGGCATGACAAGTTCGTCACCCGTGGAAAAAAGTGCCACGCGCGGGCGGCGAGCGACCTGCAAATCCGCCATGCCGACGCTGGCGGCCATGCCCAAAGCCGCAGGCCCTAGCCGCTGACCTGCGCGCAGCACGGCGTGGCCCAAGGTAACGTCTTCACCTTGGCGACGAATCCATTGACCCCGTTGGGGCTGGACGTTGACCGCAATGGCGGCCTGCCCGCCAAGCGCTTCACTGGCCGGCACTTCCGTGCAGTCTTCCTGCATGACCACCGCATCAGCGCCGGGCGGGATGGGCGCCCCGGTAAAGATGCGCGCCACGGTGCCGGTCTCTAGTGGCGCACCACTTGCGCCGGCGGCAATGCGCTGCGACACGGGCAAGACGGCGCCCGGCGCCAGATCAGCAACGCGCAGCGCGTAGCCGTCCATCGAGCTGTTGTCTTGCGGTGGAACCTGCAGCGCGGACACCACCTCTTGCGCCAGGACGCGGCCGTCAGCGTCAAAAGTGGATACCCGCTCGGTAGCCAGCGCGCGATCACGCAGCGCGTCCAGCAGCTGGGCAAGCGCCACATCCAGTGGCATCAGAGGTTTGCGGACGGGTGGCGCGCTCATGGTGTTGAAGTGGGTTTTAGTCGCAGGCCTGGGCGATCAGGTCCTTGATGGCTTGCACGTCAGGCGCCATCACACGCACCTTTTTCGGCAAGGCCTCAATGCCCGCAAACTTGGCCGGACGCTCGGGCTCGCGCCCCAGGGCTTCGACGATGGTGGCGGCAAACTTGATGGGCAAGGCGGTTTCGAGCACCAGCATGGGCACGCCGGGCACGCGGTGCTCGTTCGCCACTTTCAAGCCGTCTGCGGTGTGGGTATCGACGACCACACCGTATTTTTGCCAAGTCTCTCGAATGGTGGTCAGGCGGTCTGCATGCGTGCTTTTGCCGCTGGCAAAACCGTAGCGGCTGGCGGCCTGGGCAAAGGCCGGGTCGGCGCCCAGATCAAAGCGGCCCTGGCGCGGTACTTGGCTACCAAACAAATCGGCGGTGCGTGCGCCATCGCGCCCGAGCAGATCAAACACAAAGCGCTCGAAGTTGCTGGCCTTGGAAATATCCATGGAAGGACTGGAGGTCTCATGCGTATCGGCCGTGCCGCGCACGCGGTAGACCCCGGTGCGAAAAAACTCATCCAACACATCGTTTTCGTTGGTGGCCACGACCAGCTTTGCAATCGGCAAGCCCATCATGCGTGCCACATGCCCGGCGCACACGTTGCCAAAGTTGCCACTGGGGACGGTGAAGCTCACCTCAGGAAGGTCACGATTCGCCGCCGGGCCGCCCCAAGGCGAATCAGCCCCCTCGGGGGGCAGCGAACCACGCGCAGCGGGTAGCGTGGGGGCGTTTTGTGTCGCCTGCAAGTAGCCGGCAAAGTAGTACACCACCTGCGCCATCAGCCGCGCCCAGTTGATCGAATTGACCGTTCCGATCTTGTATTTGCGCTTGAAGTCGAGGTCGCCGGACACCGCCTTGACCAGGTCCTGGCAATCGTCAAACACGCCGGTGATGGCGATGTTGTAAATGTTGTCGTCCAGCAGGCTGAACATTTGAGCCTGTTGAAAGGGGCTCATGCGCCCGTCCGGGCTGGTCATGAAGACGCGCACGCCTTTTTTGCCCCGCATGGCGTATTCGGCCGCGCTGCCGGTGTCGCCACTGGTGGCGCCAAAGATATTGAGCTCTTCGCCCCGGCGCGCCAGTTCGTACTCGAACAAATTACCCAGCAGCTGCATGGCCATGTCTTTGAAGGCCAGCGTAGGACCGTTGGACAGAGCCTCCAGGTACAGGCCGTCCTCCAACCGCGTCAGTGGCACGATGGCGGTAGTGCCAAACACGTCTTCGGTATAGGTTCTCCGGCACAGGTCGCGCAAATCGTCGGCTGGAATGTCGTCCACATAGAGCGACAAGACTTCAAACGCCAAATCGGCATAGCTCAGACCGCGCCAGCGGGTCAAGGTGGCCGCGTCTACCTGAGGGTAAGTCTCGGGCAAATACAAGCCGCCGTCAGGCGCGAGGCCTTCCAGCAGGATTTCGCAAAAGCGCTTGCGCTCGGGTGCAGCAGTTACACGGGTGGAGATGTATCGCATCAGGCCAGCTCTTCTTTGCGAATGCGCACGATGGTCTGCAGCACCGTGGGCAGGGCCTGCATGCGCGCCAGTGCGGCGTCCATGCGCACCTCGGCGCAGTCATGGGTCAGGATGATGAGATCGGTTTGGTTGGCCTCTTCCCCGCTCACCTCGTCGGCTTCGCGCTGCAGAACCGCGTCAATGCTGATGTCTGCCTCCGCCAATATGCCGGTGACTTTGGCCAGCACACCCGTTTGGTCGGCAACGCGCAGACGCAGGTAATAGCTGGTGACAATCTGGCTCATGGGCAAAATCGGCAAATCGCTCATGGCATCGGGTTGGAAGGCGAGGTGCGGCACGCGCTGGGCGGCATCGGCCGTATGCAGTCGGGTGATGTCCACCAAGTCGGCAATCACGGCGCTGGCGGTGGGCTCAGAACCGGCGCCCTTGCCGTAGTACAACGTCGTTCCGACCGCATCACCTTGCACCATCACGGCATTCATCGCCCCTTCCACATTGGCTATCAGGCGCTTGCTTGGCACCAGGCTGGGGTGCACTCGCAACTCAACTCCCTCAGGGCGGCGTTTGGCAATGCCTAGCAGCTTAATTCGGTAGCCCAACTGCTCCGCGTATTTGATGTCCTGGCTGGAAAGCTTGGTAATACCCTCCACATACGCCTTGTCAAATTGCACCGGAATGCCAAATGCGATGGCGGACATGATGGTCGCCTTGTGGGCGGCATCGACGCCTTCGATGTCGAACGTGGGGTCGGCCTCGGCATAGCCCAGGCGCTGGGCCTCCTTCAGCACCACATCAAAGTCCAGCCCCTTGCTGCGCATTTCGGACAGGATGAAATTGGTCGTGCCGTTGATGATGCCGGCGATCCACTCGATCCGGTTGGCGGTCAGGCCCTCGCGCAAGGCTTTGATAATCGGAATACCGCCGGCGACAGCGGCCTCAAAAGCCACCATAACGCCTTTAGCCGAAGCCGCAGCAAAAATCTCTGTGCCATGAACCGCCAGCAAGGCCTTGTTGGCGGTGACCACATGCTTGCCAGCGGCAATCGCCTCGAGCACCAGAGTTTTGGCAATCCCGTAGCCACCGATGAGCTCAATCACGATGTCAATGTCTGGATTGGCAATCACCGCTCGCGCATCGTTAACCACCGTCACATCGGGCCCAACGGCGGCGCGCGCGCGCGCGGTGTCGAGGTCGGCCACCATGGTGATCTCGATGCCGCGGCCCGCACGGCGCTGGATTTCATTCTGGTTGCGCTGAAGCACATTGAATGTCCCGGAGCCCACTACGCCAATGCCCAACAGGCCTACTTGAATCGGTTTCATACAGTTATTTCTCAATCAATCAGTGGGTCACACGCCCAGCCCGCCGTAGGCGAGTTGCGCCGTTCAATTAGTTGCTAAGGCGCTTGCGGTAGGTTTCCAAAAACTTGGCCACTCGGCCAATCGCTTCACGCAAGTCGTCTTCGTGCGGTAAAAAGACAATGCGAAAGTGGTCGGGCTGCCCCCAATTGAAGCCACTGCCTTGTACCAGCATCACCCTGGTTTCTTGCAGCAACTCCAGGAAAAAAGCCTGGTCATCCGCAATCGGATAGACCACGGGGTCCAACCTGGGGAACATATACAGCGCGGCGCTGGGCTTGACACAGGTCACCCCCGGAATGGCGGTAATTAGTTCATAAGCGAGGTCGCGCTGGCGGCGCAACCGTCCGCCTTCGCGCACCAAGTCATCGATACTTTGGTAGCCGCCCAACGCCGTTTGAATGGCGTATTGGCCAGGCACGTTGGCGCACAGGCGCATGTTGGAGAGCATGTTCAAGCCCTCGATGTAATCCTTGGCCGGACGCTTATCGCCGGAAACCACCAACCACCCCGCTCGGTAGCCGCAGGAGCGGTAGCTCTTGGACAGAGAGTTGAACGTGAGCGTCAGCACATCGTCACTCAGCGACCCAATTGCCGTGTGGTGCACACCTTCGTACAAAACCTTGTCGTAGACCTCGTCGGCAAAAATGACCAGCCCGTGTTCGCGCGCAATCGCCACAATCGAGCGCAGCAGCGCATCCGAGTACAGCGCTCCGGTGGGGTTGTTCGGGTTGATCACCACAATCGCCTTGGTGCGCGGCGTAATTTTGGCGCGGATGTCGTCCAGGTCCGGCATCCAGCCCTTGGACTCGTCGCACAAATAATGCACCGGAGTTCCGCCCGACAGGCTGGCCGCAGCCGTCCATAGGGGGTAATCAGGCGCGGGCAAAAGCATTTCGTCGCCATCGTCGAGCAAGCCGTTGGTGGCCATCACGATCAATTCGCTGGCTCCATTGCCGAGATAAATATCGTCCAGCGTGACGCCGTGGATGCCCTGTTTCTGGGTTTCGTGCATCACCGCCTTGCGCGCCGCAAATATGCCCTTGCTGTCCGAATAGCCGGCCGAGTTGGGCAGGTTACGAATCATGTCTTGCTGAATTTCTTCGGGCGCATCAAAGCCAAACACCGCCAGATTGCCGATGTTGAGCTTGATGATTTTTTGCCCCTCTTCTTCCATCTGACGCGCGCGGTCCATGATGGGGCCGCGAATGTCATAACAGACGTTTGCCAGCTTGGCAGATTTGTAAATGGATTTCAAGGTCCCTCCGAGGGTAAACCACACAACACGAAACCTATAATTTGACCACAGTTCAGGCCCTCCTCCGAGGCTGAACACCCCCCACCACGCCAGATTGACAACGAATGAAACTCCAACCCGACCGAAGCCAAGGCCCCACCATTACTGGCTACGGTGAAGGTTGGGTCGCGGTGAACGGTGAACAGACGCACCGCCCCTTGCTCATCAGCAGCATGGGACACCGGCAAGACTGGGAGGCTCACGCCTTTGAGACCTTGGGCGCAGCAAGCTTTGAGCCGATACTCGATTGGGGCGCTGAACTGGTGCTCTTCGGCAGTGGCCCGCGCCTGCGATTTGCCAAGCCCCAGTGGCTTGCTGCCCTGTATGCGCGCCGAATTGGTGTGGAAACCATGGACACCCAAGCCGCCTGTAGGACCTACAACTTCCTGGCCGGCGAAGGGCGAAGAGTCGTGGCCGCGCTGCTGGTGTAAGGCCTTAGGCGTAGGCGACGGGCCAGATCCGCCGCCAATTTCGGAGTAAAATCCGTGGTTGATGTTGAGAGCCTCTATGGCACCCCAAGTGCCGCTTCCCAACTTGACTGACACACCCAGCACGAGAGATTCAATACCCCATGGCGATCGTTGTCAACAAGCCCCTGCCCGAATTTGAAGCCAGCGCGACCGGTGGATTGCGGGTAACCAACAGCTCGCACACCGGGCAAACTCTGGTCTTGTTTTTCTACCCAAAAGACAATACCCCCGGCTGCACCACCGAAGCCATGCAATTTCGGGACCACTACCAAGAATTTATCGATGCGGGCGCCGAAGTTTTTGGTGTCTCGCGCGACAACATGAAGTCGCATGATGAATTCAAAGCCAAGCTCGAACTGCCCTTTGAGCTGATTGCCGACACCGAAGAAAAGATGTGCCACATGTTTGGCGTGGTCAAGAACAAGATCATGTACGGCAAAAAGGTCAAAGGAATTGAACGCAGCACGTTCTTGATTGGCGCCGATGGCCTGGTCAAAGAAGAGTGGCGGGGCTTGAAAGTACCGGGACACGTTGAGGAAGTATTGGCCGCCGTGAAGGCACTCAGCGTGACCGCCTGAGCAACGTGCCTATCGCCCCTCCAAGCAGAGTGAATTGACTTATGGCTCATGCATAATGTTTTGCATGGCACTGAATTTATTGGACCCACTCCGTCTGAAGGCCGCCTTGTAATGAGGTGGCCTTTTTTATTGTGGTTTGCTTTGCTGTTCTGACCTATTTTTCTTGAGTTCTACTCCATGCCCCTGCCCCCCGCACCCGCTAAACGTGCTGACCGACTTACTCCAGCTGCCTTCGATGGCACCAAGAAATCCACCCGCCCCTCCCCGCGATCCAACTCATCGGTAACGCGCGGCTCCGGTTCGGAGAATGCTGCGCACGAGCACCCGGCAGCGCGCGCCCGCCCCAACGCAAGTCGTCCTGCAGCGCTGCTGAGCAAAGCGCGCGCACCGGCAGCCACACAAGCTGAGCCGGCGAGCGCACTGCCTACCGTGGCGCCCGTGTTGTCTTCGACCACGCCCCAGACAACGCAGCCCAAAGCCCCAGTCCCCGGTGCCGCACCTCGCGGCCGCAAAGCCGCTCGGGGGGGCGTTGCCAAGCTCTTTGTTTTAGACACCAACGTGCTAATGCACGACCCCATGTGCTTGTTCCGCTTTGAGGAGCACGACATCTTCCTACCGATGATCGTGCTTGAGGAACTGGACGGGCACAAAAAAGGCATGACCGAGGTGGCGCGGAACGCCCGCCAAACCAGCCGCACACTCGATGCGCTGGCCGGTGCACCTGGGGCCGATATTGCGCTGGGGTTTGACCTCAATAGCACCGGCCAACGCGAGGCCAAAGGCAAACTGCTGTTCCAAACCCAGCCTCTGGACTACAGCCTGCCCACCAGCCTGCCTCAGGGCAAGGCCGACAACCAAATTCTTGGCGTAGTCGAGGCACTCCGCAAAAAATATCCCGCCCGTGAAGTGGTACTGGTGTCCAAAGACATCAATATGCGCGTCAAGGCCCGGGCGCTGGGGTTGGCAACCGACGACTACCAGAACGACAAGACCCTTGAAGATGGTGATTTGCTCTACTCCGGCTCGATGGCGCTGCCCACCGATTTTTGGTCGACCCATGGTCAAAGCGTGGAAAGTTGGCAGCAAGGGCAGAACACCTTTTACAAAGTGAACGGCCCCACGGTTCCCAGCATGCTGATCAACCAGTTTGTCTACTTTGAGGCGCCAGGTGAACCCAGCCTCTATGCGCGGGTCACGGAAATCCGGGGCAATACGGCAGTGCTCAAGACCCTGCGCGACTTCAACCACCTGAAAAATGCTGTCTGGGGCGTTACCACCCGCAACCGCGAACAGAATTTCGCCATGAACCTGCTCACCGATCCGGAAGTGGACTTCGTGACGCTGACAGGCACGGCGGGAACCGGTAAAACTTTGATGGCCCTGGCGGCTGGCCTGACCCAAGTGCTGGATGACCGCCGGTACACCGAAATCATCGTGACCCGTGCGACCGTGAGCGTCGGCGAAGACATCGGCTTTTTGCCCGGCACCGAAGAGGAAAAAATGGGCCCTTGGATGGGCGCACTCGATGACAACTTGGAAGTTCTGGGTAAAACCGACACCAATGCAGGCGAATGGGGCCGTGCGGCGACGAGCGAATTAATACGCAGCCGAATCAAAATCAAAAGCATGAACTTCATGCGTGGGCGTACATTTTTGAACAAATACCTGATCATCGACGAGGCACAAAACCTCACGCCCAAGCAGATGAAAACCCTGATCACCCGTGCCGGTCCCGGCACCAAGATCGTCTGCATGGGTAATTTGGCGCAGATCGACACGCCCTACCTGACCGAAGGTTCCTCAGGCCTGACATTTGCGGTGGATCGTTTCA
>Ga0214921_10005859_pt1 | contig 17154 bp, 11 predicted proteins | sample LL1505_MetaG_FD_177992 | JGI IMG/M metagenome (GOLD analysis project Ga0214921, IMG submission 177992) | Freshwater microbial communities from Lake Lanier, Atlanta, Georgia, United States - LL-1505 | ecosystem: Environmental > Aquatic > Freshwater > Lake | place: USA: Georgia | collected...
CCGGGAGCGGTCGAACTCGAAGTGCCGCTCGAGCAGCGGCAGCGTGCCGCGGCCGATCGACCCAAAGCCGATCATCACGATGGGGCCGTCGATCCGGCCGTGGACTGGCCATGCGGTCATGCGAACACTCCGGGAGAATCTGCAAAAAAAGCTGGAAGTGGGCGGATTCTCCCCGATTCAGACTCCGCTGTCCATGCGCTTCCATCTCAGGCAGCCTGTCCTGAGTGGTGAGGTCAGACCGCCGCGTGCCTCTGCATGTAGCCGATGCTCTCGCGCACCAAGCGTTCGACGCCCGGCGTATAGTCGAACACCTCAACGCTCGTCCAGCCGGCGTAGCCGATGCTGTGAAGGGCCGCGAAAATCGGGGCGAAGTCGACGGCACCGAACCCCGGGCCCTGGAGGTTGGCGTCGTTGGCATGGATGTGCGCGAGGTGCCCAGCGCTCGCCGCGATGATCTCGGGGATCGGCGTGGCTTCGCTCGACATCGCTTTCACGTCGAGCAGGAGCCGCACGTGCGGAGACCCGATCCTGTCGATCAGGCGGCATGTTTCTGCGGCCGTATTGAGCACGTTCGTTTCGGCCGGTGCGAGCGGCTCGAGGGCCACCACCGTGTCGGTGGCCTCGAGCGTCGGCACGAGCCGACTGAACACCTCGCGGAGCCGATCGATCGCCTGCTCAGGCGTCACGCCTGGCAGCAGGCTCCGCTGATGCGGCGAGCCGAACACCATCACCCGGCCACCGAGATCCCGGCACAGCCGGGCGAGGTCTTCGAGGTAGCCCACGGTTCGCCCGCGGATAGCCGCATCGGGATGCGTGACGTGAAAGCCTTCGGTTTTGGCGAGCAGCCAGTGAAGCCCCACGCACTCGAGGCCGGCCTGATCGATCGTGCGACGAACGTCGGCCCGCTGCGCGGGGCTCACGTCCGTGGCGAGCCTGGCGAGCGTGAACGGCGCGACTTCGAGCCCTTGATAGCCGCAGGCCGCTGCGAAATCGCAGGCCTTCTCCAGCGGCCAGTCTTGGAAGGTCTCGTTGCAGATCGCGTAGCGCATGGTGCCTGTCGTCGTCAGGGGGCGAGTGGAGCCGGTGGAACTTTAGCGTAGGCCTCGTAGGCCTTGGCAATTTCCGCCTGCTGCTCGTCGCCCAGGTGGAAGATGAACCGATGTCGCAGGCTGATCCGCCCTCCGGCTTTGAGCGACACGGCGCCGCTCTCGGCCTCTGGGTTCATGGCCTTCATGCCGAACGGGTTAGCGCAGAACAGCCCGTATGTGCGCACGTGCCAGGCCGTGGGGTGCCGGAAGCTCGCTGGATGGTTGAGAATCGCGATCCCGAGGTGGTCCCCGTCGACCGGCCCGTGGTAGTCGACCCACGCGGCGTGCCGCGACCAGGCGTCGGCGTCGCGTTGCCCGGCGCTGTTGATGATCGTACCACCCTGGCGCCGGTCGACGGCCATGCTGTCAGGCACGCGGATGGAGATGCCAGCATCCTTGATGTCGGCCATCTCGACCGGCCCGTACGCCGCGATCAGATCAATGTCGACATCGATGATTCGGGCGTCTGGAGTGGACGAAAACGTCATCCGTCGCTCTTCGGCGAGGAGCGGCTTGTTCGCGGCATCGACGATCTCGCTGTGGGCGTGAATGACCGCAGTCGTGCTGCCAGTGAGCGTGCGGTAGCCCCGATGGCGGATCGCGCCGAGCTTCTTGATCTTCTCCGCTGTTTTCGGCGTGTCGCCGTAGCCGTATGTCGCCGCCTCCGTCCAGGTATCGAAGCCAGCGACGGCCTCATGCCCGAACGTGAGCCCGCGCTGATGGACGTGGTCGGTGGTTTCCCCGGGCACGTCGGCCATCGGAAAACCGCGGGTCATCGACTTCCCGGTCGGCCCGATGATCTGCCACAAAAACGGCTTGTTGCCCCGGTCGACGATGTACTCGGCGATCGGTTCGCCGTGCACCCGGACCCGTGCCCCTCCTGTCGCGGTCTTGATCACGTCGTACGGCTCAGCCGCCGGAAGCAGGCCCGACACCGCGCACGACGCGATGACAAGGGCGAGGATTCGCCAGAGACGAGGTGTCCCGTCCATTGATCAAACTCCGTGGAGAAAAACAGTGGTTGCCTACTATACTGCGGCGGCCGAGGAGGATTATTCCATGTCGTTGACCCGTCGCAGTTTTGTGGAAAGCGCGCTCGGCCTGGCCGCAGCCGCCACCGCCGGCGACCGCATCATGTCCGCCGCCGAGCCAGCGGCAGCGCGTCTGGTCGGCCCCAACGACAAGATTCGCGTGGCCGTGGTCGGCGTGGGCCCGACGGGCCGTGGCTTCAGCCACATCGCTGGGTGGCTCGGCAATCCCGGCGCGGACCTCGTGGCCATCTGTGACTGCGACCCCGAGGCCGAAGGCCGCGTGGCCAAGCGGCTCGAGAAACAGCCCGTGACGCCGCGCTTCGAGAAGGATTTTCGCCGGCTGCTGGAAGACAAGTCGATCGACGTGATCTCGATCGCCACGCCGAATCACTGGCACGCCCTGATGTCGATCTGGGCGATGCAGGCCGGCAAGGACGTGTATGTGGAAAAGCCGTGCAGCCACAACGTTGAGGAGGGCCGCGTGACCACGCAGTGGGCCCGCAAGCTCGGCAAGATCTGCCAGATGGGCGCGCAGAGCCGCAGCACGACGGGCATGCGTGAGGCGATCGAATTCATCCACTCCGGCGCGATCGGGAAGGTGTCGCTGGCCCACGCGCTCTGCTACAAGCGCCGCAAGAGTATCGGCCTGGTCGACACGCCCGCCCCGCTGCCTGCAGGCCTCGACTTCGATCTCTGGGCGGGCCCCGCGCCGGCTGTCGTGCCGCATCGCGCGCGGCTGCACTACGACTGGCACTGGAACCGTCAGACGGGCAACGGCGATCTCGGCAACCAGAATCCCCACGAACTCGACAAAGCCCGCTGGGGCCTTGGCAAGCAAACGCTTCCCACGCGGGTGGTGAGCCTGGGTGGCCGGCTCGGCTACCGCGACAACGGCGACACGGCCAACAGCCAGATCACGGTGTTCCAGTGGGATGACGCGCTCGTGATCTCGGAGGTCCGCGGGCTGGAGCTCAAAACGCCGCCCACGATCGCCCGGCAGGCGGGGCCTGTGGCGGTGGCCAACATCTGGTGGGGCGCCGACGGCTACGTCGTGGCGCCCAGCTACAGCACCGCCGTCGCTTTCGATTACGACGGCAAGGAACTCGGCAAGTGGTCGGGCGGATCGGACCAGCTCCACTACGACAACTTCCTCGAGGCCGTCCGCAGCCGCGACCGGTCGCAGCTGCACCTCGACATCGAGGACGGGCATCTCTCGAGCGCGATGGCTCACGTGGGCAACGTCTCGTGGGCGCTCGGCGAGAAGGCTTCACTCGGCACCCGGCCGAAACTCGCCGCCGACGAGCCGCGCGTGGCCGAAACGTTTGCCGCCTTCGAGGCTCATCTCCGCGACAACGCCGTCGATGCGGCCGACACGCCGTATGTGCTCGGTCGTGAGCTCTCGATCGATCCCGTCGGCGAGAAGTCGAGCGATCCCGAGGCCAACGCTCGGTTCACTCGCGAGTATCGCAAGGGCTACGAGCTGCCCCGGGTGTGAGCGTCAGACCTCGACCTTGACGACCACTTTCACGACCTCGGCCGGAACGTCTGCGCAGCAGCAGGGCGCGTGGGCGTCGTCGGGAAAGAGGATCATGAACTGCCCCGACCTCAGCGGCACCGGGACCGCGGCGGGCGACAACGCGAAGAGCCCGGCATCTTTCGTCGCGTCGTACGGCTGGGTCATGTGCGCGAGCTCACGGAGCGGAGCCCAGTGGATCACCTCGCGGCCGCTGACGAGATACTGCACGTCGATGTAGCGACGATGCGCCTCCAGCTGCATGCCGTCGACGGGCCGCGTGGCGTATCGCTGCACCAGCGCGAAGATCGAGTCGCCGGCGATTTCGTGGCGGCCGAGCGCCACCTCGGGCCCCACCTGCTCCAAAAACGCGAACGCCCGGGCGAGCCGCGGATGCAGCGGAGCGTAACGGTGCCAGAGGGAGAGCGAGTCGAGGATCATGGTCGCAGCGGCACCGTTATAGCTGGTCCCGGCTGCGGCCCTCTCGTTTTTGGCGCTGGGGCCCCGCCCGCCCCGCCGTGTCGCGACCAGCCTGCGGATCGTACGCCGGATTTTCGCCGGTCGGGAGCCTGGCCCGAGTCTCCCGTTGCCAGGCATGGAGCGTCGCCGCGAGCGCCTTTGACCGGGCGGGATCCTGGGATGCGAGGTCCCGCCGCTCCCCTGGGTCGTCGCGCAGGTTGTAGAGCTCCACGTGGCCGCCGTCCTCGAAGAACTCGACGAGCTTGAAGTCTCCCTCCCGCATCGCGCTCGACGGGGTCGCCCGGCCCACGTAACAGGGAAAGTGCCAGAACAGCCGCCGGCGCTCGAGCGGCGGGCCCCCGCGGAGGATCGCTGCCCAGCTGATGCCATCGAGGGGCTGCCCCGTGGGGGCGGCAGCTCCTGACAGGTCGAGCAGCGTGGGGTAGAGGTCGATGCTCGCCACCGGCACGTCACTCGTCGACCCCCGCTGCGCGATCGCGGGCCACGCCACGACGAGGGGCACGCGGATGCCCCCTTCGTAGAGCTCGCCCTTGCTGCCCTTGAGCGGCGCCGTGTACTGGCGCGTTCCGCCGTTGTCGCTCGTGAAGATCACGACGGTGTCGTCGGTGAGCCCGAGTTGTGCGAGACGCGCGACGATCCGCCCCACGTTCTGGTCGACCGCCTCGATCGTGGCAGCATGCGCGGCGTCGTCGCCGTGGTCGCCGTTCGCAGCCTTCTTCTCGTACTTCGCGAGCAGGTCGGGCTTGGGGTCGAGCGGCGCGTGCACCGCGTGGTCGGCCAGATAGACGAAGAACGGGCGTTCACGATTCTGTCCCATGAAGTCGAGCGCGGCGGCGGTGAGGCGATCGCTCAGATAGTTGCCCGCGTCGTCGAAGTAGGCATCCTTGCCGAACCCGAGAGTCTCGGGGAACACCACCGTGTCGAAGCCCTGGCCGCCGGGCGTCCGCGGGCCGGAGCGGCCGCGGCCCAGGTTCCACATGCCCAGGAACGCCGTCGCATACCCCCGGGTCTTCAGGGCCTCGGGGAGCGTGACGACCTCCGTCGCCAGCTCCGACTCGCTCGGGGCCGCGAGCAGCTTCTGCCAGGGGGACCCCGGCGCGTGCCGCGGATCGACCACCGTGTAGATGCCATGCCGCGGCGTCTCCTGCCCCGACATCAGGCAGGCCCGGGTCGGGGCACAGTTCGGGGCGCTCGCGTACGACTGCGTGAACACGACGCCGTTCTTCGCCAGCCGGTCGAGGTTGGGCGTCTCCACGAAGGTGTTCCCCGCGAACCCGACGTCGCGCCACCCCATGTCGTCCATCAGGATTACGACGAAGTTTGGGGGGCGCCGGGGTGCAGCTGCGTCGGCCGGCATGCCCAAGGCAACGAGTGACAAGCCCAGCAGAAGCCATCGCATGACGATCCTCACGGCTGCCCCTTCCGCTCGTACGTGAACGTGAGCGTGCCCTCGGCGAGGGCACGTTTTCCGATCGCCGCCAAGAGCCCCTCTCGCGTCGCCCCGGCTGGATCCACCTGCGGCCGGCCCGCCAGCGCATACACCGTGATGTGGTACTCCTTGATGCCGGGCCCCTTCGAGCACATCGGGTCGTACTCGGCTCGGCGCCTGCCGGTGAGCCCCAGCGTGCCGATCGCCCGCGACCCCTTGGGGAGCTGCGTGACGTTTGCCGGAATGTCGTACACCACCCAGTAGCTCTTCACGCCGTCGGGGCTCTCGTGCCAGAGCGTGAGCGCATACGACTTCGTGCCTGCCGGGCCCGGCTGCCATTCGACCGGCGGCGAGACGCCCGCGCCGTCGCAGGTGAACTCGCGAGGCATCGCCTCCCCTGGCCCGAAGGCCGGACTCCGCACGACGATCTCCCGTTCGGCAAGCCGTGCGGCGCCTGAGAATGCGCCTGTGCCGCCACCGTCGCGGGCGCGCCGCTCGCCCGGTGGAGGTGGCGGTGCAGGTTGGCGGGGGCCTCGCCTTCGTGGCGTGTAGGTTTCGGTCGTCGTGCGGCCCGCCGGATCGGTGAACGTGAACCGGGCACCGCCGTCCGTGCCCACGCTGTACTCGACCGATCCCCTGCGGCCGCCGACGTCGTAGACGACCTTCCGGGTGTCTGCCGCCGGAGCCTTGAAGCCCACGATCGTGGCGCCACGGAGCGGCCCGAGCGCCGGCCTCAAGGGTTCCGCCCGGGGCTGCGGATCGACCTGCCCATCCCGCTCGACCACCTCACCGCGAAACGCACCGATCAGGTAGGGGTAGTCCTTCATGGCGTGGTAGTGATACCCGCCGTCCCCATCATCATGCCCACCGCACGCGTCGAGCGGCTTCAGCGGCGAACCGTCCGGTTCGGTGGATCCGTAGACGGGGTAGCCGTCGAGCGCGTACGCGATCGGCATCCCCTTGCCGACGATCTTCTCGAGGTGCACGGGCGCGACATGGTAGTGGTAGTCGTCGGCCCGGCCGCAATGGCCGCCGTAGTCGTCGAGTTCGCCGATGGCCAGCGCGTCTTCGCCGCGGTTGTTCAGCGGGTTGAAGATCGGGATGCCGTTGACCGCTACGGCGATCGCGCCGCGCAGGAACCGGCTCTTCGTGGACGCCGGAGACTTCGCGACAACCGGATGGAGTGGAATCTGCCAGGCGTTCGCCGCCGTGTAGCTCTGCGGTAGCGGCACCTGCTGCTGCCAGCTGCGGATACCCACCATGAGAGGATGGTCGGGAATGCCGTTCGACTCGACGTAGAACCAGCGCTCGTCGCGCCGGGTCTTGACCTGATTCAGCTTCACGAACGGTGCGAACGCCTCGGCGATATCGATCGCATGGTTGCCGGGCTTCCCCGGGGCCGAGGCGAGGATGAACCGTGGACCGGCAGGCTTCGTGTCCGCTGCCTCTGCGACATCATCGCCGGGCTGCGTCTCCGGCTCATGCGCACGGTGGCGGTGCCAGGGATGGCTGCTGGCGTCACGACCTGCAACGGTCGCCGCCAGCATGACGATCGTGATCACAATGCCCGGGCCACTTGCTCGACTCATGCCGGCTCCTTCATGTTCTTCCTTCCACTCTTCATTCCGCCGCCCTTGCCACCTCCGCCCTTGCCGCCGCGCCTCGGCACGGGCGAAGCCTTCGGGTCGAACTGCGGATTCGGCGTGGGGGACTGGGCATGGACGTCAGCCAGGTACTGCTCCAACTGCTCCCGGAGCCGTGCCGCATCCGCCGGCCTGCGGGCTGCGAGGTCGTCGCGTTCGCCGCAGTCGGCGTCGAGATCGAAGAACCGGACGCTGTCGTCCTCGTAGATCTTGATGAGCTTCAGACTGCCGACGCGGATGGCGGAATGGGGCGTGTTGCCACTCTGGTAGTGGGGAAAGTGCCAGACGAGCTCTTCGCGCGGTCGCGCGACCTGCCCCTTGCCGCCACTCTCCGCGAGAGCCGCGATACTGCCCCCTTCGAGCGTCCGAGGAAGATCCATGCTCGGCACACCGGCCCACTCGCAGAACGTCGGAAACAGGTCGTAGCCCACGATCGGCACATGGCACCACGAGTTCGCCGCGACGCCCGGCCCACGGATGATGAACGGCACTCGAATGCCGCCCTCCCAGACCGACCCCTTGCCGCCGCTGAGCCCCGATTGTCGGCCGCCACCCCCGGCACCATTGTCCGACGTGTAGATCACGTACGTCGTCCCCGCGAGGCCGAGGCGCTCGATCGCCGCGAGCACCATGCCCACGCCGGTGTCGAGATCTTCGGTGATCGCGGCCGTCGTCACGCGCCTGTCGCCCGCCCCGCCGAGCTTTCGCTCATATTTCGCGCGCGTCGCCTCGAGGGCATTCTCGGAGGCATGGAGCGCGTTCCACGAAAGCTGGATGAAGAAGGGCTTTCCGTCGCGCGTGCGTTCGGCCATGAACGCCTCCGCCCGCTTCGCCATCCCGAAGATGTCCACGGGATTCGGATCGGTGAACCGGAAGGCGTTCTCGTTGCCCGTGTCGCCGTCGTGCTCGTCGTAGCCGTGCATGCCCGGGCCGCGTCCCGCGATGTGCCACTTGCCGTAGTGGGCGGTGGCGTAGCCGGCTTTTCGCAGCACTTCGCCGATCGTGGTCTCGTCGGCCGAGATGGCCTTGATGAGCGTCGGTTCGAGGAGCGCGTGGCCCGGCTCCGGGGGCGCGGCCTTCGTCCAGTGGAGGGCCGCCGGGCTTCTGCCCGTCTGGAGGCTGATCCGGGTGGGTGAGCAGACCGGGGCCGGTGCATACGCGTTTGAAAACCGCATCCCTTGCACGGCGAACGCCTCGAGGTGCGGGGTGTGGAACACCTCACCGCGCGACCCGGGCACACCCGGTGCCATTTCGACAGAGAGTCCGTTCCAGCCCTGATCGTCGGCCAGCATGAGGATGATATTGGGCCGCTCGGCGGCCGTTGCTGCCGCACAGCACCAGGTGAGGAATGCGATGACGATCCCCATCCCCGGGCGACGAATGACGGTCGTGGTCATCGCGGCCTGCCTCCCGGAGGTCTCCGGCCGGCTCCCGGTGGAGGTCCCTGCGGCACGACGTTGTTGAGGTTCGAGAAGTCGGGCCGCGGCTTCCCGTCGGGCGGACGGGTCACGACGTGCCGAAAGACGACGGTATTGTCGAGCTCGAGGTCGTCGGTCCAGATGAACCGTGCTCCCTTGAAGTCGTGCTCGTAGTAGGGCTGCTTCGGATCGATCTCCCGCTCGGTGTATTCCCGGGCGTTTCCCCAGCCGCTGTCGTCGAACCCGACGGTGAACCAGTCGGCGGGCAGCGGCGTGTCTTTTACGCGGGGATTGTTCCTGTCGCCGCCGACGGGGCCGCGCGAAAAGCACCGTGCCTTCCACGAGCCAGTCGTCACGGTTCCGTCGCCGAACTTCAGAATGAGGCCGCCGTCACCGATGTTCGTGTTGGCGTATTCCATCCCCGTCGTGGGATCGGCGTTATCGCGGGCCAGGACGGCGATCGTCATCGGGTAGGTCGGGAGGAGGTCGACCGCGATCACGTTGTGCGGGATGAATGCGATCGAGTCCACGGCGACGAGCACGCCGTTCACGTAGAGCTCGAACCAGTTGTCGGCGTAGACGGTCGCCCGGATCGTATCGGCAATCTGGGGCTTCCTCATGCCCCCGCCCGGCTGCTGCGCCCCCGCGCCGCCCGCCCAGGCGGCCGCAACAGCGGCCACCATCGCTGCATACACTCGCATAAAATCCTCCGTGGGAGTGAGGCTTCAACGTCCCAGTGCAGAAAAAGTCGCAGCGTCGTCCCAGTCGTTGCGAGCCGTCATGGTCCGCCGGCCACGTCGACGCGGCGGGGCGAGTCCTTCGTTTTTCGCACCTCGGCCCTGATCTCTTGGCCGACCCCCTGTGTGGCGGGCACACGCAGCGTGAGTGTGTTGGCACCCTTGTCCAGCGGCACCGCGCCCGTCGCGGCGAGATCGAGCCGCGTGCCGTTGACCCAGACTGCCGCCCCCTCGGGTACCCTGATCCGCAGGTCCACGGGCCCAGCTGTGTCGGCCGTGATCTCGCCCTGCAGCCACAGGACATGGACCCCCGAGCCGTTTGGCGCGACGAGTTCGTCGAGTGGCAGGCCGCCGGCCGTCTTGCCGTAGGCGGACTTCCAGCGTAGCCCCGAGCCCTTCACGATCTGCTTCTGCACTTGCTCGTCCGTCGGAGCCGTCTCGGCCGAAGCCTTGGCCAAGTCGGCCGGCGGATTCTCGAGCACCTTCCACCGCTGGATCGTGGGCACAGAGCGGATCGCGTAGGGCCCGGGCTTGCCCAGCTCCGACACGAAGCGGGCCAGATCCAAAAACTCCTGTTCGGTGAGGAACGTCGTCAGCCCCTTGGGCATCAGCGACTTGCCCTCGACTTCCTCCTCGATGTCAGCCGTCGGAATCGTGATCGTCTTGCCCGTCGCATCACGCAGCCGCACGCGGAGTTCGTCGCGATCGATCTGGATTCCCGTGTGGACCTCGCCCGAATCGGTGATGATGCTTCGCGTGACGTACGCCTCTTTGATCGACGCGTCTGGATTGAGGATCGATGCCACTACGTATTCCGGCGGCGAGATCGAGCCCACAGCCGACAACTCCGGCCCGATGTTGCCCCCCGCCTTCGCGATGGCATGACACTTCATGCAGGCGATCTCCGCCCTGCGGAAAATCACCTCGCCACGGGCCGGATCCCCCTTCTCCACAACCGCCGCCGCGATCTTTACGATCTCTTCCTGCGAGGGCACGGCGGGGTTGGCCGAGATGCCGGCCGCCTTCGTGAGCGCATCGGCAACATCGGGGAGCGTACGGCCGGTGGCGTAAAAATGCCGCAGCGCCATTTTTGCGATGTCGGCGGACGGCGGCCGGGCCGCGAGGGCTGCGGCGAACGCCGTGGGCCCGTCGCGACGGTCGACGACCGCGTCGATCACGCTCGTCGGCAGCGGACTGGTGCGTCCCGCGGGCAGCGCTGCGAGCACCTCGGCCGTCCGTGCGGCTGCCGCAGCCGTGTCGAAGCGGGCAAGGGCTGCGATCGCCAGCAGCCGAGTCGGCTCGGGCTGTTCGCCGGCTGCGAGCTTCGTGACGGCCGCCTTCGCTTCGGGCGTGCCGATCGTGGCCAGAGCCACGATCGCCTCCCGCTGGGGCTCACCGCGGGCGCTGGCCGCAAGCGGCTCGAGCTTCGGTACGGCCGCCGCATCGCGCCACGCAGCCGCCAGCTTGATCGCCATCGTCTGCACGGCTGCCTGCTTGTCGTCGAGCAGTGACGGCAGGCGGTCGAGCCCGCTCGCGGGCTTCATGCCCCGCTCCGCCGCTGCCTGCACGAGCCCGCTGGCGATCGTGCCCCGGAGACCAGCCGGGAGTTTGTTCGGCGCGGCAAACTCGGCGAACAACCAGCCCAGCTCATCAGGCCCGCCGCGCTGCAGGAGCATCGTCACGACGTCGCCCAACCGTTCGGCGGGCAGCCGCCCGCTCTCCACAAGCGCCACGAGCGGCCTGGCAAAGCCCGCAGCGCCGCCCGCCACTGCCGGCGGCACGCGGCGCGAGAGCGTCTGCATCGTCTCGCGAAACACATAGCCCAGATAGTCGTCCTGCGGCATCACGAGCGACTCGATGGCGATGTTGATCGCCTCCTGATCGCGGCGGAAGCTCAGGGCTCGCAACGCCTCCAGCCGCACCCGCGGATGCTCGTCGGCCACCAGCTTCCGCAGTCTGCCAGGCACGTCGCCGGCCCGGTCCTGCCAGAAGGCCAGCACCCGCGTGGCCGCCGCGCGGGCATTCGGCTCCGGCGCGGCGAGCAGCCGGTCGAGCAACGCGGCATTGACCACGTCCTGCCCCTGATACACCCACAGTGCTTCGGTGAGGTGGTGCCAGAACTCAGGATCCTTGGCATCGAGACCTGCGATCCAGGCTTCGACTGCAGGGATCACCTCTGCAGCCGGCCGCGCCCGCAGCTCGGCCCGGGCACGGTAGCGCGTGCGATCCTCGTAGGTCTTCAGGGCGTCGAGCACCCTCGCCACGGGCTCGCTGGCGATCTTGGGCGACACCACGAGCGGCCGATCCTTGGCCTTCACCCGCCAGATCCGGCCGTGGGCGTGATCACGATTCGGGTCGCGCAGCGAGTGCTGCATGTGGCCCACGAGCGGGTTGTACCAATCGACCACATACAGGCAGCCGTCGGCACCGAATTCGAGGTCCACTGGCCGGAAGTTCGGGTCGTTCGACTTGAGCAACGGATCGACCGGATCGGCCGCGTAGCCGGAGCCGTCTTCCCGCATCTTGTATTGCAGCACCCCCTGGAACCCGATGCAGTTGTTGAGCAGGTAGTTGCCTTGGGCGTCGTCGGGAAACTGGCGGCTCGATACAAACTCGCAGCCCGAGGTCGGCCGCCACTGCTTCTGCAAAAACTGCTTCAGGCTGCCGTGCTTCTGCGGATAGTCGACGTCGCCCGAAAACGCAGTGCCGAAGTAGTTGGCCCCGCCCGAAGCGTCGGCCACGAAATACTGGCCCCAGCGGTCGAACGTCTGCCCCCAGGGATTGGCGAAGCCATACGACACGAACACGTCGAACTGCTCCCGTTTCCGGTCGTAGCGATAGATGCCGGCATTGGAGCAGCGCTTTGGGCCGCGGATCGTCTCTACGGCCGTCTGGTGGAACGTGCCCTCCATCATGAGCAGGCCGCCGGCTGGGTCGCAGGCGAACGCGCTGATCGCATGATGCGAGTCGGCCGAGTCGAACCCGTCGAGCACGATCTCACGGACGTCGGCCTTGTCGTCGCCGTCGGTGTCCTTCAAGAACACGAGATTCGGCTCTTGGGCCACATAGCAGCCGCCATCGGAGATCTCGAGGCCCGTCGGCAGATGCAGGCCATGGGCAAAAACCGTTTCCTTGTCGGCCCGACCGTCGCCGTCGGTGTCTGCGTAGATGAGGATCTTGTCGTCCACGGGCGCGCCCGGGAAATACTGCGGATACGTCGGCATCGTCGCGATCCAGAGCCGCCCGCGGGCGTCGAACGCCATCTGCACGGGATTGGCCAAGTTCGGAAACTCCACTTCCGAAGCGAAGAGATTCACCTCGTAGCCATCCTCGATCTCCATGAGCGCCTGCGACTCTGCCGGCGTGGTCGCCGGCGGCAGTGATTTGACGTTCGTCCCCACCGGCGGAATCTCGCCGGTGCCGGAATCGTCGATTCGCTCGGGCACGACCTTGCCCTGGGCGACGTCCCAGACCCGGCGATCGCGGACGGCCGTCATGGCCCGGAGCTTTTTGAACTCGGCGGGAAAATTCACGGTGCCGTAGGGATTCTTGCGGCCGCCGTAGATGTAGCAGCCGTTCACGCCGCGGTGGTCGTAGAAAAACTGCAGATTCTTCTCGTTCACGGCGGCCAGCAGTTTGCCCATGTCGATCGTCGCGGTAGCTGCTGCCGGGCCGAAGAGACCGGCGTCGAGCAGGTTCGCCATCTCGGCGTCGCCGTGGGCGTTCATATGGATGCCGTTGATCGTCCAGTGCTTGGCAGAACGCTGCATGGCCGCGAGGCTCGGCGTGAAGAGATCCACGAAACCGGCCCCCTCCTGTGTCGCGACCTTCCGCATGGCATCCGTGTACAGAGCGAGGTTCTTGTTCGTGTCGGCACCATCGGGGAGATGAGGGTTGTTCAGGTTCTCGTGGGCCGTGGGCGACACGAGCACGACCCGCCGCACGGGCTTCGTCGGGGCAGCGAGGCTGCTCCCGTCAGTCGCTTTGTCCCAGTTGCCACCGGGCGATTTGTACCGATCGATTGAGAAGGGATCATTCACGAACGCCGCCAGATCTTTCTCGAACTTTGCCACGCCGGGCGGCCCGGCGAATGACTCGTTGAAGCCGAACATCGCGATCACGACGTCCGGCGCATGATCGACGAGGTTGCTGCCGTGGTCGGTGAAGCCCTGACTCCGCAGGCGGATCGTGAGTTCGTCGGCCGACCAGCCGAGGTTGCGCACGTAGAGTTCATGCTGCGGGAATCGGGCGTGTAGCAGCGTCTCGAAGTTCCCGAAATACTGCATCCGCTCCGCGAGCGTGTTGCCCACGACCACGACATGGTCGTGTGGCTGGAGTTCGAGCCGGGCCGGCGCGGCGACGGCGGCGACAGGGGGCATGAGGACGGCCAGCAACGCAGCCACTCGCCACGTGGGCCGCATCGCATGAGAAACGAAACACTGCGACATGAGGGGCTTTCTCGGTTGGGGACGTGAGGCAGCCGGGAGCGACCGAGCAGTATATGGACGCTCCCGTGCCGGACAGAGTTATCCGCGGGGTTGCGGCCCCCAATGACCATCGATACGCTCGAAACGTCGGCGCCCACAGCGCTCGACCTGCGGGTTTTTGAACAGGGGCATCTTTCTTCTGGGTTTTCAGACATGAGCGGCAAGCTGCGGGCCGGGATCACGCTTGTCGAGCTGTTGGTGGTGATCGCCATCATCGGCACGCTCGTGGGGCTGTTGCTGCCCGGCGTCCAGGCCGCGAGGGCTGCGGCGCGGCGGGCCACCTGCGCGAGCCACCTGCGGCAACTTGCTCTGGCAATCGCCGGATTCGAGGCTGTCGAGCGCCGGCTGCCAATCGGCTTTCTCGGGCCCTGGGACAAAAACGGAAATGGATTCGACGACCAGGCCGAGGCTCCCGACGCATGGCAGTGGGACTTCTCGAATATCGGACTGATTCCGGTCCTCCTGCCGTTCCTTGAACAGGGTGACGTCCACTCCAAGATCGACCTGAATCTCCTGGGACAGCACACGACGAAGCGGCCGGGCATGTCGTACTACGGCTATTGGACGGTGCCTGAAACCTATGCCGCGGCACGCACCCCCCTGGCCGCCCTGCGCTGCCCTGCAGCGATCGCCGGCGAGCAGCATATCTTCATCGACACGTCCTTCACCTACGAGTCGTCGTCAGGTCCGGTGTGCGTGATTGCCGGGAGGACGGAAAAAGACCTCGGGCTCTCGAACTATGTCGGCGTATCCGGTGCGTATGGCAACACCCCCATGGGGCGCAAGTGGACCGGTGTGTTCGTGAATCGTCACGCGAGGCAACTCCGCCAGGTGGTGGACGGACAATCCACGACCATCATGCTGGGAGAAAATGCTGCCGCCATCGGCTGGATCGGAGCCGCGGGCTGGCCCGTCATGAACGGCCTCGGCACCGAGCCCACAGTCGAGGCCCCAAAGTTTAATGGCGGCCATGGCGATGTCGTCATGTTCTGCACCTTGGATGGAGCCATCAGGCCCTTGCAAACAGGCATCGAGCAGTCCGTCTTGAACGCCCTCGCCGGGATTGCAGATGGAGAAACGGTTCGTCACTGACGTTCACGGCCATGGACCGTCAGCACGAGCCGGCGTGGGCCGCCGTGGTTGCGATGCTCGCAGAGATAGATTCCCTGCCAGGTGCCGAGGCACAGGCGGCCGTTGGCGATCGGCACCGTGACGGAGCTGCCGAGCATCGCCGCCTTCACGTGGGCCGGCATGTCGTCGGCTCCTTCGGCCGTATGGACGTAGGGAAAGTCTTCCCGGGCGATCTCGTTGAATGCCATCTCGAGGTCGCGCGGCACGTCGGGATCGGCGTTCTCGTTGATGCACAGGCTCGCTGACGTGTGCTGAATGAACACGTGGAGCAGCCCAACCTGCACCTGCGAGAGCCCTGGCAGCGCCGCCTCGACCTCGCGCGTGATCAGGTGAAACCCGCGCCGCCGCGGGGCAAGCTGCACGTGTTCCTGCAGCCAGGCCATCGTGAATCCTCCTTCATGACTGGGCTGCGGCGGCGATCATGCTGGCGAAACCGCACGGGCGTTCGCTACATTCGCAGGGTTTCGAGCCCCGAAACATCATGCACGAACTGCCGAAGCAATACGACCACAAGGCCGCCCAGGCTCGCTGCCGGGCCCTCTGGGATGCCGCCCGCACCTGGCATGCAGAGCCGGCTGCCCCAGGCGACACGCGGCCCGTGTTTTCGATGGTCATTCCGCCGCCCAACGTGACGGGCGCGCTCCACCTCGGCCACGCCCTCAACAACACGCTCCAGGACGTGCTCGTGCGGACGCGGCGGATGCAGGGCTATCGCACGCTCTGGATGCCCGGCACCGACCACGCGGGCATCGCCACGCAGGCGGTCGTCGAGCGGCGGCTCCTCGAGGAGGAGAAGCTCTCGCGGCACGATCTCGGACGCGAGCAGCTCGTGAACCGCATCTGGGCTTGGAAGGAGCAGTATGAGAAGCGGATCCTTGGCCAGCTCCGCGACCTCGGGGCGAGCTGCGACTGGGATCGCACCCGGTTCACGCTCGACGACCAGTGTGCGGCGGCCGTCCGCGAGGCGTTCTTCCGCCTCTTCCAAAAAGGCCTCGTGCGCCGCGGCAAGCGGCTCGTGAACTGGGACACGTTCCTGCAGACGGCGGTCAGCGACGACGAAGTCTTTCACGAGCAGGTGAAGGGCCACTTCTGGCACATTCGCTACGACGTCATCGAGCCCCAGCCCGGCGAGCCGGTGAGCGTGACCGTGGCGACGACGCGGCCCGAGACGCTCCTCGGCGACACGGCCGTGGCCGTCCATCCGGCCCCGGCTGTCGCGCTCGAAGCGGCCGAGCGAGCACTCCGCGAGAAGCGGGCGCAGGCGAACCCGAAGGAACATCCGGAGATCGACAAGGCGCTCGACGATCTGGCAGCTCGTCGCGCAGACCTTCTCCCCCTCCTCGAGACGCTCGCCGCGATGGCCCGCGCTGGCCGGACCGTGCGGCTGCCGCTGCTTGACCGAGCGATCCCGCTCGTGGCCGACGAATGGGCAAAGCCGGAGATGGGCTCGGGCTGCGTGAAGATCACCCCGGCCCACGATCCCAACGACTACGACGTCGGCCGCCGGCAGAGCCTGCCGATGGTCAACATTCTGAACCCCGACGGCACGCTGAACGCCGAGGCCGGCCCCTACGCCGGGCTCACGATCCCGAAGGCCCGCACGACGGTGGTGGCCGATCTCGACGCCGCGGGCCAGCTCGTGCAGGTGGAAGACCGGATCATCGAACTCGCCCATTCCGACCGCTCGAAGACGCCGATCGAGCCCTACCTCGCCGACCAGTGGTTCATCCGCATGGATGAGATCGCCCAGCCCGCCCTTGACGCGGTCACGGGCGGCGGCGTGCGGATCTTTCCGGAGCGATATGCCAAGAGTTATCTCGACTGGCTCGGCGAAAAGCGCGACTGGCCGGTGAGCCGGCAGCTGTGGTGGGGCCACCGGATTCCGATCTGGCACGTCGAGGGCGTGAGCGACGCCGACCTCGCCAGGGCATTCGCCGGCCGCGACGGCGTGGCCTGGACCAGCGACGGCGGTACGGGATGGCACATCTCTTCCCGCGATGAAACGCTCGGCCTCGAGGCGATCGCTGGCCAGCCGCTTGTCCGCGATCCAGACGTTCTCGACACGTGGTTTTCCTCAGCGCTCTGGCCGCACTCCACGCTCGGCTGGCCCGCCGCCACGCCCGAGCTCGCCTGCTTCTATCCCACGAGCACGCTCGTCACGAGCCGCGACATCATCACGCTGTGGGTCGCCCGGATG
>Ga0214921_10005860_pt1 | contig 17153 bp, 16 predicted proteins | sample LL1505_MetaG_FD_177992 | JGI IMG/M metagenome (GOLD analysis project Ga0214921, IMG submission 177992) | Freshwater microbial communities from Lake Lanier, Atlanta, Georgia, United States - LL-1505 | ecosystem: Environmental > Aquatic > Freshwater > Lake | place: USA: Georgia | collected...
CGGGCGCTTGGATTCCTGCTTTGGTGTTTGGCATTCCTGGCGACTCCATCACAGCCATTGTGATTGGCGTGCTCTACATGAAAAACATGAACCCTGGCCCCACGCTGTTCACCACCAATCCGCAAAATATTTACGCGGTATTTTTACTCTTCATTGTGGCCAACATCATCATGATTCCGCTTGGCATTTTGTGCATCAAAGTTTCAAAACGTATTTTGCGCGTGCCAAGAGAAATCCTCATGCCGCTTATTTTGCTGTTCTGCGTGGTAGGTACATTTGCCATCAACAACTCCATGTTTGAAGTGGGTGTCATGTTGGTTGCCGGCATTTTGGCCTATATTTTAGAAGCCAATCGCTTCCCCATTGCACCCGCTATTTTGGGCGTGGTGCTGGGTGGCATGCTAGAAGAAAACTTCATCACCTCCATGATCAAAGCCAATGGCGACTTAAGTGCTTTCTTTGCACGGCCTATTGCACTAAGCCTTGCCGTGTTGAGCATCCTGGTATGGACCTGGCCTTTGATTGCCAAGTTATGGTCTAAACCAAGCCCTTCTCAAATGGCCTGAGGTGCCTCAAGCTTGAATTTGCCGGCCCATGGCAACAGCATGGGCATGATGCTTGGATAAAGCGTTAAACCATTTAAGAGGCTTTCAGCTTTGTGTTGCAAGCCTCTTTCACCTGGCGTTCTGACTTGCTGATCAGGCTTGGCAGGCGTCGACTTGTGGCAATTGGCAACGACTTGGTCCATTTGCCTTTCATAGGCGCTTTTGCCCCCAAATGCATTGGGGTCCATGATCTGAAGAAAAACAGTGGCGCCCCAACCTTCAGCAGGATCAGCTCGGCCGTGGCCAGCCAAGCCACCGGTGAAGGCTTCAACCATCAAACTTAAGCCATAGCCTTTGTGGCCCGAGTCCATGCCACCCAATGGCAGGATGGTACCCTTAGGCGCCTGAAAGAGCACTGCTGGGTCGGTGCTTGCTTGACCATGCCCATCCATGACCCAAGCAGCAGGAAGCAGCTTCTTCTCTGCATACAAACGGTTGGTCATGCCATTTGTGGTGGCTGAAGTAGACACATCCACCAAAATGGGCATGTGTGAAGTGGGAAAACCATATGAGACAGGGTTGGGGGTAAAAACAGGGTCTAAGCCGCCAAAGGGTGCCACACTTTGAGAGTTGGGGTCTGAACAATGCAACTGCATCAGCATGCCCTGGTCGGTGGCGCGCTGGTGGTACGCCGCTAGACATGCAATGTGATGACTGCGCCTGATCACGACCGTGCAGGTGCCCTGCAATTTGGCGCGATCGATAGCCACTTGCATGGCTTGCAAGACCAACCAGGGGCCAGGCAATCGATTGCCATCCCATGTGAGGGCCGCAGGAAAGTCAGAAACCACGGCCGGCTCACCCTCTGTGCGCATGCTGCCTTTTTCAATTTCTGCCAAGTAGGGGGCCAGCAAAGCAAGGCCATGGGTTGTATGGCCTAGCAAGTCACCCTCTACCAGTACTTCGGCCACAGACTTTGCTTTGTCAACGGGAAGACCCGCAGACTGAAGCAAGTTGACTGCAAATGAGATGAGCTCTGGTGTTTTGTATTTCATAAATGATCACATGCCGTTAACATACAACGATACCGCAAAGTGGAGCAGTGATGGCCATCGATAAAGCAAGAATTTTAAAACACCTTCATACAGAGGTGTACTGCAGACTAGGCGTTTCACCCATTCACGGCATTGGCGTATTTGCTATCAGAGACATCCCCAAGGGGGCTCATCCCTTGGTCAGCTTGCTAAAAATCAAAGAGTTTTCGTTTTCCAAGAAAGAAATCAAAAAACTGCCGGCCAGCGTTCAAAAGGAGGTTCGAATGTTTTGTTACTACAACAAAGACGAACACCTCATTCCGTCCATTGGCCTGAATGCCATGAACATGGCTTTTTACATGAACCATTCTAAAAAGCCAAATATCAGGTATTTAAAAAACAATGAACTTGTGACGCTCAGAAAAATCAAAGTGGGTGAAGAATTGTTTTTTGACTACGACCTGGCTTTTGACGAAGAACATCACTTTGAGTGAGGGCGTCCCATCCAATCGCTTCACGCTGTCCTGTAGATCTTATTCCAAACATGGGGGTTGAAATCGGTGTGCAGGGGCGAGCTTTTATCTAGGGCCAATGGGTGATTGACATCGGTCATGGCCACGGCAAAGATGGGTTCAAAATGGGTCACAAACAAAGCTTTGTAACCATAGTCATCAACTGGCCCCAAGTTGTAAAAATGGTAGCCATTCTTGGCCGCCCACTTTGAAGCCAACAGGCATGCGAAAATGCCGGGCGATCTGTTTTTATACAAGGGGTTCCACTGACAAAAACTGCCATAAACTTGTTTTCGCTCGGGCAACAAGATAGAAACATCCGTGAGCACCAAGTCGCCTTCTTCAGAGAAGGCACGAATAATTAAAACATCCAAATTTTGAATGTAGTCCACAAAACCTGCCACCTCTTCAGGGTGAATGTAGTAGGCATCAAAGTGCACTCCCCCCATTTCATAGACATCCTGGATGCTCAGAGCATGTCCTGGCACAACACTTTCAGTGACCGTGAAGCGCTTGCATAATTTTTCTAATTCCTTGAATTTTCGTTGCCGTCTGGGTTCGGTCCAGAAGCCCTCTGCAGCCACATCGACCAATCCGTATTTGTCATTGATAGGCACGCCATAAGGGCTTTCAGGGGGTACCGCATAAACGATGAAAGGCTTGGCCGCCATTTGCAACATCTCTGGCGTGACATCGATGTAGGGGCACAAGGCATCCCATCTCGAGGTGTAGTACAAAATATCTTCGTGGTAACTTTCTACGCACAAATTATTTTGGTTCCAAGTTTGGTAACCCACCCGCATGCCGTCCGCTTCTGAAGCCAAACCGACACGGCTGTCTTCAGCGGAAAGAAGAATGCTTGGACTATCTCTCATGTTTGAGTTTCTTTTGGTGCTTGGGTTGGCGCAATGGTACCAATTCAAAAAAGTCCACATCAACCTCATGATTCCGGCTTAAGAACTTGGGATCCACAACGGCCATTTCTTCAATGAGCGTGTTCATTTCACGAAAGTGATTAGAGGCATCACTGTCTGAATTTTTGAGTTGCCGCTTGTACTCGGGTAACAAAGGGCAAGCGGCATCAAAATAGTATTTGTGAAGCTCTGGATCAAATGACAAGGGGTACAACTTACAACTCAATGGCTTACCATCACCCAAGTTACAGCCCTTCGCGCCCAAATGTTCACATTGATCTTCAATGCACAAATGGCGAAACACTTTGGTTTCTTTCTGAGTGAGGGTAATCTCGAGCGTTCCGAAGCCTGAATCGACATGACAACAACTCTGACACTTAGCACAATGATCGAAGAGCAAGCAATGGTCCTTAGGTCAAACAACCTGATTTGCTTGCATTATGTATCAATGATCACGGTCCCAACAAGAAATGAAATCGAGTTGACTTTGATTCCAAGTTGACTCACCTTAAAATCTGTACAGAATTCAAGCACTGAATGGTTTTCACATGAAGCATCCCGCCTATCGAATGGAGGGGGTAGATACCCCCATCATCCCCACCATCGCCGCATTTGTGCGCAACAATCCTGGCACCATTTCTCTGGGTCAGGGCGTTGTCAATTATGGTCCGCCCCCGCAAGCCATTGCGGCTCTGCCCAGCCTGATGGGCGATGGCAGCCTGCATAAATACCTTGGCGTCAGCGGCCACCCTGGGTTGATTGAAACCATCCACAACAAACTGGCACAAGAAAACCAAATCAAACTCGGCACTCAAGCCATGGTCATGGTGACTGCCGGCAGCAACATGGCTTTCTTAAACTCTGTTTTAGCCGTGGCCGACCCTGGTGATGAATTCATCTTGCCCATGCCGTTTTATTTCAATCAAGAAATGGCCATTCGCATGTGTGGCTGCATACCAGTGCCAGTGCCCACCCACCCAGACTGGAGCCTCGATGTTGAGGCCATGGCTGCAGCCATCACGCCGCGCACCCGAGCCATTTTGACGGTCTCGCCCAACAACCCTACGGGTGCGGTTTATTCAGAAGCCTCTCTAAGGGCTGTCAATGCCCTTTGCGCACAGCATGGCCTCTACCACTTTAGCGACGAAGCCTACGAGTATTTCACTTATGAGGGTGCCAAGCACTTTTCTCCCGCCAGCATTCCAGGTGCCATGAAGCACACCTTGTCTTTTTTCTCCATGTCTAAAAACTACGGCATGGCGAGTTGGCGCGTAGGCTACGTGATTTTTCCCGCCAACTTGTTTGATGCCATGAACAAGGTCCAAGACACCAACCTCATTTGTGCGCCCATGCCATCACAATTGCTGGCCCTAGAGGCTTTAAAACTGGGACGGAACTGGGTTGAGCCCAAGGTCAAAGCATTGAGCGAGGTCCGCCAAACTGTCTATAAAGCGCTAGAAGGTTTAGGCGAACTGGTTCAGTTTCCTCAGACTCAAGGTGCTTTTTATGTGCTCATGAAACTGCCCGGATTGGCTGAAGGTATAAAAGCCATTGAGTTCAACCGGGTCATGACGGAAAAATTCAAAGTCGCCTCTATTCCAGGCTTTGCATTTGGCCTGACCAACACGCAAGAGGCCAACTATCAACGCTTGTCTTACGGCGCTTTAGAGGCCGCCAGCGTGGCTGAGGGCGTACATCGGTATGTTGCTGCCGTGAAAGACTGGTACGGCGCCTGAAAAAGCTTGCTTTGAAGATCTATTGAAGCCCGCCCTTGAGGGCGTCTGGCACCGGCAAAGGCAATACATCAATGCCCTCGTCCAACAGCTCTTGTGTTTCTTCGAATGAAGCCTTGCCGCGAATATTTCTTTCTTCTGATTCACCGTAGTGCATCTTTCGCGCTTCCTCAGCAAAGTTTTTGCCGACATCCTCGGTATTGGCCATCACGTGTTTAACCATTTTCATCCATGCCGCTTGCATGAGTTGCATGGATTCAGGATTGGCATGGGCCACAGGCAAGCTGCTTAAATTGGCAGCGTCCTGCGTGGGATGTGTGATGGCTGGCAAATGAGACGCTACGTCAACACTTGCACCACCCGATTCTTCATGGTCATGAGTGGCTGCAGAATTCAACTGCTGAGGTGCTGTGGCGCCAAAATTCAAACGAGGAGCCGATGGCAATTTGCGTATTTCAGCGTTGGCACACAGAGGGCAAGATACCAATCCCCTTTCACGCTGCAACTGATAGTCTTCCTCTGAACCAAACCAGCCTTCGAAGGCGTGCATGCTAGCGCACTGGAGATTCAGGACTTTCATGCGAATCTGTTAGCAGCACTGAAACGGGCATGCACCCAATGGTTCATGATCAATTGGCCAGCATCTGGGACACTGATTGTGCACACAGTGACATCAAGGCGCCGGGCACAATGCCCAAGACCAAGACCAACAAGCCATTCAATGACAACACAATGCGCACATCTGTGTCAGCAGTGACTGTAGTGGCAGTAACAGCTTCATCAAAGTACATGACCTTCACAACGCGCAAGTAGTAGAAAGCGCCAATGAGAGACATGGCCACTGCAAACACAGCCAAGGCAATGTCGGCGGTTTGGCCAGAGGCCACCAAGGCCTGCAACACAGAAAGCTTCGCATAAAAGCCCACCATGGGTGGAATGCCTGCCAAGGAGAACATGCAGATGGCCATGACGCCTGCATACAAAGGACTGCGGTTGTTCAAGCCGGCCAGATCGGTAATTTCTTCGCTCTCAAAACCTTGACGAGCCAACAACAAGACGATGCCAAATGTTGCCAAGGTAGTGAGGACATATCCGACGACATAGAACATGGCCGAGCTGTAGGCGTTGGCACCCATGGCCGCATTGCCGCTGACCACGCCAGACATCAAACCAATCAGCACGAAACCCATTTGCGCAATGGTGGAATAAGCCAACATGCGCTTGAGGTTGGTTTGTGCAATGGCCGCTAAGTTACCAACCAACAAGGAGGCAATGGCCAACAGGGCCAACATTTGCTGCCAATCGATGGCCATCGGCAACAAGCCCTCTACCAACAAGCGAATGGTGATGGCAAATGCGGCCAACTTAGGCGCACCCGCAATCATGAGGGTAGCCGCTGTTGGGGCACCTTGGTAAACATCAGGTACCCACATGTGGAAAGGCACCACACCCAGCTTGAAGGCCAACCCAGACACCACAAACACCAAACCAAACACCAATACTTGGTGTTTGACTTGGCCGCTGGCAATGACTTTGAAAACAGTCGCCAAGTCCAATGAACCTGTCGCACCATAAAGCATGGACATGCCGTACAACAAGAAACCAGAAGCCATAGCACCCAGGACGAAGTACTTCATGGCCGCCTCAGTGGCTTGAGCGTTGTCGCGGCGCAATGCCACCAAGGCATAGCTAGACAAAGTGAGAAGTTCAAGTCCCAAATACAAAACCAAAAAGTTTTGGCCTGAAATCATGACACTCATGCCCAGCAATGCAAACACAGACAGGCTGAAAATTTCGCCGCCGCGCAACATGTCACGATCGGCTGCATAAGGACGTGCATACACCAAGGTCACCATGACGGCAATGGTGGCAAAACACTTGAGCCAATGGCCCATGGGGTCACTGACCACCAAACGACCAAAGCCATAAAGCGTGTGGCCTGAATCAGCGTAGAAGGCATGGAGCAGTGCCACACCGCCAAGGGACACCAAGCTTAAAACGTAAGTCACAGTGCGCTTAGGGCTTGTGACCAGCAGGTCAACCAGCGCAATCACGCAGGCCATGACCAGCAACACGATTTCCGGGTAAACCGTCATCCAGCTGGTTGAGTCAATCATGTCTATTCTCTCTATCTTAAAGTTTCAGCTGACCACAAGCGATCAAGGCAATTTGGAAACAGCGACATGCTCCAACAAATTGGCCACAGAGACTTCCATCACATCGGTGAATGGTTTAGGGTACAAGCCCATGTAAAGCACCGCTACGGCCAGCAAGGCCATGACTGTGAATTCACGCGCATTGATGTCTGTGAGTTCTTTCACATCGTCGTTGGTGACAGGGCCCAAGTAAACGCGCTTGAACATCCAGAGGGTGTAAGCAGCGCCAAAGATCAAGGCAGAGGCGGCCAGCAGGCCCACCACGAAGTCGAACTTGACAGCACCCAAAATGACCATCCACTCACCCACAAATCCTGCAGTGCCTGGCAAACCGCAGTTGGCCATGGCGAACAGCAAAGCGAAGGCTGCAAACTTAGGCATGGTGTTGACCACGCCGCCGTAGCTTGCAATTTCTCGCGAGTGAACACGGTCATACAGCACGCCAATTGACAAGAACATGCCCGCTGAGACAAATCCGTGCGCAATCATTTGCACCAAGCCACCCGATACGCCCAGCGGGTTGAAGATAAAGAAGCCCAAGGTCACAAATCCCATGTGCGCCACGGATGAATACGCCACCAGTTTTTTCATGTCTTGCTGCACCATGGCCACCAAGCCCACATAGATCACGGCCACCAAGGACAACACAATCATGAAGGTGCCCCATTCGTGCGCTGCATCGGGTGCAATGGGCATAGAGAAACGCAAGAAACCGTAGGCCCCCAGTTTCAACATGATGGCCGCCAGCACAGCAGAGCCGCCTGTTGGCGCTTCAACGTGCACATCGGGCAACCAAGTATGAACGGGCCACATTGGCACCTTGACCGCAAAGGCCGCAAAGAATGCAAAGAACAAAAAGTTTTGCGCTGTGGCAGACAAAGGCAGTTCATGCCAAGTTGCAATGTCAAAACTGCCGCCCGATTGGATGTACAAGAAGATCAACGCGATGAGGGTCAGGAGAGAGCCCAACAAGGTGTACAAGAAAAACTTGAAGGCTGCATAGATTTTGTTGGGGCCGCCCCATATACCAATGATCAAGTACATGGGAATCAGGGTGGCTTCAAAGAACACGTAGAACAACAAGCCGTCTAAGGCTGAGAACACGCCAATCATCAAGCCAGACAGGATTAAGAAAGCGGCCATGTATTGGTTCACTTTGCGGGTAATGACTTCCCAACCCGCAATGATCACAACCACATTGATGAATGCCGTCAGAATGACGAGCCACAAAGAGATGCCGTCAAGACCCAAGTGGTAGTTCACATTGAAACGTTCAATCCAAGAGGCTTTTTCGACAAATTGCATCTCAGCGGTATCGAGTTTGAAACCCGCATACAAAGGCAGCGTGACCAAGAAACTGACGATGGCGCCAACCAGTGCCAACCAGCGCACAGATTGCGCTTGTTCATCACGGCCCAAGGCCAATAAAACAATGCCGAACGCAATAGGCGTCCATATGGCAAGGCTCAACATTCCCATTTTGTAAATCCTTATTTGTTGAGCCAGACGAAGTACGTCATGAGCAAAAAGATACCCAAAATCATGACCAAGGCATAGTGGTACAGATAACCTGTTTGCAACTTGCGCGTCCAGTTAGAGACCATGCCCACCAACTTCCAAGAGCCGTTCACGAGCAAGCCGTCAATCAAGGTGCGGTCGCCGACTTTCCAAAGACCGTTGCCCAAGGCACGTGCACCGCGCGCCAAAATGTTTTCATTGATCCAGTCCATGTAGTACTTGTTCTCAAGAAGAACCACCAAGGGACGCAAGACACGGCCAATGGCAGCAGGCACTGCAGGGTTGATCAAGTACATGTACCAAGCCACCACCACACCCGCCAAGGCAAGCCAAAACGGTGCGGTGGTCACTGCGTGCAAAGCCATGGCCACAGGGCCGTGGAAGGCCTCTGCCAATGCTTTCATGCCCGCATGCTTTTCAGCATCGATGAAGATGGCATCTTTGAAGAACTCGCCAAACAGCATGGGATGGATGGTCATGTAACCAATGACCACCGACGGAATGGCCAACAAAATCAGAGGCACTGTGACCACCCAAGGCGACTCGTGAGGGCTGTGGCTGTCGTGGTCATCATGGTGATCGTCGTGATGGCCATGGTGCGCATCGGGGTTCTGGTCATAGCGCTCTTTGCCATGGAACACCAAGAAGTACATGCGGAAAGAGTAGAAGGCCGTGACAAATACACCAGCCAACACTGCAAAGTTGGCAAAGCCAGCAGCCGCCAATTGGCTTTCGTGCACGGCTTCAATGATGCTGTCTTTGGAGTAAAAACCCGAGAAGAAAGGCGTGCCGATCAAAGCCAAAGAACCGAGCAAGGAAGTGATCCAAGTGATGGGCATGTACTTGCGCACGGCGCCCATGTAGCGAATGTCTTGGTTGTGGTGCATGCCCATGATGACCGAGCCTGCACCTAAGAACAGCAGGGCTTTGAAGAAGGCGTGCGTCATAAGGTGGAACACAGCCACCGAATAGGCAGATGCGCCTAATGCCACAGTCATATAGCCCAATTGCGACAAAGTGGAATACGCCACCACCCGCTTGATGTCGTTTTGGATAATGCCCAAGAAGCCCATGAACAAGGCCGTGATGGCACCAATGATCATGATGAAATTCAAGGCAGTTTCAGACAACTCGAACAAAGGTGACATGCGTGCCACCATGAAAATACCCGCCGTGACCATGGTGGCGGCGTGGATCAAAGCTGAGATGGGTGTGGGGCCTTCCATGGAGTCTGGCAACCATACATGCAAAGGAAACTGAGCCGATTTGCCCATCGCACCAATGAACAGGCAAATGCAAATGACAGTGACCAACATCCACGAAGTGCCAGGCAAAGTGAGGGCACTGAGGTCTGCTGCTTGGGCAAATGCTTCTGTGTAATTCAGGGTGCCCGTGTAGGCCGCAATCAGGCCAATGCCTAAGATAAAGCCAAAGTCACCCACTCGATTGACCAAGAAGGCTTTCATGTTGGCAAAAATGGCGGTGGGTTTGTTGTACCAAAAACCAATGAGCAAGTAAGACACCAAGCCCACGGCTTCCCAGCCAAAAAACAGTTGCAACATGTTGTTGCTCATCACCAGCATCAGCATGGAGAAAGTGAACAATGAGATGTAGGCAAAGAAACGGTTGTAGCCTTCGTCTTCATCCATGTAGCCAATGGTGTAGATGTGAACCATGAGCGACACAAAGGTGACGACGCACATCATCATGGCGGTCAGGCCATCGACCATGAATCCCACCTCCATGGTGAGGCCGCCCACAGTCATCCAGGTGTAAAGGGTTTCATTGAAGCGCGCGCCATCGATGGCCACACTCTTCAAAGTAGAAGCTGACAAAATGAACGCAACGAGCACACCCAAAATAGTGAGCGTGTGTGTGAGGCGGCGACCGATCCAGTTACCACCAAATTGCGTACCGAAAATGCCAGCCAAGACAGCACCCACCAAAGGGGCCATAGGCACTGCAAGCAGCGTAGAAGCGTTGAGGGTTTGGCTCATGTTCTTTTAACCTCTTAACCCTTGAGCGAATCAAGTTCATCCACATTGATGTTGTTCATGTTGCGGAACAAAAGCACCAAGATGGCCAAACCGATGGCGGACTCGGCAGCTGCCACTGTCAAGATGAAGAACACGAAAACTTGTCCGTGCATGTCACCCAAGTAGTGAGAGAAAGCCACAAAATTCATATTGACAGCCAAGAGCATGAGCTCGATGGCCATCAGAAGCACAATCAAATTCTTTCGGTTCAAAAAGATACCGATGACCGCGAGGGCAAACAACATGGCGCCCAATGACAAATAGTGTCCAAGAGTCAAGGTCATGATTTGGTCTCCTTGGGGGTGTCAGCATCCGTAGGCACTTCAGGCGCTTTGGGAGCCTCCCCTACTTTCACAGCATCCATTTTCAAAACGACCAAACGATCGCTGGCACGGACATGCACTTGCTCGGAAGCGCTGATGGCTTTGCTGTCTTTGCGTTGACGCAGCGTGAGTGCAATGGCTGCAATCATGGCCACCAACAAAATAGCAGCCGCCACTTGAATGGGCATGAGGTATTCGGTGTAAAGCAAGATACCCAGCGCCTTGCTATTGGAAATTTGCGGCCCAATTTGACCCACAGCAGCGGCCACTTTGGGGGCCTCAGAAGATCTAAAACCACTCATGAGCACTGCCGCCATTTCAAGGGCAATGAGGGCACCCAAAGAAGCAGCCAAGGGAAAGTGTTTCCAGAAGCCTTGACGCAAAGTGTCCAAGTTGAGATCAAGCATCATGACCACAAACAAAAACAGCACCATCACGGCACCCAAGTAAACCAAGACCAAGACCATGGCCAAAAACTCGGCTTGCAGCAGCAACCACAAGCCAGAAGCCTGTGAGAAAGCCAGCATGAGAAACAACACAGCATGAACTGGGTTGCGCGCAGTCACGACTCGGAATGATGCAAACAGAAGCACCACCGAAAAGAGATAAAAGAAACCAGTTTTGACGTCCATGGGTTGTCGCTTGTTCGTTTTTGTAAATCAACCGATCAACGGTATTTGGCGTCGGCCGCTCTGGCTTGCGCAATGTCTTTTTCATAGCGATCACCTACAGCCAAGAGCATTTCTTTGGTGTAGTGCAAATCACCGCGCTTCTCGCCGTGGTATTCCAGAATGGATGTTTCCACGATGGAATCGACAGGGCAGCTTTCTTCGCAAAAACCGCAGAAGATGCACTTGGTTAAATCGATGTCATAGCGCGTGGTGCGGCGTGAGCCGTCAGTTCGGACTTCAGATTCAATGGTGATGGCCATTGCAGGGCAAACAGCCTCACACAATTTGCATGCGATGCAACGCTCTTCGCCGTTTTCATAGCGGCGCAAAGCGTGTAAACCCCTGAAGCGCGGAGACAAAGGTGTCTTCTCTTCGGGGAATTGCAAAGTAACCTTGCGGCGGAACGCATAACGTCCTGTCAAGGCCATGCCTTTGACCAACTCAAACAGCATGAAGCTCTTGAGAAAGTCTTTGAGCGAAAAATTGGATACAGCCAATGTAGACATGTCTTAACCCGGTTATTTCCAAATGTTCCAAGGCGAATGCAACCACGCGCCCACAATCAACAGCCACACCAAAGTGACTGGAATGAAAATCTTCCAACCCAAACGCATGATTTGGTCATAACGGAAACGCGGGAAAGTAGCGCGAATCCAAATGAACATAGACACAACCAAGAAGGTCTTGATGCCCAACCAAATCCAACCTGGAACGAAGTTGAACAATGCGCTGTCGATGGGTGACATCCAGCCGCCCAAAAACATGATCACGGCCAAGATCGACACCAGCCACATGCTGGCGTATTCGGCCAAGAAGAAAATGGCAAAGCCCATGCCGGAGTACTCCACCATGTGACCCGCCACAATTTCGGCTTCACCCTCCACCACGTCAAAGGGATGGCGATTGGTTTCAGCCACACCTGAAATAAGGTAGACCATGAAGATGGGGAACAAAGGCAGCCAGTTCCAGGACAAGAAGTTCAGGCCCATGCTGGCCATTTCGCCTTTGCCCTGAACCAACACAATTTCAGTCAGGTTCATGCTGCCAGTGACCATGATGACCACCACGAAGCAAAAGCCCATGGCAATTTCGTAGCTCACCATTTGCGCAGAGGCCCGCAAGGCACCCAAGAAGGCGTACTTGGAATTGGAGGCCCAGCCCGCAATGATCACACCGTAAACCTCAATGGAGGTGATGGCCATGACCAACAACAAACCTGCGTTGATGTTGGTGAGCGCCACTTCGGGTCCAAAGGGAATGGCCACCCAAGCGGCCAAGGCCGGCATGATGGCCATGATGGGGCCAAGGCGGAACAAACCAGGCGCCACGGCAGATGGCGTAATGATCTCCTTGGTGAGCAACTTCAGAGCGTCAGCAATAGGCTGCAGCAAGCCGAAGGGGCCTACACGGTTGGGGCCCATGCGAACTTGCATAAAGCCCAGCAACTTGCGCTCCCACAAAGTGAGGTAAGCCACAGCACCCATGAGGGGCGCCAAGACACAAACAATTTTGATCAGAATCCACATCACAGGCCAAACCATGGCGGCCCACCAAGTTGCTGCAAAAGCATTCAAACCGCCGTTATAAATAGCGTCGATCATGCGTGCGCTCCTTCAACAACAGTCTTTGAAATAGCCACTGCGTTTCGGGCATCGGCCGTCAGTTGCAGAGACGGCGCGCGGCGCACCAGGCCGTCAAGTTGATAAATAGAAGCCACGCAAGGCGTATCGGCATTGTCAGCCAGACGCACTTCAGAACTGCATTCATTGCTCAAATTCAATGGTGTATCGACAATTTGTTTCAACACATCTTGCGAAGTTTCGAAAGCCAACTGTGGCAAGCCCAGCATGTTGGCCAAGACGCGCAACACCTTCCAGGCCGGCCGGGTTTCGGCCAAGGGCTTGACCACCGCATGGAAACTTTGCAAGCGGCCTTCTGCATTCACGAAACTGCCAGATGTTTCTGTAAAGGGTGCTATGGGTAACAACACGTCTGAGAAAGACAAGTTGGTTTTGAAAGGGCTGAGTGTGACAACCATTTGCATGGCGGCCAAGGCAGACGCAGCTTTAGCGCCCGCAGCAGAATCTTCAACAGGCTCCGTGTTAAGCAACAAAACTGCTTTCAAACCACCCGCCAGCATTTGTGCCGCATTCAAGCCACCAGTCTGCGGCGCTGCTTTGGCCCACTGTGCGCCCACTGTATTGGCAGCTTCTGTGAGGTAGCCATAAGTTGCGCCAGTTTGATCGGCAATCCACTTAGCCAAGCTAAGCAAGCTAGACGCATTGGCGTGGTGTGCTGCGGCATTGCCCAATAGAACAGCTTTGCGGTCGCCGCCCAAGAGTGACTTGGCAATGGCTTGGGCCTCAGGCGTTGCCTGACCTTGCGCAGGCGCTGACACGCCCTTCTCTGCCGCAACGGCCGCCGCCACATTGGCCAAGCTTTGTGCCCACGCACTGGCTTCTTGCACATCGGCATGCGCCACTGGCATGGCCCACGCATCAGGTGCAGTAAACAAAGCCTTTGAAGTGATGGTACTGACCTGAGCGCCATTGCGTTGCGCTTGGCGAATGCGCTGCGCGAACAGCGGATGGTCTTTGCGCAAGTTGCTGCCCACCACCAACACACGTTGGAGTTGTGTCAGGCTGGCAATGGTGGTACCCAAATAACGGACACCTGCGACTTTGGCAAACTCGGCGTTGCGCAAGCGGTAATCGATGTTGTCAGAACCCAGTGAACGCACCAAAGTGCTGGCCAAGTGGAGTTCCTCCAAGGTGCTGTGTGGACTGACCAAAGAGCCAATGCTGCTTGCACCGTGGTCTTTGCTGATTTGATTCAGGCCATTGGCTACATATTCCAAAGCGGTTTGCCAATCGACTTCTTTCCACTCACCACCCTGCTTGATCATGGGGGTTCGCAGACGATCGGCACTGTTCAATGCTTCGTAGGAGAAGCGATCTCGGTCGGCAATCCAGCACTCGTTGACTTCTTCGTTTTCCAAAGGAACCACTCGGAGCACTTCGTTGTTTTTAACTTGCACCACCAAGTTGGCACCCGATGAATCGTGGGGTGCAATCGATTTGCGGCGAGACAATTCCCAGGTGCGGGCGCTGTATCGGAATGGCTTGCTGGTGAGAGCGCCTACGGGGCAAATGTCAATCATGTTGCCAGAGAGTTCTGAGTCAACCGATTGGCCTACGAAGGTTTCAATTTCGGCGTGCTCGCCGCGGTGTGACATGCCAAGTTCCATGACGCCGGCCACTTCTTGGCCAAAGCGAACGCAACGTGTGCAGTGAATGCAACGGCTCATCTCTTGCATGCTGACAAGTGGGCCCACATCTTTATGGAACACCACTCGTTTTTCTTCTTCGTAACGTGAACCCGAACCGCCATAACCCACCGCCAAATCTTGCAATTGGCATTCACCGCCTTGATCACAAATGGGGCAATCAAGCGGGTGATTGATGAGCAAGAATTCCATGACCGACTGCTGGGCCTTGATGGCCTTGTCGGACTTGGTACGAACAATCATGCCTTGCGTCACAGGCGTTGCACAAGCAGGCATGGGTTTGGGTGCTTTTTCAACATCGACCAAACACATGCGGCAGTTGGCCGCAATGCTCAATTTCTTGTGGTAGCAGAAGTGAGGAATGTAAGTGCCGGCCTTTTCAGCGGCATGCATGACCATGCTGCCCTCAAGAACCTCTACTTTTTGACCGTCTAGTTCAATTTCAACCATGGTTGTTCTGCCGTCTCAAACGTAAGCGGGGACCATGCAGGTCTTGTGCTCAACGTGGTACTCAAATTCGTGACGGAAATGTTTGATCATTCCGCGCACAGGCATGGCGGCGGCATCACCCAAGGCGCAAATGGTGCGACCTTGAATGTTGTCTGCCACCGAGTTCAACAAGTCGAGGTCGCTTGCGCGGCCATGACCATTTTCGATTCGATCGACCATGCGCCACAACCAACCCGTGCCTTCACGGCAAGGTGTGCATTGGCCACATGATTCGTGGGAGTAAAAATAAGACAAACGTTGCAAAGACTTGACCATGCACCGTGTGTCGTCCATCACAATGACTGCACCCGAACCCAGCATGGAGCCGGCTTTGGCAATCGAGTCGTAGTCCATGGTGATGTCCATCATGATGTTGGCGGGCAACACAGGGGCTGAAGAGCCGCCAGGAATGACCGCTTTCAATGAGCGACCACCGCGCATGCCGCCAGCCAACTCCAAGAGCTTGGGAAAAGAGGTACCCAATGGAATTTCATAATTGCCAGGACGCTCAACATCGCCACTGATGGAGAAAATTTTGGTGCCGCCGTTGTTGGGCTTGCCGCACTCCAAATAAGCCGGCCCCCCATTGCGAATGATCCAGGGTACGGCCGCAAAAGTTTCAGTGTTGTTGATGGTGGTGGGCTTGCCATACAAACCAAAGCTGGCCGGAAATGGCGGCTTGAAACGTGGTTGGCCTTTTTTGCCTTCCAAGGATTCGAGCAAGGCCGTTTCTTCGCCGCAGATGTAAGCGCCAAAACCATGAGAGGCATGCAACTGGAAATTAAAGTTGCTGCCCATGATCTTGTCGCCCAGATAGCCTGCTGCGCGTGCTTCTTCTAAGGCGGCCTCAAAGCGTTCGTAGGTTTGGAAAATTTCGCCGTGAATGTAGTTGTAACCCACATTGATGCCCATGGCATAAGCGGCAATGGCCATGCCTTCAATCACGATGTGGGGATTGAATTGCATGATGTCGCGGTCTTTGCAAGTGCCGGGCTCGCCTTCATCAGAATTGCAAACCAAATACTTTTGACCCGGAAACTGACGGGGCATGAAGCTCCACTTCAGACCGGTTGGAAAACCCGCACCGCCTCGGCCGCGCAAGGCAGACTCTTTAACCGTGGCAATGACTTGGTCTTGTGTCAAACCTTCACCGCCATCTTGGCCCAAAATTTTGCGCAAAGCTTGGTAGCCGCCGCGAGCCTCGTAATCTTTCAGGCCCCAGTTATGGCCATTCAAATCCGCCAAAATTTGGGGATTGATGTGACGCTGATGGAACGAAGATTCCAAGCCAGTGGCCGCAAAGCGCGACAACAATTGATTCAGGTCAGCGCTCATGCTGCGCCTCCAGATTTTTGCAAAGTATCGATCAAGTCATCGAGCTTGTCGTTGCTCATGAAGCTGCACATGGTGCGGTCGTTGACCAACAACACGGGGGCGTCGGCGCATGCACCTTGGCACTCACTGGGCTGCAAAGTAAACAGGCCATCAGCGGTGGTTTCACCCACTTGAATGCCCAAACGCTTTTGCAAATGGACCAGTGCTTGCTGGCCACCATGCAACTGGCAAGGCAAATTGTTGCAAACGTTCAGCTTGAACTTGCCCAATTTTTGCTGGTTGTACATGTTGTAAAAAGTAGTGACTTCGTGCACAGCCATGGGCGCCATGCCCAGATAGTCGGCCACAATTTTTTCGCTTTCAGCGCTGACCCAGCCAAGCTCTTGTTGCACGATAGACAAACAGGCCATGACAGCTGATTGCTTTTGATCGGCAGGAAATTTGGCCACTTCGCGAGCGAAGCGGGCTTTGGTCTCATTAGAGATCATCGGTCAATCTCTCCAAACACAATGTCCATGGTTCCAATGATGGCCACTGCGTCGGCCAACATGTGGCCACGGGCCATTTCATCAAGGGTCGCCAGGTGGGCATAGCCCGGGGC
>Ga0214921_10005861_pt1 | contig 17153 bp, 16 predicted proteins | sample LL1505_MetaG_FD_177992 | JGI IMG/M metagenome (GOLD analysis project Ga0214921, IMG submission 177992) | Freshwater microbial communities from Lake Lanier, Atlanta, Georgia, United States - LL-1505 | ecosystem: Environmental > Aquatic > Freshwater > Lake | place: USA: Georgia | collected...
GACGCCCGTCCACCGTTTCGCCGGTCTTGGCTTCGACGGCGCACGGATTCCGGGTGTCGAGAGGTTCTTCGAGAGATGCTTCCTGCTTCCGATGAACACGTCGCTTGCCAACGACGAGGTTCACTACGTCTGCGACTGCATCCGGGGGTTCTATGGCCGTTGAGATGCGGCACCGCGACGACCTTGGGACGCTGAGCAACCCGGACGAGCACCGTGCACCGGCCTCCCTGGCCGGAGTGTCCCGCGATCGGGCGCGCTCCATGCTGCGATCGATGGTCCTGATCCGCCTCTGCGAGGAGCGGATCGCCGACGGCGTGGCGAGCGGCGAGATCCGATGTCCTTGCCACCTCGCCATCGGGCAGGAGGCCGTAGCGGTCGGCATTGCGGAGCATCTCCGCGCGTCCGACAAGTGCTTCGGCGCGCATCGCTCCCATGCCCATTACCTGGCGCTCGGAGGATCCGTCGATCGGATGATGGCCGAGATCCACGGCAAGGACACGGGATGCTCCCGTGGAATGGGTGGATCGATGCATCTCCGCGACGAGCGCATCGGCCTCGTCGGGACCGTGCCGATCGTGGGGGCGACCATTCCGATGGCTGTTGGGGCGGGCTTGGCCCTCAAGATGGACGGCGGCGACGGCATCGCGGTCGCCTTTTTCGGCGACGGCGCGACCGAGGAGGGGGCTTTCCACGAATCCATGAACCTGGCTGCCTCGCTCCCCTCGCCGACCGTCTTTGTGTGCGAGCACAACTTGTTCTCGAGCCACCTCCACATTTCGCTCCGACAACCTTCCTCGCGCGTTGCGCGCTACGCGGAAGCCCACTGCGTTCCCCACCAGACCGTCGACGGAAACGACCTCGGCGCGGTCCTCCGCGCCTCGGATGAAGCCGTCGCGCACGCGCGAACCACTCGCCATCCCTACTTCCTCGAATTCGTCACCTATCGATGGCGCGGACACGTGGGGCACCGGGAGGACGTCGATGTCGGGGTCCGCCGCAAGGACGACCTGCACCTATGGAAGCGCCGCGATCCCATCCGCCGGTTCGCGGACGCCCTTGTCGCAGAGGCGAGCCTCGGTTCTGGTGAACTGGAGACAATCACCGCTGAGGCGCGTACGCAGGTAGAGACTGCATGGGAATTCGCGATCCGGAGCCCGTATCCTATCGGTTCCGAATTGATCGGCCGCGTCTTCGCAGGCGGAGGTGCAACGTGAATTCCGTTCAGCAAGTTGCCTACGGCCCTGCGATCCGCGATGGATTCGCTCACCTCCTGCGGAACCACCCTTCCTCGTACACGATCGGGCAGGGGCTGTGGAGCCCGTGGTACGTCGGCAACTCGATGACGAACCTTGACCAGGAGTTCGGCAAGGAGCGCGTTATTGACACGCCGGTGTCGGAGGCTGCGTGCACGAGCGCTGCGCTCGGCTCCGCGCTTTGCGGCAGGCGGCCGATCGTGATCCATCCTCGCGTCGACTTCTTCATCCTGGCAATGGACGCGGTCATCAACCAGGCCGCCAAGTGGAACCATATGTTTGGCGGCGGAATCCCCGTGCCGGTCGTCTTCCGTGCCATCATCAACCGAGGCGGGGAGCAGGGCGCCCAGCACAGTCAGTCGCTCGCGTCGTGGTTCGCGCATGTCCCTGGACTGCGCGTCGTCATGCCGAGCACTCCGAAGGATGCCCGCGAACTGCTCGTGGCGGCTTCGCTCGGCAGCGACCCGGTCGTGTACATCGACGACCGGTGGTGTTACGAGCGGACCGAGCCCCTTGGCCCGGTAGAGGAGTGGGACATCGCCGAGCAGGGTCCCGCGATCCGTCGCAGGGGTACCGACGTGACGATCGTCTCGTACTCGTTCTGCGCCTATCAGTGTGAGCAGGCGGGCGATCGGCTTGCGGAGTGCGGGATCTCCGCGGAGGTCATCGACCTCCGTGTCATCAACCCCCTCGATCTCCGACTCGTGTTCCAGTCCGTGGCTCGCACCGGCCGGCTGCTGTGCGTCGACGGCGATTGGGCAGCCTGCGGCATCGCAAGCGAGGTCATCGCCCAATGCGCGATGCAGGGGCTCATCCAGTCTGCGCCGCCGCGGCGGATGGCGCTCCCTCCGGCGCCCGCGCCCACCAGCCGGCCCTTGGAGGCCGCGTACTACCTGACCGTCGACGACATTGTGGCAAACGCCATGGCGCTGGTCGGGAGCTCCGCGCGGGTCGCACAATGCTGAAACGACTCTTCGACATCCTGCTGTCAGCGGGAGGGCTGCTCATCCTCTCGCCGGTGATTGTCGTCTGCATGCTGCTGATCTGGCTCCAGGACTGGCACTCGCCGTTCTACGTGGCGCCTCGTGCGGCTCGAGGCGGTGGCACGTTCCGGATGGTGAAGTTCCGCAGCATGATCATCCGTGCAGATGCGTCGGGGGTCGATTCGACCGCGGCCAACGACCGCCGCATCACGGTGATCGGGAAGCTCATCCGTCGCACAAAGCTCGACGAGCTGCCCCAGCTCTGGAACGTGCTCGTCGGGGAGATGTCATTCGTCGGTCCGCGCCCGAACGTGACTCGAGAGACTGACCTGTACACCGCCGAGGAACGGCGCCTTCTGACGGTGCGGCCGGGGATCACCGACATATCGTCCATCGTCTTCTCCGACGAGGGCGACATCCTCCAGGGTAGCGACGACCCCGACCTTCGGTACAACCAGGTCATCCGACCGTGGAAAAGCCGGCTCGGGCTCCTGTACGTGGACGATCATTCCGTTGCCCTCGACGTGAGGCTGATCGTCCTGACACTCGTCAACGCAGTCGCCAGGCGACGGGCGCTCGCCGTGATACAGTCCATCCTCGTGGGCATGGGCGCGCCTGAGGAGCTGTGCCGCATCGCTGGCCGCACCCAGCCGCTCCCTGCGGCGCCGCCGCCAGGCGCGCGCAACATCGTCCAGAACCGGGAAGGCGTCGCGACCTAGCCCTTGCGCAGGCCGTGTGCCTCGAATACGAACTTGAACGCGAGCCGACGTGAACCGGGAAGGCGATCGCATGCACCATTGAATGCTGCGGAGGTCGACTCCCCGAGCAGCGGCGACAGTGGGCCCCACAGCCACGACCACGCGCCGAAGCCGCGCAGGCTCCAGCGCTCGAACCGACTCCCGAGGCGCTGCATTCGAGGCACCGTCGGCATGCGCAGAAGAGTCGATCGGGTCCGGTCGCCCCGGATCCGCCAGTGGATCCAGCGGTTCACGCGATAGACCGGATTGTGGTTGAGCGAGTCGACGCACACGAACGAGCCACCCGGGCGCAGTACGCGCGCGATCTCGGCATCCAGCCGGTCGGGATCGGCGTAGCTGAGGCTTCCTGCGCTGACCACCAGGTCGAAGGAAGAATCGGGGAACGGGGTCTCGTCCATCGGGGTGACGACGGTCTTGAGTGTCGTGCCGGCGGAGCTGGCTCGTCGCTCAAGGGCGAGTAGGGCGCTCGGCGCGATATCCGAGCAGGTCACCGACGCACCGCCTTCCGCGAGCATGAGCGAGTGGCGGCCGGTTCCGGATCCCAATTCGAGGATCCGGAATCCCGGCTTGAGCAGCTCCCTTACGTGCGATTCGTAGCACTGGTACGGCGCGCGGATGCTTGCGGGGACCGAGCGCGCGCCGGAACTCCAGCCATGCCCTGCCTCCATGTCTCCGACCGCGCTCGCTTCGTAGCGATCACGCTCGAGGTCTCGGTCATCGGGGACCTCAGGCATCCGGCATCACCGACCTGTCCATCCGGTGACGCCGATGCATTGCTTCGAGATGGTCAACGAACCCGTCGTACACACCCTTGGCCTCGAATCGCCCGGCGTACAGTCTTTCCGCGGCGCCCGCCGCTGCCGACCTCGCTTCCGGTGTCTCGAGTGCATCCATCGCCGCAAGCAGATTCTCGGGATCTCCCGGGAGGTGGCTGCAGCCGACCCTTTCCCGATCCAGGAGTTCCTTGACATCGCCCTGGAGCGGCGACACCACCGGCAGGCCGGACTGCAGGTAGTCGTACACCTTGTTGCAGATGTTGAGCTCGAAGTTTGGGATCGATCGGTAGGGCGCGAGGCCGACGGTTGACCGGCTCAACAGCGCCTGGATCTTCGGCCGATCGATCCAGCCCGGGAAGACCACGTTCGGCAGCCCGTTCACCTGCAGCTTGCACCGCGCGAGTTCCTCGCCCTCGCCGCACACCACCCATTGCCATCGTGCCCCGGCTGGCGAACGCGCGGAGGAGAGCATCGTGTCGAAGTCGAAGCTCCGGCTCATGCTTCCGACGAATGCTGCGCGCGGTCTTCCGTCGGCGGGAACGCCCATCGAGTCCCACCACGTGCCCGCCTCGCACAGTTCCGCCTCGCCGATCAGATGTCGCGGCGACGTCAGCGGTGCGACGAAGTCATCCGGCCGCGGGCTGATACCAGCCTTCGCGCGTGCCCAGTTCATGAACCCGAGGGATGGAGCGCAGACGGCGTCGGAATTCCGTATCGCACGGACCGCGAGGCGGTGGAGCGGCGCGAGGAGCGTGCGGATAGCCGGACGTGCCGGCGTCGGTGCCGGATCCTCGAAGAGGTCCGGCCACAGGTCCTTGACATCGAGCACGCTTGGAACTCCATGCCGGCGGCAGAAGCCGACGGCGGCCGCGGCGATCTCGATCGGAGGGAAGCCGACCACCGCGATGTCCGGCAACGGCGCCTTGCCGGCGAGCCGCCCGAATCGTAGGCCGAGCTGGGCGTGATCCACGAAACGGGAGATTCCGATGTTGCGCCGATATCCGCAGGAGTGGATCAGCCTCACTTGCAGCGCTTCAGAGACGTCGATCACCGAATCGCGGCCGAATCGGTGCCGCTTCTCCTGGTGGTAGAAGTCGGTGCTCCAGATCGTGACCCTGTGACCCCGCTCAACGAGCGCCTTCGCGAGGTTCATGGCACGCATCCCCCGGACGTCGGGCCCGTCGGTCGGGAGCGGCTCGCCGGTCTGGACTATCCACGTGTGCATGGGAGTCAATCTAGCCGATGGCCGGCTGCACCGGGTCGCTCGAAAGCCCTCGGCGGATCGCCCGGCGGCAGGGCTTCTCGAAGCAGCAGCAGGAGACGGCTGCCACGGTGAGCGAAAGTGCCACGAACGACACGAGGCGGGCGGGGCTCGTCCCGGTGCCCATCGGTTCGGTCAGGCGCAGCACCGGCATGTGGAGCAGGTACAGCGAGTACGAGAGGTCGCCCGCGAAGCGCATCGGTGCCGATGCGAGGTATGACGCGTTCGGCGGCACGAGGAACACGATGCACGCGATCATGGCCACGACCGACGCCATGACCGCATACGAAGCCCACAGATCGCTGGCGATACCGAACAGCCTCTCGAACGTTGCGGGCATCAGTACCACGATCCCCGCGAGGGACGCGCTCCACCATCGCGACGACAGGCTCGAACCCAGGTTCGGCGCAGCGTTCCGCAGCCGCGCGACCAGAACACCTGCCAGAAACAGCGGAATCCCCTTGGTTACGGCGATGTCGATGCGCATTCCGGCGATGCTCGTCACGAACTCCGCGCCGCGGAGCCGCAGGCAGGCGAGGGCGAGAGCCAGTGCCCCGAGGAAAACGGCGCCCGGGACCCGCCCGCTCGCTGCCAGTCCGAGGGCGAAGATCAGGTAGAAGTGGATCTCTACAGGAATCGTCCAGAGTACGTCCACTCCATCGAGCAGCAGCAGGTGTGACGCCAAACTTGCCGTACCCTCCAGGGGGTACAGGAATCGATCCCAGGGCGACGGGAGGTACGTCGCGCATATCCACGACAGCATCACCACCAGCACGAAGAGCGGACCCACCCGGGCGAGCCGTGCGACAGCGAAGTCCTCGATGCGAACCGTACCTGACGGCCAATCGCAGTAGAGATAGCCCATGAGAAAGCCGCTCAGCGCGAAGAAGAGCATGACGCCGAGCTGGCCGGCGCCCGCCCCGACGATGTTCGGCGCGAGCTGGAGCGAATTGCAATAGTGCGCAATTGTCACGGCCAGGGCTGCGATGCCTCGAACGCCGGTCAGTACGGGAATCGGAGGCCGCGCGATGCTCAACGTTCCGCCCTCGCGAGCACGAGCACCCTGACAAGGCACGCCGCGTTGAGCGTCGCCAGCGATGCGGCGCCTGCCAGCGCGACGCCGGCATTGCCCATCCCGAGCCATCGGCAGAGCGTGAGCGTCAGGATCGCCTGGAGGACCATGGCACCGATCACCGCCGATGCGAGGTAACGGTCATCCCGTTGCGCAAGCAGCACGGGTCCCACAGGGCCGACCAGGACGTTCACCGCCTGGCCGGCCACCAGAATCCGGAGCGCTGCCGCACTCGACTCCGCTGCCGTCCCGGCCATCCGGAGTATCGGCTCCGCGAAGATGAGCATCGTCGCGAGGGGAACCGCGGTGACGATGATCGACGTCCCGAGCGACTTCCGGTACCAGTGCCCCGTCGCCGCGCGATCGCCGCGTGCCACTGCGCCCGCGATCCTCGGTGCGAACACCGCGTTGGTGCTCGAGAGACCGAACTGGATCGTCGCCGCGAGCGCCGTGGCCACGGAGAACGCGGCGATCTGGTCCGGCGCGACGGCGATCCCCAGGATCGCGGAATCGAGCCAGCCCTGGCTTGCCATCGCGACCGAGAGCACGCCGAGCGCGGCGTGCGACATGGTCGCCGCATCGGTCGTCCCGGGCTGTTCGTCGCGCGGTTGCAGTCGCTGCCAAAGTGCCACCGCCGCCGCCAGGGCCGCCAGCTGACCGATGAGCACGGCCGCGCCCGCGCCCGGACTCCCGAGCAGCGCAGCCAGGGGCCCGACGGTCACCACCGTCACGAGGCCGGGGACGGCGGGATTGGCAACCGCCGACGGGATGACCTTGTAGATCCCTCGCAGCGATTCGGCGAGTATGGAAACTACCGTCGCCGGTACGAGCGAAACGGACACCAGCAGGATCGGGATCCACGCGGAGTGCAGCTCCGCACGGAGGAGCGCCCACCCTGAGATCAGTGCCGCCGCCGCCGCTGCCGCCGCGATTCCGGTGTAGCACCCCGCCCGTGCCGCCGTCGCAGCATTGCGGCACACCTTCGTGAATTCACCACGTTCCATCTGGCCCGGCAGAACCCGGGCCAGGTCCATGTCTCGTCCCAGCGTGCCGAGGTACGTCATGGACCTCGTCACTGCAACGGCGAGGAGCACGAGCCCCGAATCGAGCGGGTCGAGGAGGCGCGCGACGAGCACGGTGAATGCCAGCGTCGCGACGGAGCCGGACCCGCGGAGCCCTGCGACCGCCAGGAAGGTCCGGGCATCGTCTCCCCTGGAATTGCCGCGTTCGATCTTCAAGACACACCGCCCGGTGCACGTCGCGCCACCTCGCGCAACCAGCTCTCGAACGAGATCACCGCGAACAGCTGCTTGTAACTGATGCCGGAGTCCTTCTGCACGAACTCCTCGAATGCTGCCGAGAGCCTCGAGGCGTCGACGAATCCGAGGTCCGCGCTGAGCAGCCCCTCGGCAAGCATCCTCCGAACGACCGGCACGCACGGGCCCCGGAGCCACGACCGCTCCGGCAGGTTGAATCCGCGCTTGTCCTTTCGCCATCGGATCCGATCCGGAACGAGTCCCTCGATCGCCTTGCGCAGGATCCACTTCGACCACCCTGCACGGAGTTTCCATTCCGGCGATACACGTCCGAGCCACTCGACGATTCGGTAGTCGAGGAACGGTACGCGGACCTCCGATCCGTGGGACATCGACATGCGGTCCTCGTAGTGGAGGAGCATCGGGATGGAGAGGCTGGTGATGTCGAGCCATTCGCGACGCCGGTAGTCCGCGCCCGCACGGACCTCCAGCGGTTCGGCGTCGCGGATTCGAGGTCCCCAGAATTCGGTCCGGCGCCTGGCCAGCGGCATGTACCTGCGGGCCTCCTCGAGCCGGAACTCCCGCAACACGGTGCCGCGGGCGACGAATCCCGCGAGCAATCCGGCCGACTCCAGCCAGCTCCCTCGACGGAACAGCTGATATGCCCGGAAGTACAGGAACTTGTTGTAGCCGGCGAGTTGCTCGTCCGCACCCTGTCCGGAGAGCAGCACGTGCAGGCCGTCCTCGCGTGCGGTGGCGATGAGCCGTCGGTACGCCACCGCGCTGAAGCCGAGGACCGGCTGGTCGTTCGCCCAGCAGCACGGACCGAGCTCGGAGAACATCAGCAGCGGGTCGTCGCTGGTCCGGAACTTGTGCACCGGGCAGTCCGCCGCGGAGGACATCAGGTCGATGTACGGTTCCTCGCTCGACTCCGGGTCGTCGCTGACGGCCGCGTAGGTGCGGAGTGAATGGGCGCTCCCGAGCGCGGCCGCGGCACCGAGTATCGCGGAGCTGTCGATCCCGCCGGAGAGCAGCACCCCCACGGGGACGTCCGCACGAAGGCGGAGCCGAACGGAATCGACGAGCAGCGATCGCAGTTCCGCGGGATCAGGCGGCCGAAGATCGGCTGCTTCGCCGTTCTGGTAGGGATGTTTCCAGAACTTCGTGAAGGCGAGCCGCGGCGCATCCTCCCCGCCAATCTCGATCTCAGCGTAGGTCCCTGCCGGGACCGAGGACACTCCTTCGAGGAACGTCCGCTCGTCTGCGTCGGTGGTCGCCTGGGAGAGGAACCGGAACGCGCTTGCCGCATCTACCCTCGCGGTCCCCCCCGTCATCGCGAGCATCGCCTTCGCCTCCGATGCCAGGAGCAGGACGCCATCGCGCCTGCACCAATGCAACGGCTTCACGCCGAGCCGGTCCCTACTGACGATCAACCGCCTGCTCCGGCGATCGAGGAACACGATGGCCCACATGCCGTTGAAGGCCCGGAACGCCTCCGGCCCCCAGCGCGCGAGCGCGGCGAGCGCGACCGCGGTGTCGCTGGCGGAGTTCTGCAGTTCCGGATCGCCGTTCAGCCGGTCCGCGATCTCGCGGTAGTTGTAGATCTCGCCGTTGAAGGCGATCGCGAACCGGCCGCTGGGTGAAACCATTGGCTGGTGGCCGGCCGGCGACAGATCGATGATGGAGAGCCGTTGGTGCCCGAGCCCCACGACATGCTCCCCGTGTTCCTCTACGAGCATGCCATGGTCGTCGGGTCCGCGGTGGCGCTGGACCGCGTCGGCACGCTCAAGCGCTTCGCGTACCCAAAGCCCTTCGCGCCTCGGGGCGATGATGGAGGCGACGCCGCACATCTTCAGTCGAAGACCTCGTCTAGAAGGTACTTCAGCGACTGGTGCACGTAGCGCTGCCTCCGGAACGCACCGACGTTACCGGTGGTCCCGTGTTCCCGATGGAGGAGCCGGAGCCGAGGCTCGTACCGTGTCCGCAGGCCGAGCCCCCTCGCGGTCTCCGCGACGAAGATCTCCTCGCCGAACAGGAAGCTGCCGAACCGCAGTGTTCCGCCGTTCTCGAAGTAGCTCCGGTGGAGGACAATGCACGCGCCGAAAGCGGCGTAGACGTCGCGCGGGCCGTTGTTCGGACGCTCAGCTGCACGGGAGATCCGGTTGACCACTCCCCATCGGAATGCCGTGAGGTTCTCGTAGGCCCAGTACCCGATCGGCCATCGGCTCGCCCACAGCAGCAACTGCAGTCGGTGTCTCGACGGCCGCGCCTCCATGGCGGGGTTCTGGTTTGTCGGCGTCGAGGGTCGGAGCCCCGGCGATTCGAGTCGTATGTCGGGTGCAACCACGGCGGGCGCGCCCTCCTGCTCGAGTTCGTCGAGGCCGGCGAAGAATCGGCTGTCCACGAAGGAGACATCGGTGTTCGACACAAGGACCCAGTCAGGGAGTGCAGAATCCCGCAGGTGCGCCTGCAAGCCGTAGGCGGCGCCGCCGAAGTACCCCAGGTTTGCCCCGGCGTCGATCGTCAAGACGTTCGGCTCTGCAGGCGACAGGAGGCGTGGCGACTCCGGGGTCGAGCAGCTGGTCACAAGTACCCGCCCGTTGAAGCCCGGCTGGGAGACGACGTGCGATGCGAAGTCGGCCGCTTCCTCATCTTTCCGGTAGTTGACGCAGAGAACCAGGTGCTTCATCTTCGTGCTGCCTGCTGTGGGAACTGCAGGAACGTCGCGAAAATCAGGGTGATGGCGGCGCAGATGACTGTGTACCCAAGCGGTGAACCGATCGGAGAGACAAAGGCGACAAACAGTGCGGAAGTTAGCACCGGGACCGCGAGCACGCGGCCGCGCCGCGCCATGCGCCAGCCCACGCCCGACAACGCACCAAACAAGGCGAACACGAGCGGGCAGCCGATCTCTCCCACGTCTACAACCGCATCGCCGACCGTAGTGACAATGTTCGAATTCGCGTGTGCTCCGAGGGAACCGATCGCAAGCGGCTCGATCGTCGCGCGATCGAACCCGAGCGGCCTGGCGAACCCGGTGAAGAGGCGAGTGCCGGGGACGACCAGTTCCTGCTTCTGCAACCAGCTCGACAATGCGCTCGGCCCCCCCAGTATCGCGCTCGCCGCCATGTCGAGCACCTCGGAGTCGGTCGTGGCATCGACGGACTGCCGCCGCAGCGCCTGCATCAGCAGGTAGACGAAGAGTCCCGCCGGAACCGCGACGGCACCTGCGATGACCCCTGGCCGACTGAGCAGGCGCCATTGCCCGTGGGTGACCCACATCCGGCCTGCGACGTAACCCCCGGCCCAGAGCGCAACGGAGAACATCATGGTTGCCCTGGTGGTGAGGATGATCATCGTGACGATGCCGAGCAGCAGAGGAACCGCTGACATCGCCCAATCCCTCCGGCGCATCGCAAGCGCGGCGAGCATGCCTCCAGTCGCGGATCCGTAGTAGGTTCCGATGCTGAGGAAAGTCGCTTCGCTCGGCTCGGAGAAACCAGGATCGGTGTATCGGGAATACGTGTAGTGCTCGCTCGCGGCGAGCGTTGAACGGACCGGATCCATCGCGAACGAGCTCCAGGCGATCCCGGTGCCCCTGAGATAGGCGACGCAGGACGCAGCAGCGGCGACTGAAGCCAGCGCCGTCGCGATCCGCAGCCGTCCCGCGAGAACGGGTGCGACGCGCCGCACCGGATATGTCGCTCCCGCCGCCCCGGCTTCTCCGAGCCGGTGACCGATCGCGAAGCACGCGATGCTCGCACCGATGAGCACGAGTGCAGCGTAGGAGATCCCCGGGCGTGGAAAGACGATGGCGCTCGCGGCCAGTAGCAGCGCCCAGAGCCACGCGATCAGTTCTGACGGCCGTTCGGTCCCCCGGTTGCCGAGTCGGCAGAGTATCGCGAGCATGCCGAACGCGGCAGACATTGCGACGGTTCCCTCGGTGGATCCGTCGCCTGTCACGGCTCGTAATGCTCGGCCGCGAGCGTGCTCGCGTTGCGATGGGCGAACTCCACCAGCGAGGGCGTGGCCCGGTAGCCGAACGCCCGTTCCTTCCGCAGCGTCCCGACGATTCTCTCGATGTGGGTGTCGTTGACGTCAGCGCCCGCGAACGAGGCGATGTCGCGAAGCCCCTTCGAGGGGGCTTCCATGAGTTCCTCGAAGCGGATCGCCATGTGCCTGAGCCCGGAGGACCGCAGCGCCTGCTCGCCGAGCGTGACATACTCGTGCCAGAGCGCCAGGCCGCCCTCAAGGTCGAGGCACCGCGCCGAGTTCGTCGCGGCCAACGGGCGAGGGGACCACCAGTCCGCCCTGCGCCGCTTTGATTCTCCCAGCATGCGGGATGCGCGTACGCGGAGGCTCTCCGCGACATCCATGCCGTGGCGATGGACGACGAGGACCTTTGCATCTGGGAAAACCCGCGCCCACACCGGCAATGTCAGCGTATTTCGCGGGTCCTTCCATCCCCAGGGCTCGTGCAGCGCCATGGCATGCCTCGCGGTGAGCGCACGTCGCGCGCCGAGGAATAGCCATGAACGAGGCGAAGTCAGGAAGTCCCGGAGCCGCTGGGCTGACCACTCGGCCAGCTCGGGGTGTTTCAGGTAGGCGATTGCAGGCTGCGGGCAGTCCCATTCCGCGCCGACCTGGCGCATCAGCCAGTTGTTGAGGTTCGCGAAGAACCACGGTTCATGGTTATCGTCGAGCGCTGCGCCGCAGAAGATGCCCATGGCCTCGAGGCACCGCATGACCACCGATGTTCCCGAACGGTGCATACCGATCACGATGAGCGGTTGGACCGCGGCATGCGCATGGGCCTTCCGGTACGTCAAGCACTCGTGTCCGCCGGGGCTCATGGGTGGTGCTGCAGCGCATCCCGCAGCCACATGACCAATCGAACCGGCGGGAACCGCTTTGCGGATTCGATCCTCCGGCGCAACTCCGCGATGGTACGGACGTACTCCGCCGCCGAGAAACGGTCGTCTTCGGGTATGGCGTCGAGTCGCCCCGGGCTACGAGCGAACAGCACCCAGGTTTGGTCGTTCGGATGGACCCAGTCGGTGATCCGGACCGACAGGCCCGACGCACTCGCCATGGACCGGACCGTTTCGTCCCGGAACGTCACGCATCCTGGGTACACCCAGGATGATCCTGCATAGTCGTGGGATCCGCGGACAAACGTTGCGATGAACACCCCGTCCGGGGCCAGCGCACTCCCGACGGCACGAACTCCCGCGCCGAATTGGGCGAGCGACGTGTGCGAGAAAATCGACTGGGCGATCGCGAAGTCCACTCCCTGTGCCGGGAGCCTCAGAGCGGAAAGGTCGAACTCCGAGTTGTGGGCAAACCTCGGGCGCTTGATCGCGAGGATGTCCCGCCCGAGTTCCCGGTCGAGCCCCTGTTCGACGAGTCCCCGGTCCGGCTCGAGTCCGAAGTACCTGTCGGGCTCGAGGAAAGGGATCAGGATGCGGGCTGCGCGCAGCGAACCGCACCCGACCTCGAGCAGGTTCGAATCCCCGCGGAGTCCCGCCTGGAAGAGGCGCACGAACTGCAACGCGGACATGACGTCAAACGTTCCGGCGGGGCCGACGAAGCAGCGGTGGTTCTGCGCACCGGATGCGTCTAAGCCATTGTTGGTAGCCGAGGGGTTCACCACGGCCTGATTCTAGCAGCGAGCGTGCCTTGATGATTCGGTCTCGATCACCAGGCGGCGCCTTGCGAGCGGCAGTCTTCCGGTTGGTTCCCCAAGCGCCTCTTTTTGCCACTCCTCGCCCGTCACGGCCTTCGCTCAGGTTGGGGAAGTCGCGTACCGGATTCGCCGAGGCGAGACGCGAGCCCGCCCCATCCTCCCGAGCGCAATTCCGAACTCCCGCACCCGTGCGTTCCTGACGAGCGCACGGCATCTCGTGACTCCGCGTGTTCGGTCGTGTAACGTGAGGGGATGGCGATCCTTGTAACCGGAGGCGCAGGCTTTATCGGCGGGAACTTCATTCACTCCTGGTTCGCCTCGTCTGGCGAGGCGGTCGTCAACCTCGACAAACTGACGTATGCCGGCAACCTCGGGAACCTGGCGGGATTGCCCGCCGGGGCCCCTTACACCTTCGTGCACGGCGACGTCGCGGATCGCCGGCTCGTGGGGAGCATCCTCTCCGACCACAGGATCCGCGCGGTCGTCAACTTCGCGGCGGAGAGCCACGTCGACCGTTCGATCCACGGGCCTGAGGATTTCATACAGACCAACATCGTCGGGACTTTCCGGATGTTGGAGAGCGTTCGCGAGTACTGGGGTGGTCTCGGCGCCGCGGCCAAGCCCGCCTTCCGATTCCTGCACGTGAGCACCGACGAGGTCTACGGATCGCTCGCGGCGGGCGATCCTCCGTTCACCGAGGGAAACCGATACGAACCCAATAGCCCGTATTCCGCGAGCAAGGCAGCCTCCGATCACCTCGTCCGTGCCTATCACCACACCTATGGGTTGCCGGTGCTCACCACCAACTGTTCCAACAACTACGGGCCCTATCACTTCCCCGAGAAGCTCATCCCGCTCTGCATCCACAATGCGCTGGCCGGGAAGCCACTGCCCATCTACGGTGACGGCCAGCAGGTGCGTGATTGGCTGTACGTCCGAGACCACTGCAGTGCGATCATGCGGGTGCTGCAGGATGGCCGTCCGGGCGAGGTCTACAACATCGGCGGATGGAACGAGAAGCCGAATCTTGAGGTGGTGCGCACCCTGTGTGCCGTGCTTGACGCGGAGAGCCCGCGAGAGGACGGCCGCTCCTACGCCGAGCAGATCACCTTCGTCAAGGACCGTCCGGGTCACGACCGCAGGTATGCGATCGACGCCCGCAAGATCGAGGCGGAACTCGGCTGGAAGCCCGCCGAGACGTTCGAGACCGGGATCCGCAAGACCGTCCGCTGGTACCTGGACAACCCGGCGTGGGTGCGCAGCGTGACCAGCGGCGAATATCGCCACTGGATCGCCACGAACTACGCGTCATGAAGGCCCTTCTCCTCGGCAAGAACGGCCAGGTGGGCTGGGAACTCCGGCGCTCGCTGGCGTGCCTCTTCGACGTGGTGGCGCTCGACCACCCGGACATCGACCTCGCGGATGGCGTGAGCATCGAGCGCTGCCTGGCGGCGGTCGACCCCGACCTCGTGGTGAACGCAGCCGCACACACCGCCGTGGACCAGGCGGAGACCGACCCGGAAGCCTCGCGCCGGATTAATGCGGATGCCGTCGGCATCCTTGCACGCTTCATGGCCCAGAAACGGGGACTTCTGGTGCATTACTCGACCGACTACGTGTTCGACGGCAGCGGCTCCTCCCCGTGGTCCGAGTCCGACGAGCCACGCCCAGTCAACGCATACGGAATGGCAAAGCGAGCGGGAGAGGTCGAGATCGCGGACAGTGGCTGCCGACACCTCATCTTTCGTACGAGCTGGGTATATGCATCACGCGGCCAGAATTTCGTGCGTACCATCCTGCGCCTTGCCGCTGAGCGCGACTCGCTGCGCGTGATCGCTGACCAGTTCGGGGCGCCCACCTCGGCAGAGCTGCTTGCGGACGGTACTGCGCTCGCGCTTCGCCGGCTGCTCTCCCCGACGGCATCGGATGGTGACTTCTCCGGCACCTACCACCTTGCCGCGCGGGGCGAGACCACCTGGCACGGGATCGCCTGCCGTGCCCTCGCCATCGCCATGGAGGCGGGCGCGGACCTTCGTGCGACGCCGGAACGAATCGTGCCGATCGGAACGTCCGAGTACCCTCTCCCCGCTCGCCGACCGGCGAATTCCCGGCTTTGCGTCGACCTGGTCGAGCGCCGCTTCGGAATCGTCTGCCCGGACTGGCGGGTCCACTTCGACCGGACGGTGACCGAGATCATTCGAGGATCAAACGCATGAATCGCAAGGGCATCATCCTCGCCGGCGGGTCCGGCACCCGCCTCCATCCCGCCACGCTCGCCATCTCGAAGCAGCTGCTTCCGGTGTTCGACAAGCCGATGATCTACTACCCGCTGAGCACGCTCATGCTTGCGGGCATCCGTGAGATCCTGGTGATCTCCACCCCGCAGGACACGCCGCGGTTCGAGCAGCTGCTCGGTACCGGCGAACGATGGGGAATCTCGATCAGCTACGCGGTCCAGCCGTCCCCGGATGGACTTGCACAGGCCTTCCTGATCGGCGAGTCGTTCATCGGCGGCGCGCCGAGTGCGCTCGTGCTTGGAGACAACATCTTCCATGGCCACGACCTGCCGCAGCTGCTGGCCCGGGCGAATGCCGACTCCTCTGGCAGCACGGTGTTCGCCTACCACGTCCAGGACCCGGAGCGTTACGGCGTGGTCGAGTTCGACGGGCAGGGCCGTGCCGTCAGCCTCGAGGAGAAGCCGAAGGTGCCCAAGTCGAATTATGCGGTGACCGGCCTGTACTTCTACGACGAGCATGTCGTGGAGCATGCCAAGTCTCTCAAACCATCAGCACGCGGTGAGCTCGAGATCACGGACCTGAATCGCCGCTATCTCGATCGTGGACAGATCCGCGTGGAGGTGATGGGGCGCGGCTACGCATGGTTGGATACCGGCACGCACGAATCCCTCCTGGAGGCCAGCCAGTTCATTGCGACGCTCGAGCACCGGCAGGGCCTGAAGATCGCTTGCCCGGAGGAGATCGCCTTCCGCATGGGCTGGATCGACCGCTCACGGCTTGCGGAGCTTGCGGCGCCTCTCTCCAAGAACGCCTACGGCCGCTATCTGCAGCAACTCCTCCAGGACCAGGTGCACAGTTGAGGGGCGAGCGACTGCGACTGCCCGAAGTGATCCTCCTTCATCCGCGCGTATTCGCCGATGGCCGAGGTTGGTTCTACGAGAGCTTCAACGAGGCCGCGTTCGCGCAGGCGACCGGATGCGACGTCCGCTTCGTGCAGGACAATCACTCCCGGTCCTCCAAGGGTGTGCTCCGCGGGCTGCACTTCCAGCTGCCGCCGCATGCGCAGGGAAAGTTGATCCGGGTGGTTCGGGGTGCGGTCTACGACGTTGCGGTGGACGTACGCCGATCCTCCCCCACCTTTGGCCAGTGGGTTGCCGCCGAGCTCTCCGAGGAGAACAGGTGCCAGCTTTGGATACCTGCGGGCTTCGCACACGGGTTCCTGGCGCTCACCGACGGGGCGGAGGTGCTCTACAAGACCACCGATCGATGGGAGGCTTCGGCCGAACGATCGATCGCTTGGAACGACCCCGGCTTGGGGATCGAGTGGCCCTCGCAGGAGGTGCCGCAACTGAGCCCCAAGGACGCGGCTGCTCCATTGCTTTCCGTTGCCACGGTCTTCGACTGAACCGTGCTCAACCGCCCGTTGCGCGCCCCATCCACTCCTTGAACGCGCTGTCGATCTGCGCAAGGCCTAGCCCGCGGGGGATCAGGAGGGCCCAGGACCACGTCTCCGCAGCATCACGCGTGGCAAAGTCGCAGGGCAACGGGATCACTTGGAATCCGACCGCTCGGTAGCGGTTGGCCGCACGGGGCAAGTGCATGGCGGAACTGCAGACAATGACCGTGCGTGCGCTGGCTTCTTCCAGCACCGCCGCGATCCCCTCGGCCTCGTCCGCCGTATACAGCGCCTTCGGCCCTGCGATCGCCCTCTCCGCCGGTATTCCCCGCGCGATCGCCCGTTGACGATTCCATTCTCCCTCGGTCGGCGTCCCCGGTACCCCCGTCTCGCCGCCCCCGAACACGATCAGCGGCGCGCGCCCGGCCTCGAACGCCGCCAGGCCCGTCTCGAACCGATCGCCCGCATGGTGCGC
>Ga0214921_10005862_pt1 | contig 17152 bp, 10 predicted proteins | sample LL1505_MetaG_FD_177992 | JGI IMG/M metagenome (GOLD analysis project Ga0214921, IMG submission 177992) | Freshwater microbial communities from Lake Lanier, Atlanta, Georgia, United States - LL-1505 | ecosystem: Environmental > Aquatic > Freshwater > Lake | place: USA: Georgia | collected...
CTCAGGCTGCATCGGCGACAAACCAGTTTGCACTCCTTCACGTTGATGAGGAGGAGGAGGCAAAGCCGAGGCAGGCAACATGGGCGACGAAGGTTGCTGAGGCACCAACTCAGCAGCGTGGTGAGCGTGTGCAGGAGCAGCGTGTTGAGCGCGTGCAGGAGCAGCTTTGTGTCCGCGTGCAGGAGCAGCGTGGTGTCCGCGTGCAGGAGCAGCGTGTGCGTGTTGACCGTAAGCCGAGGGCATGTCGCTATGGCGCGAAGTGCTTCGACGAGGCCTGTGGGTACGAGCATCCCCCGAACAGGGTGGAGGTTCGTGCAAAGCAGGAGCGCGGGGAGCGCGTGCAGGAGCGCAGTGAGCGCGTGCAGGAGCACGGTGAGCGCGTGCAGGAGCGCGGTGAGCGCGTGCAGGAGCGCGGTGAGCGCGTGCAGGAGCGCATGCATGAGCGTCGTCCCATGGAGGAAACAGATTGCCGCTACGGTAGCAAGTGCTACAACAAGAACAACGGCAAGTGCAGTTTCCGCCATCCTGTTGATGACGTTGAGCGTGTGGAGCGTGTGCAGGGCGTGGAGCGTGTGCAGGGCGTGGAGCGCGTGCAGGGCGTGGAGCGCGTGCAGGAGCAGGTCGTGATTGCAGTCCCACAGAGGGTTGTAGTCGATAGGGTCTTCAATGCAGATGCTGCATGGGGAGATGAGGAGACTTCAGTCAAGAAGGCAGTCGCGGATGACTGGGAGACGATGTTCCAAGATTTGTAGAGAGAGAGTTTGATTTTGAGAGAGAGAGAGTTTGATTTTGAGAGAGAGAGCGAGGAAAAAGAAAATCCATTGGAGTTTAGTTGTTAATGACAATATTCAGAAGAGCTGTGTCTACGGACATTTGCCTTAACGTGTGCCGAGGGGCTGCGAGGGTACCGAAAGGACCCCTGAATTCATTACAACCAGATTCTGGTGAGAAAAGAGAGAAAAGATTTTTTTTTTGTTTGTTTTTTTTTGTTTGTTTTTTTGTTTGTTTTTTTTGTTTGTTTTTTTCATTTATTTATTGCCCCGTAGAAAACTCCAATAGTCAAGTACCTATTTGCCACCCGAATAGGGTGGCCTTAAATTAGGTACTTGACGGTACTTGACGGTTCATAAATTTATGCACCCGGGTCTTTAACTTGTCTATTCCGTCATGTTTATTACAAATTGATGTGTGTGGGAAATTCTCTAGGATAAATGGTATATCATATGATGATTGATTTGAAGAATTACAATGACTGTCAGATACATCACTATATAAATTAATTAATATACCACCTAGACGTTGCAATTCTTCGGCTTCATGTTTGAACCGAATATCTGGTATTACCCAATTTGAATATGTGTCATTGTTAATCCTGTCAGCACATATAGTCGACCAGATACATCTAGGACGAATTGTTGCATCCGGGAACTTTTCATGAAAGGCAAGTTGGAATATATCAGTACCTAGCCATTTCATAAAGTCACGCGGCCGGATTCCACTCACCGGTTCAATGGTATCCTTGTCTACAGCCGGATTTTGCCAATGTGGAAATATGACATGAGCTATGTCCCGGATAGGTTCGGCCATACTATGTTTTTTGAACCCATATTCGGTAACTAGGATATCTGCAAATGTATCCTTTCCTACTCGTTCACGGCCAATAATTCCAACGTACATTTTAATTAGTCCGACCGCAAGTATTGTATTTATAATCGTTATATCAAAAAAACAAAGCATTGCTACATGCATAACAATTTTTTTGGGGTTTGTTCTGTTTAGGCAGAAGCTAATCCGGCCACAAAATGCCGGCGCATTTTCTCACTAGGTTCACTAAACCAATCTTCATGGGTCAGTTTTTTAATATGTTTGCGGCAATAATTGCTACTACCATCAGACGATTTAGGATTTTTACATTGACAGCCATATACTTGCCGGCCATTAGATTCGTACACTAGATTATTTACATCCCATACCCTGGCATGGCAACGATTAGCCGATTCAATAACTCTATTTGACTTTGTGCTCCGTAGTGGTAATATTTCTTGCGATTGGCTTAGGGGTTGTTGCTGTTGGACCATGTTACTTATGAATTCCACATCTAGGTCAATGAGTTGCTTATCCACTTGCAGTAACTCTTCATTCATTTGTTCGAGAGTCATATATGAGGGGTAACGACCGCGGAAAACACGTATCATTCCATGTAGTTGAGTTTTTAGATAATTCGTTATCATATATTTCTGAAATTCTGTGGTTGCCAATAATGCCCTTGCCTTAATATCCATTTTTCAATCTCGTAGATTTATTAATTATAATCATTTGCAAACTTAAAGCAATTTTTCTGGAATGGCAGCATACCTAACAGATAATATGTGACTGTATAATAAAATAAAGTACTTATATCAAAATACAAATATCAAGGATGCCTCGCAAACTCAAACAGCAACGCAAAACCGTAAAACGCACAGCAAACCGTCATCAAAAAGGTGGTGTCGGGTACACTCTGACTGATTGCCGTATCGGCGGACTTAGTGAAGTACGTGCATTTAGCGAATGCCCCCAGAATGTCGGGCCTGCAAGTGCTGATTTCGCCAAAGCACTTTATTCAGCACCCATCCTTTTTTCAGGCGGCCAAGCCGGTGGTGCACGCCGACGCAAATCTACCAAGCGGACTACTAAACGTAAAGCCGCAAACTGCCGCAGATAAATACACGGTTCTATGAACTGGGATAACATACCGCCTAGTATGGTATTTAAGACCATACTAACATCTACTAGTCAAGTACCTATTTGCCACCCGAATAGGGTGGTCTTAAATAAGGTACTTGACGGTACCGTATACACTGGGTCTTTAGCCCAGTCTCTAGGCACTGACAAGGCCCGTCCTCGACGTTACACCAATTCTCCGCCCACCAAGGGTGGGCTTAGAATTCAGTGTGAACGGTATCGCCATGGTGTCTACGGTAAATTTCTTTTTTTAATTTGTTTCTCTCTTACAAACCCTAGGACATTTATAAACAAACATGTCTGGACGTGTACCTAGCCCGTCATTGAATTATGATTACTCCGTGGTAACTGCTGAAACCGATCAGTCAGCTACATTACTCTTGGATGCCAAAAATGAATATAACAAACAACTTGTTAGCCATCTACGGCAGCCGGTTTTCAATCTGATGAAATCTATTTACAATGGAGCAGAAAATATTTGCCATCAAGAAAATACACCCGAGAATATACTCATGGTTTATCAGGATAACCTAGCACAAGTCCCCAAATGGCCCAAAACCCGCCGGTCCAAAGAATATGATGAATTCCTCAAAATTAGTAAATGCGACTGGTTCAATGAATTGATTAAATTTACCTATGTAACTCATGTGAAAATTCTTACTATTGTCAATAAACCGCGACCTAACGTGAAATTATCTATTTCCGTTCCTAGCGGAGGTGCATTCTACCATTCAGTTTGCATTAATGTCGCCCGGGAATTATGGCGTTCACCCTTCTTATTCAGTAAACATGTCGGCAAATATGAATATCAGAAAAACATGCGGCAAATCGAACAAATTATTGATAACAGTGTCGATGCATGCATCCGGGCGCATATACCCATGAAGACAATATTACAGGATTACCTAGATAGCGATTTAACTGCACCTCCTATGAATCAACATACTTCTTCTAAACTATCACTGGCACCTCCTAAAGAACAACCCACCGTCAAGGAAGAATTCAAAGCGCAAGCACCTACTAAACCCCAATCTACCAACCCCCAATCTACCAACCCCCAATCTACAAAATCAGAATCCAAAGAGCAACCAAGCTCTAGGACATCCAAACTAGTTATAAATAATGACATTGAAGAATTCATTGATACTACACCATCAATAAATGCAAGCACTGAACCCAATGACGTGAAATCAAATAATGAAGTAACCCAAGCATTGAGACATGCTGATGATATAGACCTAGAGTCAGTTAATTTTAAAAACCATGCTGAAATAGTTGATGAACTCGAAATTATTGAAACGGCCATTGAAGATAAAGAATCTGCACCTGATAATGAAGTATACGAAGACCTATCCGAAATCCAACTCAGCCGAACATCAACCCCCAATCCAATCGCACTAGGACATAATACCACTATTGAATCACCAAGTGTTACAACCACAAACACAACCACAAACACAAAAGAAGAACCTACTACAAAAGAAGAACCTACTACAAAAGAAGAACCTACTACAAAAGAAGAACCTACTACAAAAGAAGACTTGAATATTGAAAACCAAAAAATAGAAGAATTCGACATTGATTCTTTACCAGAAATCAGTCTAGGTCAGCTTATTAATACTAAACCACCTGAAAAACCTGGCATGCCAATATCCTCTAAACATATTCCCATATCAGATTTGAATGAACCAGGAATGGGAATATCTGAATTAAAACAACCAGCACCTGTAAAAAAACAATTAATTGTTGAGGACTTGCCTACTGATGACCTAGATGAAGTAAATCTAGGAGCACATGCTGAAGAATTGCGGACTACGAAACGTATAGCATTGCCAGGACAAAATACACCAACAGCCAATAAACCCAAAAATTTCGCATTTTTCTAAGCCAAAAGAGTCCGGGCACCACTAGTCAACCAGCAGGTTTGACAAATTAATCCGGCCAAACCGGCCCGGTCGCGATGAGATAATAACCTTATACCATCTACGCCCGGATATGCAGCACCATTAACTACAATGAAGCATTCAGCAGCTACTGGATAGCACCCGAGAATCCGCCCGCATTTCCGCATAATTCGCATGGGATGAATACTAGTTTGACACCACATACAAAACCCTGTTGCCTGCCTTTTATAATTCATTTCCCAAATATCAATCAAACGCCCGGGTTTGTATCCTAGCTGTACTAGGTCATTAATATTTTGCATGCCATATTTATTATACATTCTTGTCTTTCCTTTACTTGTCTTTACTTGTATTTCCTTTACTTTCCTTTACTTTTTGGAGATTCCGTGTCCTAGAGTTAGAGTTAGTATATAAACCCACGGTGTCTTTAAACATAAAACTGTGTCTAGGAGTCTAAACTAGATTCCGGATTGTCTAAACGGATAAAATCGCACTCAATTATAAATTATAACAAATTACCAGACAACCTAATAAACAAATAATTATTGGGGTACAAGTAACACAAGTATGCTTAAAAAAGAAATAGGAATTATTCTAATTATCGCTGCATTAATTATTGCGGTTTTGGTTAATATTTATAAACCGTTTATAACTTCGGCACCTAGCACACAAGCCACAAGTGCCGCAAAACTTTTGGCCGACACACAACGCCAAAAACTAGTCGAACAAGTCCGTGCGGAATTCGCCTATATAACCGAAGAAAGCCTAATGAAATACAACACAGACAAGAATATAAGGGGTTTCAATACTAATACACAGTCGGCGGTAAGTGATGAAGAAGCGCAAGAACTAGCACTATCGGACACCAGGTTGGTAGTCAATGAAGGATTTGATGCCACACAACCAATAGTCCAGGAGGCACATGAATTCCGTTTGTTCTATCGCCCGGATTGCACTTATAGCATGGCATTTATGCCGATTTGGCTAGAAATCTCCAAATCGGTTCCTAGCAATGTAACTGTTAAAGAAATTAATTGTGGGGTCCTAGATGCTAATGGCGTCTCTACATGTGCTAACTGGCTCGAATATGGTGGCGGTATTACCAGTGTCCCTGCTCTGCAATTAGTTAGTAATATCGCCGGTGTGAAGAGTACACAGAATTACACCGGGCAACGCAGCTATAAACAACTCCAAGAATGGTTACGTGCAAATGGTATAACCCTCAGGTATAATCCTAATGCCGAACATTTCAATGACACTAACCCCCTCGGATATTCATATGGTGCCAAAGAGGGATTCAGTGATGGACCGGCAAGCAGTATTTTCGAATCCGGTGACATTAGTAGTGACGCAGGGAAACTGGCGGATGACTATGACAAAGCTTTCCTAGAATTGGCGCAAGAAGATGCATACGGGCATATCCGTGATGTCGATAAGGATGGATATTACACTGCGAGTTTCTCGATTTGCCAACCCACACCTGATAGCCCAGAAGGCTACCAAGTATTCACACGCCGCGGGCAATGGGGATGTGTCGTACCTGACACAAATTCCGGGATTGCCACACCATTTGATGCCGCATTTGCATCGGTTGATAACTATTTAAGTCTGCTTCCACATCTAACCGATCCTGCCACTGGGAAACATACTGGTGCCACCCGCACTGACGAACAGCGGATGGCGATGAAACGTGGTATGGCCGCGAAATATGCTAAAGATATCCGGGCATTCGGGCTATGTGATGAACCCAAACTCCGACAAAAATATAATACTTATGAAAGTGTAAAAGCAGGAAAAGCAAAATTACCAGATGGTGTTACCCTAAAAGATTACCTAGATACACAGGAGTCAGCGGCTGCCATTTATGGTGCTTGTCAGATTTAAAGGGTTTGTAGTGCACCGGATTCCTTATAAGATAAGACTGTGGCATATGCGAACCCAAGCATGAGTAAACTAACGGTAAAACCAATTAGATATGCAAATGCGTGGTGGAATATACTAAGGCAGAGACGGTTTTGGGCGGGTTGTTTTTTAAATGTCACATAATAGTCGAGTGCAATTAACCCACTGACTTTTACCACGTGTAGAATGGAACCGACGACTATTCCGACTGCACCACCTGAGCTGAATATATTAATGCATGCAGCGGCGAAGAATACCATGAGTACTGAACCGGTGCCGAATTGTTGGAAGATATTCAAGGCATCCCCTTGCAGACACCCATATGATTGCAGTGAATCAACATAGGTCCCGGCCATAATTGATACTAGGAATATGAGTATGAAACCTAGATGCCCGTACCATAATTCGGCAACAAACATGAAGAATATGAGTACTAAAGTACTAAGGACAATTACCACCACACCACCGGTTACTGATTTGGGTGCCGAATATTGGCTAACTCCGATGAGACTCATGACGGGTACTAGGGCGCCTAAGTTATTTTGTATGAGCCATTGCACTAGGTAAGGGTGATATTTACTGTAATCCTTTTGGCTGACTGACCCGGATTTGGCATATTCTAGGCCACGTAGACCGATGATTATGAAGAATAATATTACTGCGATATAGGGAAAATTTCCTAGTGTTAATGATGGTAAACCCATTTTTTTGGTATTTTGGTATAACTGTTCTTTATTTAACTAATAAGAATTTTAATTATTTCCGCCGATTTACATAGTAATAATTTTCAAACATAAAAAATAAATAGAAGTCGCGGGGAAAATGCCAACAGATAGCCGGTTGAAATATATTGATTCGCAAATTGCAGATCTAGGTAGTCAAGATGTAGTGGACCAAGCGACTAATAGATATTCAGATAGTGACAATTTGGGGTTAGAAGGATTCGAAGGATTCGAAGGATTCGAGGGCGGGATACATGTGGGTCGTGCTAGGACTATATTTTTGGTATTCGCAGCAATGATAATGATTTTATATGTCCTAGATGAATGATTGTCTTTCACTATTAAGTTTTGATTTTTGGTTTTTTTTTGCGGTCGATAGTGTTTTAGTTTATCCTGTGTTATACAGTTTATGGTGTTGTGCTTTTAGTAATATAGTTATTAATATGTGTGCCGGTATGGTTTGCAATTCTTGTGTTTAATAATACAGTATCCGATTTCATACAATTGATAGTAATTGGTCCTTTTTCTTCACCAGAAACTGCATATATGCATCTGATACTATCACTTGTGTGTTTTGGCAAATCGATCATTGTTGTGAATTCATATTTTAATTGTGTTGCTGTTGCCGTTGATGTACCAGCAGTTGTCGGTACATTATAACCTATAACAAAATAATATTTATTTGATGTTAGCGATGGAGGTGCTGCTGCTGCCGCTCCTGTTGCTGCCGTTACAAAAAGTGCATCTACCTCAGTAAATAATTTATCAACTGTATCTACAATATTAATTTTTTGGCTTAGTGTTGGTGGCGTAGCAATTGGCATTACTTTGAAATTATATTTTGGTATTTTTTTTGTTGTTGATGCTGATGCTGCCGCTTGTACTCCTTGCCCTGTCACTTGTACTGCAGCTTGGGGTGATTGGTGCAGTTGCGCTTGTTGCGGTTGCACTTGTTGCGCTTGTTGCGGTTGTTGACCCATCCCAAACGAAGCTAATTGTGATTGTGCTGCAGGTACCATAGATAATTGCACCATTTGTGCTCCTGATACACCTTGTGCTTTTAGAAGCTCGATTAATTGAGTGATAACTAAATTATTATTGTTATTCATCTCAGTAAATTTTGTTAGGAGATCAGAATCGCCGGTTTGTTTTGCAACAAGCATGTCGCTCAATATTTTTTCACGTTCTTCTTTTGCCAGAGATAGAATCATTAATTCATGTTCTCTTCGTTTGTCATTTTCGGTTTCACGTTCTTTACGATTTCTATTATTAGTTGCCATACGTTCACTTTTAGCTTCTTTTTGCACTTTCGCTACTTCTGTGATTAATTTATCTTGTGATGCCTTGAGTTCAGTTACATGTTGTTCCATTAAAGTTTTTATCTCTTTGTTGTGTTTTTCGTGAATTTCATTAATTTTTTGAAGATTAATAGTATCTTGTTTCATACTTTCAATAGTCGTTTGTAGTGCCGCGATACTATCAGTTAGGGCTTTTGTGGCTGCATTATTCGCGGCTTTTGCAGCAGGTTCCGCCGCTGCTTGTTTATTTTGTTTCAATGCATCTATAATTCTGTCTATACTTTGTTGATTCTGCGAGTTCATCTGAGTCATAGCAGTTGTCATTGCTTCAATTGCTTTCCCAATAGGTTCTAAATTTGGCGCTTGTACGGTTATAGCACCGGTTGTTTGTGTAACATCGCCTTGCTTGATATCTGTTTTTGGCATTTGTCTTACTACTTCTGCAACGACTGCGGTTGCAAGTGCGGCTTCATCTGTTTTGGCAGTTGCAGCTCTCTCTTTGACTAATTTAGCCAATTGTTCTTTTAATTGAGTCACATCTTGTACCAATTGTTCCGTCTTATTGGTTGCAGTACCTAATTTTGTGTTTGCATCTTCAAGTTTTTCTATAACTGCCTGTTGTGCTGCATCACGCTTGGCATCCGCGTCACTTATTTGTTTTAATAGTTCTTCAAATGATTTGGTTTGTGCTGCTGTGAAACTAGCTAATTTGGCTTGTAAATCAGAATTTTGTTGCGCTAATTTTGCATCTACTCCCGCCGAAAATGTAGCAAATTGTGCGTTAAACTCTTGTAATATTACTGCGGTGACTATTTTTCTTATTGGATTATCATCACCTTCCTTTGTAAATTCACCTAACAATTCTTCTTTAAATTTTGCGAGTAGTGCTGTTAATTCTTCTTTTGTAAGTCCTGGTGTAATACTGGCTTTTAGCGCAGTTATCTGTTTTTGTAAATCTGCTAAACCTGCGAAATTTAATGTCGTTAATGTCGCTATATATATTAAGAATTGGTTTACTTGTTCTTGTGCTGCTTTTGCTTTTCGTTCTGCTTCTTCTTTTGCTTTTTTGTCTGCTTCTTCTTTTGCTTTTCTTTCTGCTTCTTCTTGTGTTATGCTAGCTGCATCATTAGTTGGTAACGTAGTAGTTTGGGCTGTTGTTGCTGTTGAAGTACATTTTTTGTTTAATTCCTCTAATAATTTGGTTTTTGATAATTCAAAATCATATTTATCTTTATCTTTATCAGAGGCTGATATAAATGGGTAATTATCCATTTTTGGAGTATCACGAATTAATTTGATAGTATTTTCTATTGTAGGTGGATTATTTTTCTCTACTTGGGAGGCAAGTTTTTTTTGCTGCGTATTAATACTAGTTACATCATTAACCAATTTTGTTAGTAATTTACATATATTCTCCGAAATAGTAGATGTATTAGTAACATATTTATAAATATAATAAAATATGGCTAATTTATACTGAAATTCTTCAATTACATTCGCAGCCTCTGATGTTTGGCCTTTTACTTGTGTTTTTTCGGCAGAATTATATGTTGTTATTTGTGTATTGACATTTTCTATTATTTTGTTTATTGCTTCATCATTTATTTGCGAACTGGTTGTTAATCCAATAACTTCTTTGAGAATATTTATAAAAACATCATATTCACCTTCACCCCCGATTTGGTATACACTTTCACCTTCCGCAGACCCGCCTTTTTGTGTCAAACCAGGTAACCTACTATAAACCCCCACAAAATCACTGAAAGTCCATGGCTCCGGTGGTGTAGCTGTAGTCGCCAAACCTGCCAAATCAATCTTTTCAGGCAATTGAATAGCCGTTGGTGCCGGTGTAGCAGTAGTAACTTTTTCAAGTTTCTCAAAAGTCGGGAACATAGAAACATAATAGTCTTGTTTAGTTTCAAAAAGTTTATGTGTAGGATTTCCCTTTTTAGGATAGCCTTCAATTTCTTCTGTAACCGAATAGTAATATACTGGTGCACCAGACCCTCCTTCTAATACCGAATCAATCATTGGCTGGTTAGGATATAGTGGGTGGACGTAGTATAGTTCACTGTTTTCCGCGGATTGTATATTCACATCCATTGCTGTAATTGTATATTTTTGGGATGTTGGTGTAGGTGCAGCAAGTGTAGCTAATGCAGGAGTTGTAATACCATTAATGACACTTATTATTTCAGACCCAGTCCTAGATGTTGAATATTCTGGTTTCCGAGAAATATTTATCCCAGAACCAATCAAACTACCTATCCTCACAAAAAAAATATATTCGGTCGGCGGTGCTGTGCTAGGTTCCGCGCATACAATCACCGATATTTTTTTTGCAGAATTAGTATCAATACCAAGCGTACCTGAATAATATTTATTACCATCATAGTAATATTTGATATTTGTAAGCGGAATAGTAAATTTGTAATTGTCAGGCTTTGTTGCATCTTTGAGATTCCCAATAATCGTATCAAAAGTCGGATAGATAGATGTTACTTGTATACCAGTCAATGTTGCAGGAGTACCACCTGTAGCCAGTGATAAACCTACTGGGTCATCCATAAACAATACATATTTATAATTGACGCTTGAAGTTTTGGGCCCGGTACTAGAGTCATCATCTTTCAAATCAAACACATCTTCCCATGTACTTGAATTATTTTGTAATCCATTAACTTTCTGTGGATCCCGGACAATTCGCTTCTTAAACTGTATATAGTCAGTGAAAATCAAATTCAACCTGAGGAACATAAGTAATTTAGTCAAAGTCCTATTAAATACTGACTGTACGGATAACTTATCGGTGGTACCGGTTAATTCAAGCCGGTCGGCACTTATTAGTTCAGTAATCTTGGTCTTATAATACTGTATGACTTTTACACCACATGCGTCCATGAATAATTTGATATCACCGAAATATCCTGCGTTATATGCATTACTAGCTAATTTTCGGAACAAATCATCCACTGCATCAGTTGCTAGGTCTTTGCTGAGACCCTTATTCATTTGTGACATCTGTCCGATTTTCTGTTGTAAGAACTTGTATTGTTTGTAAATAACATGAAGACAACACACTAACCTGACACATCCTGATAGTTTAATTACTTGCATGAGAAGTGACAATTGCGCGTCTGGCTTGGTATCAGCATAGTATTTTGACAAGTCTATTTCAGTGGAACTAGTATACTTTGTCATAAATATTTTACGCAAGACCTCATCTGGCACATTAATTGATTTGAGTTTGGACTGGGTTGGTGGCATTCCAGATGGCGTTGCGGTAACATCATATATTTTGTCGAGGGTAAATCCGTTTTCCCAATCACTATTGTTTACAAATTCTCCAAATACGGCGCTTGTGTGAGTATCAGTTTTGCCGACAAGGTCTTTAACTAAATCATGCAATGTAGTTTTGTCTTCATCTGGCAACCCACTTGTTGTTGTAGGTGCTGTTTGCATACCAGCAATAAATGTTTTGAATCCATCTAGATTAGGGTCTTTTGCATAATAAATTTCGAAATACTTGCATATAATTTTACCTAATTCTTTAGTATATGCGCTATTTTCAGCAGGTCCACCCCCGATTTGGGGTAACTCTTCATAATTTATTTCAGAAGAACCACCTAAAGCTGTGGTTTGTATCAGTGGAGCAGTCAACGTGGTAGATACAGTCGGTGGTGCCATTTCATACAAATACATGTTTGCCATCGCAAATTCGGCTTGGTCCAATGTATAGTTACGGTACAAAAACTCGTTCCATCCAGGAGTTAATGTTTGCGCTTTCAACCACAATCCAAAATTATTCAATTTGGTTGTGTTTGTGCCATCTAACCTGTTTAATTCTTCAGGTGTTTTATTTCTAATTTTCTCTCCCAAATTAAATAAATCAGACCACTTCTGTGATTTATATAATTTTGGAATAATATATATAAATATTGGTATTAATTTTAACAATAATTTTAGAAATTCCCATATAATTATATTTAATCCTAGAGTAAGTAAAGTCGTCCATGAAAATATTTTGCCACCCCATATATCAAACTTTTGAATTGTTTTTTTAAACTTCTGCAAATACTCCCCAATGGTATCCCATACTGATTTACTTAAATTTGGAGCTAATAGAGTACCTGCTGCAGCACCAGCAGGAGCAGCAGGAGCAGCAGGAGCAGCAGGAGCAGCAGGAGGAGTAGTCGTACCATTTTCATCCAAATAAAGAATTACAGGAATTAGTATGGGTAACAACAATAGAACTGGAATAATATTTATTACACGAATTCCAAGATTAATAAATAATTTTGGTATTTGTAAAAATACTATACTAAAAAATGCCTGCAAACCACTAGGTTTTGTTTTGGCAGATATTTGAAATGAGTCTTTGCCGTTGTAAACTAAGCTTTGCGTTTTTATATAGCCTGTGTCTAGGTTACCATCTTTATCCAAAGGGAAATATGTATCATTGTAATCCGCGCCACGCAACATAGAAAATTGTGCCCGGACCATCCCTAGAATAATATTTTTATGGTCCTCATCATATTTATTAAAATCCGTGCGTCGTTTTTCATTATCCGGTATTTTAATTAATTCGGGAATTGACACACCTTGCTGGTAGTCATCAATCATTTTTTCAGGGTCATAATACCTATATTTCCGTCCCGCCATTGTGAGCGATACAACATACAAAATACGGAATCCACCTGTATATGATTCAGCCATCGCCCGGAAATCTTTGGTGTAATCATTTACTGCAGATTCGTTGAATTTACTATTTAGTAACAAATCATCTGTCTTATAGACAGATATATTAAACTTTGGTGAAGCATATGGACTATTTGTTTTTAAAGAATTTATATAAGATTCTACTTTTTTCTTTTCAGTTTCAGTCAAATAGTCCTTTAAATCGGTCAGAGCTTTTATCTGTTCCAAATCTTGTGATGCATCAATAGCCTTCTGCCACCTACCTAGAATGTCATAAACTTCGGGTTTCAACACACGAATCATATATAGTTTTCCGGCTTTACGCATTTGTTCTATAAATGCATCATCTTGCCGAATCCTATTAATACGTTCATTAACCAATTTGTAAACCGCCGATTTAAATATATCTTTAACCACTTCCAAAGAATCCTCACTTAAAATAGCCTTAACTTCATCCTGATTTAATAACCCAATCTGTAAAAATGACGGGGGAATACATGCGATATCCGAATTACCATGGTTACTTCTTGCTGCATCACCAAAGAATCCGATCATTCTATTATAGCCTGCTGGATTATCTGTTTTAGTATACGTATATGCAGGCGTATTTTTTACAAATTGCTTGCTTTTCCGGACAAATGCAAGTTTCTGTAAATTAATAAATGCTAAATCAGAATAATTTGTAAATTCAGTTAAATCCAAATATTGCCAATACAATTTCATCATGACAAATGCGGGATATCCACTAAATGCAGTTCCAGTAGGAAATCGGGACGGAGTAAGCCCATCCTGATTAGTATCATCAAAATTCAGTACACCCATGTCAAACTTAATAATATAATTCATATATAACCGGTGAATTTCTTTGGTTTTCTGGGTTTTGCTGGCACGTGTAAAAAAATCACCTAGCTTTTGGAAGAACCCACTGGATTCGAAAAACAATGGGGTATTCAAAATATACATTAAGTCGCCATAAAATGTTCCTAGTGTCTCTTTAGAAATTTTAATACACGGAAACCTTTCTGTTATAGCCGCACTATTAGGGTTATTCTTATCATATATTTGCACTAAAACATCCTTTTTCTCCCGCTGCGATATATCACCACCGCATTGATTTATCTTTGCTGATGCATCTAGGACATCTGCAGGATATCCAAATGGTAGAATAGACATAGATTGTGGGTAGCTTTCATTTGGTTCAGGATTGAATTCAGCAACATCTAAATCTCCACCACCTTTTTGTGCCAAACGTAAATTAAGTTTAGTGTTTGCAACTTCCTTGGCGAACTGTGCCATGGATTCTTTGGATTGCATTTCAATTGGTTTACCTCCCAATACCTGTAATTTTGCAGAATAATGATCGCGAATTGCACCCAAAATTTGTTGTAAATCGGACCTAGTCATTACATTGTTACTATCCCACAATTTTTCAGTTAGTTTAGTTTCAGTAGCCCAAATATCAAATAAAACACCAGCATTTTTGAATAAGGATGTCTTGGTTGTTTGCGATATTTTGGTGGAAATATTCTTAATTGCATCTTTGCGCATACTACTATTAGTTATAGTAAATTCAGCACTATTTGGATAATACTGATGACCCACATTAATTTGCTGAGCCATTTTAGCTTGCAAAACAAGTCTTATTTGCCCTTGTATTTTTTGTATGTCGGCACTTTGGTAGGTAGTTATCTTATTCAATTCTGCATCTAAGAATAAAATAGTTTCTCGGATGTCGACTATTTCTTGATATTTACCAGCACCGCTTGGATTTTCCTCATTACCATAATTGACCGCTGTATCAATAGATTGCAACAAATACTGTACGTAGCTATCCACTCTTAGATTAATATCGTTAATCTTTTCATAATAAATCATCCGGGCCGCGTTATCTTTCAACCGTTTAGTCGCACCTGAACGCAACACGAAATTCAACTCCGGATTGGGAGCAAACCCAGTTGAACTGTGAATCTCATCCTGAAGCGCATCTATTTCATAAGCAATAACCATACACTTATTCACCGTCCATTTCACACGTTCAATATTCGCGGGGACATTTTGTAAAGTCTTATAATATGCCTTGGATAACACCGAATCCTGGAAATCAACAGCTTCTGCATTGAGTTTTTGTGACCGCATGGACTCTATAATATATTTGTCATATCCTGTAAACGCAGCATTTGTTGCCTTAATATCTACTATTTCAATTTGATTGAATTCAGTGCGTTTGATTTTAATAAATTTTTGCAGGGTTTGATATGCCGGCAAATTACTAATGAATTTTAGCCCCTGTGTAAGTTGCTGTAACCGGTAATTAAATTCCAATTCGGCTTCACGGAGTTTGTATAATTTACACATGAAGAACCGATAGCGCATACCATTATAGCGGTCAAATGGCCGCAAATTCCCCGATGCACGCTTGAAGAAATCGACTACTAGTTTGAGACGGTTTTGTGTACCACTTAATGATGACATACTACATTTGCCTATGTAATCTATATAAGTATTATGCCGCAAATTGGCTAACCGGTACAAGTATTTGACAGTACTGTCATGAAACATACCACCTTGCCCGTCATTAAATAATGGACCACCTTTCTTACCTTTGATGGACCCAGTTATAATTGGGGTGAGTATTTTCTTGTCAATTACCATGAGAGCTTCACGTATTTTTAGCAAATATGCCTTATATGCGAGCGCCGTGTTAATGAAGTTCCTGCCGGCTATTTCAATCTCTACTATTTGTGAGGCTTCTGGGTTATTGAAATCAAAGAATGCACCCACACGACCTGTAGTACTCTTTAAATACGCACCTACCTTAGATACACCGGTGGCTTGTCCGAGTTGCCTAGTCATAACTTGAAACCTTTCTTTTTTTGTAACATCTGCTTCAATGAGTTTTTGTTTTTTTTTCTCCGGTTTATCTTGTTGCATTGTCGGCGCAACTCCTGGTTTTGCAGTAGTAGTAATAGTAGTTGTAGGAGGGTCCACGCCACCTGTCTGCAATATTTCATATTGAGAACGGCGTTTTGTCCTAGCAAAACCAATCAAATCACGGTGCAAGTTTTTACGGGTTTTACCTACATATTTTGCACGGCTTTTACCAGTTTTTAATTCATTTACTTCGGGTTGATATGTTCTCAAATTCCCTCGGTCGGTCTCTTTTTCTACCAACCTAGATGTCAAATGCGGGTCAGTTAGTTTTTTTACTTTTATTCTTCCTTTACCTTTATCAACTGGCATTTTCACTTTGTTTTATTATAATATTTTTTATTTATTTTATAAACACAGTCTATAGACTCTGGTTATGTCTATATATATTATTAGATTTATTTGACTATATTTTTAATTAGTCCTGGGTCTAATTTTCTTTAAGTATTATAAAACAACTAATAATGCCACCTAAACAAAATCTAATTACTGTTTTGGGCCGGTTAACTAAAAAACAAACCACAAAGACATATCATGGTAAACAAATGAAAACCCGTAAACTAGGTAGAAAACAGACAGGTGGGCTTAAACTAGGTCAAGGCTCATTCGGCTGTGTAATTACTCCTCCTGTAAAATGTCCTGCAACCGAATCAAACAATCCAACCATATCAGGTCAACAACAAATAAGCAAAATAGTCTACAAAAATCCTAAAGCCACATTTAAATATGACAGGGAAATGCAAATTCTCCGCAAAGTGTCCGAAGCCGATAAAAAACAACACTATTTGATTGGCTTGGTTGCCGAATGTGAATTAGATATTAATGCTATTGCCCATCGTAAAATAAAAGATACAGCCCTAGTCAAATTTACTAATGCTGACAGAAGTGAATGGAAATTATCTGATGAGCATGCAGTGTATGAATCACAACCAGGTGTTGCAAATACTACAACAGGTAAGGTAAATCCTGTTGCAAA
>Ga0214921_10005863_pt1 | contig 17151 bp, 6 predicted proteins | sample LL1505_MetaG_FD_177992 | JGI IMG/M metagenome (GOLD analysis project Ga0214921, IMG submission 177992) | Freshwater microbial communities from Lake Lanier, Atlanta, Georgia, United States - LL-1505 | ecosystem: Environmental > Aquatic > Freshwater > Lake | place: USA: Georgia | collected 2015-05-28
ATTCCCTATCCTCCTGTAAATCCTGTCATCCTGTCTAAAAAACCTTTTTGGGACTAAAATCGCTAAGCAACACAAAACTCAGTCAAAACGCCATGTCACTCGCTGAACAATTTCGCCAAGAAGGTCGCGAAGAAACCCGCTCACTCGCTGAACAATTTCGCCAAGAGGGTCACCAAGAAGGTCGTCAGGAAGGTCGTCAGGAAGGTCGTCAGGAAGGTCGTGAAGAGGGTCTGATTTTTTCCAAGCAGCAGGATATTCTCGAAGCCTTGGAAATACGGTTTCAGCGAGTCCCGGAGGGCTTGCGCGAGGAGATCGAAGCGGTGAGCGATCCTAAAAAACTCAGTCTCCTTCATCGCATCTCCATCACCTGCGCAGATATCGAGTCTTTCGTGGCGGAACTCTGAGCTGTTTTTCCGAGAACAGAATTTTGGACAGGATGACAGGATGTTCAGGATTTACAGGAAGGGCTTGGGGCAGTTCCAGGGACCGGACTCTGGATAGTTCCTGGTAGACCGCGAATTTTGGATGTTGGAATCGACCGATTTTTTCAGCTTTGCAGACGCGTTTGTTTCTCTGCGTTCCTGGGGTGCGATACTAATGGCTTTTAGGTTTTAAATTTTAGTGAGTCGTTCTTACTTGTATCGGCGTCTGTATAAGCGCCGAATCGTTCCACATCGGCGGTCGTAGACCGCAGCTACAGCGTGCGCCTAAACGCATTTAGCTTTTTGTGTAAGAAAAATTTCCCAGTAGCGTTGAGATGGGAACAGCTGTTCCGAAACAGGGAACAGCTGTTCAGGCGTTCTTACTTGTAGCGGCGTCTCTATGAGCGCCGAATCGTTCCACATCGGCGGTCGTAGACCGCCGCTACAGCATGCGCCTGAAAAAGGGAACAGCTGTTCACTCAGAGGGAACACGGGTTCTGAAAAAGGGAACAGCTGTTCGCTCGGAGGGAACACGTGTTCTGAAAAAGAGAACAGCTGTTCACTCGGAGGGAACACGACTTCTGAAAAAGGGAACAGCTGTTCACTCGGAGGGAACACGTGTTCTGAAAAAGGGAACAGCTGTTCACTCGGAGGGAACACGTGTTCTGAAAAAGGGAACAGCTGTTCGCTCGGAGGGAACACGAATTCCGAAAAAGGGAACAGCTGTTCTCGCTTCTGGTATGAAGAGGTCACAACACCAAAAAACATTTTTCATTCCGCTTGCGTTTTCAATCGCAGGGATGCTTAAAGTTCGCAGAGTGGCTTGCAGCCTTGATCGGGAGGCATTCGAGGTAACAAAAAAAACTCAATTTTCGATTGTGACGAAAATGTCACAATTTTTTCTTTGGCTTTTTGATCCAGATTGCCGATCTCCTTGGAAGCAGCCGAAGACTTATAGCTTGAGGCTGCCACACCAAAACACCACATAACATATGATCACTACGAAAAAACTTCTCAGTGGATTGATTGCTGCAGGCGTCGTTTCTCTTGGCACTTCCAGTGCTGCGTTGACGACTGCTCAAGGCGATCTCCTCTTGAGCTTTTATACAGTCAATGGCACTAGCGTTGGAGCGAATGCCTACACTATCAACTTGGGTCGCGCTAGCAGCTTCCTAAGCTCCGGGCCTCAAACCCTGGTCAACATCAATTCAGACCTCACCACTGCTTTCGGAGCTTCATGGGCTACTAACACCCAGCTCACTCTGAACCTCATTGGTGGATACGATTCAGTTACATCGAATGGCACAGATGCCGCACGCACGATTTATGCTGGCTCCAAGCTCTCCAGTGTGACTAATTACGGAAACTCGACAGCTGCAAAAGCAACATCGTCAGCCAACCAAAGAACATGGGCAACAAACGTGTCAGGCTTCTCCGATCAACAAAATCTTCGTTCGGCAGGCGGTGCTGTTGCTGCAAATTCAGCGATCATTACCACTGCATCTTTGAACGATGTGACGGACTACAACCCGCCTACAGCTGCTGGCACATATTACGGAATCGGTTGGGATCCGACGAGCACTGTTGCTTCTGGCGACATCGGAACTTTTGCTGGTTCCACATATGAAGCCGCGTTCGACTTGTGGAGGGCGGACTATGCAAATTGGAACGTTCCAGTTTACGTCACATCGCTCGGTCTCACATCGTCTGGTGACTTGAATATCGTGGCAGCAGCAGCTGTTCCTGAACCATCAACTTTTGCCATGGCTGGTTTAGCCGCTCTCACGGCTGGCTTCGTGGCAATTCGCCGTAAAAAAAAGCAAGTTCAAACTAATTCACTCTGAAATACCTACCAATCGCAACTTATAAATCACACAAAATAAATATGAAAAAAGCACTCTTAACACTCTTGGCCGCAGCCTCATTGGTTTCGGTCAGCAACGCACAAACCGTAATCGACATCGGCGGATCTTCTGCAGGACGCACAGGTGTTCACAATGAGATTTGTCGTCTTCTTGGCGTGGCTGGAAACTTCACCTTTGCTTATGATGGCACAGCTGCTACCAAGCACACCAGCGCCATCTATAAAGGAAGCTACAGTGGCCAAAATTACATCATCCGCACCTACTGGGTGGGCTCGGTAAATGGTATTGAAGATGTGCGTCTCGGCACTCAACAGACCGGACTTCTTTCAACTACAATCAATGGAACTGCCGGTGCTTCCGATGGAACGGGTGGTCAAATGATTACAGCTTCAGGAAACTATGCAACAAGCGGCGCAGAAACCGCCTTCGAAATCGGTTTTAGCGATGTTTTTCCTGCTACTGTCGGTCAGACTGCAACAAGTGTGGATAAAAAAGTCGCTATCTTACCATTTAAATGGTATGCAAACAACGGCTCAACTGGTATCACGAACATCACACCAAGCATGATTCGCTATTTGTATAGCGGCGGAGAGTCTGCCAAGTCAGTCCTCACAGGTAATGCATCTGATACAGCAAGCGTCTACTCAATCGGTCGCAATGCGGATTCTGGAACCCGCGCAGTGGCTTTGGCAGATTCTGGTTTTGGTTTTGTTAAAACTGTAACTCAAAACACTGCCACAGTCGTTAGCGGTGCAGTCACTGCTCGTGCCTCTTCCGGAAACTCTGGATACGCTTCAGGTGGTGATGTGAAGACTATCATGAATGCCACTTACAGCGGCGGCACTCTTATTGGTTATTTAGGAGTCTCTGACTTCGCTTCGAGTGGCGTATCTCTCAGCTACAATGGTGTTGCTTATTCTGACGCTAACATTAAGAACGGACCTTATACATTTTGGTCTTTCCTTCACATGAATTCCATGAGCTTGAGCGGAAATACAGCGACCTTTTTCGATGCTCTCAAAACTTCTATCAGGACCAATGCAGCATCCTCATCGATGATCAAGCTTGCAGACATGCTTGTGAATCGTGACGCAGACGGCGCAGCGGTTTACGAAGGCACCCCGACTGTCGACTAATAAATATACGGAACTTGGCGCGGGGACCCGTTCCCCGCGCCATTTTTTTAAAAGTTTTTAAGTTGAAAGCGATAGTATTCGGCGCAGTGTGCGTAGCTCTATTTAGTGGGTTAGCATTAATTTTACTTATCCTCCCCATCCCGTATATTACCGTTCAACCGCTGGCTATTAAAAATGCTGTGCGCCAAGACGCTTACAAGCCAGCACTTAATTTTCGCTCCCCTTCGAACTCAGAAATCATTAGTCCAAAGCATGCTTCGACACACGCTGTCTCAGCCTCTGCTCAATTTGTTAGAGGGCAGAATAAAAGCCAGATAGGAGATATTTCCTCATCTAAATCTTCCTCCAGTATGCCGGCGGCCAACGATCACGAAATAAGGGGGGCCGCTACTACGCAAAAAGCCAAAAATCCTTCTCTCGTGCTCGGTTTGGCGTCTATCAAACCTAATAATCCCATTGAGCCAGGTCATCGATCCACACTTCTCCCAAATTCCACTTCCCAGAATCCAGTTATCAACGAACTTACTGAGGAAGTAGTCGAAGAGGCCGAGATGCCTCTTGCTTTAGAATTGCGGAAGGCATACGCGCGGAGTTCACCTCCTCCAGACATGGCTCCTGCGTTGGCCATCGCTGATGCTGCCTTTGAGGAGGAGGTTGCGAAGAGCGGTATCTCTAATTCACAGAATCCTGAATACTTTGCTGTCTGGCAACGGGCTGCTCGCAGGAGCGATGATATTCTACGGGGATGGTTGGGCTGGGATCGATTTAACACGCTGAGTATAGAGGCCAAAAATGTTGCTTTGGCTTCGCTTTCCAAGCTCGAAGCTCCTTAAAATTCAGATCAAACAAGTTCTTTGCAGCAGGCTGTTTTGATTGGCTCTTTGCGCGAAGTATTGCTACTCCCTTCAAAGCTGACTTCAGGGACGAGTCTCACGAAGTTTTGCAGCGGCCTCCTCGTGGCGTCCAAGACCTCGGAGGGCAGCGGCGGCTTCCTCTTTGAACGCTGTGGGATTGTCTGGAAGAAGTCGCTCGCATTGCTCGATGTAGTGCAGAGCTTCGGCAAATCGGCTGGCAACAAGGAAACATGATGCTGCAGTGGAGTTGAGTGCCACATCGCTAGGGAATGCAATGCATCCTGCGGCCAGAGTATCCAGCGCTGTGTCGAGATCGCCTTGTTCCATTGAAGCTCTGGCAAGATAGATATAGGTCTCTGGATATTTACTGCCGGCTTCAATTACCTTTCGTAGCGGGAATTCTGCCTTCTTTGGTTGTTTTGTTTGCAGCAGATAGACGCCCAGATTCGTCAAAATGAGCTGGTCGTTTGGAGCTAAGCGCGCCGCTACTTGGAAGTGAGGCTCCGCTTCTCCGACACGACCTGATTCCTGAAGAATCGTAGCCAAGATAGCATGAGGCTGAGGGCTGTCTGGGTTCTTGGCCATGGCATCGCACCAGAGAGCTTCGTGGGATGCGTGAATACGAGCACGCGAAGCTGAGGCGGTAGCCAGAACTGCCAACATGCAACATGCAAAGATGATCGCTGGTGTCTTGAACCTGGGATAATTGTTCAGAAGCGAGGCAATCCCGCATACTATGGTAGCAAGGATCGCAGGCAGCGCGAGATGTTGAAAATGATCTGAAACAGGAGCGTATTTCATGAACGACATCTTGAGTAAGCCAAGAGTCGGCAGAAGGAGCAAGGCGTAGGATGTCAAACCAAAAGCCAAGCCTAGCGAAATTTTGTCACGCCTTATCCAGAGTAGCCCGCCCCCAGCAATAAGAAGTCCCGCGAGAAGTAGCGCGGGAGCGGCACTTGGGTCGAGATTCCACCGGGGATAAATGGTTGCCAACCCAATGGGGAAAACTCCCTTACCCAAGTAAAACCAAAATGCCAAGCCTGCTTGACCGATCCTCCCCATAATACCAGGCATTTGAATATCCCAATCTCCAACAGCGCGCGTGTTTTGAAAATGAATAACAGCAATGCTGAATCCTAAAGAGATCAAAAGAAATGGAATGAGCGGCACGACAAAGCGACGCAGGGAAGTGAAACCATACCGCCAAGCCGACCATGTCGCGAAAACTAATGGAAGTGTCACAACGCTCGCTTTTGCTGAAGTTGCAAAAAAGAAGCACACCAAGGCAGCCAGATAAGTTGGGAGTCGCTTGGTGGTATCCCAGCGAATAAAATAGAAAAATGAAGGAATCGCAAAAAGCATTGCCAGAAGATTTTTTCTCTCAGAAATCCATGCTACGGACTCAACATTGACAGGATGGACCGCAAAGAGTGCGGCAGCAATCCATGCGCCTGATAGGCCCATTGCACAGAGAAGACGCCAAAGCATGAGCACGGAAGCAGCGTGCAAGAGGGTATTCACGACACGATAACCTGCAGGTGAATCGCCCCAAACCCTCCACTCAGCCCAGAAAGAAAGGGTGGTTAGAGGAAAATAATCCGGATGAGATGGCGGCGGGTCGATCCAGATTTTCCACCAACCGGAGGAATCTTTTACCAATTCGCTATCAAGAATCGTGCTATTGTCGTCCCAGAGGAATTCGCCGTTCCAAGACCCTGCATAGGGCAGAATGGAAAGGGTCAGCAAAGCAAGTGCCAAGACAATCGTCCTCCAGCCCAGGGAGACCGATCCGGGTGGGCCAAGAGGAGAACTTTTCTGGCGAGATCGAGGTAATTTTGGCATAGATATCTAACCACCCAAACGAGATTTAGAGCGAATCCAATTTTAGCTAATAAAGATTGCTAAAGATCCTCGAGAGACTCACAGAGAAGCGGATTTTTGAGCATCCTCCTCGTCTTTATCGCCTTCGCCGCCTCCGTATCCGAGAATTTCCACGGAGATCATGGAAGGAGACTCGTCCACAGGCTTGTCTTGAGGCTTTCCTTGCTGGGAAACTTGGCTTGCGGCTGAGTTTGCCGCTGCCGAGGAAGAAGCGCCAGAAGTTAGCCCCCCGACATTGGGAGCTGCCACGGTCGGTGCGGTTGGCACGCCTACGGATGTTCCTCCGGTAGAGATGTTATCGGCATTCAAAACCTGAACCGCTGCGATGTTGAGATTACCGCTGGCCCGGATACCAGCATCCCCCGCGTCGACGAACCCGTTGGGAGCAATCAAATCGACATCACCGGGTTTTGTTCCTTCCACAGTGCTTAGAACACCGATACCTCCGCCGGTAGCCAATCCAGAAAGGTCAGTTTCGATAGTTGCCGATTGAGGATCGATAAGCACGCGTGTCGGGGGTGCTGTGGCTACAGTCTTCGCGGCAGCACCTGCGGCTATGTCTCCATCAGACGACCAAACCACGATATCTCCTCCACGGAGCGTAAAGATACGGCCATTCCCAATCGAGACATCGCTTGAGGTTGCGATGTTGACGGCGCCGCCATATTCCGTAACGATACCTGCTGGTGCAGCAGTGGCACTCGAAGTGCTAACCAGTTTTAACAAACCGGTTCCTGCAAATTTCTCGATTTTGGGGCGGGTTGACACACTGGCACTGCCCTCCGCAAGAGCGATTTGTCCTCCGGGAACAAAAATATTAATCTGGCCCCCGCTGCGAGTGCGGATGCTGCGTGCTCGCGCTTCCAGATTGCCTGATGGGGTTGCCTCGCCTAAGAGGGTTTTTATTGCTTGCAAGCCCATGGAATAATCTTTTGTCTCTGCTGAGTTCCTTCCGACCGAGCGCAGAACAAAGGGGAGAATCCGCAAAGCAAGCTCAGCGCGAGCTTGTGGCGATAGGGAAGAGGTATTCACATCGGAACCAAGTTCCTCCTCGAACTCCGCAAGATATTTTGACAGAAACGACTCATAGTTTAGCAGACTTGATGAGAGACCTGCTGCTTGGCCGATACCTGCGACAACGAATAGCGATGCCCCTTGGAACGGAAGATAGGGATTACGGGCATTTCCAATACTGGTAATGCCTTGTCCCAAATCAGCTCCGATTGGGGCCCCCGTTCCTAAGTCGAGATTGCCACCAGCAATCACTTCCAAGGATCCAGGACCGGAAATCTGGATGTCCCCGGCAAGAGAGGATTCTTCATTAGCAGGGAGGTTTCCATCGAGAAGGGAAGCCAGACGCGAGCTTGTATTGGCATTGTAAGGCAAAAAGTCTCCACCAGCCGAGACCGAGGAAATATCCTGCTCGGAGAGGTTCTGAATATAGAAACCAATATCTTCAATATTGCCAGATGTGGCGACTTTTGTCGCTTTTGGCGCGTAGAGAGTTATGCCGCTCAGATCACCATCGGAAACATAAAGACGAACGGGATTCGTATCGGCTTTATGCAAGAGGCCAGATGAATGCAGTGCCTGCTTTGTTTGAATCACAGAGTAGGCACCTGTGTATGATCCGGACTCTCTAAACACGCTTTCAATAGAAGAAAGAGCATCACCCGATGAAGCAAAAACTTGCGCCCTTGGGAGACCAGTGTTTGGGTTGATGTTAGCGAAGGAAATGAAGTTAATCGGGGAAGTTGAAGAGGGCAGTGAGGCCGGATTGGCATCCGAGAGATTGAGGGTGGCTGATTTCCAAATCGTGGAGCCTTTGGATACACCTAATGGTGAAAGGCCCGCAAAGCCCTTGGAAGCGATCATTTCCAGACCTCCTGAAGCAGAGGGAAAAAGGTTCAAATCGCCAGCGATGGTTATTGATCCCTTCAGAGCGGAGACCTTCAAGGTTGGGGCGTTGATCCCAAATGTAGGTCTGAAATTAGCTACGCTGGTTTCCGAGAGTCGCAACCATGGTTGGTAAAATCCTGTAGATACGGAATCAATGAGGCACTGCGAATTCATCCATGCTTGAAGGACGGGAATCGGGTTGCCATCCTCCAAGATAACTTCATTTCGAATCTCAATATTCCCTCCAAGTGATGATACCGTGGTTGCAGTATCCGCAGCGAAAGTTGAGAAATATGTTTTATACCAATATTTGTTTCCGATGCCTTGTGGTAGCCAAAAGGGATTCGCTGTTGGGCCAATCAAGATGTTCCCACCCGCTTTGACATCAAATTTTGCACGGCCTGCAAGTAATGTTGTTGGTAGCCAAGTATTACTATCAAGATAGGTGGGATTGGATAAGTTAAAGCTTGAACCTACGATGCCAAGAGATGGCGAGCGTGTCTGGTCGGTTGAAATTTGGCCCGCGACCTTTATTGTTCCGCTGCCCCTCTCGGCATAATAGACTCCGCCGACCAAGTTTCTTCCCGCGCTTACGGAGATAGCCCCCCCACCAAGTTCGACGAATTTGGTGGCGTCTGGAATCCCCTTGGGACTTCTTAGGTTTGTTGGTGCCGCTGCATCAATATTGCGAATGTCTTGGCCTGCCGTAAGGCGGATGTTTCCGCCGCCGAGTGTTCCCACGCCCTCAAAAAAGTTACTAAAGTCCACCCACCAGGTCGTGGACGAATAGGGGTCGTCTATTTTAGCGCTTCCACTATTGGTGAACCCAACCCCAGAACGCCCAAATTCTCCCGTCACTGGATCCACATAGCTTCTACGATAGAGCCAATTCATAGGTAATTGGCGTGAGGAGTCATCAAGTAGCTGTCCTGCCTCATTGTAGGTCACGCGAGCAATATCGCCTTGGGCGGAGAGATCCACATTTCCACCTGCCATAGACCAACTTGGGCTGAAGATTTGCTGCTGTTTACCAAGCAGAAAGTTATCGCTTCTTTTAGGAAATGATATGGTGTCTGGAATTAAGAAATCATTTGTTGCGAACAAATTCTGGGGGTCCGCAATGATGGAACCTGCTGTATAAATAGTGGCAAATTGGTTCTGGAGATAAATATTTTTACTCGATGAAATGAAGATATCTCCAGTCCCCGTGCGGATAGACTGATAATTTTGGGAAATGTAATCAGGAGCGTATAGGCTTGTTCCTGAGCCAATCTCTGCATTGCCCAAATTTTTTCCGATCAGGATAGATCCTGAGCCAGAGGCTGTCGCGCGAAAGTCTGCGGAGCTCAGGTCGGCGCCGCTGGTGAGTCGGTAAGACCACGATTGGGCATTTGCTGGAAGAAGAGAGTTTAATGGCGAAAGGGGAGAGAGCCAAAGGCTACTTCCTCCGGAGAACCCATCACTCAGACTGCCGTTAAAAACCAAGTCGCCAGCAGCTCGCAGTGTGAGGATGCCTGGGAGGGATTCTGCACCGAAGCGCGAGGCAGACAAATCCCAATCTGAATCGACGGTGAGGCCTCCAAGCGAATTAACGATTTCGATCCCCGGTTGGACGATAAGAGGTGCAGCGGGGCTTGGGTAAAGGCTGCCTTTAAGTGTTGATGACTCAACTCCAAATGTTGCGGCTTTAGCGGTAACTTCTCCGCGAATATCTGCGGTGATGGCTGCTGAGCCAACTTGATTAAGGTTTTTCACAGCAAATCCTTCAATAATGATTTTTGATGCGCCTGTTATTGAGGACTCAATGGGATTCAAAAGGAGATTTTTGTCATCAAGTGTTCGCGGCGCTCGGAGATGGAGACTTCCTTGAAATTGTCCTGCCGCAGCGCTCGTTCCAGGTCCGTTTTTATCAAAATTGTCCACAGAAAGATCAAAATTCGCATCCTTGGAGAGTGTCAAATACCCTGTGCCTTCCGTGCCACCTCGCGAGGCGCCGGACTCTAGGGTGATGGAACCTCCCTTACCCGCGCTGTCGAATTCCTTGGCAAAAACGCTCAAGGTAGCTCCTTTAAGGATGGTCAAATCTCCATGAGCAGCTAAGTGAATGTCCCCACCCGTTTGAGCACTCGCATCGATTGTCCCCGAGATCGAAATGTCCCCATTGTCTGCAAACATCGAAAAACGCGATGCCTTGGCTGAGCCAGAAAACAAGAGATTGCCAGTCCTTGATCGGAAAGATCGGGCACCGCTGAAACCTCCGGCGTTCAGACGCGCGTTTAAAATATCCAACGCATCGAGGGGTGAGATTGCAAGGGAATCCAGGTTGAAAATACCGCCGCCATTGACTGCATTTGAGGATCCAAGGAGCGATGCGCTCAAGTCCAGAAGGCCAGAAGTCGCGCTTATTGAAATAGAACCAGCAGCATCGCTTCCTGAGCCTGAAGACACATCAATCAAACCTCTCGCCACAAGATTTGAACCAGCCTTCAAGGTTACTGCTCCCCCAGCGTATGAGCGACTCACATCATAAAATGTTACCGATCCCCCCTTGAGATTGACATGAGAATTAAGAGATAGATCGCGGGATGCTGAGACAGACAAACCGCCTCCTGGAAGAGTGATGCTGGACTCTAAGGTCACATCGCGACCTTGGATGGACAATGAAGCTCCAAGTGCGCTTGCGGAACCGCCAGCATTTAGCCCAGTTCGTAAAAAAGAGACATCATCAGTGCTCGAAATTAGCAGTTTGGATGCCCCAGACCCCGAAAAATCTGCTACAAGACCTCCAAGTGAGCCGCCAAGAACAGCCAAACTTCCAGTCCCGCTAAATGCAAAGCCCTTTGCCGCATTGATCTGAATAGATTGGAATTGAGAGAACTCCAAGTTGCCCCCACCAAAGGCAAATGTCTCTGCATCAAATCGAAGTGAACCGGTCGCAGGCGAACTTGGAGTCACGGAGGTTGCGGAGATCGAGTTGTCCAAAGATATGGATCCCGCCTTAATGAGGACCTCGCCACCAAGTTGGTCAAAACCGCGAATCGAACCGGCTTGGAGAGAAAGTGCTCCCCCTTGGCCTAGTGGCAACCTTCCGCTGCCATAGAAATCTAATGATGAGTAGCTTAAAAATTTGACCGATTTTGCACTCTGTAAACTTTCGAGGTTATCATTAGAAATAATCAGCCCATAGTTAGGGGCGGTTGAAGTGGTCGTTCCCAAGAGGAAACTGACACGGCCAGCGTTAAAAACAAAATTTTTCCCTTTGAGATCAGCGGATGCGTCGGCTGTCATTTGGTAAGTAGAGTCTAAAACGATCGAATCTCCGGAAATAGAAGCCCCTTGGCCGATGCGGAGCGCAGATGTTGGCAGACCAGTAAATCCGGAGCGAGTGACAGAAGTTCCTGCCCCAGAAGATGTGCTTAACAATGCACCATCACCAGAAATAAGCAGATGATCTGAAGCAATATTCCCATCAACCGCCTGCATCTTGGCACCCTTTTCGAGCGTTAAAGTCTTGCTTGAGGCAAGAATGATCTCGCTTGCGCTCAGCGGTGCTGAGGCGTTGTCCAAGATAATATTCGAGGTCCGCACCTTGATGGTTTTGCCATCTCGATACCCGCCGATCAGCAGGCTTCCCGCCTTCCAACTGGACAGGTTTTGTGCGTTCAGGATCGATGTGCCAGAGGGCGCCAAAGTCGGTGAACCGCCAGTGAGGAGCACATCTCCTGACACGGCAATGTCTACGAGCGAACCTCGAGCCGTTGATTCCGCCCGGACACTTCCATCAAGCTTAAGGTTTGAGGTGGAAAGGAAGCGAAGAGAACCCCCATCTTCTGGCAACCTTTGAGATTCACGACCGCTTTTGGAGGCTGCAGTTGAGAGGAATTTGTTGCCATAAAAGTCTCTGTATTCGGAGCGACTTCTCACGCCTTTTTCGTCAAGGAGCCTGAACGCTTGAGATGTGGGTGAGACGCCTTGTCCTAAAGTGAAGCGGTTATCGTATGAACCAGTGACCAACCATGATCCATCTTTCAATGACAATGCACCTGGTGCCCGAGAAGCAAACGACGCAAGTGGGTCGCTTGGGGATGTTGCGATTGTATCGAAAGGGGTGAGTAGATATGCGCCAGGGAGCAGAGCATAGCGTGCTGGCAAAAGAGTATATGTTCCAGACTGTAATGGACCACCTTGCTTCAGAGTAATCGCGTCTCCAACAAAAAGATTGTCGTTTTGATAGCCTGACTGCCCCAGCAATGCGGTAGAGCTTTTATTGAAAGGAGCGTAAGGGGCTGAACCCAATGAATTATTTGGGATAATTGCAAAACTCTTATCGGATTCTAAAATGTCTTCAAATCCACCTGGACCTTGTGACCACTGGTAGGCATAAATGTCACCTCCTCCTCGGATATCGATCGAGGCTTTTGGCTGCATAGTGATATTAGTGCCTTCGATGGCAATGGATTTTTCTGGCAACCCAGAGAGGGCGATGTCGCGACCAGAGGGAGCCAGCCAAGAAATACCATCCGGGCTCATACCGTAGGGGAAAAGAATTTCCTCCCCAGACGCCACATCGATGCCTGAGACAGAAATCACGGCATCATTTGAGATGTCCACGCGAGAAGTTACTGGGAGGCTTAAGCTCCCGGTTCCGCTGCCTGACAAGAGATTATCTGGTTTATTTGAAAGCCCATCCCAACCAATTTGAATGCTTCCTAAGGGAGCAAAAATGGCGGATGCCAGCGAGATATTCGATGCAAAAAGTTTCAAACTGCCGCCTGCAGAAAAGGGAGTTGCGATTGGGGGTGCTAAGCGGATCGCTCTGAGCGAACCCGCAGCTGAGGTTTTGGTATTGTCGTAGACAAAAACTTCGAAATTCGCCGCTGTGGTGGGATAGATTCTTGAGGCAGTAAGTGTCAAGTCGCCCGCCATAGAGACAATGCCATTTCCTCGAATATCTCCAGATCCAGCCGAAATTTGTGCGGTGGAAATGTTTTTAAACAAAACAGAGCCTATATCAACCATCTGTGCATTGAGAGATAAGGAACCCGAGCCCGAAGAGGGGGAGGGCTGATATTTGGTGGTTTGTCCTGTAGCGTCGGTCTGGCTGAAGAGTTGGAGCGATTCGCCTACTGCAAGTGGGCGGTTGAAGGGCTGCCCGATTGCAATGTAAGGTGCTGACAAGTTGACTTGATCGTCAGCCTGAACCACTCCTCCAGTCGCTACGAGGACTGATCGTTCTGCTTGGATGGAAACAGATCCTTTAAATTGAACATTACCCCCCAGTTCGAGAGTAGAAAAACCGCCATCAGTAAATGATTTCGCGCGGAAATAACCGGCTCCCTGTATAGTTGTGCCGCTTGAATCTACCGCAGGGAGACCGACTGCAAACGATCTGGAGTCGAGCGCCGCACGGTCTTGGGTTACGACCAAATTAATGTCCGCCGAAGTGCTAGCCTGATTGGGAGGGACATACCTTCCTGAAGAAATGGAAAGAACGCCCCCCAAAGCATTCGATCCGCCTGATTTACCGATGAGTGAGGCGTCAGAGGCAAGAAGGGAAGACCCCTCCAGAACGATCGTGCCCCCATTGCTTTGCACGATGGTAGGAATCGAGCGGATAGCTTGGGGAAGAGTGACAAGACCACTGGTGGAGGGGGCTTGAGGGGTTTTCAGTAATCCAAGTTCCTGCGGAGTCAGGTCGAGTGTGCCCGAGGTTCCTGAAACATCTATGAGAGAACCGCTCTCTGCTATGATATTGCCCTTGGTGGTCACAAGACCTCCTGGAAGAATTTCTCCTCTCTGTCGACCGTATGGATCAGGAACAGTCACAAGGGCACCTTTCGCTGAAAGCATAGCTGTTGACGTAAGATGAACCGTAGCGAGCGCGGTGGCTCCTGGCAAAAGTTGAGGAAAATTGTCTGCCCCTTGCACAAAAATTTCCCCTGCAGGTGCTTCAAGAGTTCCGGCAATCGTCGCTGTCTGCCCGCTGAGGGAAATATGACCTCTTGAAGTGGTGGAAATTTTGGATCCTTCTTCGATTCGAAGATCTCCCCTAACGATTTCAATACCTGTCAAGTTATCCTTTGCGCCGATGGCCCTGAAGTTCAGATCAACAGGATCACGAAGTCCGTCAGGTTTCAACAAAAGACGCACAGGGCGCGGTGTGTTGATTTGCTTCGGGTCATAAGCCAAGCTGTAAATTTTAGGTTCCAGATTCACACCGTTCTCAACAACAAAAGCAGGCAAGTATTTGCCAGTTTGAGAGTCGACCGAACCAATGCCGGTGAGTGAGAAGGATTGAAACCCGCCTTTGCTGAAGAATTGAGGGTCAAGTTCAAGAATCTGTCCGCTCGAACTAGCTGTGGATTTTTTCACCAAGATTCGACCAGCTTTTAGACTCAGGCTTCCTCCTCGCGCTCCTGAGTAACCGAGGAGCTCACCTTCCAAATCCAGTTTGCCTCCAAGAATACCGGTTAGGGTGGGATCTTGACCAGCGAAGAGCGAAATGCTGCCCGCATTGCCCCATGAGAACTTTCCAGAGGATTTAGCAAGGAAACCACCGGAGACATCCAAGGTAGACCCTTGGGCCAATGAAATGGAATAAGCCTTTAACTGGATTGATCCGCCATTTTTTGCGATGGGTTGGAGAAAAGCTGTTTGCGATGTGGCCCGATCATCTGCAATCGTGCCCGACACATCAATTCGAGAAGTGCTGGAGATGCTAACGAGACCTCTCTTGAGGTCTGGCGAGGGAAGAGTATCTCCATTGCTAAGTGCCAGAAATGCTGCTCGGTAAGGGGAGTATGTATTAGCCGTTAGAGAAATGCTCCCGCTGGGTGCGGTAATGGATGTGTCAACGATCACATTAGAACCTGAAACGTCGAGTAGACCACCAACGGGAATGGTCAGGGATGAAGTGGGCGTGAAGCGAGTCTCGCCATCTCCATTTCTAATCACAAGCGAAGTAAATCGTTCTTCGTGTAGAAGCCTGGGTGAAAGAAAAACTTCTTTTTGTCTGGCTTGTGCAATTGGGTATGGGGAACCATTCAAATCCAGAGCAAAAGCACCAGGGTCTGTCTGCGTAGGAGATGCTGCAAATGTCAAGGTTGGTGGAGTTGGCGCAATGAGGCCGAACTGGTTGAAACCTCTCGTTGGATCACCCTCCTGAGATTCAAAACGCAGCGTTAAAGCTCCTCCTCGAGCCAAGCTTGTTCCACCGGATCCAGTCCTCAGCTGTCTTGGCCCGGTGATTCTGGCAGCGGAGAGATCGCCATCGAGAGCCATGGATGCTGCAGAGATTTTTATAGTTCCCGCATTGGCACCGGAGAAAAGATTGGACTCGACAAAGACTCCATCCGGCGAAAGTGGATTTCGATAGGTCTTTGCTACCCCCCACTTAGTGGATGATTTGGTTGCCATGCCGTCGAAAATCTCTCCATAAATCCGATCAGGCGTTGCACTCGATATGTCCACAAGTCCACGATCCAGTTTGAGGCGTGTTGTTTGGATTTTGCCACCTTCGTTAGTAGAGAAACCGCCTGATGCGTCGATGGTTGCTCCGGCACGGATAACCACAGATGATCCAGCAGAAATGTCAAGGTCGCCACCTTCCAAAGTGAGTTGAGCAACATTTCGCTCGATTAAGTTGAGGTAGCCCGTGACATCTCCTAAAGGAGTGCCGACCCATTCTCTCCCATTAAAAGTGCCCCTCTTTCGCATGTCGATCGTGAGACTAACACCTCGCAAACTTGAGCTGCGCTGGAGTGGTGAATCGGCGAGCTCCGAACCACGCAGTTGAATATTCAAAATACTATGTGCAAGGGGCACGAAGACATTTGTGGAACCCGCAATGTCAATCAACGATCCCGAGTCCAAGTAGATTTGTCCACTAGAGCGGACGAAAGTTGTTTTGGCCTTGGTAGAAGGGTCTAAAAACCAATTTCCCGCTTCAAGCGAAGTCGCTGCATTTGGTGCTAAAAGCACAGCATTAGGTGCAAAGTAAATGGATTGTCCCCTAACTCGAACCTGCGAGCGCAGCGGAAGGTTCACCGAGGCGATAGTTTTTTTTGAGTCATACTCGGGAAGAATTCTTTGAACCGAGTTCGTTCCAAGTTCAACATGCCCTGTGGATTGGTTGAGGAAAGCTGCACCTAAAGAGGGGCTAGTTGGGTCGTAGGCAGGGTTGGCAACCGATTGGTAGTCGGCAAGAAGATCAATCCGTCCATTGACATCAACGGATGTCGTGCTTTCCAGCACGCCATGCTGGCGAATTGTGCGACCTGCCATCAAGATGTTTCCGCGTTGGGATTCTATCAGACCCTGGTTTAGGGCAGTCCCTCCCTTTTGGGCTATGGTGGCATCCTCCACAGCGCCAATGTAAACATCAAGTCCACGAAGGCTTGGGTCGGCTGTGGTGTGTGCTTCCATGCCAACCTGAAGCCCTGCCGCGAGTATGGTTTGTCCTGCTTCAGTCGAGATATTTCCCGCATTAGTTACATTGTTACCTACCAAAACGACCCTGCCGCCGTAGCCCTCTGGGGAGACGGGAGCAGAGATATATGCCCCAGACTCAACCACAACATCGCCAACAAAGGAACTCTTGGTGGTAGTGTCAAAACCATCTGCTGGAAGTGCAGAAAATAGAAAACGCGGATCTTTGGCTTTCTGGTTGAGCAGGCCACTTTTAACGAGGTTGTCGTTGATTGGCAACGAAGAGGCGACGAGGGTGCGGGCGTTGACTTGGGATCCGGCGCCGAAGATGATGCCGTTTTGGTTGATGATGTAGACTTGGCCTTGGGCGTTTATTTTGCCTCGGATTTCGGAGGGTTTGGCGGTGGGGTCGAAGACTTTGTTGAAGGCGATCCATTTGCCGGAGTCGACTCCGCCGGCGGATTGGTCGAAGTTTACGGTGGTCTGGCTGCCGACGTTGAAGGTTTCCCAGTGCAGGAGGGCTTGAGCGGTGGTTTGGGTGATGCCGACGGTGTTGCCTGATTGGGCCGCGGGGTTGGCTCCTTCCCATTTCGCGTTTGCGCCAGTTAGGACTTTCAGGCCGCCTTCGGTAAGGCCGTTGGGGATGGCATTGGCTCCGGCTGCGGCG
>Ga0214921_10005864_pt1 | contig 17151 bp, 7 predicted proteins | sample LL1505_MetaG_FD_177992 | JGI IMG/M metagenome (GOLD analysis project Ga0214921, IMG submission 177992) | Freshwater microbial communities from Lake Lanier, Atlanta, Georgia, United States - LL-1505 | ecosystem: Environmental > Aquatic > Freshwater > Lake | place: USA: Georgia | collected 2015-05-28
ATGCCTTGTCCAACCTTTGTATGTTCAAAACTGATTTCGCCAATGCTGATTTCAGCACCAGCGCGATTGTTGAGCAATACATTAACCCTGACGGAATCTCCTTGCTTGACCAATGGCCTGTCAGCCAATGCTTCCAGGTGCAATCCGGATGACAGCTGGATGATCCTGTCTACCTCGCTCAATTTTATCTTTTTCCAATGAGGATCGCCAATTGAATTGATGGCTTTTCGGATGGCAATCAATTGTTGCAATGAAGCTGAGGGATCATTCACTGAATAGTTTGCCACCATTTCATTGATCAGTGCATTGACTACTGACCCACCTTCTACCCGAGACCAGCTGCAGTCTACACCATCCATCGGATCCTTGTCTGCTTTTTCGCCAAGTGTATGGATGAAATATTCTGTCGCAGTTCCTCGTGTAGATGCCGAACCAAATCCCTGGCTGCGGTGCTGGCTTCTGCCTTCAGCAGCTATTTCACCAATGCTTTTGCCCAACAATGGAATATAGCTTCCTGCATCAATCTTGAGCTGGTTTTCTGCTGTTGTATTGGTTGAACCAAAACTAAACGTATTCCACATGATGCGCTTTGCCTTCCAGGGGCCTACACCAAATTTGAATTGCTCCGGAAACATCTTGGGATCAGCAGCGGCAACAAAAGCTTCCCTTGCAATAACGGCAGAACCTGAGTGGTGTCCGTGCCCGGCCCTGCTGTCTTCTGGGAACCTGGTGATGATAACATCGGGTTTAAAATTACGGATGACCCAAACTGCATCGGCCAATACTTTTTGCTTGTCCCACATGGCCAAAGCTTCTTCGGTTCTTTTTGAAAATCCAAAATCATAGGCACGGGTAAAAAACTGTTCTGCTCCATCCAGCCGTCTGGCCGCCAACAGTTCCTGGGTCCTGATCATCCCCAGTTCAATGCCTTGTTCATCTCCGATCAGGTTCTGTCCACCATCTCCACGTGTCATGGCGAGGTATGCTGTTTTGTAATTACGATCCCTCGCCATATAGGCTAGCAATCGGGTATTTTCATCGTCTGGATGGGCGGCGATGTACATGACAGTGCCAAGTACATTCAATCGCTTCATTGCATGCAGGATTTCACTGCTGCTGGCAGCCACTTGCTTTTGTGCAGTAACGCTACAAAGAAAAGTGAAAATCAACAGAACAATCAACAACAACCGGTCTGCTGCAAGCGCGCGTTTGGGGAATATTTTCATTAGAAAAAAACTTGATTAATTGAATAAAAATAATCAAATAGGGCTTAAGATTTAAGACATATCCTATATTCTTTTAAAATCATTTCTATCTTTATGGGATGAAAAAGATTTCCTACCGTCTGTACACTCCCCATCTGATGATGGTGTTGATTTTGGTCTTGTTGTCTTGCATGGCTTCAGCCCAGATCAATCCCTACCAATACACAATCAACAAAATGGCCAATGGCAACAAGGGCGCAGTTTCATCTGCTCACCCGCTTGCCAGCCAGGTGGGTCTGGAAATCCTCAAAACTGGAGGTAATGCATTTGATGCGGCCATAGCCACTCAACTGGCCTTGGCAGTCGTATATCCAGGAGCCGGAAATATTGGTGGAGGCGGATTCCTGGTTGCTTATTCTGACAAGGGAAAAGCCATTTCCATTGATTACAGGGAAAAAGCACCTGGAAGTGCATCTCGAGACATGTACCTCGACAAAGATGGCAATCCTTTGCTCAACCTCAGCCAGAACGGTCATCTTGCCAGTGGCGTGCCAGGAACAGTTGCGGGTCTTTTCGCATCGCATAAATACGGCAAGCTAGGTTTTGCTGCGCTGATTCAACCTGCCATTGAACTGGCTGAAAAAGGATTTGTGATCACTGCCGCTGAAGCCAGGTCTTTGAATGGCAGCAAATCTGCTTTTCAAAAATACAATACAGTTCGTCCTGCATTTGTAAAAGATAACAATTGGAAAGCAGGCGATACCCTGGTGCAAAAAGATCTTGCCGCAACGCTTTCAAGAATTCGTGACAATGGCATGAAAGGATTTTATGAAGGCGAGACCGCCAGACTGATTACAGCGGAAATGAAAAGAGGAGGAGGAAAAATAAGTCTGGAAGACCTGAAAAATTATACTGCAGCCGAAAGGGATCCCATCATCTTTGACTACAAAGGCCATACAGTGATTGGCATGCCCATGCCCAGCAGTGGCGGGCTGCTGATGCAGCAAATGATGAAAATGATTGAAGACAGGGACATTGCCTCTATGGGATTTCAATCTTCCGCTGCTGTGCAACTGATGATTGAAGTGGAAAGGCGTGCCTATGCTGACAGGGCAGAATTCATGGGCGACAAGGATTTTGTAAAAGTACCCATGAAAACCCTTTCAAGTGAGGCCTACCTGAAAGAACGGATGAAGGATTTCATTCCTGGCAAGGCAACCCCCAGTGACATGGTTAAGCCAGGCAAGGTTAATCCGGAGAGTGATGAAACAACCCATTTGTCTGTGGCAGACCAATACGGCAATGTGGTCAGTGTTACAACAACCCTCAATGGTGGTTATGGATCAAAAACCGTTGTTGGAGGTGCTGGTTTTCTGTTGAACAATGAGATGGATGATTTCAGTGTGAAGCCAGGCGTACCCAATATGTTTGGTGCAGTAGGCAAGGAAGCCAATGCCATTGCTCCGGGAAAAAGGATGCTCAGTTCCATGACACCTACCGTAGTCCTCAAAGACAAAAAGCCCTGGCTGGTTGTGGGCACCCCGGGAGGCACCACCATACCCACTTCTGTGTTTCAGACCCTGGTGAACATCATCGACTTTAAACAATCCAGCATTGATGCAGTCAACAATCCAAAGTTTCATCACCAGTGGCTGCCAGACCAGGTGATGGTTGAAAATGACTTCCCCAAAAGCCTGCAAACTTCATTGGAAAAAATGGGATATGCTTTTACCAACCGTGGGCAAATTGGAAGGACGGAGGTAATCAAACTGGAATGGAATGGAAAGAAGTTAAAATCGATAGAGGCGGTAGCAGATAAAAGGGGCGATGATCATGCAGCTGCGTATTGATATTTTTTCAGATTCAATTAACGGTTAATTCCCCTAGCAGGCTCCATTCTCTTGTGGGGATTGGTTAACTTTACCACAAACGCATTATCTGAGAAAATTATTTAAAATAGGCTCCTCTGTTTTGATTGGTATCATTGGATTGGTGATGATCCTCTGGCTGCTTATCCAAAACCCTTATGTTCAAAACAAGCTTGTTGATTATGTTGCAGGAACCATCAGCAAAAACCTAAAAACAACCATCAGCATTGGTTCCGTCGACTTCTCCCTTTTCAACAAATTCACCATCAACAATGTACTGGTCAGGGACCGTTCTAAAGACACCCTCATGCACGCCAGCCATATCAGGCTAAACATCAGCGACTGGTTTTTCCTGAAAAAAGACATTTCAGTCAGTTATGCAGGACTGGAAGGTGTTTATATCAATACTTATCGCAAAGACAGCACCTGGAATTACCAGTTTTTGATTGATGCCCTTTCTTCAGGAAAGCCCAGCAATGGAAAGACACCTGTGTTGAAGCTGAACATTACCGCATTGGATTTAAAAAAGATCAGGTACAAGTCTAGGGACCAATGGCGGGGGGAAGACCAGCAACTGACCATTGCAGCAGCTTCACTTTCAGCAGAACTCATTGACCTGAAAAATAAAAAAATAAAGCTCTCCAGGTTGACCATCAACCAACCAGGTTTTGGGTTGCAACAATACACTGGTTTAAGACCAAAGTCGCTGATCCCCAAAACAGAAAAAAGGATCAACGGAACATTGTACTGGAATCCCGGACAATGGAAAATTAGCGCTGAAGCCATCAGCCTGCAATCAGGGAGTTTTACTTTTGATATTGAAACCAGCAGAAAAGCATACGACTATTTTGATGCAGCCCACATGGAATTTTCAGACATTACTGGTGGCATCAAGAACCTTCTTCTGAACAACGACACATTGTCGGGTCAGCTTTCATTGAAGACAAAAGAGCGCAGTGGCTTCGAAGTCAGGTCATTGCTTGCCAATGTTAAGATGGACCCCACTGTCATGGCATTTACAGACCTCTCCATTGAAACTCCTTACAGCAAAATTGGCAACGCCTTCTCCATGGGCTATGATTATTTTACAGACGACATGGCCGACTTCGTGAACAAAGTCAGGATGGAGGGCAACATCACCAACAGTACCTTGAACCTCAAGGATATTGCATTTTTTGCACCAGCCCTTGAAGGTGAAAATATACGTCTTGGGCTGAATGGGAAAGTCAAGGGCCTATTAAAGAACCTGATGGCAAGAGAAATGAGGATTGAATATGGCAACCTCACTTCCCTTTCTGGGAATCTTCAAATTGAAGGGCTTCCGGATGTTGCAACAACAAGTTATCGGTTGACCAATGCAACAGCCATCAGTGCTGCCAAAGACCTGTATACCCTGCTGCCGAGCCTTAAAAAATCATTGGAAATTGATCTTTTACCATTGGGTGCCATCAGTTTTAAGGGTGATGTGATGGCAAAGGGAGAGAACATGGACATCAATGGATTACTGAATACTGCTTTGGGTAGTGTAAGTACCATTACAAATCTAATGCAGATAGGGACCAATGCATTGAAATTAAACAGTAGCGGAAACATCAACAGGTTGGAAGCAGGAAAACTGTTGAAAATAAAACAGCTTGGAAATATTGCCGGAAAATACAATGTCTCCGGAAATGCCAAAGATGGCATCAATTTTAGCGCAAACTTCAGCAACCTGGCTTTCAACAAGTACAATTATACAGACATCAATGCAAGGGGAAGCTATCTGAATGAAATCCTTGAAACTGCCTTGGAAATTGATGATAAAAACTTGATTGCCGCACTCTCTGCAAGGATAAACCTTAGCGGGAAAATGCCGATAACCATTGTGGATGCTCAAATTCATCTCTCTGACCTGAAAGCACTCAATCTTTCCAGCATGCCCCTGACTTTTTCAGGGAAAACAAAGATGGATCTTACCGGTAATGATCCTGACAACATCAATGGCATTGCCTTTTTTACAGACCTCAGTGTTTTCAGGGGGAATAAGGCATACGTATTTGATAGCCTCACTTTCAAAGCTGAACAGGTAGAGGATTATCGATCACTGACCTTGCTTGGCAAGGATATTGATGCCCAGATGAAGGGACATTTTGAATTTGCAGAACTACCGGCCACTTTTAACCAATATTTCAGCAGTTACCATCCCCTTTATTTCAAAAAATCTGCGCCTCCCAAAAACGACCAGGACCTATTTTTTAGTGTTGAACTTAAAAACGCAACATCACTGCTGGAGATCCTGGATATCGGTGTCAGCGGTTTGAACTACAGCAATATTGAAGGCACCATCGATACCAAGAACAAAAATTTTAGCCTTAATGCAACCATCCCAAAACTTGTCTATAAAAACCTATCAGTCTATGACTTTGAAATGAATGCTGAAGGTGGGCCGGACAGCCTTGCTATTCTGTCCAAAACAAGTTCTGTGGTTTTCAACGATAGCCTGTTTTTCCCCAACAATGAAATCCGCATCAGCTCCTCCAAGGATATTTCTATAGTTGATATCAATACTTTTTCTGAGTCATCACAATACGGAGCGAAACTTTCCGCATCCGTCAACAACCTACAAGATGGCATACTTGTACATTTCAATCCATCTTCAGTTGTGTTCAACGAAAAAACTTGGAACATTGAGAAAGATGGCGAAGTCTTGATCAGCAAAGCAAAATTTGATGCCAGCAATTTCAAGCTTACCAATGGTGAGCAATCCATCGGATTGATAACACTCCCTCCTGATGCGGACAGGGAGCAAACCATCATCCTTACCCTGGACAAAGTAAACCTGGGCGAGCTCCTTCCTTTTGTACTCAAGGAACCAAGAATACAAGGCATCACCTCCGGTGACCTGACCATTGAAGACCCATTCAACAACCTCAAACTCTACCTCAACGCACAGACTGATAAAACAAGGTTTGAAAATGACTCTATCGGCCTGACGTCCATCAATGCATTTTGGGACAGCAAAGAAAAGAGGGCCAGTTATTTCCTTGAATCAGATAACCCCAACTACCAACTCGGGATCAAAGGGAAACTTGATTTGAAAGACAGCAGCCATGAGCACATTGAAACAGATATTGACATCGTGAAGGTTAAACTTTCCCTGCTCCAACCCTATCTTGGCATTGTATTCAGCCAGATGGATGGTTTTGGAAATGGCAAGCTGCACATCTCAGGCAACCTCAAAGAGCCTGACTTTACAGGTGCAGTAAAAGTATCCAATGCAAAAGTTACGGTTGCTTACACGCAATGCAGCTATACCCTTGCAGATCCTGTGATTGAATTTTCTCCCGGAAAGATCAACCTGGGAACTATCCAAGTCAAAGATGTCAGTGGCAATTTGGCCACTGTAAAAGGCAGCATCAATCACCATTTTTTCAGGGATTTCAGTTACAACATCAATGCAACTTCAAAAAAATTACTGGTGCTCAATACTGGCAGGACAGACAACAATCTTTTCTATGGCAAGGCGGTTGCAAAATTCAATTTCAACATCACCGGTCCTGAAAATGAAATAAGGATGTATGTCAGCGGTGCGGCAGTAGACAGTTCAACCATTGATATCCTGACCAGTACCAGCAGCAAACAGGCTGCAGATGTGGATTATATCGTTTGGAGGTCTTACGGAGATGAGATGAAATCCAAGGTTTCAGAATCGATCTCAAACCTGATCATAGACCTCGATTTGACTGCATCTCCATTGTTGAAAATGAATGTTGTACTGGATGAACTGACGGGGGATGTCATTTCAGGTCAGGGCAATGGCAACTTAAAAATCCATACTGGCACCAAAGAAAACCTGTCCATGATCGGCCGTTTTAACATTGAAAGCGGAAGCTATAACTTTAATTTTCAGGATGTATTCAAGAAACCCTTCAAGTTGTTGGGCGGTGGCAGAAGTTATATCAGCTGGACTGGAGATCCCTTGAATGCTGAAATCAATATTGATGCACTTTACGTAGCAGAAAAAGTAAGGATGAGCACCTTGTTCACAGATCCAAGCAGTTCAACTGTTTCTGGTGTAAGTTCTGTTATACTCAGGGAAATCAGTGATGTGGAGGTGCGTTGTAACATGTCTGGTACCTTATCCAGTCCCAACCCAACCTTTCAAATTGCCATCCCTCAAAACAGTACGGTCAGGAACAATGCAACCATTGACAGCAAACTAAAAAACATCAACCGCGATCCTCTGGAGGTGAGTAAACAATCAACCTACCTTATCGTATTCAAGAGCTTTGCCCCACAGGCTGCTGTTGTTTCAAGCAACCTTAACAGCGAACTGATCAACACTACAATTTCAGGGGTCATCAACGGTATTCTGGCCAGCAGTGTCCAAAACTTTTTTTCAAAGATGCTGGGGACTTCTGTTGATGTCAACTTCAATTATTCAAGGACCATGACAGGCATCACTGGATCAACAGGCAATACTGGAAGCGGACAAAATAATTTCAGGGAAAATGTGAGCCTGCAGTTCATCAAATCCATGTTGGATGACAAGCTCATCATCACCTTTGGGAGTGATATTAATTTTGCTGCAACTGGCGGAAATACCATCAGCAACAGTGCACAATCATTTCTTTTTCTTCCTGACGTAAATGTTGAATACAAGATTACCCCTGATGGCAAGTTCAGGACTTCCTTCTTTTACACCAGTAGTTTTGATGTACTGTCCACTTCAGGAAAACGGGACAGAACAGGAGGAAATGTATCCTTCAGAACCGAATTTGACCGGTTTTTTGAACGCAAAAAACGCCTCTAATGCTCATGTTTTACATGACTCTGCCCTAAAATACAGGCTGTTGAAGCCGACAATGGGATATTTAATGCACCTTTGTGAACCAAAATGGGCATGATTTGTTAACATTTTTTTATGGATTTCAGCCATTAAATCGTAAAATTTGCACTAGAATAAAAAATCAGTTTATGAGAAGACATTTTTTTAGCTTAGTTCTCACGCTTTTCGTTTCCTTGGGAGCCTGGGCCCAGGTAACCACCAGTAGCATCAATGGTATTGTAAAAGATGCTGCAGGAAAGGCATTGGAAGGTGCCAGCATCACGGCGGTACACACCCCTTCAGGAACAACCTACAACACCGTTGCCAAAAAAGAGGGAGTATTTACCCTCCCCAATCTCAGGATTGGCGGCCCATACAGTGTAAAAGTTAATTTTGTAGGATTTGGAACACTGACAGTTGAGAGCATCAACCTCCTTCTTGGTGAGCCATTTTTTATCAATGCAGTACTTGGGGTAACTGAAACTACCTTAAGTGAAGTAACTGTTTTAGGAAAGAAAAGCAAGTTATTAACTGAAAAGACAGGTGCCTCCACCAATGTAGGTGTTCGTCAACTCCAAACCCTTCCCACCATCTCAAGAAGTATTACTGACTTCATCCGTTTGACACCACAAGCCAACGGAACCAGCTTTGCAGGAAGAGATGCACGCTACAATAACATCCAGGTTGATGGTGCAAACCTCAACAACAACTTTGGCCTGAGTAATGATCCCCTTCCAGGAGGTGGCAATCAACCCATCTCGCTGGACGCTTTTGAAGAGATCTCTGTTAATATTGCACCCTTCGACGTTAGGCAGGCCGGTTTCACCGGAGCCGGTATCAATGCTGTAACCAAGAGTGGAACCAATACCTTCAAGGGTTCTGCATACCGTTACAACAGAAACCAGGATTACAATGGTACCAAGGTAGGTGACACCAAACTTCCTCCCGGTGCGCTCTCTGAAAGCCAGAGTTTTGGACTAACATTGGGTGGTCCCATCATCAAAAATAAATTGTTCTTCTTTGCCAGTGCTGAGAAAGAAACCCGAGAATACCCCGGTATTCCTTTCAAGCCTGCTGGCGGAACAGGAGCAGGCAATGAATCCAGCACTTCTGTCGATTCGTTGAAGAAGTTTTCTGACTACCTCAGAACAAAATACGGTTATGAGACAGGAGCCTACGATAATTTTCAGAACTTCATGTCTGAGAACTACAAGATCCTTGCCAAAATTGACTGGAACATCAGCAAAATACACAAGCTGACTGTGAAGTACAATGAAATGGTGAGCGAAAACGACCAGCAGCTGAACGGAAGTTCTGTGCCCAATGGCGGTGGGTTCGTTGTTACTGGCAGAACAGGATCACAGGCCCGTCTACCCCAAAACAGGTTCGGACTGCTATCCATGTCATTCCAAAATTCCAATTACCGGTTTAAAGATATCGTTAAGTCCGGAACGTTTGAGCTGAACTCCAATTTTGGGGGCAAGTTCTCCAACCAGTTCCTTGCCACGCTCACCAAGATCCAGGCTACCCGTTCTTCAGGAAGCCAGGTATTCCCTTTCATTGATATCTTCAATGGTACAACGGGAAACAATTACATGAGTGCTGGTTATGAGCCATATTCCTACAACAACGATGTAATCAATGATGTATATAGTGTCATCAACAACTCAACCTGGTACAGAGGCAAGCACACCATCACAGCAGGTGGTTCCTACGAGTACCAGCGGGTGGGTAACATGTTTATGCCTGGTTCACAGAGCTATTACATCTTCAATACACTGAATGATTTCATCACCAACCAGGCTCCGGTTTACTACGCCTATACCTACTCATTGGTTCCTGGTCAGAAATCCATTTATTCAGCTGAATTAAAAATTGGTCAATTGGGTGTTTACGCACAGGATGATATTGCTGTAAGCGATAACCTGAAGTTGACTGTGGGTATTAGGGGTGATGTGCCCATTTACCATAGCCAACCACTGGAAAACCCAAAGATTACTGAACTGAAGTTCCCTGACCAAAGTGGTAACCTTGTAAGCTATAATACCGGATCATTCCCCAAGAGCAAGATGCTCCTTTCACCCCGTATCGGTTTCCGCTGGGATGTGAAAAATGACAAAGACCTTATCATTCGTGGTGGTACAGGTATTTTCACGGGAAAGATCCCTTTTGTTTGGCTTACCAATATTCCTACCAATACCGGTATGTACCAGTTCGGTTCCAATGTAACAAATGCTACACCAGCAGGAGCAACAGCACTTCAGACCTATAAATTTGATCCCAATCCTGATGCCTATGCCAGCAGGTTCCCAAGTACAGCAGGCACTTCAGTACCTTCCAATATTGTGGTAACGGACCCCAATTTCAAGTTTCCACAAATCTTCAGAACCAACCTCGCATTTGACCAACGTATTGGAAACGGATGGACCTGGGGAATGGAAGCCATCTTTACCAAAGACCTCAATGCAATTGCGATGCGTAACCTGAACGAAAAGCCCACAAACGGACAATTTTCAGGACCAGACAACCGCGCACGTTTCAACGCCAATACCAATGCTGAGAGACGGTTGTACCCAAGCCTTACTTCTGCTATTGCACTGGAAAATACCAACAAGGGTGGTGGATTCTCTTTCACCACACAACTTTCCAAGTCATTTAAAAATGGCTTCTACGGATCTTTGGCTTACACCTATACCAACTACCTTGATGTAACGTCAAACCCAGGTTCTCAGGCCAGTTCTGTATGGAATGGTAATCCAACCACCGGAACACAAAATGCCCTTCAGCTTTACAGTGCTGCAGGTGTATTGCCCAACAGGATCATTGGTACACTTTCTTACCGCAAAGAATACCTGAAGAACCTGGCTACAACCATTTCCTTCTTTTATGAAGGAGCAAGCCTCGGCAGGTTCTCCTACGTAGTGAATGGCGACGTCAACTACGATGGTAACAATACCACCGACCTCATGTACGTTCCAAAAGATGCATCACAAATCATCTTTGTTAACCAGAACGCAGGAACTGGAATCACTGCGGCAACCGCACAGCAACAGTCTGACGCCTTCTTCCAGTTTATTGGCAACAGCCCCTACCTCACTAAAATCAAGGGTCAGTATGCCGGAAGGAATGAAGCAACCCTGCCTTGGTATGACAGGGTGGATTTCAAAATCCTCCAGGATGTATTCGCCAACATAGGCAAACATAAAAACACCATCCAGGTAAGTCTTGACATCCTCAATTTCACCAATTTCCTCAGCAGCAAATGGGGGGTAGTGAAATCTACTACAGTGAGGAACCCATTGATCTTCGATTCACTGGATCCTGTTTCAGGAGCCCCCAGGTATCGTTTGACCCAAATCAGTGGCCAATTGGTAACACAACCATTACAGGTAGTGAATTCATTTGCCAGCACATGGGGAATGCAATTTGGTATCAGGTATATTTTCTAATAGCGCTGATCAATGCCCAAAAAATAACCCCGGAAATACCGGGGTTATTTTTTTATCAGCCAGACTAGTATATTGCTAACACGGCGGTGCATTGTAGAAAGAAGTTGAATCGAGCATCACGGGTTGGTTTTCATCTGTTCTACCAGGCTTACAAATGCGTCTATTCCCATTGCACGATCAACAGTAAACTCCCCTATCCTGTCTCTCCTCAGTGCGGAAAGATAGCCCCCACAACCCAATGCCTGTCCAAAATCATGTGCAAGGCTTCTGATATAAGTGCCGGTGGTACAGACAACCCTAAAATCCACCCTTGGCAATTCAATGTTGGTTATTTCAAAGACTGAAATCGTAATTTTTCTGGGTTCCATTTTAACCTCCTTTCCTTTTCGGGCCAAAACATACGCCGGAGTGCCCCCTTTTTTGATGGCAGAATGGGCAGGAGGAATTTGCATGATTTCTCCAGTAAAAGGGGCAGTGGCATTTTTGATCAACGCTTCGGTGAGATGGGCTGTATCTGCTTGAAAAACCGGCTCAGATTCCAGGTCGTAGGTTGGGGTTGTCGCCCCGAGGGTAAAGCTGCCTGAATATTCTTTCTCAGCCGCCATGTATTCATTGATCTTCTTGGTAAACTTCCCGGTACAGACAATCAACAAACCAGTTGCAAGAGGATCAAGGGTGCCTGCATGACCTACCTTGCTCACCCTGGTCAGGATGCGGATTTTCTTTACGACATCAAAAGATGTCCATTGAAGTGGTTTATCCATCAACAAGACCCGACCATCCAAAAAGGATTGGTTATCGATAGCAGGATGTGAATTTTGCATGGGCGTAAAGGTACAGCGGAATGCAGGCTGAATAGAATAAATTTATTGCTTGATGAACTTGGTAGAAGCATTGGCAGCAATATCAGTGAGGCGAATCTGGTAAATCCCTGGTGCAAGTGATTGTACATTGATGTCCTCCTCCATTTCCAACAAATGGCCGGTTTTGACAATTTGACCATTTGAAGAGATGATGGCAAAATTCCTTCCGTTGCTGCCAAGAACTGTATTGACGAGCAGTTTGATATTACCCGACTGTACCGGATTGGGATAAACTACAATGTCACGGGTATTTACAGTTAGAATTTCTGGTTCTATGTTGTTGTTCCAGGCAGGAGCAAGGGCTTTGGAATTGAGAAAGCTGCTTCTTTTTCCATTGATCTCAAACTGCACTCTCATGGCAGTTTTTTGTCCGTCAGTAAACATGCCCATGCTGGCATCGTTGGTAAAATCCATGAAATTCATGAACATTTCACCTTCAGCGGTATTGTTGCAAGCAGTGGTTTTAGGAAAAACTGGCGTTCCGGAATTTCCGCTGCGTTGTTTTGGTGTATCCTCAATTCCATCATCGCCACATTGCTGATCTCCCCAAAGATGCTTCAACCCCATCCAATGGCCAACCTCATGCGTGAGGGTTCTTCCGAGGTTAAAAGGAGCATTCACTTTACCAATGGTACCAAAAGCATCATACCTGATGACAATGCCATCGATTGCCTTGTCTGAACCTGGAAAAGTAGCATATCCTGTAAGACCGGGAACGGTATTACAAACCCAAATATTCAAATATGATCTTGCATCCCAGGTAGTGCTGCCACCATTGGCGAGGTACTTTATCTTGTCATCATCGGTCCACATCATTCGGGTGGTTTTCTTTCTTACAATCCCTGTGGTAGACTTTCCCATTGGATCGGTCTTGGCCAGTTCAAAACGAATGCTAGTGTTGGCAGCCAGTTTGGCAAAAACGGAGGGAACTTTTGAAAAATCCTTGTTCGACTTTGCAAAGTCTTCGTTGAGTGAAGTAATCTGGGAGATGATTTGTGCTTCGCTGATGTTTTCTGCAATATTGTTATACACTACATGAACCACAACGGGGATGGTAATGATTTTTTCAGGAGACATGCTATTGCCCTGGGTGGAGATTACAGGCATAGACATGTTGATCGCACTGGTGCAGTTGCGTTGCGCATTGACAGAGAATACAATGATAAAAGACAAGAATAGGATGAAAAGCCTCATAATTACCGTTTGGTGATGAGGTTTTTCTAAGAGATTGAATTATTGGGGAATTTCGAAGGATTGGATTCCCCTAAGGGATGGTAAATGTAAAACTTGCACTTAAAATCGGCATTTGCAAGTTGCAAGACAGATTTTATGACTTTTATCACTTGCCTTCCATCCATTTTATCCAGAACTCAACAAATTCACTTGAACATCAAGATAAATTCAGGAAATTTGGTATATGAATAGGTTACAAGCAACATTAACGTCAGCATGGATTGTTTTATTGTTTTCCTGCGGAGGAAATACTGAAAAAAACCAGGACCAATCCAACGCTCTTGAAAATACCATTGCAGCACCAGCAAACCTGTCTTATGCCGTGATCAATTCCTACCCCCACGACACAGCAGCTTTCACCCAAGGACTGGAAGTCTACAAAAACAGTTTTTTGGAAAGTACTGGGCTTTTTGGAAGGTCTTCCCTCCGCAGGGTGGATATTTCATCAGGAAAAATTTCAAAAAACCAAAAAATAGACAGCCTCGTTTTTGCAGAGGGTCTGACTGTTTTTAATGATACCATCTACCAGTTGAGTTGGCAGAATCACCTTATTTTCATGTATGCGGCCAAGGACTTCAAGCCTATCGGCCAATTGCCCTGGACCGGAGAAGGATGGGGCATTACACATGACGACAGAAACCTAATCATTAGCGAAGGATCTGACAAACTTTATTTTGTTGAACCCAAAACGCTGAAACTGAAGAAAATAGTCAGCGTGAAAGACCAATATGGTGCCGTCAACAATTTGAATGAATTGGAATTTATTGATGGCTATGTCTTTGCCAATCGTTGGCAATATGATTATATCATCAAGATTGATCCCAATAGTGGCTATGTTGTAGGGATAATCAACTTGCAAGACTTTCTTCAAAAAAACAGCCGGGCTGATTTGGGATACCTTAGAAGGGATGGATCAACGGCAATGCAGTCTGGGGCAGTACTGAACGGAATTGCCTTCAACGAAAAAGAGAAGACCCTCTATATCACTGGTAAGCTTTGGCCAGAGATATTTGAAATAAAATTGCAGTAATGTATTTCAAAAAACTTTATTCAAACTGATTCTTCGCATTTTTAAATTATTTTTGAAAGTATTATAACTGATCTATCAATACAACTGTTCAACAATGATTGATTCATTTGAGAAAATTCCTATATCCATCCACGAAAACGCCAAACAGGCCACCAAAATCATTGCTGCTGAAATCGCCAACCTCATCAAAGAAAGGGCCACTGAAGGAAAGCATTGTGTTCTTGGTATGGCAACCGGATCTACGCCAAAAACACTATACGCAGAACTGATCAGGCTTCACAGGGAAGATGGTTTGAGTTTTAAAAATGTTATCAGCTTTAACCTGGATGAGTATTACCCCATGAAACCTGCAGCAGCACAGAGTTATCACAGGTTCATGAACAGTTTTTTGTTCTCACACGTAGACATTGACCCCAAGAATGTGCACGTCCCAGATGGCATGATTGAGAAAGCCAATATCCATTCCTATGCGGACACCTATGAAAAAGCAATTGCCGATGCAGGGGGAATAGACATACAGATCCTTGGTATTGGTGTAAACGGACATATCGGGTTCAATGAACCAGGTTCGAGCAGGAATTCCATCACCAGGATCGCAGCCCTGGACAACAGCACCCGCCTTTCAAATGCCTATGAATTTGAGAATATCTCCCAGGTTCCCCGGCTTGCCGTTACCATGGGAATAGCTTCAATCCTGAAGGCCAAGAGAATTATCCTCATGGCATTCGGAGAAAGCAAAGCTCCTATCATTGCAGCGTCCATTGAAGGGCAAATCACGGATAGTGTTCCCGCATCCTTTTTGCAAGAACACCGTAACTGCATGTTTTATCTTGATGAAGCCTCATCTCAAGAGCTCACAAGGTTCAAGGCTCCCTGGCTTGCAGGACAAACAGACTGGGCAGAAAAAACAATCAGAAAAGCTGTCTGCAGCATGGCCATTGAATTGGGAAAGCCATTGCTGATGCTGACCAGAGAAGACTATTTGAACCAAGGTCTAGCTGATCTTCTTGAAAGGCATGGGCCTGTTTCAGAAACCAATCTGCGTGTTTTCAACGGGTTAAGGGACACCATCACAGGTTGGCCGGGCGGAAAGCCCATGGAAGATGTTCCCAGGCATCCAGAAAGAAGATACCCAACATCAAAAAGGGTCATCATCTTCTCCCCTCACCCAGATGATGACATCATTTCCATGGGTGGTACTTTTATTCGATTGGTTCAACAAGGACATGATGTGCATGTTGGATATCAAACATCAGGCAATATTGCGGTCAGTGATGAATTTGTGATGCGCCAAATAGATTTTGCAGTTGAATTTGACAGCTATTTCGAGATTGACAAGAGCAGGGCAGGAAACATTTGGAAAGATGCCTCAGGATTCATCAAAACTAAAACACAGTACCAAAAAGATACCCCTGAAATCAGGAGCATCAAGGGAATGATCCGCAGAACGGAAGCAAGAGCCACCTGCAGGTATGTGGGTGTGAAAGATGAGAACATTCATTTCATGAACCTTCCCTTTTATGAAACCGGATTGATTGAAAAAAATTCCCCAACTGAAGCAGATGTTCAACTACACATGAATTTGATCCGCCAGATCAGGCCACACCAAATTTTTGCAGCAGGAGATTTTGCTGATCCTCATGGAACCCACAAGGTCTGCTTCGATGTTTTGTATACAGCACTTCAACGGTTGAAGGCTGAAGGTGATGATTCAGTTGCTGATTGTAATCTTTGGCTATACCGTGGTGCATGGGCCGAGTGGGACATGTGGGACATTGACATGGCCATCCCCATGAGTCCAGACCAGGTACTGCAAAAACGCAATGGCATTTTCATCCACCAATCACAGAAGGACGGCGTTGTTTTTCAGGGAACTGACAGCAGGGAGTTTTGGCAAAGGGCGGAAGACCGCAATGCGGATACTTCCCAATTGTTTGATCAACTGGGTCTGCCACAATATGCCGCTTTAGAGGCCTTCATGCGATTTGATTATTGACATAAATTCTTGTGAATTAGCTTCAACAAAAAATGAAGGCGAGCAAGTATGCACTACCTTGCATGCTCAATTTTTCAATTATCCAATTAACATTAGATGGTAGCAATTCTTGCATTTTTCTTCATTCACTGGTTTTCGTCTTTGTTCTTTCATACCTTCTTTCTGCACCGGTATGCTTCCCATAAAATGTACCTCACCAGTCCATTTTGGGAAAAAACATTTTACTTTTTAACTTGGTTTTTCCAGGGATCCAGTTACCTCGTTCCCAGGGCATACGCTGTGATGCACAGGATGCACCATGCCTATAGCGACACAGAAAAAGACCCCCACTCTCCCCATTTTTTCAAGGATGTTTGGGAGATGATGATGCATACCCGAAACATTTACAATGCATTCCTTGTAGGCAAAAACGTCCCTGATGCCGAGTTCACAAAAGACTATCTACCTGTATGGAACAAAATGGATAAAATTGGGGATAACCTGATTACCAGAATCCTTTGGATCGCTGGCTATATATCTTTTTATATAGCCTTTGCACCTGCCTGGTATTGGTACCTGCTGATTCCTATTCATTCCCTGATGGGACCTGTTCAGGGTGCCATTGTAAACTGGGTAGGACACAAATACGGTTACTCCAATTTCGACAATGGTGATCATTCAAAGAATTCTGAGCGTTGGGGTATTTTTCTTCTGGGTGAAT
>Ga0214921_10005865_pt1 | contig 17147 bp, 16 predicted proteins | sample LL1505_MetaG_FD_177992 | JGI IMG/M metagenome (GOLD analysis project Ga0214921, IMG submission 177992) | Freshwater microbial communities from Lake Lanier, Atlanta, Georgia, United States - LL-1505 | ecosystem: Environmental > Aquatic > Freshwater > Lake | place: USA: Georgia | collected...
GCAGAGGCTTGACGCCGCCCCCGTCAGTATAAATACCCCCTGAAGAGTGTCGTCCATCGGAGGATTTGTTTTATGCGCTTTCCTGCTATCGCCCTTTTTGCTGCGGCTGTGTCCGTCGCCCCGTTTATGCCCGCCGCCGCCCAGGATGGCGATGCCGAGGCCGGCCGCCGGGTCTTCGCCCAGTGTCGCGCCTGCCACATCATCGATAATACGCCGCGCAACAATGTTGGCCCGAACCTGGCTGGCCTCTGGGGCCGTCAGGCTGGCTCGCGTGAGGGTTTCCGGTATTCGGCCAATCTGACCGCGCTCGGTGCCGCCGGCCATGTCTGGAACGAGGCCAATCTGCGGGCCTATCTGACCAACCCTAAGGCGGTCGCGCCCCAGGGGATCATGTCCTTCGCCGGGATCAGCAACCCAGAACAACTGACCAACCTGATCGCCTATCTGCGCGCCAATACCCAGCCGCAATAATTCAGTCGGCGCCAACCCCGGCCGGGGTTGGCGCCAAGATTGCCGATTGTGATGAGAGGGTATCGGGGCGCCCGGATTCGAACCGAGGACCTTCTGCTCCCAAAGCAGACGCGCTACCAGACTGTGCTACGCCCCGCACGCGGTCGCACCCTATGAGGGCTGCAGGCACCGCGCAAGCCATGTGATCAACCGCGATACAACCGGGCCACCTCGGCCGGGTACCCGGAGAGCAGCCGAGGGCGGGCGGCGCGATTGCCAGCCATGCCAATCAAAGCCGCTGCGAGCCGGATGGCAGCAACCGTGCCATCCACCAGCGGCACTGCCACCTGCGGTTGCAATTGCGCAGCGACACCTGCCAATGGGCCGCCAGCCAGAATCACCACGTCAGCCCCGTCCAGTTCCACCGATTGGCGGACCAGATCCAGCAGCAGCGCCTGGCGCTCTTCGGCCACGGTGCCCGGGTCGCCGGAAAAACTGGGCCCCATGCGGAAGCCGGCGCAGCGTCCACGCAGGCCGTGATGATCCAGGCAATCCTCGAACATCGGCTTCAGCGCCGCGGTGAAACTGACCACGCCAAATCGGCGGCCCAGCATGCTGGCGGCGTGGAAGGCGGCCTCGCTGATGCCCAGCACCGGCACGCCGAGCAATTCCTTGGCTGCATCCAGCCCCGGATCACCAAAACATGCGATGACGGCCGCATCATACTCGCCCTGATGCGCGGCCAGCGCCGCCAATGTGGCGGGGCCGGCCACCAGCCAATCGGCCCGGGTGACGATCAGCGGAAGGCCAAAGGGCGCGCTGATGGTGTGCACCGTTATCCCTCCCGGGCAGGCGGCCACGGCAGTGAGGGCGATGCGCGCGGTCACCGCATCGGTGGTGTTGCTGTTGACGACGAGAATTTTGGACATATTCAACTTTCGCACCAATGCGGCTTGTTGCCCAACCCCGCCCGCCTGTAGAACACGTACATGGCTCCAGATGCCTCCCACCAGCCGTCCCCGAGTTTGCCTCGGGCAGATGCAGCCAGCAAACCTCGCCGCGGGGTTTCTGTGCTTGGTCGAATTGGTTTTCGCGCATTTATCATCGTGTTGCTTATGCTGGCAGCTTTGGGAGCGCTGGCGGTGAACGGGCTAAAGGTCCTCGCCCACCAAAATACCATTATCGAAGAACTCGGCGTGCGCGACCGCGTGGCCATCGATGCCGAGAACGCCTTCTCCACACCCGTTGCCGATTTTTCGTCGGCCTTTTCGGCGGTGATGGCTGGCGCGCTGCCGCCCACGGTGACCGCGCCGCGCATGTTGCGCAATGCGCAAGAAATCAGCCAGGGGTTCCAGGCGCTGGATGCGCTTCTTGGATCGAGGCTTGACCCGGTGATGATAGGCGGCGCGCGCGATATGGCCGCACGCCTTATCCCCTTGGGTGAGAAGGTGCGGGACGCCTTCGCCCGGCGCGAACGCGGCGCTTACACTGAGTTGCAAGAGGAATGGCTGGATGTCCAGGTCGCCTTTAACCGGGTCATCAGTTCGGTTCGGGATTTGGTGCGCGCCGACCAGAAAGCCAGCCTTGACCGCGCCAGAGACCAGGCTGAGGCGGGGCAGCGCACAACGCTGATCGCCGGCGGTGTTGGCCTGGTGGGCGTGCTGCTGACATGGCTCGTGTTGGTGCAATTGACCGCGCGGCCCCTGACGCGGGTGGCGCGCGCCATGCAGGACCTGTCCCGCGGGGACGCCGAAACCGATGTCCCCGAGACCCGACGCGCCGACCAGGTGGGCGAGATGGCGCGTGCGGTGGGGGTGTTCAAATCCAATCTGCTGGCCACCCGCGCCATGGCCGATCAGGCGCTAGATGGCGCGAGGCGGACGGCACGTGCCACCTCCGAGGCCTCCCAGGCCATTGGCCAGGTGAGCGAGGGGGCACTCGCCCAGCTATCGGAGCTGCGCGAGGTGGGCGCCGCACTCAGCCAGACCACGGCGGCAATCGGCGAGGTGAGCCGCACCACCGCCACCGCCCAGGTCCAGGCCGAGGAGGCGAGGCTGCTGGTGGTGGGCAGCGTGGAAAAAGTGCGCGCCCTGACCGAGACAGTCGATGCCGTGGGCGAGGACACCGAACGCGTCACCCGCATTGCCGGCACCATCGCTAAAATTGCGACCCAGACGAATATTTTGGCCATCAACGCCGCGATTGAAGCGGCGCGGGCCGGCGAGCATGGCCGCGGCCTCTCCGTGGTGGCGGAGGAAGTGCGGGCATTGGCGGCCAATACCGAGACGCTGGCGCAGGAGATCGCCGATGTGGTCCTCATGGCTGGCCGCCGCACGCGTGAGGGTGCCGGCGTGGCCGCCGCAGTGGGCGAATCGATGGACCTGCTGGAGGCGCTGGTGAGCGAATCGGCCCGCCTCGCAGGTGCCATTGCCGTGGCCATGGAAGAGCAACAGGCAACCGTGGGCAGTCTCGATGAGCGAATGGTGACCCTCACCCGCATCGGCCAGGCCAGTGCCACAGCGGCCGAGGAGCTTACCATCACCATGATCGATCTCAGCCGAATGGCATCCGAGGCGCGCGCTGCCGCCGAAAACCTGGCCCGCAGCAATGGTTGAGGCTTCCCTCCTCGTCATTGACGATAGCGGCTTCAATCGGTTGCTGCTCAAGCGCCGCCTGACCGAACTGGGCTATCCTGAGCCCGATATGGCCGAAGATGGCCAGCAAGGCCTGGACGCGATAACGGCGAAGAAATTCGACTGCGTACTTCTGGACCTGGAAATGCCGGTGCTGGGCGGTATCGGCGTGCTGGAGGCGCTGCGGGACAGGCCCGATGCGCCGCCGGTGATCGTGATCTCGGCGCATACTGAGATGAGCGGGGTGATTCGCTGCATCGAACTTGGTGCCGAGGATTACCTGCCCAAGAGCTTCGACCCGCCACTGCTGCGCGCCAGGCTCTCCGCCGTGCTGGAGAAGAAGCGGCTGCGTGACCTCGCGGCCGATCGGCTGACGGCGCTTGAGGCCGAACTCGAAAGTGCCCGCAATGCCCAGCTCAGCCTGGTGCCGCGCGATGCTGCGCGCCTGGGCCAGGGCCGCGTCACCTTATCCGCGCATATGGAGCCCGCGCGCCAGGTGGGGGGGGATCTCTACGACATCGTCCGGATTGATGGCCGGACCCTGCTATTTGCCGTGGCCGATGTGGCCGGCAAGGGTGCCTCAGCCGGGCTGACCATGGCGCGCACTGTGGGTCTGCTGCGCAGCGCCGCGCGCATTGCAATGGAAGCCGGCACCCGGCCCGATCCGGCAAGCCTGCTGCGCCTCGCCAATGATGATCTGGCGGCGGAAAATCCCGATATGACCTTCGTAACAGCAGCGCTGGGCGTGATCGACAGCGAGACTGGCGAGGGCAGCATGGCGTTGGCTGGCCATGACGCGCCCTATATCCTGTCAGCGGCAGGTGTGCGCGTGGCCGAAGGGTTGGCGATCAATCCGGCGCTGGGGGTGATGGACGGGCTGAGCTATTCCGCCACCGGCTTCACCCTGGCTCCCGGCGAGAGCCTGATTCTCTACACGGACGGCATTCCGGAGGCAGAAGATGCCGGTCATCATTTCTATGGCCGCACCCGCTTTGAGGCCGCGCTGATGGCCCATTGCGCCGATGAACCCGCGGCGGTGCGGGCAGGCGTGCTCAATAGCCTGGCTGGCTTCACCCAGGGCGCATTGCCGGCCGATGATGTCACCTTGCTGGTTCTGCGTTTCGGCTGAGCCGCGGCGTTATTTTGCTGAATCGTCAGCCCGGGCATGCAATGTCGTCTCGGCTTTCATTATCTCACTCACCGACAGCCCGCAAAACGCCAAGCAAGGGGTGAGCATGGCTTCCGTGACCGCCATGGGACGCGCTAAGATCACGCCATGCAATTGACAATGCCCGAGGAGATCATGCTCCTCCTTCTCGATGACCGCACCGGCCGCCCGGTGGGGTTGCCTCCGCCAGCTGCCGATTTCGCCATTGCCGGCGCGGTGTTGATGGAATTGTCGCTCCATGGCCGCATCGACACTGACCTCGAGCAATTGGTGGTCAGCAACCAACTGCCGACCGGTGACGCGGTGCTCGATGAGGCGCTGGCACTGATGGCAGCCAAGCCCGGCCAGGATAGCCGGTTTTGGCTCGGCGAGATCGGCTCACGAGGGGAGAAGCTGCGGGACGCCCTGCTCAGCCGTCTGGTGCTGGGCGGCGTGCTGAAGCTGGAGGAGGGCCGTTTCCTGTGGGTCTTCCCCGATCGGCGCTACCCCAAGGCGGCCGAAGGTGCTGCCGAGGTGAAGGAAGTGCGCCGCCGCCTGCGCGACATCATCCTTTCAGGCGAGATCCCTGACCCGCGTGACGCGTTGATGATCGGCCTTTGCCGGGCCACTGGCCTGGTGCCGCTGCTGCTCACCCCGCCTGAGTTGGAGGAGACGGTCAGCCGCGTCGACCAGATCGCCGATCTGGAGGAACTCAATCGTTCGCTGGCCGAGGTGATCCGCCAGCTTCAGGCGTCGATGGTGGCGTTTACCGGGCTCGCCTGACGGCATTGCAGGTGGCGCGGCTGGGCGCCGCGCCACTGGGCATTTTTGCATCACGATTTCTTTACATATAATTCCATGGACTTATTCTTGTCTATCGGTGCGGCAGGTGGCTATGGTTGCCTGCAACTGGAACCTCAGCCTGGCGCCGAACACGCCCTTCTGCGGTTTTTGTGTCATCCGAGGGAACAGGAGTAAATATCGTGTCGAAGGCATCTCACCTCATCATCGCGATTGCGGCCATTGGTCTATCGGCCTGCACCAACGACGCCACCATGGCCGCCCAGCGTGCCGATTTGGTGCCGCTGCTCGACAATACCGGCACTGCCATCATGTATGTGCCGATCAGCGCTACCCGCGGCGCGCCAGTCGGCACGCCCGTGATGGTGAACCGCAACGGCGAGATGCAAACATTGACCCTTGGCCAGCGCCAGGGCGGTGTCAGCGCAGGCAATGTTACCATTGTCGGCAATGATGCTGGATCGCCGCAAATGGTGCGTATAGGCGGTTCGGGCGATATGTCGCCGACCGGCGCCGCTGTGGTCACGGGTAATGCAGATGGCCGGCCCACAACGAGCTATGTTGACCCCACCACCCTGCCCCAGAGCCGCCGCCAACGCCAAGCCGCCGAGCGCGAAGCCCAACGCGCTGCCGCCGCAGCCACCGCCGCCAATCCGCCCGCGCGCTGACAGCCAAAGCCCCCTCCGGCGACAACCCGCGGCTGCCCGCAGCCGCGGGTTTTTTTGGCCCCCCGGTCAGGAATGGATCAGGCACGGGCAGGCTGAGCAAGGGCTGGGCATTTCGCCACCCTTGGGCGGCCTTCGTCCCGCCAATTGGCAATTGACCGCAACCGCGGCTTCCGCAACATGGCAACACCATCCAAGGAGCCGCTCATGCCCACCGACCATCGCATCCCCGCAACGCCCGAGACCATCCGCTGGGGCGCCTTCGATGCCAGTTTCAAGCCCGTGCTGGAGGTGGAGAGCGGCGACCTCGTTGTGCTGGAATGCGTCTCCGGCGCACCCGATGGCATGCCCGATCCCTCGACTGGCATGCTGGTGCCGCCGGCGCTGGCCGCCATCCATGCCGCCAAGCCGCCGCGGCTGGGGCCGCATATCCTGACCGGCCCGGTGGCCGTGAAGGGCGCCATGCCGGGCGATGTGCTGCGCGTGGACATTGAAAAAATCGAGTTGGGCTGCGACTGGGGTTTTTGCGGCTTTCGGCCGCTGGGCGGCACCCTGCCCGAGGATTTCCCCTATAAGCGAATGCTGCATATTCCGGTGGATCGCGAGAAGCGCATCGGCCATATCCCGATGGGCCCGGGCATTGCCCTGCCGCTTTCGCCCTTCTTTGGCGTGATGGGCGTGGCGCCGCCGCCGGAATGGGGTGCCATCTCCACCAAGGAGCCGCGCGCGCATGGCGGCAATCTCGACAATAAGGAAATCGGCGAGGGCGCGACCCTGTTCCTGCCGGTGCATGTGGCAGGCGGGCTGTTTTCGGCCGGTGACGGCCATGGCGTGCAGGGCGATGGCGAGGTGTGCATCAATGCGCTGGAAATGTGCCTGACCGGGCATTTCCGCTTCACCCTGCTCAAGGATGAGAAGCTGCTCTACCCCCGCGCCGAAACGCCAACCCATTACATCACCATGGGCATGCATGAGGATCTCGACGAGGCGATGAAGAAGGCGCTGCGGGAAATGATCGGCTTCATCACCAGCCGCACCAACCTCTCGGCTGCCGATGCCTATCAGTTCTGCTCGCTGGCGGTGGATTTCCATGTCACCCAGACGGTGAATGGCGAGAAGGGCGTGCATGGCATGCTGAAGAAGGGCCTGCTGTTCTGAGCAGGACAAGGGGGCGCGGGTTTTGCCGCGCCCCATTCTGGCGGCGCTTAGCCAACCTCACCTTGCCCGGTCGAGTTCCTCACGAAACCGCGGATCATTGAAGGCAAACAAAAACGGATCGAACCGTATCCCGGTCTCGATCCGGGTGAGGGTGACGCGGGTGATGCGATTTTGCGCGTCCAGCACCTCCCATTGTCGCAGTTGCATGGGATTTTCCTCGAGAATCAGGGTAATCCGACCCTCACCCGGCGCCGCGGTGCGGAAGACGGTGACCCGCAGCAAGCCGCCCACACGCTCCATCGCCGGCACCGTCACATCGCCCGACAGGCTGAGCGGATTGCGCAGCAGCACACCCAACGGCGTGGCATTGACCGCCACCACGGTGGGCTGGCGCAGTTCGCGATCCCAATGGAAGAACTGGCCATCGGCGGCGATCAGCAGGGTGGGCTCGGGCGGATCATATTCAAAGCGCATCCGGTTCGGCCGCCAGATCATCGCCGTGCCCTCGGCCGCGCTGCCATTTTGCGCGATCTGCAGAAAACGGGCGCGCAGCGTCGTCATGCCGTTGAAATAGGCCTCGACACGCTGAAGGGCCGCGCGGTCCAGATTCTGCGCCAAAGCCAGGCCAGGGGTGAGTAGCAGCGGTGCCGCCGACAGCATCGTCCTGCGGCGCATCAGCGTGGCGCCGCGCCAGGGGGCAATATACCCGGCGGCGGCAATGCGCTGCCGCGCTGGGGAAAGGCGCCTGCCGCCGCCGGGCCGGCCTGTGCCGCACTGGGGATTTGCATGTCGCGGAAACCCTCCGGGCGGGCAAAGCGCGTTGGATCCTGCGCTGCGTATTCCACCGTGAGCGCCTCCAAACCGCCACGGCCATTGCCAGGCTGGGCGCGCAGGGTCACGCCATCAGCGGTGATGCAGGCCCGCCCGGTCTCGCCACGATCCTCTATCTTCCAATTGGTGCATGGCAGGTTCACCACCCGATCACCGCCCTCACGGGTGAAGCGGGCGGTCTGGCTGGCATGGGCGAAGCGGGCCGCCGCCTCCTGCCCCGCCGGCATCTCCATGATCATGCGCGTCGGCTCCATCACCATGAAGCCTGTCCCGGTCTGCTGATTCAGGATGAGGTAACCCTGGCCATTTGGTATCTCCATGCGCATCAAACGCTGGGCTGCAGTCCAGGCCATGCGAATTTCGGCCGGCTGGCCCTCGATGTTGATGCGATAGGTCACCGCGACGTCGCGGGTGGGGAACATCTCGGGCCGATCCTGCGCCTGTGCGGGCAGGGCCGCGAGGCTGGCGAGAAGCGGCAGGGCGAGCGCCCTAAAATCGGTCATGCGGCGGGTCCTTTGGCGAGGATATGGGGTGTCAGCGCGGGGTTTCGACCATGCCTCCCAATCGGCATGCCGGACGCACCGTGGCATGGTTCGTCAATCCTCGGTGCGGCGGACCAGGATTTCGCGTTTGCCGACATGGTTGGCCGGGCTGACGATGCCCTCCTTTTCCATCTGCTCAACCAGCTTCGCCGCCTTGTTGTAGCCGATGGAGAGATGGCGCTGCACCAGTGAGACCGAGCATTTTCCTTCGCGCGCCACCATCGCCACCGCGTGGTCGAACAGGGATTTTTCCGAATCCGAGGCGCCGGCGATGCCGCTCATCGACAGCCCGCCGCTCTCATCATCCTCGGTCGGTTCGGTCACCTCGTCGATGTAGTTGGGCTCGCCATGCTCGCGCAGCCAATCGGCCACGCGCTGCACCTCCTCATCGGAGACGAAGGGGCCATGCACGCGCACCACCCGCCCGCCGCCGGGCATGAAGAGCAGGTCACCCTGGCCGAGCAATTGCTCCGCACCCTGCTCGCCCAGAATGGTGCGGCTGTCGATCTTGCTGGTCACCTGGAAGCTGATCCGCGACGGGAAATTGGCCTTGATGGTACCGGTGATCACATCCACCGAGGGCCGCTGCGTGGCCATGATGACATGGATGCCGGCGGCACGGGCCATTTGCGCCAGGCGCTGCACTGCGGCCTCGATCTCCTTGCCGGCCACGATCATCAAATCGGCCATCTCGTCGATCACGACCACGATCATCGGCAGCGGCTCGAGCGCCAGCGTCTGGTCCTCGAACATCGGCTTGTTGGTCTCGGGGTCGAAGCCGGTCTGCACCCGGCGGGTCAACACCTCGCCCTTGGCAAATGCCGCCTCCACCTTCTCATTATAGCCGGCGATATTGCGAACGCCGATGGAACTCATGGCCCGGTAGCGCCGCTCCATCTCGCGCACGGTCCATTTCAACGCGCCAATGGCCTTTAGCGGCTCGGTCACCACCGGGGCCAACAGATGTGGGATGCGGTCATAGACCGACAATTCCAGCATCTTCGGGTCGATCATGATGAAGCGACATTCCTCCGGCCCGAAACGGTAGAGCAGCGAGAGGATCATCGTGTTGATGCCCACCGACTTGCCGGAACCGGTGGTGCCGGCGATGAGCAGATGCGGCATGCGGGCCAGGTCGGTCACCACCGGTTCGCCACCAATATTCTTGCCCAGGGCGAGCGGCAGGCGCGCGGTGTTCTTGGCCCAGGCCTCGCTGCCCATCATTTCGGAGAAATACACCGTCTCTCGCTTCACATTGGGCAATTCGATACCCATCACGGTGCGGCCCGGGACGGTTGCGATTCGCACCGCCACCACGCTCATATTGCGGGCAATATCGTCGGCCAAGCCAATGACGCGGCTGGATTTTACGCCAGGAGCCGGTTCGAGTTCATATAGGGTGACAACGGGGCCCGGTCGGATATCAGTGATCTCGCCACTCACGCCGAAATCGGCCAGCACCTGCTCAAGCCGGCGGGCATTGGCCTGCAGGGCCGCCGCATCCGGGCCGCTGCTGGTGCGTGGCGGCGCGGATTGCAGCAATTCGAGCGGCGGTGTGGTAATGCCGCCATCGGGTGATAGGTCGAGTGAGGCTTGGCGGGGCTGCTCGCCCCCTCGGGCCGCAGGGGGGGATGGGCGCGGGCTGGGCGTGGCGACCGCAACCGGCGGCAAGGCGGGCTCACGGCGCGCCGGTGCGCGCTCGGCCGCCTCATCAGCGGCGCGCAACAGGCTGGAGAGGTCGGCGGCAGGCTTCACCCCACGCCCCCGGCCACGGCCCAATATCCACAGGCAGAAGCGCCCCAATGCAGAGAATGCGCGCCAGACGAGGTGACGCCGCGCCGCGCCCGCGCGGGCGACATGGGCGGTGGCATCGGCCGTTGCAAAGGCGGCGCGGCGCCATTCCGCCGGCGCAAAGCCCAGCGCGCCCAGCAGCACCAGGGCTGAGGTCAGCGCCAGAAGTCCATTGGCCACCAGCGCACCCAGGGGGCCGAAGCTGGATTGCAGCCACCCTGTGGCGGCCTGCGCCATGAGCGGCCCAAAAGCACCACCGGCCCCAGCGAGCACTGGCGCTGCCGGCGGGAGCGGCAAGGCAGAAAACCCGGCCGCAAGCACCGGCATGCCCAGCAGCAGCGCCATCAGTCGCGCTGGCAGCAGTGACACGCCCCGCTCGGTAAAGAGCCGCCATGCCCAGGCCAGCAGGGTGATGGCTGGCAGGAAGGCGGCGAAGCCGAAGGCCTGCAGCAGCGTGTCTGACACGGCGGCCCCGGTGGGCCCGGCCAAATTGGTGGCTGCCCGCACAGTGGCGGTGGAGCCCGAAGGGTCGGCCGGGTCGTGACTCAAAAATGCCACCAGCATCGCCAAGCCCAGAAACGCGCAGAAAATACCCGCGGCCTGCGCCCCACTGCGCACAAAGGCGGCGCGAAGGGCAGGCGAGGCGAAGCGGCTGCCCCCGGTTTCACCGCCAGCGGCGGCAACTATCTCGGCACGTGCCATGGAGCCGGTCCTTGTCGGGATCGGGTTGCGGAGCCGGGGGGAGCCGCATTCTACGCCCGGGCCGCCAGAGCGGGAAGAGCAAACTGGCCCAGAATCAGAAAAGGCCGGGGCCTAACGCCCCGGCCCTTGGGCGGAACCGACCGATCAGCCCAGACGCTCGCCATGTTGGGTCACATCCAGGCCCTCGCGCTCCTCCTCCTCGGAGACCCGCAACCCGACCATAACATCGACGATCTTGAGCAGAATGAAGGTGGCGACGGCGGAATAGGCCGCCACAGCCAGGATCGACTTCGCCTGGATCACCAGCATATCGGCATTGCCGGCCAACCAGCCGGAATAGGCCATGGCCTTGGCGGCATCGCCATCGGTCACATAGAGCGTGCCCACGGCGAAGACGCCGGTCAGCATGGCGCCGACCACACCGCCCACGCCATGCACGCCCCAGGCGTCGAGGCTGTCATCATAGCCCAGGGCTTTTTTCAGGCTGGTCGAAGCCCAGAAGCAGATGATGCCGGCAGCCAGGCCAATCACCAGCGCCGGACCAGGAAAGACCCAGCCCGAGGCCGGGGTAATGGCCACCAACCCCGCCACAGCGCCGGAAATCGCGCCGAGGGCCGATGGCTTACCCTTGAAAACGCTCTCAGCCAGCAGCCAGGACAGCGTGCCCGCCGCCGCGGCGATCATCGTCACCACCATGGCCATGCCCGCACGCGCATCGGCCGCCAGGGCAGAACCGGCATTGAAGCCAAACCAGCCCACCCAAAGCAGGCAGGCGCCCAGCATGGCCAAGCCCAGATTATTCGGCGACATATTATCATGGCCATAGCCCACGCGCTTGCCCAACACATAGGCAGCGACCAGGCCGGCAATACCCGCATTGATATGCACCACCGTGCCGCCAGCGAAATCCAGCGCGCCCCAGGCCCAAATGATTCCGGCCGGGTGCCACACCGCATGCGCCACCGGCGAATACACCAGCAACGACCAAGGCACGACGAAAAGGATCATGGCCGAAAACTTCATCCGGTCCGCCACCGCGCCGGTGATCAGCGCCGCCGTGATGATCGCGAAAGTCATCTGGAACATCATAAACACGGTCTCAGGGATGGTGGTCGGCACCTCGGATTCGCCGCCCATGCCCGCGCCCAGAATGAAAGGGCCGTTCCAGTTGATGCCATTCAGCATGAACTTCGTCAGATCGCCGATATACTGGTTGCCATTGCCGAAGGCGATGGAATAGCCGGCAACCACCCAGGTCACCGCCACCAGGGCGCAGATCGTGAAGCTCTGCATCATGGTGCCCAGCACGTTCTTCTTGCGCACCATGCCGGCGTAGAAGAAGGCCACGCCCGGGATGGTCATCATTAGCACCAGCACGGTGGAGGCGAGCATCCAGGCGGTATTGCCGGCATCGAGCGCCGGTTCGGCGGCCAAGGCCAAGCCGGGCCAGGCGGCAAGTGCCAGGCCGGCGGGGAGAAATTTGTTCATCCTGTGGGTGTCCCTCTCGGTGTCGTGGCAGCGCGGGTCAGAGCGCCGAGCCGTCGGTCTCCCCGGTGCGGATGCGCAGCGCGCGCTCCACATCGAGGACAAAGATCTTGCCGTCTCCGATCTTGCCGGTCTTAGCAGCGGCGGCGATCGCTTCCACCACGGCATCGACCAATTCGGAAGGGACCGCGACCTCGATTTTCAGCTTGGGCAGGAAGCTGACCTGGTATTCGGCGCCACGGTAAATCTCAGTCTGGCCTTTTTGGCGCCCGAAACCCTTCACCTCAGTCACCGTCAGCCCCTGGACCCCGAGCGGGGTGAGGGCATCGCGCACCTCGTCCAGCTTGAAGGGCTTGATGACGGCCATGACCAGCTTCATCGCTGCCGACTCCACAAATGATGGCGCCCTCATTGACGCCAACACAGCTCGTGCCACGGGTGCTGTCGAAGTGCGAGAGGGCACAACCACCCCCAAGCCGCTTGCCGAACCGTCATTGCACAGTTGTTGTGCAGCCGTGCATCAGCACGCCAGGACATGCAGGCAGGGGCTAGCGGGAAAGCCCCGCGCGGCCACATAACACCGTATGGCACAAACCCTGAATGTAACAGTGGCGATTGTGGGTGCCGGACCGGTGGGCGCCACGCTCGCCGCCGCACTGGCAGCCGCCAATATCCCCTGCGCGGTGCTCGATGCAGCGCCCCTGCCGCCGATGGAAATGCAGGCCTTTGACGGCCGCTGTTATGCGGTGGCCGCAGGCTCCCGCCCGGTGCTTGAGGCCGCGGGCATTTGGGACAGGCTGCCCGAGCCGCCCTGCCCCATTGAGCGCATTCTGGTGGCGGATGGCGAACCGGGCCGGCCACCCTCGCCGCTCAGCCTGACCTTCCGCGCGGCCGAGACCGGGCAGGAGGCGTTTGGCTGGATGGTGGAGGCGCGGAGCCTACGGGTGGCGCTCAATGCCCGCCTGCCGCATCTGCCCGCCCTCTCGGTCTTCGCCCCCGCCACCGCCGAGGTGACCTCCCGCGGGCCGGAGGGCGTGACGCTCAAGCTCTCCACCGGCGAGGTGGTGCAGGCCCAATTGCTGGTGGCCGCCGAAGGCCGCCGCAGCCCGCTGCGCGGCCAGGCCGGCATTCGCACCACCGGGCTGGACTACCACCAGATCGGCATGGTGGGCGCCTTCGCCCATGAGCGGTCGCATGACAATCAGGCGCTGGAAATGTTCCTGGCCAATGGGCCCTTCGCGCAATTGCCGCTCTCCCATGCCCCTGCCGGCGCGCCCTTCCGGCATGCCTCGGCCTTTGTCTGGAGCGACAAGACGGCCATCGCCAAGCGCATGTTGGCGCTGGATGATGACGGGTTTTCGCGGGAATTGGCCCGCCGCAGCGGCGGTTTTCTGGGCGAGGTGCGGGTGATCGGCCAGCGCTGGTCCTATCCGCTGACCGCGATGGCGGCCGAGCGCTACACGGCCGAGCGCATGGCGCTGGTGGGCGATGCGGCGCATGGCATCCACCCCATCGCCGGCCAAGGGCTGAATCTGGGTTTTCGCGACGTGGCGGCGCTGGCCGAATTGGTCATCGCCGCCGTCGCGGCCGGGCAGGACCCGGGGGGCCCGGCTTTGCTCGCCCGCTATCAGGCCGCACGCCGGCCGGCAGCGATGATGATGCTGGGTGCCACCCACGCGCTGGAAAAACTCTTCGGCAATGCCTTTCCGCCGCTGCGGGCCGCACGCCGGCTGGGCATCGCCGCGGTGGACCGCGTAGGGCCGCTGAAACGGGCCTTTGCGCGGCAGGCAATGGGGCTGGGTTGAGCGGCTGAAACCTTTCGCCACGCAATGCGGGGTTGCGCTGCGTGATGGCCTTCGCCATGCCTTGGCCTGAATGAAGGAAACCCGGCGCAAGTCAGAGCTGCGGCGCTTCGGTGCCATCCGGCGCCGCAGAAGGCCGCGCCGCGATCCGCTGCCGCCCAGCCTGCGCCCAGATCAATCCCGGCTATCATGGGCCGAGCCCCTGCCCACCGGCCGCTGGCCCAGCCGGCGCGAGGCGGGCCAGTTGCCCTGGCCGCTGCTGGGCTCGCTGGCATTGCATGGCCTGGTGCTGGCGCTCCTGCTGCTGGATATCTCGCCGCGCCAAGGCGGCGAACAGCCATTGCCGCCACCGGCCATCGAAATGGTCTTCGACACCGGCCAGCCCGAGCCCCAGGCCAGCGGCGCCCCCGAGGGCGAAATCCCCGATGCGGTGGAGCCGCCCGCACGGGCCGAAGCCCCGCCCCCCGCGCCAGCACTTCCGAGCCCGCCGCAGCCGCCCAGCCCAGCACCGGCGCCGCAACTCGCCATGCCGCTGCCGCCAGTGCCACCGGCACAGGTGCCGCCGCCAATTCCGCTTCCCCCCAGCCCAGAGCCGCCACGCGCAGCCCCACCACCGCCCGCACCACAACGGGCTGAGACACCACAGCCCCCGGCCGCGCCGCCTCCGCCGCCCTTGCCGGCGCTGGTCGATCTGCCGCCGCGCCCGCCCGAGCCGCTACCCCGGCTCTCGGCCGAAATTCCACCACCCGAAACCCAGCCCGACCTGCAGGCCCAGCCCACGCCGCTGCGTATCAGCCCGCCGCGCGTGCCGCCGCCAGCCCAGTCGCAACAGGCGCAACCCCGCCCCACCCCGCCGCCACGCCCGTCTCAGCAGGCCCAGCCCAGCCCGCGCCTGCCCGGCATGATGCTGCCCGAGGGCTTCAACCTTACCCAACCGCGCCCTGCGCCGGGCCGCCCAACAGGGCCGCGCGCGCCGCTTGATTTTAGCCTCGACCCGCGCCTGCTGGAGGGGCGCACCTCGCCAGACCGCACCGTGCAGGTGCGCGGCGCCCAGGTCGGCCCCGATTGGTCCAACGCCTTCCGCCGCTGGCTGGACCAGAATCTGCGCTACCCGCAGCGCGCCATTCAGGATGGCGATTCGGGCACGGTGCAGGTGCGCATCACCGCCAATCCCGACGGCACGGTGCGCCAGGTGCGGCTGCTCAGGGCCTCCGCCTCGCCCGCGCTGAATTCCGGCACCTCCATGCCCTTTGCCGGCGCGCGGCTTCCAGCCTTCCCGCCCGGCTCCGACCCCAATGGCGTGGAGGTGGATTTAACGGTGAATTACATCCTGCTCCGGCGCTGAGCGGGCCCTTGCCAAACTGCTGGCCCGCCCCCTACTGGGGCCTATGGTGACACGCGCGGAAATACTTGTCCTAGGCCTGACAGCGGGGGTGCTGGGCAGCCTGCTGGGTGGGCTGATGCTGGGGGTCGGCCTCGGCCTGGCGGTCAATGGCGCGCATATCGGCTGGCTGCTGATGTTGCCAGCAGCGCCTCTCTCGGGCCTGCTGGGTTATTTGCTGGCGCGGCGCCTGGCAAAACAATTGCCGCAGTAGCAGAGCCTATACCAGCCCTTGGGCCAACCGCCGCTCCGCCGCCGCCAGATCGGGCGGGGTGGAGAGGTGGAACCACACGCCATCATGCACCAGGCCAAAGAGCCGCCCCGCTGCCGCCGCACGATCATAGCAGCGGTTGAGCGAAAACGGCCGCACCGCCTCTGGTGCCATCAATTCGGGCCGCAGGATTTGAATGCCCGAAAAAATATAGGGCGCCACGACATGCGGTGCGGGGCGTTGCAGCCGGCCCCAGCCATCCATCAGAAAATCGCCACGGCCCACGCTGCCATCCACCTGGGTGGTGCGCACCAGCAGCAGCAGCGCATCCATCGTCTCGGGGTTGAAGGCCCGGGCCAGCCGGGTCAGCGCCGGGGTTGCGCCGTCCAGCCAATAGGCATCGCCATTGACGACATAGAAAGGGTCAGCGCCGAGTTGCGGCAGCGCCTGGGCCACGCCGCCGCCTGTCTCTAGCAATTCCGGCTCAAGCTGCACCCGCACCCGAGGCGCTGTCCGCCCGGCCATGGCAGCCACCAGTTTTTCCGCCTTCCAATGCGCATTCACCACCGCCTGGGTGACGCCGGCATCGCCCAACCGGTCCAGGGCGTGGTCCAGCAGGCTGCGGCCGCGCAGGGTGAGCAGCGGCTTGGCGGTCTGGCTCGTCAGCGGCCGCATGCGTTGGCCGAGGCCAGCAGCGAGCACCATCGCCCTCATGCCGGATTGCCCCGCAGATGGCTTGGCACATGGCTGCCGAGATAATCGCGCAGCGGCGCCGCGGCCGGATGTTGCAAGGCGCGCTCGAGCAGCGCCCAGCAGCGCGGGCCATGCGCCAGATAATGGGTCTTGCCATCACGCCGGGCCAGCCGCACCCAAAGGGCCGCCACCCGCAAATGCCGCTGCGCGGCATGCACCGCCATCGCCGCTTCCAAATCGCGCATGTTGGAGAGCGCCTGGTAACGCGCCACCGTCGCCGCGCGCACCGCCGGCGCCACATCCCGCCTGGCATCCTCCACCAGCGAAACCAAGTCATAGGCCGGGTGGCCCAGCGCGCCATCCTGGAAATCCAGCAGCCCCATGCCGCCGCCCAGCGGCATCAGATTGGCCGGAAAGAAGTCCCGATGGACAAAGCCTTGTGCCGCGAAGGGTGAGAGCATGGCGGCCAGCGCCGCATCCAGCCCGGCGCGCTGGCTGTCATCGGGCGGGGTGCCCAGTGCGGCTGGCCACCACCAGTCGAGAAAGGTCGCCGCCGTGGCCCGCTGCATCTCGGCCACGCCCCAATTGGGCAGCCCGGACATGACCGGGGCGGCGTGCAGGGTTGCCAGCGCCTCGGCCGCGGCAAGGTAAAGCGGCTCGGGCGCAGCACCGGCATCCAGCGTCTCGGCCATGGTCCGGGGGCCCAGATCCTGCACAATCAACAGCCCAGCCTCGGCGTCCTCGGCCAGGATGCGCGGGACCACCACGCCGGCCGCATCGAGGTGGCGGGCGATGGCGCTGAAGGGGCGCACATCCTCGGGCGGGGGGGCATGCATCAGCAATGCCGGCTCCGGC
>Ga0214921_10005866_pt1 | contig 17147 bp, 9 predicted proteins | sample LL1505_MetaG_FD_177992 | JGI IMG/M metagenome (GOLD analysis project Ga0214921, IMG submission 177992) | Freshwater microbial communities from Lake Lanier, Atlanta, Georgia, United States - LL-1505 | ecosystem: Environmental > Aquatic > Freshwater > Lake | place: USA: Georgia | collected 2015-05-28
AAAAGTAGCCAAAGAATTATACTGCCCACCAATATTTAAAGATTGGGTAAAAGTAGTAGGAATTGCTTTAGTTCTGATTTGAATCACACCTCCACCAAAATCACCTGTTACATCAGGAGTACCAGCTTTCATTATTTGAATATTATCAATTAAGTTGGCAGGAATTACATCAAAAGAAAATGCTTTTCTATCTGCTTCTGTGCTAGGAAGTGGTGCGTCATTTAAGTAACCAGCATTATAACGGTCGTTCATACCACGGATAATGGCAAACTTGCCTTCTTGAATACTTGCTCCTGTAACACGTTTTAAAACATCTGCAGTAGATCTATCTGGTGTTTTCTTGAATGATTCAGAAGAAATACCATCAGAAACTTGAGCAGCATTTTTTCTTTCTATAAGTATAAAGTTACTTGATTCTTTTTCTACTTTCCCTGTAATTACTACTTCTTTTGTTTCTTTTGCTTCTTCCTCCATGGTAAAGTTTAAGTCAGTAACTTGTCCTTGAGAAACTACCACATCTTTTACTGTTTGTGTAGCGTAAGAAATGTATTTTACCTCAATATCATAAGTACCTACTGGAGCTTTAAGGACGAATTTACCATCTAAATCAGTTTGGGATCCTTTGTTTAATGAAGGAATACGAACAATAACCCCAATTAATGCCTCTCCAGTATTTTTGTCAATTACTTTACCCGCAATTTTACCAGAGGGAACTGGTGCTGTTTGGGTGGGGGCTGTGGTGGTTTGTGTTTGTTGAGCAAATGTAGCTAAACCTGCACTTAGTTGCACACCTAAAAATAGGGTGAAAACTTTGATTTTTGAAGATACCATTTTGTTTTAAATATTGATTTTAACCGTTTTGAAAAAATTTTCGTATTTGCAAATATATTTTATTTAAAACAGAATGTGTTTAAGGTAATATTAAGAATGTATTAATTAAATAACAAAAAAAATAACACACAATTAATACAATATAATTGTGTGTTACTGAATAAATTTTAATAAAATAAACTAAAAAGCCTATAAATTATGTTCAAACATAGAAGCTATTTCTTTATAATAATTTTGTTTTATCACTTTACGTTTGAGCTTTAAGGTTGGGGTCATTTCACCAGATTCAATAGAAAATGGTTTTGATACTAAAACGAATTTTTTTAGTCTTTCGTATTGGGCAAAACTCTCATTGTATTTATCAAATTCTCTTTGAAATTTGTCTAAAACTTCTGGGTGCTTTACCATTTCTTGGTCGGTAGTGTATTGAATATTTTTGTGAGTACAATATTCTTGCAATTGTTGAAATGCAGGCACCACCAAGGCAGCAGGGAATTTTTCACCCTCTCCTACTACCATAATTTGTTCTATAACGACAGATTCTTTGAATTTGTTTTCCATCAATTGAGGCGTTATATATTTTCCTCCGGAGGTTTTGAAAATTTCTTTTTTTCTATCGGTGATTTTTAAGAACCTATTTTCAACAAAATCACCTATATCTCCAGTATGAAACCAACCCTCACTATCAATTACTTCTGCTGTAAGTTCTGGTTTTTTATAGTAACCTTTCATAATATGAGGGCCACGAGAAAGAATTTCACCATCCTCTGCAATCTTTACTTCAACTCCCTGGATAACAGTTCCAACGGTACCTACTCTATTATTTTCTTTCCCAACACAATTTACTGCTATTACAGGCGAAGTTTCGGTAAGACCGTAACCTTCTAAAATAGTAATTTGAGCTGCATTAAAAACTCTTGCCAATCGTGGTTGCAAAGCAGCACCTCCAGAAACAATGGCTCGTACATTGCCTCCAAGAGCTTCACGCCACTTATTGAAAATCAATTTATTGGCTAACTTTAATTGAAAATTAAACCATGCTCCTTTTTCTGCATTTGCATCATAATCTAATCCTAAATTTAGTGCCCAAAAGAAAAGTGCTTTTTTGATACCTGTTAGTTCTGAGCCTTTTGCATAAATTTTATCATATACCTTCTCTAGAAGTCGAGGTACTGTAACAAAAATATGAGGTTTGACTTCTTTTAAATTCTCGCTAATGGTATCTATACTTTCAGCATAATAAATTGAAAGCCCAGTGTAAGTGTACATATAATTCATCATACGTTCATACACATGACATAAAGGCAAGAAACTCAATCCTCTATGACGAGAATCAACGGGCATGCGACTTAAACAAGCAAACACATTACTTAATAAATTATTATGTGAAAGCATTACTCCCTTAGGATTTCCAGTTGTGCCGGAGGTATATATTAAAGTAAGTAAATCATCTGGCTCCACCATATTTTTGTATGGGGTAAGGCGATGTATATTTTCTTTTTCACCAATTTTCTTTACTTCCGACCAATGTTTGGCATCGGCTATTTGATCAAAAGTAAATATATGTTCTATAGGTAAACCTACTGTTGCTTTTTTAATTTTTAGATACAAATCATGGGTAGATACAAAAATAATTTTCACTTCTGCATCTGTTAAAATATATTTATAATCTTCTTCAGTAATAGTAGGATAAATGGGTACACTTACTGCTCCCACTTGCTGAATGCCATAATCGGCAAAATTCCATTCTGGTCTGTTGAATGAAATAATTGCTACTTTATCCCCTTTTTCTAAACCTAAGTGGATAAGTCCCAAGCTAATATGATTGGCAATTTCTTGTACTTCGGCAGTGCTATGTGATAGCCAAGTGCCATTTACCTTACTAGCCAACATATCTTGCTTTGGAAATTTAGCAAGTTGGTAAGGCAACAAATCGAATACTCTTGTAACTTCCACGATGATAAGTATTTAGTATTTATAATATTGAAGTTCTAACATTAAATTGTAAGTAAGTAAAGTTTTTTTACATTACAAAATTAGTTTAGATACGAAAAATAGTATTATTCGTTTATTTTTTTTAAATATTTTTAGGAAAATTTTCAATATACTTGTAACTTAAGCGTTGAAATATCGTAAATGGGTTGGATTTAATAAAATGTAGATATGGTAAAAGGCATGATTCAATATATTAAAACCGTTTTGGAAAAAGTGAGTTTTGATAAATATCTGTTTGAGAAAGAGTTGAAAAAAGCTTTAAAACAATTAGGTGCTGAAGAAATAATTGAATTCAAAAATTGGTGTTATGAAAAATTTTCTATTCAGCATGGTGCTATTTTGAATAGGAATTTTCTTGAGTTGGCATACTAAGTCTGCCTAATCTCCCAAAAATTAATAGAAAACATAGTTTCACTTCGTGAAAAACAATATTCTTTGCCACGAATTCACTAATTAAATATTATTTTTGAATTCGTGGCAATTTTTTTTAATCGAAATACAAACAGTTTAAATGGTATTTACCCCAAAAAATTACTTTTTTAATTTAAGTGCTATAATTCTGTTATAGGCTTCTTCTATTCTTTCTTTTTTAATTTGACCAGTAATTACTAAATTTTTGATGGTTTTATGAATTTGCGATGCCGTTGTACGGTCTTGAGAGTTAACATTATTTCCAAAAACCAACACATCTACTCCTGCATTAATTGCCATCATTATAGATTTTTCAAATCCATAATTTTTAGTGATGGCGTACATTTGCATATCATCAGAAAAAACTACTCCCTGAAAACCAAGCACTTCTCTCAGTAATTCTGTAGTAATAATTGGCGACAAGGTGGAAGGCACACAGGTGGTATCGAGATGGCAATTGATTACATGACAAGAAACAATGGCATCGCAAGTGCCTGATTCTATGATTTTTTTGTAGGGGATTAGCTCATTAAACTGCCATTGTTTGGTAACATCCACCAAGCCTTTGTGGGTATCAGAAGAAGAGCTACCATGTCCTGGAAAATGTTTCAAAGTGGTTTTTACTTGGTATTTATGCTGTGCATTAATAAAAGCCAAACTGTGTTTTACCACCATTTCGGGGTCTTTAGAAAAACTACGTTTTACCTTGGCAATTATTGGATTGTTGGGGTTGGATGCTAAATCTACTGTTGGAGCAAAATTAAAATTAATACCTAAATCTTGCAATTGTTTACCTAGCCTAAGACTATAAAAAGTGGTAGTATCGGTAGAAGTAAATGAACCCATGTATTCGGCAGATGGCATAGAAACAAAACCATACTTTTCTTTTAGGCGATGTACCTTACCTCCTTCTTCATCAATGGCGATAAAAAGTGGTGTCAGTGCATATTTTTGTAATTCTTTGTTTAGTTTTTTTAGTCTAGCATAAGATGAATCTTTGGAGATATTTTTTTCAAACAATATAATTCCTCCTATTTTATATTTCAAATCTTTTATGAGTGAGTCAGTTGCAGAAAGTGCTGTTCTTTCGTTTAAACCAATCATTATCATTTGCCCAATCATGGTATCAAGAGGCACCTGAATTGTTTTCTTCTTTTCAGATGTAGTATTTTGATTAGTAGCATTATCCCCCAAAGTGTGTTTATTGGTAGGTTGTTTGCTTACACAAGTAAAGAGAAAAAATAAAATACAACTATAACAAAGGATTTGGATAGAATACCTCAAGATTTTAATATTAATGTAAGCTACAAAAATAAGAAAATAAACATAATTCTACATTAACACATTAAATTTTAAGGAAAACATAGTTAACTTTTAAACCTCACCCTAAGTTCCGCTTGCAAATGTCACACTCTCGTGTTCATTTGTCTCTCCAAAGGAGAGGGACTTGAAATCACTCTACTTTCCGAGTACAAATACTCCGAAAGTGGAGTAATCTTAGCCTTTCTCCTTTGGAGAAGGGTTGGGATGAGGTCTAAATTGGGTTAAATAATTTAAATGCGTTTGCCCTGTTAAATTTTAAGGAAAACGTAGTTTTCAATTTGTGAAATTTTATTAAATTTTAAAGGTTTTAACTTTGTGAAAACCTTTTTTCTGCCACGAATGCACGAATTAAATTTTAATTCGTGCATTCGTGGCAACTTAATTTATTCTAAAAAAAATAAACAAAATAAGTGAAATCTGTTTTGAATAATTATAGGTTTTGAATACTGAATATTAAATAATATATTCTGTATTAATTTTTTAAAGCTATTTTATTACCTTTGCTTTACTATGGCAGAACAAATATTAATTCTAGATTTTGGCTCACAATTTACGCAATTGATTGCAAGAAGAGTGAGAGAACTAAATGTGTATTGTGAAATTCATCCTTACAATAAAATTCCAACCATAACGGCTGATATAAAAGCCATTATATTGTCTGGAAGTCCTTGTTCGGTAAGAGAAGAAAATGCACCTGATGTGGATTTGAACCAGTTCCCGAGTGATTTGCCTATTTTAGGTGTTTGCTATGGTGCTCAATTATTGGCTCAAAAATCAGGAGGAAGTGTACAAGCTTCTAACACAAGAGAATACGGAAGAGCCATTTTGAATGAAGTAGTTGCAAACAGATTAACAGCAGGTTTATCAAAAGACTCACAAGTTTGGATGTCGCATGGAGATACTATTACTTCAATTCCTGCTAATTTTGAATTAATTGCAAGTACGGAATCCGTAAAAGTGGCTGCTTTTAAAATACAAGAAAAAGAAATTTATGGTATTCAGTTTCATCCTGAAGTTACCCATAGTTTAGAAGGCAAAACGCTGTTTGAAAATTTTGTAATTAAAATTGCAGGTTGCACTGGCAATTGGACTTCAGATTCTTTTATAGAAACTACAGTTGCGAATTTAAAAAACAGTATTGGTAACGATAAAGTGGTACTTGGCCTATCTGGTGGTGTAGATTCATCAGTGGCTGCGGTATTGATTCACAATGCAATAGGTAAAAATTTATATTGTGTATTTGTTGACAATGGCTTACTTCGTAAAAATGAATTTGAAGAAGTACTAGAATCTTATAAAACACTGGGATTGAATGTGATTGGGGTAGATTCTACAAATCAATTTTACAAAGCTCTTGAAGGCTTGACAGATCCAGAGGCGAAAAGAAAAGCAATTGGCAAAACATTCATAGAAATTTTTGACCAAGAAGCACACAAAATAGAAGACGTAAAATGGCTTGGTCAAGGTACCATATATCCTGATGTGATAGAATCAGTATCTGTAAAAGGACCTTCTGCAACCATCAAATCTCATCATAATGTGGGTGGATTGCCTGATTATATGAAACTTAAAGTGGTAGAACCATTGAATACTTTGTTTAAAGATGAAGTACGTTCGGTAGGTAGAGCTCTTGGGATTCCTGATTTAATTATTAATCGTCATCCATTTCCTGGACCTGGCTTGGCAATCAGAATTTTGGGAGATATCACTGCAGAAAAAGTGAAAACTTTGCAAGAAGTGGATTATATTTTTATTAAAAGTCTTAAAGACAATGGCCTATACAATCAAGTATGGCAAGCAGGTGCTATTTTGTTGCCAATAAATTCGGTTGGAGTAATGGGTGATGAAAGAACTTACGAAAAAGTAGTGGCGCTAAGAGCTGTATCAAGCGTAGATGGAATGACCGCAGATTGGATACACTTGCCGTATGAATTCTTGGCAAATATTTCGAATGAAATTATCAATAAAGTAAAAGGAGTAAACAGAGTGGTGTATGACATTAGCTCTAAACCTCCTGCAACTATAGAGTGGGAATAAAAAAGACAAAAAAAACCTTCAGAGAAATGCTGAAGGTTTTTTTTGTCATTTATGACAAAATGAAAACTTAAATTACAATTTAATTAAAAAAGAGGATTGCCTTTGCAAGCAACCCTCCTCTTTAATTTATTAAATAAAATAACTAGTTTTTCACTACTTTCAATTCGCTGATTCCTTTCTCGGAAATTACCTGTATCAAGTAAATTCCACTTGCTTGATTGCTTAAATCAATCACTGTATTGTTTGAATTTAATTCATAATCAGCAATTTCTGCACCCAAAGAACTATACACTTTTACTGTTCCATTTGCAAATGGCGTATCCAAATTAAAGATGCCATTACTAGGATTTGGAGAAACTGAAACATAGTTCGCAATTGCTTCTTCTACAGCTGTCAATTTAAAACAAGCACCAACTACAGGACTAACAGGATCAATACAAAGTGACGAAACCCTTGCAGAATTTCCGTTGCCAATAGTAAATACAGTTGAAGTATCTGATTTATAACCTACAATGTCAGCTACCGTTTTGTAATCTCCATCAGGTAAGTTAGTAAAGCTAAATTCTCCGTTTGCATCGGTTAATTTTTGACCAACAATATCGCCACTTGGAGATTTTATTAAGTAAATTTTGATACCGCTATTTGCTTGAACTCTTGCAGCAGAAGCTTTTCCATTTGCTACTGTTCCTGTGATAGAACCTGTTCCTGCTGGTAAAGTTTTTAACAATTCAATGTTAATATTTAAATTGTTGTATTCAAATGTTTTACAACCAACATTAAATATTGTAGCATTTTGATATTGATAATCTCCGCCGTAATAAGTAGCAATGTCTGTTACTTTATAATCTTCTGGTTTAGCTAGTACTACATATTTACCCCATTGTAAGTAGTTGTAGTCAAAATCACCGTTATAATAATCTTGTTTTACCAGAGTTGGCAAACTCAAATTGTCATCAGCTAATTTATAAACATACACATAGCTACCGTATTTGGTATTGTTTTTAAATACAGAACCTGTAAATCTACCATAAGAATTTGGGTTATTAAATGTTACATTTAGCTTAACCACTAAACTGTCGCAGCTTGATTTTTTCTTTTTAATTACAAAAAGATAAAGACCTGCTTTGTCAATGTTAGTTCCATTAAATGTAAATGCATTACAAACAGTAGTATCTTTATCCAAAGTAAAATAAGTACCTACATTATTGAAAATTACAGGCATTAATGAAATAGCACCATTTTTAGCAACACAATTTGCATTTGAAATTACATTTGCTGAAACTTGAGTTTCAACTGTTGTTTCAAAATTTGCAACTAAACCTGTATCTGCTAACACACCATTGTTATACCATTGTACAAAAGGTTTAGTTCCACCATTTGTAACTGTTGCTTTAAAAGTAACAGTATCTTTAAACGAACATAAATCCTGACGAACTGGAATGATGGCAATTGTAGGAGTGTTTAATTCATTAATAGTCAAACCTGAACCTTCATAAGCCCCAATGTCTGGTTTGCCATCAAATCTAGGAACACTTCTTTGGTCAACAAATGGAGCTGCAAATGTGCTAGCTGAGTTAATTGCTGGGCTACATGATTTTAATGGGTGGTAAAATGTACTTCCACTTTGTGATAATGAATCTTCTAATACTGTTTTACCATTTACATTAAACAATGTTCCTGCCAATGCTTCGCCATAACCTAATGTTTGTAATTTATTTGAAACATCTGCAACAGGTAAAATTGGTAAACCAAATTCATTTGTGTTTAAGATATTGCCAAGTAGGTTGTGTCCAAATTCAGAAACAAAATTACCTCCATCTTCTTTTCTAAAATCAAATCCTTTAGTTGATCTATCAGAATAAAGAGTTCCAACTAAAATTGTATTTGACAATGAGAAGGTACCATTAAGTGCATAGACAGCAGACCAATCTGAAATGTTATTGGCAACAGTTGCATTTGTAGCAATTAATTTTCCGTTATTAATTCTAATTGTAGGTGAATTATTGCTATAATTTAAACTTACCGTAGTGTTGATTAAGTTCAGCTTAGTTAATTGTCCATCAATATCAATTGCCGATGCATTGTTATTATTGCTAGTTGAACCATTTTTAAATATTGTAGATTCTCTAATAAATGACTCTGCAGGCAATAATGGGTCATTGTTTACTAGATAAATACCTCCAAATTTATTTAATTTCACACTTGATTTAGATAGATTTAAATAACCAGTAGCGTAAATACCACGAGCATTGTTAGCATAAATTGTATTGTTATAGATGGTTAATTTTTTACCGTAAATTACTCCAAAATTAGTTCCACCCTCAAAACCTACAAATGTACAAGTATTTAAAAATGTATTGGCAGTACTTGAGTTAATGGCATAAGAAGCTGTATTTAAACCACTAAAACTGATACTTTCAAATACTACACTATCTGATACATTACCCAAATTAAACATAAAACCATCGTTACTCACAGGTTCTAAAATGATAACTTGAGATTTTTTGTTTTTCATTTCAAAACTTTTCGTTCCTGTTGGTAAGCTAAGACTCGACATTTTGAAATTGCCACTTAAACCTGTTGCAAATTCTACTTTTACATAAGGTGATTTATGATTAACTCCTCCAGATTTCAAGGTAGCTAATCCATCTGCTAAAGAACCAGCACCTGAAGCATTTGCATTAGTTACATTAATAGTAGTAACAGGTTTTACAACTATAAAATCAGAATAAGCACTACAAACCCCAGTAGCTTTTAATCTATATTCAGAAATAGTGTATCCACTCGCATCTGCTTTTGCATTTACATTATTTAAGGTTAATGTTTTAGTGTTGTAACCTGTGGCATATTGCTTAGTTGCTGAGAATGGCTCATCTTGATAGTAGTCAATGATCATGTATGGATAACTTGCGTTTCCATTATTGAAATCTTGTTTGTATTGCCATACATAAGTAACAGGTACAGAATCAGTAGCAGTTAAATTTAATTTCAAAGTAGAACCTGCATTTACAATGGTATCTTTTGGTACATTGGTAAATTTAGGTCCATCGGTAAATTTAACTATATAAGGAGCAGAGGTAGCCGAAAGTGTTTTTCCTGGCAAGCAAACGCTGTTATATGAAACTGTTGTAGTTAATACATCACCTTCTTTTAAACTATCCAATTCAGGAAATTGTGGATTATATTGATATTCATTTACATATTTTGGCTTGCCATTTACAAACCATTTTACAGTCAAATTTTGTCTGTTGTCATAGTTTTTAACTCTTGCTTCAAAACCTACTTTTTTGCCAGCACAATAAGTAGTAGAATTTGGAATAATACTTACTATTGGGTCTGTAATAGGTTTAATGATATAATCTTCCATTTTTTGTGCACTTACCAATTCCCCATTTTTAATTGCAGTTGTTACTTGCAATGAAGTTACAGACAACTGTATTAAATCATTGGGTGTAACTGTAGTACTCAAAATTGAATCTTTATTAAAACTACCAGGTATTGAATCTCCATTCATGTACCATCTTATTGTATAGTTTGAACGAGGATAGGTAGTAGGATCTTGATCATAAATGCCAGCTTTATATACAAAAGGTTGATTTCTACATCTTTCAGTATTTACATCTATTTCAATATTGGTGTATAACAAATACCCTTTTAAAGTGGTAGCACTAGCAGCAGCACTTTGAGCTATTGAATAATTATAATATTTAGGCGCAATTTTATAAAAACTAGTATAGTTGTCTTTTGCTCCTTTATCTAAATAACTTGAAGTATTTACCCCCACTGAATCGTAAAGTGCATAGCTAGAACCATAAGCATCTACACTTTTATAAATTCTATAACCCTGACCAGTAGTGTTTTTATTAGTCCAAGTAAGTTGAATTTTATCAGCTGTTAATGCTGTAGCTACTAAATCGGTTACTACGGGTGGCACAGCTATTTTTTTAATAAAGAAAGAGGATTGAAAATTAGCTCCGTTTACTGTAAAAGTTAATGGTCCTTCTACAAAACCAACTGGCATATTGGCAGTAAGCATTGAATCATTTTTTACAATATTACTAAGTGCTAATCCATTAATTTTAATAGCAGAAGTATTTAATAATCCATAACCAAATACTTTCACTTGGTTATTATCATACAATAAATCATTTAATACTGCATATACACCTGCGGTATAAGCAGTACTTGTACCATAAATATTGTTACCATCGCTTGCAGTATTTGCCTGATTGGCTGCTGAGTTATTGGTATAAGTTACACTTTGAGTAAATACAGTAGCAGTATTGGTAAATATTGCACCTCCTTTTCCTTGTCCGTTGGTAGCAGCTAAAGTTTCACCTACTGCTGTACCTTTAGTACCTCCTGTGGCAGTATTATTGGTAAATGTGCAATTGGTTAAAGTTAAAGAACCAGCATTGATAAATATAGCTCCACCCAAACCAGCACCACCCCCACCAGCTCCACCTGGTTGCAAAAACGAACCTTGAGAACCTGTAGTGGCAGGATTTCCTTTGCCACCATTACCAGCAAATAAACCACCAAGTCCAATAGTATTGGTCAAATCTCCTGCAGAACCAATACCACCAATACCGCCGCCACCGCCGCCAATGTTACCATTGCCACCTGGGCCAGAAATTACTATGGGGTTTCCACTTGCACCACCGCCACCGCCACCACCAGCACCTAATGTAGCTCCGTTGCCACCAGTACCACCACTACCTAAGTGTTGGGAGGTACCACCGTAGCCACCAGCACCAAAGGGGCCGTTACCACCAGCACCACCGGGTGTTATATCTATTTGCCCAGCCGAAATAGCACCGTTACAAGAACCACCATTACCGCCTTTGGCTTTGTTATTGTCAAATTTTACATCAGAAATATATACATTGGCATTGTCAATAGCAATGGCACCACCAAGGCCACCACCACCACCACCACCAGATGGGCCAGCACTTTGTCCGTTTCCTCCTTGGCTAAGTCCATTTTTAAGGCTCATTCCTTGCAAACGAACAATACCTTTGGTAATGCCCAATATTTGCACTGCATTATTACCACTTAAAGTAAGATTGGCAGAGCCAGGGCCAAATACCGAAACAGTATCTGTAATAAGTAATTGAGAAGCTAATGTAATAGTACCAGTCACACCACTATTAAAAGAAATAATGTCTGGTCCTTTTTTAGCATTGGCATCAATAATTGCCTGACGCAAAGAACCAGCCCCTGCATCGTTGGTATTGCTTACTGCAAACCTATTAGATTGAGCATTTACTCCTAGGGAAGTAAGCAATGCAAAACCAAAAATTGCTTTTGTAAATGTTTTTTTCATTTGTGATGAAGTGTCAATTGAGTTGAAACCTTAGAGATTGTAATGTATATGAGCTTACAATATAAAAAACAAAATTGTAATACTGATAACTTCATTTACAATAAGTTTAAAAAAAAGATAAAAAAAGAAAGCAATTGTACTATGGCAATTTTTTGTTAGATTATTTTTGTTTAAGGTTATTAATATGGAGGGATATAAAGGAATGTTAAGTATGAAAGCCTAGGTATGATTTGAAATAAAATAACTATACATTATATAGCCCTTTCATAACGTGGTAAAGAAACATAGCATGTAAATCTTTTTAAAAATGGAAAGGATAACTTTGTATAAAACATTACAATGATAGGCTAAATTTAAAATTAAAAACAGTGAAAAATTGAGACTAATTTAGATTAGAATAAACAAATTATTGTATCTTTGATTTAAAACAAAACATAATTATGGTAGTTGTATTGGGCACATTTCAAAACGGATTTGTTAAACTAGAAGGAGAATATGCAACAAATCGACCAGTAAAAGTAATGGTTACGTTTCTTGAAGAAGTAGAAAATGAATCAGAGAAAGGACTTTCATTGTCAGACTTTTCATTTGCTAAAAGCCAAAAAAATTTAGAGAACTATAAAGGCTCGTTTAGTGACACAGTTATTAATGAAAGAAGGCTTGAATTATGAAAATATTTTTAGACACCTCTTCCCTATTTAAGCTTTACCACAAAGAAGAGCATTCAAATAAGATAGAAGAAATTTTTTCTAAAGTAAAGATTACTAACGTTTATTTATCTGAAATCACAAAGGTAGAATTTGCATCTTCTATTTGGAAAAAGGTAAGAACGAAAGAAATATCAAAAGAAGATGCATTAATTACTATGGAATTATTTGAAATTGACAGTAGTAAGTTCACTTTTGTAGCAATTGATAGTGTTGTGATAGAACAAGCTAAAAATTTAATTTCAAAATACGGAATAAGAGGATTAAGAACATTAGACGCTATACAGTTATCATGTTCCAAAATATTGTCAAAAGAAGTTGCACTATTTATTACATCTGATAACTTATTACAAACTTTTTTAAATGAAGAAGGTCTTCCAACAGAGTTGAAGGCCTAAACCGAACACTATAAAATTATACATAATAAATTAGCCTACCTCACGAATTTCTGCAACACATTACGCTACCTTAATAAAAATATACTTCATATAATTTGTAGGCAGAGAAACTATAGAATTTCTTTAAAACATACCTCATATTATTTTGTAGGCAGAGTAACTATAGCCCCTCACTTTTACAAGTGAATGCGATAGCATGAAACTTGATTGCGTAGCAAGGGTTGAGGAGAGGCCCCTTTTTAGAGAGAGATTCTGGAGAGGCTCGGTAGAAAGTTTCAAAAGCACTCAGCGAAACTTTCCTAAGTTTAGGAAAGTTTCAAAAATACTCAGGGAGACTTTCCTGAATGCAGGAAACCTTCAAATAAACTCAGGGGAACTTTCCTTTATGCAGGAAAGCTTCAAAAAAAGCCAGCGAAACTTTCCTGCGTTCAGGAAACCTTCAAAAGAACTCTGCGGAACTTTCCTGAAATTCAAACAACAATTTTTAATGCCAGTCGTTTAAAATTAACACATTAAACCACTTAAAAAATGAATGCTATCACATTAAACAATCTTCGTAATGCCGAATTTTTATCATTTGGCAAAAGTATTCTTGAAATTATTAGATTAAATGATGCCAATGCACTGTTTGTAAATGACGAAACAGATACCTTTGAAACCAGCCTCAACGCTATTGATAATTTATTTCTTACCTCACACAAAAGCAGCTATACTGCCGAAATTGAAAACCTAGATGCCCGCAGAGACCGAGCTATCAACGGGATTTTAAAAGTAATAGACGGACATACCAACCACTACCAAACTGCTAAAAACCAAGCCGCTATCCTCCTTACGGATGCACTTAAAATATACGGCACAGGCATTGCTACCTTAAGCTATGTGGCAGAAACCACCCAAATAGAAAGCCTAGTAAAAGACCTTACCACCAAAGCCAACCTCCTTGCCGCTACCCAAACCCTTGGCATAGCCGACTGGGTAACAGAGCTAGACACCGCCAACAAAGCCTTCAATACCACCTACATAGCTCGCACGCAAGAGTTAGGGTCGGCAAGCAATGATACCATCAAAGCCCTAAGAGCAACGGCAGTAGAAAACTATTATTCACTAAGAGATTTGCTAGATAGCTACCTCATCATCAAGAAAAAAGCCAACCCATGGCTCAAAACCACCAACGAAATCAATGCCCTTATAGACCAATACAACCAACTCCTCGCCACCAGAAAAGGCAACACCACCACCCCAACTTCAGCCACTGATGCACCGCAGGTATAGGGAAATAAAATCATAAAAGAATAATTAATATATTTGTAAACATGCGTCAATCTCCCATATTGGAGGGATTGACGCAATGCGTAAGTACAAATGTTAGCAGTAATTGTAAAGACGTCCCAACTGACCAATTCAAACAATTTGTAAGCATTAAGATGACTGACAAATACATATAAAAAGACCTTATGCAAACAACCGCAGAAAATAGATTTTGGCAATTTGACACCAACCATTGGTTTCAACAATTCAATAGTTCAGAGAAAGGTCTGTCTCAGACATCGGCAGACAAGATTCTAATTGAACAAGGACTTCATCCTAAAAACAAATCTGTTTTCAAAAAAGACCTTTTGGTTTTTCTTAGTCAATTTAGAAGTCCACTCATGCTCCTTTTAATTGGAGCAGTTATTATTTCGGGCTTCCTTGGTGACAAATCTGATGTATTAATCATTCTATTTATCGTTTTATCGACTGGGTTACTTAGTTTTTTTCAGGAAAGGAATGCGGGGAAAGTTGTAGAGAAACTTCAATCTATGATTTCTTTAAAAGCAACCGTTCTGCGTGATGGGCTAAAACAAGAGATTGCTTCTACTCTAATTGTAAAAGGCGATGTAATTATTTTGAATGCAGGTGATATGTTGCCTGCCGACTGTCTTATAATTGAATCTAATGAGCTTTATGCTAATGAGGCAAGTTTAACAGGAGAATCTTACCCTGTCAGAAAAGAAGCAAGTGTATTAGAAGAGCAAACTGAACTTACTAAAAGAACAAATTGCCTATGGGAGGGAACGAACATTGTAAGTGGAAATGCCAAAGCATTGGTTATTCAATCAGGTGAAGAAACCATATTTGGAAGTATCGCAAAAAGTGCATCAGGAACAATTGAAACTACATTTGAAAAGGGTATAAGAGACTTTGGCTTCTTCCTGATGAAAATCACATTGACATTAGCCGTATTTATTCTTGTGGTAAACCTTTTTAATCATAAAGGAATAATTGAATCAGCACTATTTGCTTTGGCTTTAGCAGTTGGAATGGCTCCTGAATTATTACCTGCTATTACAACTATTGCCATGAGTGCTGGAGCAAAGAGATTGTTAGATAAAAAAGTGATTGTAAAGAAACTTAATTCTATACAGAATCTTGGAGAAGTAAACTTGTTATGCACAGATAAAACAGGCACAATCACAGAAGGATGTATTATAGTAGCCAACATAGTAGATGGTTTAGGGCAGGAAAGTGAATTTGTAAAACAACTCGCTTTTTGGAATGCTTCTCTTGAAGCAGGATATTCCAATCCTATTGATGATGCATTGAAACAATTGAAAATTAACACAAACATTTCTGCTGAGAAAATTGGTGAAGTGCCTTATGATTTTATTAGAAAAAGGCTGAGCATTGCAGTCAGCACTGAAAAAGAAAAGTTACTCATCAGCAAAGGAGCTTTCCCACAGATACTTAGCATTTGCACTAAAATAAAAAGAGGTAATGAAAGTGTTGAAGATATTGCTGCACACAAACAAGGACTTGAAACTATGTTTGTGAAATATGGCACAGATGGTATACGAGCTATCGCCATATGCTACAAACCGATTAGATCAACCAACATTTCTAAAGACATTGAATCAGATATGATTTTTGCGGGGTTTATCCTCATGAACGATCCTGTAAAATCAGACATCATTGCAACCATTGACGAATTGAGTAAACTGAAGGTTGGTTTAAAAATTATTACTGGTGATAATGTTAATGTAGCCAAATCAATTGCATTAGAAATTGGCATAAAGGCACCTGTAGTAATGACAGGAAAGCAACTTTTTTCCACTAGTCCAGAAGCATTAAAGCAACTCGTAAAGAAGACCCACATATTTGCAGAGGTTGAGCCGCAACAAAAAGAACGCATCATACTGGCACTTAAACAGACATATACAGTTGCCTATATAGGAGATGGAATTAATGATGTGCCAGCAATAAATGCAGCCGATGTAGGAATATCTGTTGATAATGCCGTAGATGTAGCAAGAGAAGCGGCAGACTTTGTACTCATGGAAAAGAATTTAATGGTATTAGTAGATGGTATTAGAGAAGGAAGGAAAACCTTTGCCAACACAATGAAATATTTATTCATCAGTACTGGCTCTACTTTTGGCAATATGTGTAGTGTAGCTGCCGCTTCTTTAGTATTACCGTTTTTACCAATGCTTCCTAAACAAATACTATTAACTAATTTTCTTACTGATTTACCATTTCTTATGGTTACAACAGATAATGTAGATAAGGAACAGTTAGAAAGACCAGGTAAATGGGACCTAAAACTTATTCGTAGTTATATGGTCGTTTTTGGTGTTCACAGTTCTCTTTTTGACCTAATTACATTCATGACACTTTATTTTTTATTGAAAGTAAAAGAATCTGAATTTCAAACTGGTTGGTTTATCGAATCAGTTCTTTCAGAGCTATTGATTGTTTTCATTATCAGAACTCACAAGAACTTTTTTAAAAGCAGACCCAGCAAATATCTCTTTATATTGAGCATTATAGCTTTAATCCTAACGATAGGACTTCCTTATTTTCCTTTTGCAAACGACATTGGCTTGACACCATTACCAATTCTTAATCTTGTTGTAATGCTACTGATAGTTGTAGCATATATCATAACAGCAGACTTATTAAAAGTTTGGTTCTTTAAAAGACATAACTATGCTTAAAATTAACAGTGACAATTTAACGAGAGGAATAACAACTACTGCTAATCGAGTAGACTGCCGCTAGGCTAAAAGCCTAGCGGAGAGCCTCTCACACCACCGTACATACGGGTCTCGTATACGGCGGTTCTCTAAAACAAAGGATTCA
>Ga0214921_10005867_pt1 | contig 17143 bp, 17 predicted proteins | sample LL1505_MetaG_FD_177992 | JGI IMG/M metagenome (GOLD analysis project Ga0214921, IMG submission 177992) | Freshwater microbial communities from Lake Lanier, Atlanta, Georgia, United States - LL-1505 | ecosystem: Environmental > Aquatic > Freshwater > Lake | place: USA: Georgia | collected...
GATAAGTCTTCATTCAGGCGAAGGATTGCAGAGCGTGACTTATTACGATCGGTCGAGGGTTCGATGCGCACGGGCGCTAATCGGCCGGCTCAGCTTTTTCAATTCAAATAAGGCACTCGAGTGCCAGTAGCTCTAATGCCTTGAGCGTACTCGTTGAATGAATGTCAGGACAAACCAGTCAAAAAAAGCTTGGGTACTTCGATATACCGACGCTTCATTTCTGCGGCTATCGCTTGGTTATACCCCTCCCAGTACGAACTGCCGTTAACCGCGACATCACATCCGAGCCAAATCGGTGTTACGCCGTACTTTGCGTAGGTTTCGTCGATCGAACCGACGAGCAGACCAAAGACGCCAAATTTCATATCGTTCGCTTCAACACCTCGAAGGGCAGCGCTTTGACCGGATTCGGTGCTGTCAACGTGGCCTCGTGAAGAATTGCGCCTAATTCTAGATTCGCGCTAAAGACTTTCTTCTTGGTTGTCGTCGCTTGTTTTTAAAATTGTCTTGATCCGTTTCTCTGGAACCGAGCTTGACAGCATCGATCAAAGGGCTTAGCTTGACTTCCATATTAAAATATTGATTCTTCATAGGTGGCAACAATGCAAGCGGAGCGATTACACGAAGATTTTGCGGCGGAGATTCGCGGCATCAATCTCATTGATGTGGTCACAGATCAATCAGTCTATGAAGCAGTCCGCTCCGCCTTTGAGCTCTACTCTGTTCTTGTTTTCAGATCTCAAATAATCTCTGATGAGGTCCAGGCTCTCTTTTCTCGAGCATTCGGTCCGCTAGAGATTACCAAGCCCGGTGCGGTAGGAACTGGAACGGTTTATGCTCACATTACAAATATCGGAGCTGACGGAAAGACCGTGAAAGCCGATGATCATCTTGCCTTGGTGGTCGCAGCCAACCAGCTTTGGCACACCGATTCATCCTTTAAGAAAACTCCCGCGCTTGCCTCGATGCTCGGCGCTAGGATCGTGCCGCGTGGAAACAGCGAAACCCAGTTTGTATCGACGCGTGCAGCTTGGGCTAGGCTAAGTGATATTGATCGGCATGATTTGCAAGGGCTGGTTGTTGAACATAATTACCTTTTCTCCCGCGAGCAGATCGACCCGCATATGGTCTCCGCAGAAGAGCGCGCCCTATTACCCGGCGTGCGGAGGCGGATGACGTGGCTCAATCCCGTGACCGGTCAGCACGCACTCTACGTTGCATCGCATGCTGGCCGAATCGATGGGATGAATGACGAAAAAGCAAGGGCGCTTTTAAGTGGATTGATCGACCATTGCACGGTACCCAAGCATGTTTATCGGCATATTTGGCAAGCTGGTGATGCGGTCCTATGGGATAACCGAGCGACTATGCATCGCGGGGTACCTTGGCCTTTGAATGAACCTCGGCTTTCAATTCGGACGACGATTTCAGCCTGCGAGCGGGACGGGCTAGCATCCGTGTTGGTTCACTAAATGTAAGTGCTATTTAGACGGAATGGCTTGCTCAGTGGCTTGTCACTAAACCGTTTGGCAATCATCTGAATTGAGGTAGCGAATATGTATATAAAAACTATTGCAAGCGCCTTTCTGCTCATGTTCATATCCTGTCTTGGCCTTGTTTCCAGGGTGCAGGCGCAGGAGTACCCCACAAAAACCATTCGCCTTGTGATTCCTTACCCGCCAGGCGGTTCGACTGATGTGATGGCTCGGCTAATCGCCCAGCGGCTTGCGCCTATCGTCAAACAAGCGGTAGTTGTTGAAAACAAGGCAGGTGCATCAGGTATTATCGGGTCAGAATTTGTAGCGAAATCAAAGCCGGATGGTTATACGATTTTTCTTACTGGAAGTGGTCCTCACGCGATCAACATCAGCCTCTTCCCGAAACTCCCTTACGATCCTTTAAAGGATTTTGTATCGATCGGATTGCCCGCTGTATTTCCTTTGTTGATGTCCGCGCCGGCGTCTGCGCCCTATGCTGACGTGGCTGGATTCATTGCGTTTGCAAAGCGTGAACAGGGAAAGGTGAATTATTGTTCGATTGGTGCTGGCACGCCATCGCACCTTGCAGCGGAGATGTTTGCCACTGCTGCCGGTATCAAGATGACTCATCTACCCTATAAGGGTAGTGGCCCAGCCCTTGTGGACACAATGGCAGGCGTATGCAATGTAATATTCGACAGCGCATTGTCCTCGGGCCCTCATGTTCGATCGGGAAAACTAAAGGCGCTCGGTATTGCATCAACCACCCGCCTGCAAGCTTGGTCTAATGTTCCAACAATTGCCGAGTCTGGACTTCCGGGTTTCGAAGCAGCAACTTGGCTTGCCATGCTCGCGCCTGCGGGAACTCCGGCAGCGGTGGTTGCTCGGTTGAATAAGGAGTTAAACCAAATCCTGGCCATGCCCGAGGTACGCGAAACGATCGAATCACAGGGTGCCACGCTGGGTGGTGGGAGCCCTCAAGATCTGACAAGCTTTACTGAATCTGAGATTCGTAAGTGGGGCAAGATCATCCGCGATGGGAACATCAAGCTTGATTGACTCTGATTACGCTTTGCGCGAAGGCACTGCGTGCGCAGTCGTTGTTCGGGGATACCGATGGGCGGATCGATTTATGTTTCTTGATACATGCAAAAGGTAGAGCAATGAATACAAAAAGGCAACTGATTCGATCAGGCTTGGGAATGGCCGGTGCAATGTTCCTTTTCGGATCGAGCCCGTTACGTGCCCAAACCCCGTGGCGTCCGACCAGGCCGGTCACGATCGTTGTTCCTTACAGCCCTGGTGGAGGCGTTGATACCTTAGCTCGGTTGGTAGCCAAAGAACTTAGCCGGATTCTTTCACAATCGGTAGTGGTTGAGAACAATCCGGGAGCCGACGGGTTGATCGGTTCACGCAAAATTGCTGAGGCAAAACCAGATGGCCACAGCCTTCTCATTCAGATCCCGTCGCTAACGCTAAATGCGCACCTTCCTGGCTTTAAAGGTATTGACCCAGCAACTCAATTGATGCCGATCTCGGTTGTTGCCACACTTTACGGCGTCATCGTCGCGCATCCGGCAGTAGCTGGGAACACTTTGGCTGAGGTCTTCTCTGCATGCAAGTCCGCGCCACAACCATGCTCTTTTGGGACCACAGAGGCCGTTGCAAGACTCCAGGGCCAAAAGATTGCACAAGACGTTCCCAACCTTGTGATAGTCAACTACAAAGGGGGCGGTCAGTTGACTCCCGATCTTCTGGGAAATAACGTAAACATGGCCTTCATGGGGTACACAGCAGTGATTCCGCACATTAAAGCGGGGAGAGTCAAAGTTGTTGCCACCGTTGGGTCTAGGCGTCTTCCCGTTTTGTCAGATATCCCCACGGCTCGTGAATCGGGCTACCCTCAACTTGAGAGTGAGACCTGGTACGGCCTCTTTGCACCGCCTGGCACGGCGCAGCCGATTATCGAATCCCTTGCGGCAGCAGTTCGGGAGGCAACCAAGGCGGAAGATTTTCAAAAAGGTGTTGCGAGCCTGGGAGGTATATTGGGCGGGAATTCGCCGACCGAGTTTACCGACATGGTGAAGGTGGCGATGGAGCGACACGCCGCACTCGTCAAGCAGTTTCCAATTCGCTAGCGCGAAATCGAAGGCCCATTAAACGAAAGGTATAGGTGATTTGATGCAAGCATCAACAAAACTCAGGCGATTGCTGAATCAACCCAAGATGGTTGTTGCGCCCGGCGCAATTGACTGTATTACCGCTCGTGCCATTCAGCGCGCTGGATTTGACGCGCTCTACATGACCGGCGCTGGCACGTCGATGAGCCTTGGTTATCCGGATTATGGCCTGATTACGATGAGCGAAATGGTGGCAAACGCAACGCGAATCGCGAAGTCGGTTTCAATCCCCTTGATTAGCGATGCCGACACTGGTTACGGTAATGAATTAAACGTCTATCGAACGGTCCAAGAATTTGAGCGAGCTGGCGTTGCGGGTATTCACATTGAGGATCAGGTCTTTCCGAAGCGCTGCGGCCACCTTGACAGCAAGGAGGTCGTCAGCCGCGAGGATTTCGTGGCGAAGATTCGGGCCGCAGCTGCTGCGAAGTCCTCCGACGATTTTGTGATTATCGCTAGAACAGATTCGCGTGCGGTTTTGGGTTTTCAGGAAGCTATCGATCGCAGCCGTCTAGCGCTTGCCAATGGCGCTGACCTTATTTTTTTTGAAGCGCCACAAACCATCGATGAAGTGGCAAAGATCCCGCAACTCATCGAAGGCCCCTGCCTTTTGAATGTCGTGATTGGCGGTAAGACTCCTCAGGTTTCCGTTAAGGATGCTGAAGCGATGGGCTATCGAATAGCGATCTTCCCTGGTTTGTTGCTTGGCTCAATCATGCACGCCTGCGACGAGCAGTTAATCCGGCTGAAGGCAGATGGTGTTGCAAGGTCCAGTACGCAGACATCACCGGCTACAACCTTTGCGCGCTTCGACTCAGCAATATGGGATGAGCGCCGTACGGCTTTTCGGCATCCAATCGATAGCTCGCCAATGAGCGACGCATCTGCCCTTGCATCAACCTCTGAGAAGTAGTCCTTTCGGAAAAAAGCACGTGAAGGTTCGAGCAGGCAGAGCCGGGGTTGGGAACTCTAGGACATGATGGAACACCAACGACCAAATACATTGTTCGATAAGGTCTGGGATCGGCATGTAGTCCATCACCGACTCGATGGCTATCAGTTGCTATACGTAGATAGGCATTTGTTGCATGACGGCTCGTCGGAGGGATTTGCGAGGCTCCAACGACGCGGAATGACGATTCGCCGGCCTAACCTCTCACTGGCTACGCCCGATCACTTTAACTCGACTGCCTCGGCGTCTCTAATTGCGATCCAAGATCCTCACAAGCGATCACTGGTCGAACGACTTCGCGACAATGCAAAGCGTGAGGCGATCGTTCACTTTGCAATCGGAGAAATCGAGCAAGGCATTGCGCACGTCGTAGGCCCTGAACAAGGATTTACCCTTCCAGGAACCACCGTCGTCTGCGGCGATTCACATACGGCTACGCACGGAGCGCTCGGTGCGCTTGCCTTCGGGATCGGCTCATCCGAGGTATCCCATGTGATGGCTACCCAGACGCTCTGGCAACGAAAACCGAAGGCAATGAAGGTTTCAGTTGAGGGTGCCTTGCAATCAGGTGTGTACGCTAAAGATATTGTTCTTCGAATTATTGCAGAGCTGGGTGCCGGTGGCGGGGTAGGACATGTCATTGAGTATGCCGGTAGCACGATACGCTCGCTTTCCATCGAGGCAAGACTCACGATTTGCAATATGTCGATCGAAGCTGGCGCCCGGGCAGGCATGATTGCACCGGACGACGTAACGTTCGATTATCTCACCGATCGGCCGAGGGTCCCACAGGGAGAGTCATGGGAGAAGGCGCTGCGTTATTGGAGAACTTTAAAATCCGATGATGAAGCGGTGTTTTCAAAGGAGCTGCGTCTGGATGCGTCCTCGATACAGCCCATGGTTACATGGGGAACAAGTCCAGAGGATTGCATTGGGATCAACGAAAAAATTCCAGTCCCTGAGTCGTTTTCCTCTACAGACAAGCGACAAGCCTGTGAGCGCGCGCTTGCTTACATGGACCTCCTTGGTGGGAAGCCAATCAGCACGGTTGCAATCGACCGGGTGTTTATCGGTTCATGCACCAACAGCCGTATCGAAGACCTTCGGGTCGCAGCCTCGATCGCAAAAGGGCGAAAGGTTACCGTTCCAGCTTGGGTGGTACCTGGCTCGGGGCTTGTCAAGCGTGAGGCTGAAGCGGAGGGCTTGGACCGTATATTCAGAGACGCTGGATTTGAGTGGCGGCAACCCGGCTGCTCGATGTGTGTTGGTATGAATGGCGATGTGGGTTACCGCGGCGAGCGAATTGTGTCGACATCGAATCGAAATTTCATGGGGCGTCAGGGGGCTGGCGTTCGAACCCATTTGGCAAGCCCAGCTACGGCAGTTGCCTGCGCAGTATTGGGTCGGATAGCAAGCGTCGAACAGCTCAGAGGGCATTGAATCGATGAAGGCTTTTGTTTTATTGCACGCGAAGGCGATGCCTCTAGCCCTCGCCAACGTCGATACCGATCAGATTATTCCGGCGCGTTATCTCGGTCTTGATCGAGCCGATCAGGTGAAAGCCTTGTTTCGTGATCTGCGCTTTTGCCCCCGCGGTGAATTGATTGCTGCATTTCCGATGAATCAGGAGCGATTTGCTGGTGCGAAGATACTGGTGGCTTATCGAAACTTTGGATGCGGATCTTCGCGCGAGAATGCCGTGAGTACCCTACTCGACAATGGGTTCGAGTGCGTTATTGCCCCGAGCTTCGGCGATATTTTTTATAATAATTGTTTTCAGAACGGTATGCTTCCGGTAGTTCTCGATGGGCATCGTGTCTCCAAGCTGATCGATTTATTAACGAATGATAAAGAGCTCATGATTGATGTCGACTTGAATGAGCAATCAGTCCGCTTCCCTGATGGGTCGATGGACCACTTTGAAATCGACACCTTTCGCAAGGATTGTCTACTTAAGGGAATCGACGCGATCGACCTGACACTGTCTTATATCTCAGAGATAGACGCTTATGAGCGCGATCACTTCATCGAACGGCAGTGGCAATCATGATCCAGGCTCCAGTAACTACCACCCAGATTTCGCTTACGCCCACTACTACAGCCCGAAGGATCGGTTGGGATATAAAAACGCTTGAGCAGTCCAAAAATTGGCGGTTTGCGCTCGATCCCGCCACCGCTCTTGAGATCTTGCGAGTGGTACGCCACGCAAGGACAGCAGATAAGAAGATTCTGAGTTATCGAAAGTCAGACTTTCCAATCGAACATCTCGTTGAAGTCTTTCATGCGGCGATGGCAGAGGTGACTGATGGTTTGGGCATTGCCATGATTTCGGGTTTGCCGAGGCAGGGAGTGAGCGAGCAAGAGTTTGCCCTCATGACCTGGGCTATCGGCTTGCATTTGGGCGTGGCAAGACCTCAGGATCGCCACACGGCTTACCTCAATAAAGTCCAAGATATTGGAACGGATTATCGCAGCCCTACAGGGCGAGGCTACTCGTCAAACGCCAAGCTCGACTTTCATGTTGATGGCTCAGATGTCGTCCTGCTTAGCTGTTTCAATCAGGCCCTCGAAGGTGGAATGAGCATCTGTGCGAGCTCGATTCGCGCTTACCAAGTCCTCTGCGAGGAGCGTCCTGATCTTGCCCCCGCGATGAAAGAATTGTTTCCCTTTAGCCGAAACGGTGAACATCAAGCAGATGAGTCAGCCTGGTTTATGGCGCCTTTAGTTGGCGTACAAGACGGATTGCCCTTCGTTGCATGGAACCGTAATCGCCTAATTAACGCCTTAAAACTTGAACATGTGCCGCCCATCACGGCTTTGCAGTGGGAAGCAGTCGGCTACTTCGATGGGCTGTTGAGACGTCCGGATTTGATGTTTGCCACCTTCTTACAACCTGGCGATCTACAAATCCTCAACAATCAGACAATCCTGCATTCACGCACAGCTTTCGTTGATGCTGAGCATGAAGAGGAAAAACGTACCTTGTTTCGCCTTTGGCTCGCGGTTCCAAACTCGCGCAGGCTCCCACCCATGTGGGAACACTACTCAGGCACACGCCAGGAGGCGACGGTGCGTGGCGGTTCCAGAGGCTTTAAGTACGATGATGTTTGCAGGGAGTTCGACAGTGCACAAGCTAGTGCAATGGGTATGAGCTTGCCTTACTATATGACTTAAAGTGTGAACAATACAACTGCGCCTCAAGGCTACACTATACATGACATACACACTATTATCATTAATGAATTAGTCAGGCGAGGCGCTATGAAATCCGGATTCACAAGACACTTCAACAGACCTCCGGTTATCAATCTTGAATACGAAACGGACTGTCGATCTATTCATATTGAGCGCGTTATATGAAATTAATCCCATCTCAGGCTTAGTGGCAGCTGCGGACATTCCCTCCCCTTTTCTAAGCAAGATAGCTTTCCAGTAATTGCTTATTCTTCCGGAGTAGCTTTGCCTCATCATGTAAAACAAACTCGCCGTTTCTTAACACGATCCCGCGATCTGCAGTTTCCAGAGCCAGGAATGCAGCTTGCTCTACGAGCAGCACCGCCATACCTTCACTAGCCAACGCTCGAAGAGCATTCAAGATCATGAAAACAATCTGCGGGGCCAGACCTAAGGACGGCTCATCGAGGAGCAACACCCGAGGTGACATCATTAGCGCTCTAGATAATGCAAGCATTTGTTGCTCACCACCTGAAAGCGATGCACCCGAAATTGCTTTCCTAGCTTTAAGAACTGGGAATCTCCTATATTCCTGCGCAGCTCGCTGGTCGATTTCCTCTCGAGAGACTCCCGCCTGTACTGCTCCGATCTTAAGATTATCTTCTACGGATAGCGCCGGCACGATCTGTCTACCCTGTGGCACATGGACTAGTCCACGACGCGCCAAGATGTGCGCCTCCAATCCACTTATAGAACGATCTTCATATTGAATCTTGCCTGCCGAGAGCGCAATCAAGCCACTGATAGCTCGCAACAAAGTTGTTTTCCCAGCACCGTTCGCACCTATCACCGCAAGAAGTTCGCCGCCAACAAGCTTGAAGTTGATGTCCCTAAGAACCTCTTGTGCACCAATCCGCACACAAACCTGCTGCAGTTCAATCATTGGTGCTGCCCTTTGATCCTAGATAGGCCGCAATAACCTCCTCGTTTGCCTGAATCTCCGCCGGTGTACCGGTCGCTATCAAACGGCCATAATGTAGGACGCTGACCTCATCACAAAGGCTCATTACAAACTCCATATTGTGTTCTACGAGTAGGATCGTTACACCAAGCGACTTAAGTTGCCGTATCACCTCAGCAATCTTCCTAGCCTCCGAGGTATTCAGTCCCGCGATAGGCTCATCGAGCAACAAAATCACGGGTTCTTGAGCAATGGCACGCGCAAGTTCTACCAGCTTACGATGGCCAAATGAAATCTCGCCAGGTAGCTTTTGCGCTATATCGTCAATGCCTAAAAATTGAAGCACTCTTAAGGCATCTTCAAAATCAGCACGCTCGCATCCCTTTAGCGATACCCAATCAAAAAATGTCCTAGCAAGACTTCGTCTCGGTTTGAACCCTAGCATCACATTCTCAGCGACAGTAATCGCTTGGATAAGCTGCAAATTTTGAAACGTACGGGCCAATCCCAGTTTTGCCCTTTGCGCAGTTCCTTTCAATCCAAGGTCGGAATCTCCTAGGATCACTGAACCACCATCATGCCTGTATACACCCGCAATTACATTTATAACTGTAGATTTACCTGCGCCGTTCGGCCCAATCAATCCGTGAATTGATCCCGCCTTGACCTTAAAACTGACGCGGTCAACGGCCGTAACACCTTGGTATTTCTTAACAAGTTCTTTGACTTCCAATGGGAGGCCGTGAAACTTATTAAATGGTAAGCCCACTTGACCAAAGCTATTGACGATGGACTTTGCACCGGAAGCGAACTTAGATGACAGTCTCCCAGTAGCTCCTGCCGCCCCCTCAGGAAAAATCAGCAGAACAAAAAGTAAGATTAATCCATAAATAATCAGCCCAAATTTTTCCTGTCCGGCGATTGTTTCAACAATAACTAAAAGAATTGCGGTTCCTAGTAACGGGCCGGACCGTGTCCCTAAGCCACCTATTACTGCAGCAATGAGCAACGCCACACTAAGGCGGACCGTGAATGCATCAGATCCGATAAACCCTGATTGATGAGCGAACAGACTTCCTGCAAGCCCCGCGCATGCCGAACCGACTGCAAACGTCGCGGCCCGCCAGACCGGAACGTTCAAACCGACGCTTGCAGCAAAGATTTCGGATTCTCTAAGCGCTCTAAGCGACCGACCGGACGCAGTCTCACTGATGAAGTCCGCAGCCATTTGTACTAAAAGAAGACATGCTAGACATAAAGCAAGATAGTTAAACGCTGCATCAGACATTGAGCGCCCACCCACTTGGGGAATCAGCATTAAGCCCATTGTTCCACCAGTTAGATCGACCCAGCGTTGCGCAGTAATATCAACAATGAAGCCAAAGGCTAGGGTCGTCATCGCTAGGTAAAGACCACGGGTTCGCAGCGCAAAGACCCCAACAACTGCGCCAGCAAGAAAGCTCAGCGCGGTCCCGAAAGGAATAGAAAGATAAATCGGCCAGTTGAGCTTTAGGCTGGTTATCGCAGACCCATAAGCCCCGATGGCGAAAAATCCAGCGTGTCCAAGTGACATTTGGCCGCTGAAACCAAGTAACAGATTTAAACCAATGACCGCTATTGCTGTGTAGCAAAATGTCTGAAGTTGATGCACAACAAAGCCACTAAATCCAGCAGATGGCAAAAGCAGACAAGCAAGGAAACCAACGAAGTAGACAATCCAAGGAGCGCGTGAGCCAGCCAAAGCTTCACTAGCGAACATCGTCGCTCCGCTCACTGAAGATACCCGAAGGACGAAGAGCCACCATTGTCAATGCAATCAACAAGGGATACAGATCGCCAAATTGGGAGTCGAAGTAATTCGAATAGGCTTCGCAGACACCGAACAAAAAGCCACCCAGTAAAATCCCCACCGGGTTGCTGAATCCTCCAACGGTGGCAACGATTAATGCCTTGATCGTGAATACAAGGCCCATGTGCGGCTGTAAGGTTACGATTGGGCCAATCAAAACGCCGGCTACGCCCGCCAAAACTGAAGCAACGACAAAGGCGAAGATCTTCACGCTTTTCGTATTGATTCCCAACAGTTCGGCAGTATCAGGACTGAACGCTACGACCTGAATTGCCTTGCCCCATCTCGATTTCTTAATCAGCCACAGGAAGCAAGCGACTACAGCCATCGCAACAAAAACAACGACAAGCTCTTCAAGAAGGAATCGCGCACCGAAAATGGTGACCATTTGGTCACGCTCGCTAGAAAACAGAGGTGGCGAGTACTGAGCAGATTTACCCCAGACCAGTTCAACCGTATTTTGAGCGATCAAGGCAAGGCCGGCGGTCGTCAGAATCCAACCATAAGCACCCACAGAAACCCGCTTAAAACGGTCCAACGGCCTGATGGCTACCCGCTCAAGAAAATAGCCCATGAGGCCCAGAATGAAAATCGACACGAGGACTGACAAGATCGCGTGCAGTCCAAGCCGCCCTAAGCCCAAGACAAGAAATCCGGCGACCATCATATAGTCGCCTTGCCCAAAGTTAACTCGGTGCGTCGTCAGGTGCGCGATGTAAAGACCCATCGCAACGAGCGCGTAAATCGAACCCATGGTCAACCCACTGATCGTGAGCTGCAATGCAGTTGAAAACTCCATTCACGTAGGGTTGAGTATTTCGTGCGTCGTCCATTCAATCCATCAACTTGACGACTGCCCCACCCTTCCAGACTCCTAGAAAAACATGCTCCTTATCCAAACATTCGTGATCACTGGCACTGAAAGGCTTAGCCGGTGTTGCCGACACCGCTTGCAAAGATTCAATTGATTCAATGGCATTTCGAATAGCGATCGGATCAGCCTTACCGACGCGCTCTACCGCTTTGAATACGATCTGCCCTGCATCGTATCCCAACGCGGCGAGAACAGGCCAGCGATAGGCTCCCCCAAACTCTTTACGCATTCTTTCATCGAAGGTCTTCGACCGCGGCAGCGACATGTCGAGCGCCTGTCCCATCACAGTTCCCTCAATCGCTTCACGGCCTACAATTTCCATAACCTTCATGGAAGACAGACCCCAGTTGCCTGCAACCACTGGACGGTAGTTAACTTTGGCCATTGGCCTGTAAACAAGCTCAAAGGACTCATGGAAGTTTAAGATCAACTCAACCCCCGCATCTCTCATCTTAACCATTTGAGGGGTTAAGTCGTTCACGCCAGGTGCAGCTGCTTCTACAAGGGCAAGGCTACTTCCTCGCGCCTTGATGCCATCTTGGATCTCCTTGGCAGCAAAGTTTCCATAGCCTGTCGTTGAGTGAATCAAACCGATACGCTTGAACTTCTTCACACCCCAGTCAAGCATGCCATCGATCTGAAATTTTTCCACCATCGAACAACGAAAAATGTAACTGGGCTTCTCACCAATGAACTGCGCGGTTATCTGTGTCGCGATCGAAGGCCCCGCAACGAGAGGGACGTTTGCCTTCTGAAAGACGGGTGCCATTGCCAGTACATTACCGCTACTTACCGTTCCAATCGCAACAGGCACTTTATCCGATTGAATCAAACGCTGTGCTAAGGCGACTGCTCGTTGCGGATTGGCTTCGTCGTCATAAACCTGCAACTCGATCTTTACTTTAGCTCCCGAAGCCTCATGATCCTTCAGAGCCAAGCGAATGCCTTGAAGATACGATTCACCGAAATCAACAATTGCAGGCGGCCCGCTCAACCCCTGAATCACACCCACTTTAACTTGTGCAAGTGACGCACTACCGAGCACCATCGAACAAGCCGCTACTGCGAGATACCTCTTAAGCATATGCATTGAATGTCTCCTTTTTGCAAACGTTTTGCAGTCAATATTTCCCTGAAAACTGGGTATCTGTTCAAACTCCCTTGAAAGAAGCAACTCGGCGTTCCTTAAATGCCGAGGTACCTTCCTGCAAGTCTTCGGTGAAGCCCATATCGTGAAACGACGCCGACTCTAGTCGCAGCGCCTCATCAAAGGACATGCCATAGATTCTTCTTATAACTTCCTTAGCAAACCGTTGAGGTAGGGGCGCTCTAGACGCTAAATGTCGTGCGTAACGGATTGCTTCCTCGATCAGATTCTCGATCGGGAGGATACGGTTAACTAACCCAATGCGAAGAGCATGATCTGCATCGATCCTATCGCCCGACAGGATCATTTCCATCGCGTGCCCCATACCAACGATTTGAGGCAACCGAACGAGTCCGCCATCGCAGGCGTGAAAACCCCAACCAACATCCTGCAGTGCAAACTCAGCGTTTGCAGAGCAAAACCGGATATCCGCTGCGAGTGCGAGCTCAAATCCACCGGAAATTGCATAACCATTAATCGCAGCAACGACTGGTTTATCGATATTTAGCCCGCGTGTGATTCCACCGAACCCTGGACCATTGGTAAAACGCCTTCTGAATTCCGGCGCAGGTCTCGTTGCGAAACTCATGGTGTAAGTCTTCAAGTCTGCGCCGGCGCAAAATGACTGCCTTCCCGCTCCGGTTATCACGGCCACCCTTGAGCTGTCGTCACTATCGAATCGAAGCCATGCTTCAACCAGCTGATCGTTCGCCTCAAAGTCTAGCGAGTTCATCTTGGCAGGACGATTTATTGTAATAACTACGATATCGTCAAGCTTTTCATAAATGATCGAATCCAAGCCAATACCCCTTCAGTGATTCGGTGAGGACGAAAAGTGAACTTGCGTCCCGTCTTGGCGTAACTCATACACTGGCTGTCCTAACTCGGGCTCCTTGTCTGCAAATTCCAAGACTCCCGTTACTCTTAAGCCGGTGTCCATTTCCACAACACAGACGTGGTAAGGCGAAATCAAGTTGATACCTGCTGGTGCGCGCCGAATCGTTGTGAAACTTAGCAAGGTTCCTTCCGCTGGCCCCTCAGATAACTCAAACTCATAACCCATGCAGCTTGCGCAGACCGCTGGCTGAACGACGGTAGATTCCTCACAATTGACGCAACGATAAATCTTCACGTATCAACCCCTCGGAAAATTGAGACGGTGCATGCGACGCCTGTGCCTCCAAGGTTGTGGGTCATCCCCGTTCGAGCGTTGCGTACTTGATTCGTATGTTCGTGACGAAGCTGCTTGACCACCTCGTAAACTTGCGCAACGCCAGTGGCACCGACCGGATGACCCTTTGCGAGTAGCCCCCCACTAGGATTGATGGGCAGATCGCCATTCGCAGAGGTTCGGCCTTCTGCTGCCCACTTCCCTCCTTGACCACGGGGCACGAGACCCAGGTCCTCGCTATCAATAATTTCCGCAATGGAAAAGCAGTCGTGAAGCTCTACGAGATCAATCTCTGCAGGGCGTAGCGCTGCCCTATCAAGCGCCATGGCCGCTGCACTTACCGTAGCATCAAAGGACACCAAATCCCTATGCCCTGCGATTCTTGAAGAGCCTCTAGTCTGTACGGATGAAAGAACCTCTACAAAGGGTGCTTTCCTCGAGGGACCTAACTCACGCATCAGTCGTTCTGAAATTATAACGACCGCCGCGGCCCCATCGCTCGTAGGGCAACAGTCATAGAGTTGGATCGGATCGCAAATCATGGCGCTTGCACAAATCTGATCGAGTGTGATGTCGGCACCCATTTGGGCCAAAGGATTCCTCAATCCATTCCGCTTATTTTTCAGAACTACAGCGGCCACTTCATCACGCGTCGTCCCGTATCGCTGCGCATGCATCCGCCATGCAAGTCCAAAAAGCCCCGGGAAAGTAAGTCCGCTAGGGCTGTCGTATTCATGATCCATGGCACAGTTCAGCGCTGCGGTGGTCTGTGGCGTCTTAGCGTGCGTCATCGTCTCAACACCTATTGCGATCGCCGCATCCACTGATCCGGAGCTCACGGCGAGATAAGCATGCCGAAAGGCAATACCACCTGAGGCGCACGCACCTTCAACCTTTGTGCAGGGAATATTCTTCAATCCAAGCCTATCTGCGACGATTCCTGCCAAAACTTCCTTGCCATTTAATGGGCCACTCACAAAGTTACCGAGGTACAGCGCACCGATTTCGATACGGTCGACTTGCGCGTCTTCAATAGCAAATGCGGCAGCCTTAACTGCAAGGTGCTCAATTGACGTCTTATCGTGCTTTCCAAAAGTGGTTGATCCAATTCCCGCGACAAATACCTTAGACATGGGGCTGCTCCTGTAGCAACTGTTCTCTAAGCACAGTCTTCAAAATTTTTCCGTAGTTATTCTTCGGTAAGGTATCAGTCCTAACGTATTGTTTTGGTCGTTTGAATCGAGCTATGTTGGCAAGACACAAATCGTTCAAGTCATTAGCACTGACATCGCTACCCTCTTTTGCAACATAAAAAGCAACGACCTCTTCTCCCCAGTCTGAATGAGGCTTTCCAACGACTGATACTTCTAAAAGATCCGGGTGCTTCAAGAGCACCTCCTCTATCTCTCTTGGGTAAATATTCGTGCCGCCTGAAATGATCATATCTTTTGATCGATCTCTTAACGATAGCAATCCGTCTTCATCCAAGATTCCGACGTCACCAGTCCATAACCAACCGTCGCGTAATGCTTGCGCAGTTGCGGCTGAGTTGTTCCAATAACCAAGCATGGTGCAGTCACTCTTACAGATCACCTCACCAAGTTCACCTGCCGCTTGGTCGACTCCCAAGTCATTCACCACTCTAACTTCGACACCCGTTCGTGGGTAACCACAAGAAGCCAACTTTCTCAGGTGGTCGTGATCGCCCGCTCCGCGGTGCATGCTTTTTGATAGCCCCGTGATGGTCATGGGACTTTCGCCTTGTCCATACAACTGATAAAGACGAGGACCAAAGCAATCCAGAGCCATTTGTAAGTCATTGACGTACATTGGTCCGCCCCCGTAATAGAGGGTCCTCAAGCCAGGGAACTCACCCCTTCGCTCTACGGAATGCATCAATCTAGTCACCATTGTCGGCGCTGCAAACATAGTGACATTTTGAAATTGATCGAGCGCACTGAGCACTCCTTCGGTGTCAAAGCCATTAAGGATGACCTGGGTACCACCTCCGAGCAAATGAGGTAACGCATAGAGGCCAGATGCGTGAGACAGTGGTGCTGCGTGAACCTTGTGATCACCAGGCTGAACGATTTCAACATCAGAACAATAAGCCATGGACATGAAGAGAAGACTCCTATGGGTCAACATGGCTCCTTTTGGCTTCCCAGTCGTACCTGATGTGTAAAAAATCCATGCAAGGTCATGGGGCATCACTTGCCGTAGCGACATTGCTGGGTGATCGTAGAGGGAACCATAACTACCGCTGTCGACATCGACCAGCTCAAGGCTCAATTCAATTTGAGTAATTGCACCCCTTAGCAGTTCGATCTGTTTCTCCGAAGTGAAGAGCGCTTTGATTCCGCAGTCACTCGCTATATGTGCGACCTCTTTCGGGTGAAGCTTTGCATTAATGGGCACTGCACAGGCACCCAGATGCCAGCACGCGAAGAGGAGATCGAGAAACTCTGCACGATTCTCTAAGAACAATCCAATTCGATCGCCTTGTTTCAAGCCTATGGTTAAAGCAATTCCGTGAGCGAGTTGGCTAACGCGTTGATGAAACTGCCCGAATGTACAAGTTTCCCCAGAATACCCTTCGGCTCTTAACCCGGTCGCGCCGCGCCGAAATCGCTGCGAAATCGTTTTATCAACTAGCGCAATGTTATGAGGTAAGGCTTTAGCTTTTTGCCATAGGTACTGAGAAAGACTTGACATTAAAGCACTCCAAAGGTGTGCAAGCCCACCTTAAGGACTCACTTTTCGCGAGACGAAATGGCCTGTTTTGGCGTCCCACCGGCGGTCACATGAAACATCGATCACGGTCAAGATGCTCTAGAAAGCGTTAATGTTTACCGCATGTCGATCTTATGCTTACCGGCTCGAAGGATGAAGAGAGTCCTATTTCGTTTTGTCCAGTTGATGACCAGTTTCAGTGGATTTGAACAACCATCTGGCTTTTTGTCAGACCCCCTTATGGCTTTGCCAGACAGATTGTTGCACCGGAACAAACTCCTTCAGCTTTGGCTTAAGTCGTGGTGGCGTTCTGCTTCCCCACATCAGGTCTTCATGCTTGAGCGACGATGCCAAAACCCTAAACCATTGCGTAGAGATGTTGTAGACCATAAGCCTTTTCAATTTTGGGGTACATCCCACGTAAACGCCTCGATTGCAGCGCGCTGAACGACTTTGGGAAATTCGATAACAGCCTAGCTAAGCCTTCTCCTCCCTTGCACCCTTAATAAGTGCTTGTGCCTAATTTGTTTGCTCTTGTCACCCAAGCAACGAAGACTTGACGTCTTACGTATTTCGTAATACGTTCCAGAGGTGATTGAGAGCTTCCGCGACAAACGAACCGCA
>Ga0214921_10005868_pt1 | contig 17139 bp, 12 predicted proteins | sample LL1505_MetaG_FD_177992 | JGI IMG/M metagenome (GOLD analysis project Ga0214921, IMG submission 177992) | Freshwater microbial communities from Lake Lanier, Atlanta, Georgia, United States - LL-1505 | ecosystem: Environmental > Aquatic > Freshwater > Lake | place: USA: Georgia | collected...
CAGCATTTAATGCATCCAACTTAGCCTCTGGGGAAAAACACACCATTAAAAACGATGTTTTAGAACTCGAGATTAATGCAACGGGCGCAAGCGTTACTAGTGCAAAACTGTTAAAACAATTAACGCCCGATCAAAAACCGATTGCGTTGTTGCAAATCACCCCACAAAACCAATATTTTGTCCGATCAGGCCTGATTTCAGCGAGCAACACCGAGTTACCCAACCACACAGTTTCGTTTGCAATGGGCAAAAATGGGCGCACCGACAATAAAACGTTTGTGACGTTTGTGAATGAGCGCGGCGGCGTCCGCTTGGAAAAAACCTATTACTTAACTGATGGCAGCTATGTGGTTGAAGTCGAACACCGCATTACACAGCTTACCGGTCAGGCCAACCCTGGCGGCTTAGTTCTTTATAACGAAATCGTACGCGATAGCTCCGCAGTGAGTGATAGTGAGTTCTATAGCACTTTCACAGGACCGGCCCTATATACCGACAAAGAAAAATTCATCAAAATTAATTTTTCCGATATTGAAAAAAATAAAGTTGATATTCCTAAACAAATACCTGCGGGCGAACCTGGCTGGGTTGCGATGGTGCAACATTATTTTGCAAGCGCCTGGATACCAAGCGACAAATCAGCCCGAGATGTTTATGTCGGCAAGGTAGAACAAAATCTGTTTCGAATTGGTTTACAAATTCCTGTTGCTGCAATTCCAGCAGGATCAAGTCATATTGAGAGCACCCGTCTATTTATTGGCCCACAAGAGGAAACTCTTTTAGAAAAAATTGCCCCGGGCTTTGATCTAATTAAAGACTATGGCTACCTTACAGTAATTGCCAAACCAATTTTTTGGCTCTTAGAACAAATTCACTCTTACGTCGCAAATTGGGGTTGGGCAATTGTAATTTTGACATTCATCATTAAATTAATTTTCTTCCCGCTTTCAGCCGCAAGCTATAAGTCGATGGCGCGCATGAAAGAAGTGCAACCGCGATTAATGAACCTCCGCGAGCAGTTCAAAGGTGATCCGCAGAAATTAAATCGCGCGATGATGGACCTTTATAAGCAAGAAAAAATTAATCCACTGGGTGGATGCTTGCCAGTGGTTGTACAGATCCCTGTTTTTATTGCACTGTATTGGGTCTTGCTTTCATCCGTTGAAATGCGAAATGCACCATGGATTCTTTGGATTAAGGATCTTTCGGTGCCAGACCCCTACTTTATTTTGCCAATCATTATGGCGGTATCAATGTTTGTACAAACCCGCTTAAATCCAACGCCGCCGGACCCACTTCAAGCAAAAATCATGCTGTGGATGCCGATCATCTTTTCCGTCATGTTCTTTTTCTTCCCGGCGGGCCTGGTGCTGTACTGGGTAGTTAATAACATTTTGTCAATTGCCCAGCAATGGCAAATTAATCAAATGTTTATTAAACGACCACCCAATTAAGCGATGAAGGATCGGGGTTGAATGAATAAAAATCCCATTGCTGCAATAGCAACCCCTCGGGGCGCTGGCGGCGTTGGGATTATTCGTGTTTCAGGACCAGATCTTATTGGGCTTGCGAAGACGCTTCTTGGCACGGAACCTAGGCCTCGGTTCGCACACTTCTTGGTTTTAAAAGATGCACACCAAGAGCAAATAGATCAAGTATTGTTGTTGTTCTTTAAGTCGCCCGCCTCATTCACTGGCGAGGATATCATTGAGCTTCATTGCCACGGCGGACCGCGCGTTACGCAATTGGTTTTAAATCGAGTCATGGAGCTTGGGTCCTCAGACGGGGTCGCTCTTGCCGGACCGGGCGAATTTTCATTAAGAGCATTTTTAAATGGCAAGATTGATTTGGTTCAGGCGGAAGCCATTGCAGACCTCATTAATGCACAAAGCGACGCATCTTTGCGGGGCGCAACGCTATCCTTGCAGGGCCGCTTCTCTGAACAAATTAATCGGCTGATCGATGAGATTACTCAGTTACGGATTTTGGTCGAGTCAACTCTTGATTTTCCTGAGGAGGAAATTGAGTTTATAGAGTCTGCGAATGCAAAGCAGCGCCTCGAAAAAATCATGAATGACTTAGATCAGATTATTAAAATTTCGAGTCAAGGAAAAATTTTGCGCGATGGCATCCGCCTTGCGCTGGTTGGCCCGCCAAATGTGGGCAAGAGTTCATTATTAAATACCTTGGTTGGAGAAGAGCGGGCAATCGTTACCCCAATTGCAGGTACGACACGCGACCGAATTATTGAAAATATTTCAATCGACGGAATACCCGTGCATCTAATTGATACGGCGGGTATTCGTGACTCTCAGGACGTTGTGGAGCAGATTGGTGTGGCCCAAACCTGGGATGAAATTACTAAGGCTCACATTATTTTGTTGATGCACGATGTCACAAAAGCGCCCGATGTAAATTTTGGAGACATAGAAACAAAGGTGAGGGCTTGCGCCCATTCAGGCGCCCATATTCTTACTGTGATGAATAAACTCGATTTGCTGGAGCGCCAGCAAACAGGTCAGATAAAAGATGTTGCTATAACGAAGCAAATTTATATTTCAGCAAAAACAGGAGAGGGCATTGATCAACTCAAGGAGACCATCTTACGTTTTGCCGGATGGGAGGGAAATGCAGATGGTGGCATTTACACCGCGCGCACTCGGCACCTGCAAGCTATTTTGGTTGCAAAAGACCATTTGCAAAAAGCGATGACACATGGCTTTGGAGGTAATCGCGTTTTAGAGCTGTTTGCTGAAGAGCTCCATTGCGCCCAAAATTATTTGGGCGAAATTACTGGAAAATTATTGCCCGATGATCTGTTGGGCAAGATATTTAGTGAGTTCTGTATTGGCAAATAAGCGCTTAATTTAGTGTTACACAAATGTTAAAATTGTCATAAATTTTGATTGCGTATAAAAAAATCTTGTTAAAAATTAAACGATTACGTTTGAGGGTCTCATGAATAAACCAGCCAGTCCTGCCACAGTGAATTTAAATGTGCCAGCGCATGTAAAAAACAAAAAATTGATTCAATGGGTTGAAGAGGTTGCTTCATTAACGCAGCCCGATCAGATTCATTGGTGCGATGGTTCCCAGTCTGAATACGACGCACTGTGCGAACTGTTAGTTAAGGCCGGCAGCCTTAAGAAGTTAAACCCGCAAAAACGGAAGAATTCATTTTTAGCGATCTCGGACCCAATGGACGTTGCGCGTGTCGAGGATAGAACCTTTATTTGTTCAGCCCACCAAGAGGATGCAGGCCCAACCAATAATTGGGTGAAACCAAACGAAATGCGTGCAACCTTAACACCTCTGTTTGAGGGATGCATGCGGGGGCGCACGATGTATGTTGTGCCATTTTCCATGGGACCACTTGGGTCTCCAATTGCCCATATTGGTGTTGAGTTATCCGATAGCCCGTATGTAGCAATTAATATGCGCATCATGACCCGCATGGGCAAAGCTGTGTTTGAGCTTTTGGGGACCGATGGCGAATTTGTTCACTGTGTTCATTCGGTTGGTAAACCGTTGGCCCCAGGAGAAAAAGATGTGGTTTGGCCCAATAATCCAACGAAATACATTGTTCACTATCCTGAAACACGCGAGATTTGGTCGTTTGGTTCGGGCTATGGCGGCAATGCCCTCTTGGGAAAAAAATGTTTCGCTTTACGAATCGCTTCAACCATGGGGCGCGAACAGGGTTGGCTTGCGGAACATATGTTGATTTTGGGAGTCACCTCCCCCGAAGGAAAAAAATACCATGTGGCAGCTGCTTTTCCATCGGCCTGCGGTAAAACCAATTTCTCAATGATGATTCCACCGCGTGGTTTTGAGGGTTGGAAAGTAACAACGGTTGGCGATGACATTGCTTGGATAAAGCCACGCAAAGATCCCAAAACCGGTCAAGTGCGTCTTTACGCAATTAATCCAGAGTCGGGCTACTTTGGTGTAGCGCCCGGTACCAATCGAGAGACCAATGCGAATTGTGTCGATTCATTAAACGAAGATGTCATTTTTACCAATGTAGCCTTGACCGATGACGGCGATGTATGGTGGGAGGGTTTAACCGAGACCCCGCCAAATCATTTAATTGATTGGCAGGGTAAGGATTGGACGCCAGAGGACGGTAAGGCCGGTCGCTTAGCAGCGCATCCAAATGCGCGTTTTACAACTGCAGCGACCAATAATCCCGCCGTTGATCCAAACTGGGATAACCCGGAGGGCGTTCCGCTTGATGCGTTTATTTTTGGTGGTCGCCGCTCAAACACAGTTCCTTTGGTTAGTGAGGCTCGAAACTGGACCGAGGGGGTTTATATGGCCGCAACCATGGGTTCAGAGACCACTGCTGCGATTACTGGCAAGGTTGGTGTGGTGCGGCGTGACCCATTTGCCATGATTGCGTTTGCGGGTTACAACATGAGCGATTACTTTCAGCATTGGCTCAATATGGGTAAAAAGCTTGAGGCAGAAGGTGCCATCTTGCCGAAAATTTATTTAGTGAATTGGTTTCGCAAAGACCAAAATGGCAAATTTATTTGGCCAGGCTTTGGCGAGAATATGCGCGTATTAGCTTGGATTTTGGGGCGCACCGAAAACAAAGCGGGAGCAACCGAAACCCCTCTTGGCCTATCGCCAACTCATGCGGACTTCAATTGGAATGGCTTAGCCTTATCGGCCGAGCAATTTAATCAATCAACTGCGGTACGCGCAGAGGATTGGAAGCAGGAGCTAGATTTACATCAAGAGCTTTTTGATAAATTAGCAAATCGCTTACCAAAAGAGCTCTTAGAAATTAAAACCAAGATTGCTAATCGCTTTTAAGCACAAGCAGCTTGCTCTCTAGGCCGGTTGATGTTTTAGTAATTGGTGCTGGCATCGCCGGCACCTCAATTGCAAATCAATACTATCAACTTGGTCTTACGGTGTGCATTGTCGATGGTGCCCCCGGACCTGGTCTCATAACATCAGCCCATGATGGTGCGATAACGCACCCAGCGCTTGGCCGTACCGCCAGTAGGCTACATCGTTTAGCCTTGGCTGCCTATCGGATGGTCGAGCTTGACTGTGCTCACGCATGGACCCATCGCGGCGTTTTTGCTCTTGCTAAATTAGGCGCCGCTTGTGATGAGGGAGAATTACAAAACAAACTCATCCAATTAGGCATTACGGCAGATATTGGGGAGTATGTTTCAGTTGAGCTGGCTCGAGAGCGCTTTGGGATGGAGCGCGCTGGCGTTTGGTTTCCAGGTGCTGGCTCGCTAAATCTCGGTGCGTTATGTAAACAGCGCCTTCAGTCGTGTAAGGGGCTGCAGACCATTTGGTCTACTAAAGTTGCTCGCCTGGAGTCGCAAAATGATTTCTGGCGGGCCATAGACAACAATGGAAATTGCATCGCGAAAGCGCAAACTATCATTCTTGCAAATGCCTTTGGCGCTCAAGATCTTTTAACCCCATTTGCTCAAAAGCTTTACCTTAAGCCGGTGCGCGGTCAGCTCAGCATATTTGGAATCAAACAGCGATCAAGCTTGCTAGAGCATATCCCCAGAATTAATTTATCGGGGGACGGGTATTGCACGCCACCCGTGTGGAATGCCAAGGCCCAGTTGCATCAGTGGTTGGTGGGGTCAACCTATGAGGAGAATCAAGATTGCATAGCGCCCCGCGTCGCTAGCGATTTACACAATCAACAGTTGGCCGTTGGCTTGCTAAGACCGCGGACAATCGACCCCGCAGAGCTAGCGGTAGTCGACCGCTTTGTGGGAGTGCGTTGCGTTAGTAAGGACCGACTCCCGATTATTGGAGGGGTTCCGAGCATGCCAAATGTATATGTGGCTATCGCACTTGGCTCGCGAGGGCTGCTATGGTCAACGCTTGCTTCGATCGTTATTCCAGCCCTCTCTCACTCCTCGGATTTTGCTTTAGAGCGACTTGCGCGCTTTGGTTTAGATCCCGAATCAGTTTCGTTTTTATCGCCCGCGCGTTTTTTGGCAGGCGCCTTAGCCTCAAACTCAAAGCCAATTTTTCCTTTCGGATCTAAGGCGAGATAAGCTTTAAAGCCGCGACCCGTTCGATTGGACTTAAAGTTGGTCAAGAGATCAGTCTTGCCTTCTTTCAATAGCTTTTTAATTTGTTCCGCCGACACCTCTTGTTGTAAGACAACCTTCCCAGTTTTAAAGTCACAGGTTTTAGCGGGGCCTGTATTGTGTTCGCAAACATAGCGCATGCCATCCTCGTAAATGGCGCCAGAGCATTTTGGACATACCCCAAGCGCTTCTCTGCCAGTGAAGTCGACTGTCTCTTCATCTTCACCGCTCGAGTTGCCAAAGTCAAACTCTAGTTTAAAGCCCGCGTTCGGGTAGTCAGCGTCATCCAGTGGAATTTCAGTAAGACGAATAATTGCAGCAAAGGGCCTACCCATTTTGCTACGAAAGCCTTGTAAGGGCCCAATGGTTTTTTCCTTGAGCAAGGATTCAACTTCTTCGTACTCGAAGGCTCGACCGCCCGGGGTTTTGCTAATTGTGAAGCCGCAGGAGTCGCAGGCAAAGCGCCGATAGTTTTCTTTCACGGACTTACCACAATGAGGGCACGGTGTTTTTAAAGTTGCATAGTCGCCGGGAATTGTGTCGCTATTAAATTCCTTTGCACGCTTTACAATTTTTTGCGTCATCTGTGCAATTTCTTGCATGAAGGTATTGCGATCAAGCTTACCTTCCTCAATAAGCGCTAGTTTGTGCTCCCAAGTCCCGGTTAGGTCGGGCTGAGTGAGTTCCGCCACGTCTAGACCGCGCAAGAGGGTCATTAGTTGAAATGCTTTTGCGGTTGGAATTAACTCGCGGGCTTCTCGAACAATGTACTTTTCAGCCAATAAACCTTCGATGATGGCAGCGCGTGTCGCGGGAGTGCCAAGACCTTTTTCAGCCATTGCTTCACGCATTTCGTCATCGTCCACCCATTTCCCCGCGCTTTCCATGGCCGACAACAAGGTTGCTTCGCTGTAACGGGCCGGCGGTTTGGTTTTAAGGGCGACGAGCTCAACGGTTTCGTTTTGGACTGATTCATTTTTTTGGACAGGTACCAGCTCATCATCCGCTTGAGATGATTTTCCATAAACCGTCAGCCACCCCGGCTCGACTAAGACCCGACCCTCGGTTTTAAATTGATGACCAGACACTTCGGTGATGCGAGTCGTGACTCGGTACTCGGCCGCAGGATAAAAAACCGCCAAGAATCGACGAACTACCAGGTCATAAAGTTTTTGTTCGGGCTCGCTTAAGTTCTTGGGCGCCTCGAGTGTGGGGATGATGGCAAAGTGATCGGATATCTTGCTGTTATCAAAAATCCGTTTATTGGGTTTGATCCATGATTTTTTACCATCACCCTTAAGGATTGCGGCTGAAAATTGGCGATACTCTGGCACATGCTCGCCGAGCTGCTCAATGGTTTTGTGGACCGTTTCCAAGTAGTCCTCGGGTAGGGCGCGCGCATCCGTTCTTGGATAGGTAAGTACCTTGTGACGCTCATATAAGGCTTGAGCAAGGCCCAAGGTATTTTTGGCAGAGAAACCGAATCGGGCATTTGCTTCGCGCTGCAAACTGGTGAGGTCAAAAAGTTGGGGCGCTAACTGGGTTGCTGGCTTTGATTCTTCGGACACAGACCCTTTTTTCCCTCGGCAGGCTGCAACAATGCTCTTAGCCGCCGCTTCGCTCCAGAGGCGGTTTTCTCGCGCATCAGTATCCGCAGGATCTTTTTTAAAATCAGGGTTGATCCAACGGCCTTCATAAATTCCAGCGGCAGCAATAAACTCAGCTCGAACTTCCCAGTAGTCCTTGGATACAAATTTACGAATTTGTTCCTCACGCTGGACAACAATGGATAAGGTTGGTGTTTGAACGCGCCCAACCGTTGTTAGAAAAAATCCTCCACTCTTGCTGTTAAACGCAGTCATTGCCCGAGTGCCATTAATACCCACCAACCAATCTGCCTCGGATCGGCAGCGCGCTGCATCAGCAAGGGGAATTAACTCATCGTCTGAGCGCAGTTTATTAAAACCTTCCCGAATTGCCGCGGGCGTCATCGATTGCAACCATAGGCGCTCAATTTTTTGTTGGGCTTTTGCGTGCTGTGTAATCAAGCGAAAGATTAGCTCGCCTTCGCGACCAGCATCGCAGGCATTAATGATGCGATTGACGTCTTTGCGTTTAATGAGCTTTTGTAAAACCTTGAGACGTGATTCCGTCTTGGCGATGGGCCGCAAGTCGAAATGCGGGGGTATGACAGGTAAATTGACAAATGACCACTTTCCTCGTTTGACCTCATATTCTTCAGGAGCAGCAATTTCAAGAAGATGGCCAACGGCCGATGAGATCAAAAACGCCTCATTCTCAAAATATTCGTCATGCTTGGTAAAGCCACCTAGGGCTTTAGCAATATCGTTTGCCACTGACGGTTTTTCGGCAATAATGAGCGCCTTTGGGTGTTCGACGACCAAATTTTTTTTGCTGCTCGACTTTGTACTTGTTGCCACGCTACGCCTAATTAAGATATGTTTGCCGCGTCTGTTTATGGACTCTTTTGTTGACCAAAAGGAAGACTAATTTAAACGGTTTTTAAGTTTCCCCTTTTTTATTATTAGCCCAGGTCTTTGCATAAAGTCAAACGAGCCTCAAACTCAGAATCAGCATAATGGAATAAAATCTATTAAATTCAATGACTTAGTTAAATAAGCTTTAATGGAGGTAGGCGTTTGGTAACTCTTCAAGCACATCCTGAGCATGCCTTACTAATTTCGCTCCCTCTTGAATTAGTTGGTGCGAACCCTCAAAAAGTGGCGACGAAATCGACCCCGGCAAAACGAAAACCTCCCGTCCCAATGCGCTTGCTAGGTAGGCGGTTATGAGAGAGCCGGATTTTTGCGCAGCCTCTATGACCACGACTCCTAAAGATAGGGCGGCAATGATTCGATTGCGCCTTGGAAAATGAAAGCCTTTTGGTCTCGTTCCTGGGGGGTATTCAGACAGCAGTAAACCATTCATCGCAATGCGGGCCGCTAGCTCGCGGTGCTCAGGTGGGTATGTTCGATCGAGTCCATTGCCGCACACCGCAATCGTTTTAGGGGCGGCATTTAGGTCCAAGATACTCTGGTGGGCGGCACCATCAATTCCATAAGCCATCCCAGAAATAATGTGATAACCGGCAGAGCCCAATGTGCTTGAAAAGTACTGCGCCAATCGTATTCCAGCAAAAGATGCTTTGCGCGCCCCGACGATTGCTAGCATGGGTTGGGCAAGCAGCCCAATGTCTCCCACATAAAAGAGTTTTTGCGGCGGGTCGCTCAGATCCAGTAAACGTTTTGGGTACTGTGGACAATCTAGTGTGACAACTTGAATTCGAAAGTCGGCAGTAAGCGAGAATGGCGTATGCATCCCCTATTGTTGCGAAAGCAAGAAAGCCCGACTAGAAGGCCAGGCGGATTTGTTTGTAAGATAATTGAAATATGGCCGTACTACCTATCCTTCATTACCCCGACCCTCGCCTCCACAAGGTTGCCAAGCCGGTAAGTGTCGTGGATGAGCGAATTCAAGCAATCGTGGCGGATATGGCACAAACCATGTATGAGGCACCAGGAATTGGGCTTGCTGCCACTCAGGTTGACATTCACGAGCGCATTATTGTGATTGATACCTCAGACGAGCGTGATCAACTAATGGTGTTTATTAACCCAGAGCTTGTGTGGTCGAGCCCTGAAAAGAAATCATGGCGCGAAGGGTGCCTATCTGTGCCGGAATATTTTGATGAGGTAGAGCGCCCCGAGCGAATTCGAGTGAAGGCTTTAAATCATGATGGAAAAGCATTCGAGCTTGAAGCCGATGGCTTGTTGGCTGTTTGTTTGCAACATGAAATGGACCACTTGCAGGGCAAAGTATTTGTTGAGTATCTGTCACCCTTAAAACAGAGTCGGATTTCAGCAAAACTCAAAAAGCGAGCAAAAGAAATGGTTGGTCTTCGCTAAGCGAGACATCATGAAAATTATTTTTGCTGGCACCCCGGAGTTTGCTGCCACAGCCTTAGCCGCCGTGATTGCTGCTGGCCATGAAGTGGTCGCTGTTTTAACACAACCCGATCGTCCGGCAGGTCGGGGCTTGCAGTTGCAAGAAAGTCCAGTTAAGCGCCTTGCGAGAGCGAATCACATTCCTGTATTACAGCCACAAAGCCTCCATTTGCAGAGTAAGGATTTGAATCGTTTAGAGGAGGCTAAGCACACATTAGCCGCTTTGGATCGGATGGATTTTGAGGTAATGGTTGTCGTTGCCTATGGCCTTATTTTGCCCGAGGCATTGTTGCAATTGTCTAAGCGTTCTGGTCGTCGAGGTTGTTTTAATATTCATGCTTCACTATTGCCGCGTTGGCGTGGAGCAGCCCCAATTCAGCGGGCGATTGAGGCGGGCGATACCAAGACCGGGGTGGCGATTATGGAAATGGAACCCGGTCTTGATACGGGCCCCGTATTAATTGACGAGGCAATATGGATTGCAAACAATGAAACCGCTCAAAGCCTGCACGATCGTTTGGCATATTTAGGAGGCGAGTTAATTGTTAAAGCCTTGAAATTAATTGCCGATAACCCAAAATTAACATTGCACCCTCAAGATCCAAAAAGAGTGACGTATGCACACAAGATATTGAAAGCGGAGGCAAAACTGGATTGGTCTAATACCGCCGAGCAGATTGATCGAAAGGTTCGGTCCCTTAATCCAGCGCCCGGCGCAAGCACAGAGCTGAACGGAGAACTTGTGAAAGTGTGGCTTACCCGAATGCCAAAGGCAGAAAGTAATGCGCGTGATGTAAAGCCAGGCACTATTTTGGGACAGGGTGAGCAAGGCGTTTTAGTTCAGTGTGGGGATCGCCCGCTTGAGCTTTTGGAGCTTCAGAACGCAGGGGGCAAAAAAATTACGGGCCATCAATGGTTTTTGGGAAGACCCAAAGATAAGACCTTATGTTTTTCATAAGGCGGTTGCTGCGGACTTGAAGTCTGAATCGTTTAAATAGGGTGGAGATAGAGCAATGTTCAATTTAGTTAAAACAGCGATCTTAATGGCTGCAATCACTGCTTTATTTATTGTGATTGGTGGCATGCTTGGCGGGCAAGAAGGCGTGATCATAGCCCTCCTATTCGCTTTAGGTATGAATTTTTTTAGTTATTGGTATTCCGATCAATTGGTATTACGCATGACCAATGCACAAGAGGTTGATGAGCACTCAGCGCCCCAGTTTTATGCGATGGTTCAAGAGTTGGCAGCGCAGGCTCAGTTGCCAATGCCTAAAGTGTATTTAATCCACGAGGATTCCCCCAATGCCTTTGCGACGGGCCGCAACCCGGAGCATGCGGCAGTTGCTGCCACGACTGGCATCATGCGTATTTTGTCTAACCGCGAATTACGTGGCGTTATGGCCCATGAGTTGGCACATGTGAAGCATCGAGACATTTTGATATCAACCATTGCGGCAACGATGGCCGGTGCAATTTCAGCAATTGCGAACATGGCGCTCTTGTTTGGAAATCGGCAATCGGACGGTCGCCCTGGCAATCCGATTGCAGGTCTGCTGATTGCTTTGTTAGCTCCGATGGCCGCAGGCTTAATTCAAATGAGCATCTCGCGCGCCCGAGAGTATGAAGCAGATCGTGGCGGTGCTGAAATTGCCAACGATCCAGAAGCGCTCGCATCCGCCTTGGAAAAAATTCATCGCTATGCAAAAGGCATTCCATTTAATGCGGTAGAGCATCATCCGGAAACTGCCCAAATGATGATCATGAACCCGCTTACCGCTTCTGGAATCTCGCAATTATTTTCAACCCACCCGGCGACGGAAGACCGCGTGTTTCGCTTAATGGAAATGGCACGAACAGGAAGTTATCCTGTCTAAGATCCCCAATCATGATGGGGCCGTAAAACGTAGCGCCCCTTTGGCCCAACTAATGCTTGGGACAAAAAAGGTTTTGATGCAGGTAGTGCACGAGGGGCGCTCCCTCAGTACGCTATTTGATGCATTTAATGAAGTAGAGCGGCCCGCAATCCAAAGCCTAACCTATGCGACATTGCGCGATTGGACTCATGCCCAAATACGGCTATACAAGCATTTAAGTAAGAAGCCAAGTAAAGAGCTTGATGTGCTTTTGACGGTTGCGGCAATGCTCATTCACAATCGGGGCCGCGATCAAAACCAATACGCTGTTCCAACGATTGTGAACGAGGCCGTAAAGGCCGCGGCGATGTCGCCTAAAACAAAGCATGCTCAAGGCCTAACTAATGCGGTATTACGTAAAGTTGCTTCGACGACACTTTGTCAGGCGGAGATGCACGGTCAGTTTGGCCTGCCGTTTCCAGATTGGTGGTTAAGGCGGATTCGAACAGCATATCCAGATCAGTGGGAGAGTATTTGTCGTCGCCAACAAGAGCCTCCTCCGCTAACGTTGCGGGTCAATCAAATGATGAATACGCGCGTTGACTATGAAACTAAGTTAGAACGCTCAGGAATTGCTTATCAAACCATTTCTGAGATTGCGGGTATTCCGTTACGTAGTGCTTTGATGATTGATGTGCCTTTGCCTGTTTCGCAGCTACCTGAGTTTATGCAAGGTGCAGTATCGGTTCAGGATGCTGGGGCCCAGCTTGCGCCTGGGCTGTTGTGCTTACAAAAGGGCGAACGACTGTTAGATGCCTGCGCCGCCCCAGGAGGAAAGACCGCCCATCTTTTGGAGACAGTTCGTTCTGAGCCAGGAGAATTGATAGCGCTTGAGATTGATACAGAGCGCACAAAGAAAATAGTGAATACGCTTACCCGACTGCAGCTGATAAATAGCCGCATCCAAGTCATTACAGGCGATGCTAGTCAGCCTAATTGGTGGGATGGTAATTTGTTTGACAAGATCCTTTTGGACGTTCCCTGTTCTGCATCAGGTATTGTGCGGCGTCATCCTGATATTGTCTTTTTAAGGAAGCAACAGGATATCGTCCGCCTGGTAGAGACCCAACGGGCTATTCTTGAAAACGTTTGGATGATGTTAAAGAATGGCGGCACTTTACTTTATTTAACCTGCTCCATTTTTCCTGAGGAAGGCGAAGAGCAAATCACCCGATTTGTGAGGGATCATCCAAATGCTTTACGATTAGAGGCACCAGGCCAGCTATTGCCCAGCGAGCATCACGATGGATTTTTTTATGGTTTGTTAAAAAAGCACCAACCATGACCACTTTTTTACGACATTCTTTATGGGCACTAGCTTGCTTTATTGCAGTGTGCATGACAAGTGTCGCTCATGCACAAGTGATCAAAGTGAAGCAGGCAGAGTTAGAAAAAGTTGAAGGCGCTTGGTTGCTAAATGCCAATTTCGGAATTGAACTTCCACCTGGTTTAGAAAACGCCCTGAAAAAGGGGGTCACACTTCACTTTGTTGTCCAGTTTGAACTGACCCGGAATCGTTGGTATTGGTTTGATGAAAAAACAGTTAATGTCCAGCGTCAAGTTCGGCTTTCGCATCAACCACTCATCAATCAATACCGAATTACGGCTGGGGGGTTAGCATTTAATGCAAATTCGTTGGTTGAGGCGTTACGGATTGCCGGCACGATTGGTGGCTGGAGTGTCATTGAGGCAGCTGCAATCGATGCGGAGAAACAATACGAGGCTGCACTACGAATGACCCTAGATCTTGGCAAGCTACCTAAACCATTTCAGGCTGATGCCCTGAATAGCCGAGATTGGTCTCTAAGCGGCGAATGGTTACGTTTTCCGTTTAATGCCTCCATGACTACTGTGATGGGACGCAAATTATGAGTTCCGTGTTCGGTGTAAATAGCAAAGACTTTATTAAGCGCAGAGCCTTACCCTTAGTTACATTATTAAGCGGGCTGATTGCTCTGATTTTGCTACTCCTCTTATCAACCGCCACATCCAATACTGATTTCTTTGACCAATACTTTATATGGTTGTATGCCGCCAATATAGTGGTGGGCATTTTGCTCTTACTCACCATCATTATTTTGGTAGTAGTGATTAGTATTCGTTGGCGGAAGGGGCGTTTTGGCACGCGCTTAATTGCAAAGCTTGCCATGATTTTTGCGTTAGTTGGGGTGGTGCCAGGAGTTATTTTGTACAGTGTGTCTTGGCAGTTTGTCTCAAAAAGTATTGAAACGTGGTTTGACGTTAAGGTAGAGTCTGCCCTGAACTCTGGCCTAGAGTTGGGCAGGGTGACCTTACGCATTGCCCAAGAAGAAATTTTGGCCGAGGGAAAATTTATCGCTGAGCAGGTGATTCAGGTACCGCCCGGTACTAGCTCCGAGCAGGTGGGAGGCATGATTGTCAAAATACGCAATCAGTTTGGGATACAGGAAGTAAGCTTATTTAATATGCAACGCATTCTGATTCTCAGTACAGAATCCAGACCAAAGCAATTTTTCCCTGCGCCTAGCGCCGAGGTCGTAGAGGATGCGTTTAAGAAAAATGGCATTACCTTCCTTGACGAAATTGAACTTGCTAAGGGTCAGCCTGGTTATCGAGTGCGTGCAATCGTTCCGATTGTTCGTCAAAAAGCCGTTCCAACCAAAACCGGTTCAACACGTTATGTTGATGATAAGTATTTTTTACAGCTGGTTCGACTTATTCCCGAGCCATTGGCTAAAAATATTTATGCGGTTGAATCTGCATATAGCGAATATCAAGAGAAGGCCCTTGGGCGGGTTGGACTGCGCAAGATGTACATTGGCACGCTTACTTTGACACTCTTTTTTGCCTTGTTTGTTGCTGTAACTTTGGCACTTCTTTTGGGTCGTCAATTGGCGCAGCCATTATTGATGCTCTTGCGCGGCACTCAGGCGGTTGCGCAGGGTGACTTAAGTCCCAAACCCGAACTTGATACGGGTGATGAATTGGGTATGTTAACCCGGCAATTTAATATGATGACTAAGCAATTGTCTGATGCGCGCGACTCTCTCCAAGAATCGAAGTCGTTCCTGGAAACCGTGCTGGGTAATTTAACCGCCGGTGTATGTATTTTTGACAATAACTTTAATTTGGCATCGAGCAATCCTGGGGCTGCCAAAATATTGGGGCGTGACCTACTGGCAATCACAGGTAAACCGCTTCGCACGATTCCCGAGCTCATTGAGTTCGATAGTGCAGTTCGCGAGGGTTTTGCAACTCAAAATTTAATTACTTCGGCTAAAACGGGCGAGGTTAATAAACTTGAGCCGGTGTGGCAAAAGCAAATCCAAATAAATCCTGTCAATGAATATGAAAATGATCTAGGGTCCACATTATTTGTTAGAGGGACTCAACTTTCCACCAGCCTAAAGATGATTGTGTTCGATGATATTAGCGACGTCGTTGCAGCACAGCGCTCGATCGCCTGGAGCGAGGTTGCTAGGCGGTTGGCACACGAGATTAAGAACCCACTGACGCCCATTCAGCTTTCAGCAGAACGCCTTCAGCAAAAACTGGTTGGTAAATTAAGCCCTGACCAGGATGAGATGCTCGAGCGTAGTACCAACACCATTATTGGCCAGGTGCAAGCAATGAAGCAAATGGTCAATGAGTTCCGAGATTTCGCAAAGACCCCAAGCCCAACCTTGGGAAGCCTTGATTTGAATATCCTGATACAAGAGGTTATGGGTTTGTATGAGGGCAGCAATATTGAGGTTCGCTTGGATTCTAGATGTCCGAGGGTCATGGGCGACCCGACTCAATTACGGCAAGTGATCCATAATCTCTTGCAAAATGCTCAGGATGCTAGTTTGGAGAGTCATCATGCCAAGCAACTCATCGAAATCTCGACGGAGCTTGTAGAAATTCACGATGCCGATCAAAATAGAGCCGCAGTGCGTATGACGATCAGTGATAGCGGCCCTGGTTTTCAGGCTAAGATACTAGCAAGAGCATTTGAGCCTTATATAACCACGAAGGCAAAGGGAACTGGATTGGGATTGGCAGTTGTGAAAAAAATTATTGATGATCATGGTGCAAAAATCGAGATCCGCAATCGCAAACAGGGAGACGAGCTTTTGGGCGCCCAAGTATCCATTCTGTTTATAAATCTTGCTAGAGGGGCGGTCTAGCTATGGCAAGTATTTTGGTTGTCGACGACGAGATGGGAATCCGTGAGCTTTTACAGGAAATTTTGACTGAAGAGGGGCACACGGTTTATCCAGCTGAGAGTGCTAACCAGGCTCGAGCTGTACGAGAGCAAATGGAGCCCGATTTGGTGCTCCTCGATATCTGGATGCCAGATACCGACGGAATTACTTTATTGAAAGAGTGGGCTCGAGATAACTTGCTAACCATGCCAGTGGTCATGATGTCCGGCCATGCAACCATTGATACGGCAGTTGAAGCAACCCGAATTGGCGCTCTTAATTTTCTAGAAAAGCCTATCGCACTTCAGAAGCTCTTAAAAACAGTCGGCAAAGCCCTCGAGCGTGCACCCCTAAAAAAGCCAGATGAACTGGAGCCTCAAGCTCAACCACGATCAATTGATATACCAAAAAACGCAAATCAAGACGAATATATTAGCGGGATTGCAAAAAGTTATTACGGACTACCTTTGCGTGAATCTCGCGATCTTTTCGAAAAAGCCTATTTTGAATATCAAATGGTGGTCACGGGCGGCAGTATGACCCGCATTTCAGAGTTCACTGGGCTTGAGCGAACCCATCTGTATCGTAAACTAAAGGCGCTCGGTATTGATGTCACTAAAAAGCAAGAGTAACTGATCCTATATAATCTCAACTCTTGGCCTGGTAGCTCAGTCGGTAGAGCAGAGGACTGAAAATCCTTGTGTCGGTGGTTCGATTCCGCCCCGGGCCACCAAGATTCATTAAACCGCCCATTGGCAGTTCTTATCCACCTCTTGATCTCTGGTAGTTCAGTGAGGAATCAATATGCTACTTATAACCTCGGTCATTGCTGCTGCTCTAACGTTGATTTTTATTAAATTATCTTTCAATGTCATAGCTTTGCGTAGAAAGAATAAGGTTTCATTAGGAAGTGGCGGGCATGAGGATTTAGAGCGAGCAATTCGAGCCCAAGCTAACTTCTCCGAATATGTTCCCATTGGGATCATATTACTTGCCTGCTTGGAGCTTAATG
>Ga0214921_10005869_pt1 | contig 17137 bp, 18 predicted proteins | sample LL1505_MetaG_FD_177992 | JGI IMG/M metagenome (GOLD analysis project Ga0214921, IMG submission 177992) | Freshwater microbial communities from Lake Lanier, Atlanta, Georgia, United States - LL-1505 | ecosystem: Environmental > Aquatic > Freshwater > Lake | place: USA: Georgia | collected...
ATTATTTATATGATTGTTATTTACTGTATTATTATTTACATCATGTTTATTTACATGTTCATTCGTTCTTTGTTGAATATTTCCTGAATTATTTTGTGTAGTTTTTTTTAAATTAGTATAAAAAGTATTTAAACTTGAAACATTATTTGGAGGTGTATTTTTTATATTTTCAGGTATTTTTTTTACAGGTTCAATCATATTAGACATTTTAAAATCTTTTTTATTTTTATATAAATTATTTGATTTTTTTAATTTATTTGACATAATTTCATCAATATTACTTAGAAAACCTTTATTGCTTTGTATTGTTTTTCTAAGCTTTTCAAGTAATGAAGTTCTATTATTGTGTTTTAATTCAATAGATTTATTAATTGTAATAACTAGTAAATACATTTTTACAATAATATCTTTTAATCGTTCCATTTCCTTATTATCTAATTCAATTATTGCTTTTTTTTCAGAATTATAATTTTTAATTTGTTCATTTAAAGTAATAACATCTGTTTCTAATTTATTAATCAATTCATTCACAACACTATTTAAACTTTTTTTTGTTAATATATCTGCATTATTATTTTTAATAGTATCATTTGATTCTTTTTCAATTCTCTTTAAATGATCAATTAATGATTCACTTGGTGTCATATTGCTTGATTGATTTTTTTTTTTTGGATCTACTCCTAAAATAAAATTATTTGAATTATAATTATTTGATGATGTCATATATAAATATATATAATATATTTTTTTATTTTTTTATTTTTTTAATTTATTGACATGAAGAATTTGTAAGATTTTCAGATATATTTGATTTATTTGTTGATATTAATCCATTTACAATACAATATTTTTGAGGTGTTTGTAATCCTGTAATAGGTGGTTGTGATTTAATTTCTAATTGTTTTTTATTTACTAATCTTAATAATTCATCTTTTAACACTGGATCTAAATTATTTTTATTCTTAAAAAATAAATTCCATTTATTTAAATTATCATCTGGAACAAATAGATACATTAATGTAGATTGTATACCATATTGTGCACAATCTTGAAAAGATGGATTAAATAATCCTGCTTTGGATTGATTGTTATTTTTATAAGATATATTTGGATTTGTATAATATAAAGTTAAACATGATTTAGAATTATTTAATAAATCTATTTTATTATTATCTAATGATAAACCTAATTTATCATATGTAATATAACTTTGTTTATATTCATTTAATGTAATATAATGATTAAGATCATTAATTGAAGTATTAATTAATTCATCTAATACTGTTTTTGTTGGATAATTATTTGTAATAATAATAATTTTACCTAAACAATCTTTCATTTTAGCCATAGATATTGGAAAAGCATTATTTCTTCCTGAAAAACTATATTTTTTATCCACAAAATATTTTGAAAAATATTTTATTAATGATTCATATATTCTTAAATAAATATTTTCATTCTCTTCTGGAAACTTAAAATTTAAATATATAAAAAGGGGATAACATAATTTATTTGGATCATCTGTTATCCATGCCCATTTATTTATAGTTCCTAATACATCATTAAAATTTAATCCACTTTGACCTTCTTTCATATTTTCACATTTAACAATAGGTAATGATTTTGGATCATACAAATCATCTAAATCAGAAAATATATCAAGATGTATAATACGAACTTTAAAATCAACAAGTGCAATACGAATAGCATCTAAATTAGGCGATCCATTTAATGGTGTATCTGCTAAATATGTATAATAAGAACCCGGATAATAAAAATCGGCTAATATTAAATCTTGATAATCATCATTATTACTATTTAAAAATGCTATTGGAATATTACCAATGGTTTTTAAATAATTAGTTCCATATTTATCACTTATATTATTAATTTGTGTATTTACAGTTGTATTATTATTATATTGTTCATTAATAGTATTATTAAAACATTGAACTGTTAATGTAGAAAAATCATCATTTTTAAGTTTATAATATATTTCATTTAAGGAGTTTATTGAATTTATTATATATTCTATTAAAAATAATAATAATATTTCTAATGATATTATAAATTCTATATTTAACTTATAATCATCATCAAAAACAGAATCAATATTTTTAAAAAATAATATTATAAATATTATATAAAATAATGTTGATAATATTAAATATATAATTTTAGTTATAATAGAATTTGATATAATAGTAAAATATTTATTATATGATATTATATCAATATATATTATTATAAATGAAATAAATATACTACCAACTATAATGTAATTAATATATTTATAATAAAAATTAAATGATACTATAATAAAAATTATGTATAAAATATTTAATATCAATAATATTATCATAAACCATAATTTTTGATTGATGTTATTTATAACATTAATAATAGGATTTTTATTTGAATTTTTTACTTGTTGAGGTATTTTAATTAAAAAATATAATAAAAAATAAAAAATAAAAGATATAATATAAATAATTGGTTTATGTTCATTTATTTTATTTATTGTATTATTAAATATATTCAAAAATTTATCTTGAAAACTCATAATATAATATAATAATGTATAAAAATATTTTTATTATTTTCTTTTACTAAAATTTATATTTTTTATATTCGTATCATTATTATTTTCTTCATTATAATAATCAATTACAGTCTTATTTTTAACTTCTTTTTTTTTGTATGCAACAAAATTTAAAAGTGCATCTATTTTTTTATTTTTTATTTCCTTTTTTTCTTCTTCTATATCTCTTAATGTCATATTTTTTGATATTAGTGTTTCTTCTTTATTATTTTCTGTTATATTACTTGGTATATCATTTGATATTATTTTATAATCAGGATATTTTGTTAACATAATAATATTAATATCTTGATCTATATTTGTATTTTTAATTTTTTTAGGCATATAATTTATATGATTATTTATTGCATTATTATAATTTTTATATAATATTTTTTTGTCATCTTCTGATAAATTAGATTCATTATTTTTTATAATATTTTCATACATAATATTAATATTTGCATTTGTTTGTATTATTAAATATTCATTTTGAAATATATTTATATTCCAATTGACATTATTTTTTATAACATAAAAAACAATAAAAATATAATATTTTTTATTATTTATTTGAGATAATTTAAAATCCTTACTATATTCATTATATATTTTTTTAATATAAATTAAATTGTTTTTTTCAACGACACATTCATCCGATATATTATTTAATATTTTCCATAATATAAAAATCCAATGATCAAAATATTTATTTTCATTATTATTATTATTATTATTATTATTAAAAATAATAGTATTATTATTTTTTTTTAAATTTTCTGTTTTTTCTAACCATAAATACCAATATATACAATTTTCATATGTTCCTGATTTTAAAGATAAATTATTTGCTATTTCATTTAATGCTAATTTCATTTCACTTGTTGTTGTATTAAATATTAAATCATTTATTTTATCTAAATCTTTTGAAATCATTCTATTATGAATATCATTTTTTTCAAATGATTTATTATTAATTATTGGTAAACTTCGTGGAAGAAATATATTGTTTTTTTTTGTTAATGTTGTTATAGATGTTAATTCGGCATATAAATTCCTTATTTCTTGATTATTTCTTGTATATATTTCATGTTTTTTTGAATATTTAGAGATTATATTTTTATATTCTTTTTCTCTTTTGATTAAATAAAAGAAATATTTTGGATTATTAATATGAATATATTTATAATATACATTTTTAATACAATTCCATATATTATTATTAAGTCCCGTTGTATGTAATTCAACGCACCATCTTATTGCATCTTCTAATTTATTATTAATCATACAATTTTGAAAAGTATTTATTACATCTTTTCTTTTATATCCACATATTGTTATTCCCTTAAAATCTTTTTGAGTACGTATATCATGAATGATATAAGATTCAGGTATTTCCATCTTATAATTATTATAACAATAAAAATATATTTTTATTTACACCCGAAAATAACTCAAATTTACATTACTGAATTTATTATAGTCAGTCTAGTTTAAAATTGTAGTAAATGTTGTAGACATAAAAGGAAATATTTTAACTTCTTCAATAAATAAGTATAATGTGATTTAACTTATTTTTAGTGGAGATAAAAGATTATAAAGTAAACTTTTATAAAATATAAATTTTAAATAATAATCTTAATTATTATATATGTTAAGTAAGACAATAAATAAATACGATAAAATTGAAAAAAATGGTAATAATTCAAATGTTATAAATAATTATATATTTGAATCAAATAATATAAGCTATTTCATAATTCAATATCAGTAAATTATTGATAAAATTAAAATATTTTTTTTATAAAAATACAATTAAAAATACATATTATTTTATTGGTTTTATAGCTTTATTTGTAATAAATATAAATTATAACAATTAATATAAAAAAAATATAATAATTTATTAATAAAACTTATATTTAATAAATTATTATATTTAAATTTTTATTAAAATTATGAAAATATATAAGTTCTTATATTATCAATTAAAAATATAAATAAATAAAAATGTATATAATATAAACAATATTTATATTATAAAAAATAAAATATTTCTTTTTTATAAAATAAAACTGTTATTTTTCATTGTTTTTTTATAAAATAATATTATTATTTTATTGATATATTTATTGATACTCAATTATGAAACAGCTTATTATATAATACAATAATATAATAAATTAATTTTAAATAAAAAAAATTTTATTTAAAATTTTAGTATTATTTAGTTCTATTATAAAAATACGATTAAAAATTTATCTTGTTAATTTATTATAATAAGTTTCTAGCATTGTATATATATGAGTATCTTATAAATTATTATGCTTGTTTATTTATCATATTCTATTAAATAATTTTTAATTTTATCTAAATTATAATTATATTTTTTACCTAATATTTCTAATATATTATTATTCTTAAGATCTTTATTATGAGAAAGTATTTTTTTAAATTTTTCTGGATTTTCTTCAAAATATTTATCAATAATTTCAAACCATGAACTCTTATTAAAATTCATAAATTTAATTTCGGATGTGAAACACATTTTTTTATATAATGAATTTTTATAACTTTTATTATATTTTTTAGATAAATTATTATATAATTCTTTTAATATATTTTCTGTATTCCTTGACTTTTTATGATTAATTATTACACCAAATTCTTTTTCTAATATTTTTATATATGGAAGTCCTAAAGTATATTCATATCCTTTTGTTATTACATGAAACATTTCATCATGCCAAAATTGTTTTGCAACATGAGTATTTTTTAGTTTAATAATTTTAGGATTTTTAACAGAATCTAAAACAATAGGTACTAACAATGCTAAAATCTGATTTAAATAATTTGTTGGAAAATGATCAAATATTCTAAATTCAATACCTACACGATTCATTAAACTATTTTTATATATATTTTTATCATATTTTCTTTCATATGAAATTTTATTCATTTCTTTATTATAATAGATTTCATATAATTTATTTTTTTTCATTAATAGACATCGTTCCCAACTTTTATCTAATGGATAATTATAATCACTAAAATCTCTTGTACGAATATCTGCACCTAATTTTAAATATTTCATATCTTTATATATCATTTTTGGTCTTATTTTTGTTTTTTCAAATATTAATGAAAAGTAATTTTGTATATTAATATTTTCAGATTCATCATTACCTTTATCAATAAATTTAAACAAATTATTTGTAATACTTCGTGTATTTAATTTATTATAATTTATAATTAAATTGCCTTTCATATCGTAAATATAAGAATCAATATTATTTGGATAAAAAGATGGATTTTTATTTAAAATATCCTCTTCTGATAAATAATATTTATATATACTATGTTTTTTAGTTCCATTCATTAATGATATATCCGTCGTACCATAATTACTAAATTCATTTAAAAATTGTCGTAAACTGGATTTTGAATTTGAAATATTTCCGAATGCATTATACGATGGAGAAGCATAATGTGCAGCTAATATTGGTTCTAATAATTGTAATTTGTTTGCTAATGTAGAATGTATATTTATAAATCTTTTTACAGTAGTATTATTACTATATGGAGCAGTAATCCATAAATGATAACTTCCAGTATAATCTTCTTGAATACTCTCATAATTAATATTAATTATATCATATAATGAAACACTATTTTTAACAGAACCAATATTATGATATATTAAATCACCAAATATTTGATTTATTGTTTTTATTATTGGTATATTGTTTATAATAAAAAAAAAAGTTTCTTCAAGTTCAATTAAATCATCTAATGTTTTTTCATAATTTATACTATCATAATTTATTGTTTTAAATTCTATTGCGTCTGTACGATATGTTTTATCTATATGTGGTATTTTATAATTATATAATGTAAATAAATTTTTATAAAATTTATAATTATCTATTCCAATTACTTCAAAATTATTATTAAATATATCTTTTATTTTAAGTATATATTTTTCTATTTTATTAAAAAAATTATTTATATCAAATTTATTTGCATTTGAATTATTATTACTATCATAAATAATATCAATATTTATCTTATCAATATTCATATTACTAAATACAAAATCTTTTATATTTTTTTTTTCAAAAATTTTTTTAAAATAATTTAAAACTTTTTTCTCATACGCATCATTATATAGATTAGATAATGATTCTTTTAATAATTCTAATGATGTATTTTTATCTTCTTCATTATATATTAAATAAACAATTTTATCATAATCTAAAAATATATTTAAATTCATTAATATTTCATTATTAAAATTATATTCAAAAAATAGTAAAGGAGCATGATATAATGTATATATATTTAAATAAAAAGATAATAGTTCTAGACTTTCTTCTATTTTTTTTTTACCACTATGTATATCAAAAAAAGATTTATCTTCTAATGGAAAATTTATTTTATTTTTTGCTTTTTCCAAAATAATTTTTTTTAAGGATAATTTTTTTAAATATACTTTTTCATCCTCATGAATTATATATTTTTCAAAATTATTCATTATAATTATTTCATGCATTCTAAAATAATATAATAATGTATTGGAGTCTAAAAAAATATATTCATTTTTAAGAGATGGAAATATTGATTCTTGTACATTTTTAGGAAGTTCAGAAATACTATTTTTAAATCTTATACGCATTTCATGTTCAATACCTAACCCCCATTTTTTCATAATAATCTATCTTAAATAGAGATATTTATTTTTTTTAATTTACAATTTTAATTTACAACTAAAATAATGAATAATATCAGGAATATTTCTATAAGATTTTACAAAATATAAAATATCAAATATATCACATGTAATAATTGGTTTCATTACATATACAAATTTATTTTTTAATACACTTCTTTGAAATTTTTCTAAAAACGATCATAATCACAATCAACATAATCACAGTCTGCTAAATATTTTACAATTTTATATTCCTCACTTTTCATAAAAATATTAAATTGTTTATCATAATTAAAAATTATTTTATTTACATTCAAATAATTAAAAAATTCATCATAATTACATAATAAAAATTTTATAAATACTAATTTAGATTCAATATATAAAAATTTATTATATAATTCTTTATTTTTTACACTTAATTTATCTTTTTTATTTTTTACAAACCCATAATCAATCAATTTAAAAATATAACCATGTGTTGGTATATTTTTATTTAAAATTTTTATGTATTTTTTATTTGTTTTTATATATCCTATATTCTTATCATGAATATCTCCATGTGCATATTTATTTTTTTGTAATAATAATATTATATATGAATATTGTATTATAAAAGAATAAAGTTGTTCTAATGTTAAATTATTTAATATATCTTCTAAAATACCATCTATTAAAGAATAAACTTTTCTTATACATAATTTACTTTTTGCAATATTATAAATTCTTTTTTTTAAATTATTATATTGTAATATATGAATATTTTCTTTATATTTTTGTTTATGATTACAATTATCTTTGAAATCATAAGAATATAATTTTATAAATTGATCTGGATATTTACTTCTTCTAAAATATGTTCTATTTTTAATGCATAATTCTTATTTTTATATTTTGCTAAATAAACGATTCCAAACATTCCATATCCTAATTCTTTTATTATTTAAAATTAAAGAATAATTTTCGTATTTTACTACAATATTCTTTATCACTTGAAGATATTTCAAAAATTAATTCTTTAATATCTTTATATATAGTTCTATGTCTATAATTATTTATAATTATTCCAATGATATCATTGAAAAATAAATAATCATTATTTTGTTCTAATAAAACTAAACCATAATATAAATAAATAGTGGCAATATATATTTTATAATTATTCATTTCATTATTATTTTCTTTTATTATTTGAATAATATTATTTAAAAAATGAAGTTCGTCATCTGTATCATTACATATATTTAGATTATCGAATATTATATATGATTTATGTTTATGATAAAAAAAGATATTATCATATATTTTTTTTTTTATATAGTTTGAAATTTTTATAAATAAATGTTTATCAAATTCCATAAATATAAAATATAATTCTATTTTATATATATGTGTTTTAATTATAAAGTTTCAATAATTACTTTTTTTATTGGTATTATTTTTTCACTAATATTAATTCAATATGGAAATAAAAAATATATACTTGAAAATAAAATAACTGGTATATTTTTTATTTTTATATCATTTATTCAATTTATGGATTTTTTATTTTGGATAGATATTAAAAATAAATATGGTATCAATAAAATTGTTACTATTTTTGGACCAATATTAAACATATGTCAACCATTAATATTATATTTGATTAAGTATTATTATTATAAACCAAATATAACAATATTTGAAAATAATAATTTACCTATTGCATTATTAAATGTAATGTATTTTATTTATTTTATTATAAATTATATAATTTTTTTATATAATGAAAAGACTATTACATCTACAAAAAATAATCATCTAAATTGGCCTTGGATAAATTATTTTAATCCTTATTTTTATTTAATTTTAACCGCTATCAATATTTTTTATTTATTTGATTTATATTATGCATTTATATTATTTATAATAACTTATTTCTTTCTATATATTAGTGCAACATTTTTTTATAATAATATAGGAGAACTATGGTGTTTTTTTGGTGCTTTTATTCCATTCATAATATTTTTAATTAGACTTGATTTTGATTATATGCAGGGTCGTTAACAGAATTTGGATAACCGGTAGACATCCAATAATTTGGTGATAATTGTGGTGGTCCGTTTGCAATAGATGAATTTGTTTGAGTAAATTTTGTAGAAGGACCCATGTTAAATATTTGATCTACTTGAAAAGGTTTAATAGCATAATTAAAATATCTTAATCTACTTAAATATCCTAAATAACCTCCCCAATTAGTTGTATATAAATCTCCATAATTTATTTTAGGAACTCCTACTAATTTTGTTCTTTTTTTAAGATTACCATTTACATATACATCCACACTTCCTCCTATTAATATAATAATAATATTAACCCACATATTTAATGGTATATTACCAATATCAGATGTTTCTACAACATTTTCATATGTATTAAATCTGATATTTAGTTTATTTGTATTTGGATATAACCATACTCCTGGCATTTGTAATAATGGATAATAAGGTACTGTTGTAACTGGATTTGTTATTGCACCACCATTTACAGGTACAGCCGGTCTATAACCTGTTGAAATATAATCATAACTTCCTTTATGAAATACATGTAATAAAGGAACATTATTAGAAGTACATGAAACACTACTACTTTTAGATGGAAAAGAAAAATTTATATCATTAATATACATCCAAAAACTATATGTAAATTCAGTACCATAACTACTATCAGATGATGGTTGAATTCTATTTGCTGAAAATTTATGTGATATGGTTGAATCTGTAATACCATCAATTAAATATGGTGAATATTTTAAATAATTTTTATATCCAATATAACTAGTATAAATAAATAATATAAGAATAAAAATAATGATTCCTATTAATATCATACCAAACAATTTATTATCTTTAGAAGAATTTGTTTTAACATTCGCACTACCCATATTTCTCGCAACTGGATTGTTAGATACACCTTGACGCGATAACATATATTATACTATAAGATATTTTATATTTTTGATATAAAAATATTATTTTTCTTTAAATAATTTAACTTGTGTTTGCAAAACTATTTGTACTTGTTATACTTATAAATTTATTATCAGTAAAAAATTGTACTTGATATTGTGTTGTTCCTAAAGGACCTTTTTGATAAATACTTGCAACATCATTTGGTAATAATGCTTTTGTAAAATATTGTGTTTTACCAATTTTTCCATAAAATCCTGCTTGTGGAGTTCCTTGTGTAATATATACTGGATCATTCGTAATGGTTGGAATTCCTCTTAATGCACAACTTCTTTCTAATTTTCCATTAATATATAAATCAACTGTTCTATTATTAAGTACATATACAATATGAACCCATGTCATTAACGGAATATTTTGAATATCACATGATTCAACTTGTTCACTTACAGATGTTGTTGTTACAACCTTTAATGAATTTGTTAATGGATATAACCAAATACTTGGACAATGAATATTAGCTACCTTATTACCATTGACAGCTGGTGTTGATGGATTAGCAACATTACCTTTCCATAATATATTTTTATATTGTCCAAATTTATAATTCCAATCTTTTATATAAATCCATGTACTAAATGATTGATTCATACCTTCTGTTACTTGTGGTAATTTAAAGGCGGGTCTTGCTACATATGCATCTATAACATCATTTACTATTATTGGTTCATTTTGTTTTGCTATATTTGAAGCTTGTACTGCAACATATATTATATATATTACAAACATAATGAATAAAATCAATATTATAAAAAATATTACTTTATTCATTGTACTACTCTTTTGATATGTGTTAACACCTTGTTTTGTATAATTTGTAGCTTTTTTTATAAAATTCTGTGAAGTATTTGATTTTTGACTATTCATTATATATTATTCTTAGAATTTTTTTTGAAAATTATTTATCAATTAAATTAAATATATTTTATAAATATATTTTCTAGTAAAAAAACCTAAGTTTCCTACATGTATCCTCCTATTTTTAAATATTTTTTATCATACGATTTTAAAATAGTCTATTTTTAACTAGTTATCATTGAATTATCAATTAAACTTGGTATTTTATAACTATTTTGTCTATATATTTTATTTTGATAATTAAACACAATATTCTTATAATAATTATAAGATTTTATTATATCATCTGGACTTAATGCATAATTATAATAAATTAATTCTGCTAGAGATCCTGCAAATCCACTTTTATTTTTTTTTTCACTGGTTAACATATCACTTGTTATATATAAATTATACGCATTCATAGTTACAATGTTTTGATATAAATTTAATGTTCTATCTAAATTACCATTTATATATATTGATACAGATTTTGTTTCAACAACAACACTAAAATTTATCCATGTATTAAATGGAATATTATTTATTTCTAAACGTTCTACAGATGAACCATTTTGAAATACTATTACCATATTATTTAACACGGGTGTTAACCAAAAACCCGGAAATTGTATTAATGAAGATAAATCTCCATCATTATTTATTACATTTCCTCTATAAAATATAGATTTCCATTCATTAAATCTGTAATTATTCCAATGAGCAGTATCTGAACTAACACCATTATTAATATATAACCAAAAAGAATATGTAAAATATCCTCCATATAAATCCTTTTCTAATATAGTATTTGATATTACTAAACTTCTATTTAAACAATCATATGGAACTCCTGATGTTATGATATCTGTTTGTTTAATTGGTTTCCCTAATATACTATTTACAGATGTAACAGTACTTATAATAACAATAATATATAATATAAGAAACATAACAGCCATTATTTTGTTTAACAATGATATTGTAAATATAGTAATGATAGCAAAAAATATTGACAATGATAAATTATAATAAATAAATGTAAAAATATATGTTATTAACATAGGACCAGCAACATTTGATATTTTAATTGGTAAAGTTGTATTACGAACTAATTCTTGTATTTTTAAATACAACATTATTATTTCTCGAATTATATTGGTTGTTTTATAAATAATTTTATCCACATTATTATTTGATATAATTTTTTTTTCCATTTTTATCTTCTAAACTATAAAAAGATATATTTTTTTATTTTTTTTTATATTTTTCAATTATAAATGATTTAATATTTTCCATATCTTCTCCTTCTCTTATTTTTTTCATTATTTGTGGAAAAAAAATTCCAATAATACCAATTAATAAAAGAAATAATTTAATAAATATATTTATTGGAAAATATTTATTAAATAATTCATAATAAAAATATCCAAATATTATAATTCCAAATAATAATACAAAAAATATTATTGATTTATAACTCATAATAATATATCCTTATATTAAAATTTTAATTATTTTACCTTAATAACTATTTCACGGTTCATCATCTGATAAATCAGATAAATCAGGTGAATCAGACTCTTCTGACCATAATCTTTTTAGATTCATTCCGTTATTGTTATGTTGTTTTACTTTAGAGAATGAATCATTCTTTAATGCTGTCGCGGGTACATCATCAATTGATGGCTCAGTCAATTCTGGGCTCTTTAATGCTGTCGCAGGTACATCATCAATTGATGGCGTATTCAATACAACATCATTTGATGGCGTAGCTGGATCCTTTAATGTCTGCAATGATAAAACGTTCTTTAATGCATTCGTTAATGCAACATCATTTGATGGCGTAGCTGGATCCTTTAATGTCTGCAATGATAAAACGTTCTTTAATGCATTTGTTAATGCAACATCATTTGATGGCACAGGCATTACAGAAGAGTTTAATGAAAGAAGCAATTTATGATTTTTTTTATAGTCTTCCCATGATGAAATAGATTGCCTAATTTTACGAAATAAAACATCCGTATTCGGAACAGTACTCATAATTGATAAAAAATAATAGTATAAATATATAAAGAATTATTTTAATTACTTTTAACTATCAATTTTTTTTTTATATAGCGTGGAATCCTAGATTTCCTATTTTTAAATAATTATATTCATCATGAAATTATTTTTATAAAAATAATTTCATAAAATTAGATTAAAAAATATTTTAAATTTATTTCTAAATATAGATGTTTGATAATATTTTAAAAAAATAATATATAAAAGAGTAACTATTAAAACAAATCCTTATACAGAAGAAATTTAAAAAAGGTTGCAATAAAAACACCAAAAAAAAATAGATACAAAACATTTAATATAAATGAATATAAATCAACATTACTTGAATGTTGTATAATTCTGATAACTTCTACTAAAATACCAATAAAATAACCAATAAAAGAACCAAAAACAGAACACTTAATATAATAAAAACATAACATATAAATTGAACCATTAAAATAAATTGAATTCCCATTGCTTATTTTAAACCATTTTATAAAATCAATATAAATACTAAAAACAATAAACAGTATAATTATACATGTACTAATAAAAATAGAAGCAAGAAAATATTCAGAATAATAATATTTCTTATTAATATTAAATTTTTCCCATGTTTGTTTGTTACTACTACCATATAATTCTATGCAATAATTATTTTTTTTATCTAATCCTGCAATACCTAATTTTACAAAAAACTTTTTTGGCCATCCAGTTACGCTTTGTTGAAAAATAACATATTCATTATATACGATAAGATAATATTTATTCGTTTTTTTAATTTTTAAATATACTGTACAATACGCCAAAGTAATACCACTATATTTTATCTTCGTCATATCAGTGAGTTTTTTTAAGTAAACAATTTTTTGAATATTAGACAAATATTTCCATTTTTCTTGGAATAAAAAAATATATCTAATGATTTCAGTAGGTAACATTAGATTTTTTTTTTGTGATAACTATTTATATTTATTTAAAAAATATATTTTTAAATAAATTTTTTAAATAAATTTTTAAACAAATAAATTACTTAAAAGTAATTTAAATAAATTATTTAGTATGAGTTTAGAGTTAGAAAATAAAATTAAAAATCTAATGAAACAAAATGATTCTATCTATGATAGTTTATTATCTAAAAATATTTCTTTTGAAAGACAGATTATAAATGATGAATTATCAAATGATGATAAAATTACATTATTATTAGAAGATAATAATAAATTAAAAAATCTATCTAAAATGAATAGACCACAACCGAAAGAAGTTAAAAATACAAAACCGGTAGTTGTAGAAAATAAAAAAAAGATAAATGATGAAGATTATGAAGTATCTCAAAAAAAAATTAGTACAATTACAAGTATGGAAGATATTAAAAGAGCATTTTTTTCTAAAAATTATGAATTATTTCAAGAATTAGTTCAACAATTTAATTTTAAATACTATAGAGCTGATTATAAATATTCTAGTGAAAAAAATGGATTACCAGAATTTATTGCTAAAAATTTAGTAAAAGGTTTTGTAAGAAATTTAGATGATTATCGTACATATTTTATGGTATGTTTTAGATGTTATAGAGAAACTGATAATTATTTAAATGCATCTTATTTGTATCCATCATTATGGATTGTTAATTCAAATGATGATATAAAAGATATTATTGGTTCAATTTACGATGATTATATTTATAAAGAAGAAACAGATATACAATCTTTTTTACATGATATTGAAAAAGAAGAAGACGAAAAATGTATTGAAGAAGGATATTTACATTAAGTAAACAAAATAAACATTTATTTTTGTAATAAATATGCTGCATGATCGCCATAGGTATATGTACTATTACTATTCTTACTATTTTGAGAACAATAATAATATTTTATTAAATCAGATGGACCAGTTGCATTACCACTTATACATTTACCATTTCCATATTCATTTGTACAATAACCACAATTAAAATTTTTCAAACATTGATCTTTATTTACATTATCAGATTGTGTTGGAACATTATATTTATCACAAACATCTAAACTTTTAGAACATTCTTCATACGATTCGTAAGGAAGAAGTAATTGATTTGTTAATGGATCATTTCCACAATTATTTGCGGAAATATGTGAATTCATAATTGTACCTGTATATTCTTTACATTTTCCTCCAATATTACAATAATAATTAACTTTTGTAAAATTATTATTATCTAAACATTCTTCTAAAGGGATATTTATACATCTATTATTGCAACATGATTCCGGTGCATCAAAAGAATATTTATTATTGTCTTTTTGAAATTTACATGTACATTTATTTTTATCAATATCAAATTGACAAAATGAATTTTTATTATAAAAATCATTACAATAATTTTCAATATTTTTAAAATATTTATTTAATATAAAAAAGAATATAAAAAAGAATATGAACCATAGAAATATTATTAAAAACATTTTAAATATAATTACTAAAATTAATATATATATTTTTTTTATCTTTATTAAGAATATATGATAGAATTATTTACAATTTTTAAAATTTTAGAATTTTATTCAAATAAAGATTTAAAAGAAGGTTTAAACTTTGATTTTGAAAAAAAAGATGGTAATATTATACCAACAAGTTGGATTATTACTGCATTAATTATTTCCTTTGCAACCGCATATATTGCATACTCTTGTAATGAATATGAACAACCAGCTACTCGTGCATTATCAACAATAATAGCATTTTTCTTTAGTGGATTATATTTAATATATTATTTTATAGTACATGTATTATTTGATAGAAAATGTGGTTCTAGAGGAATAAATAATATTATTAAAAATATTGCTAAAAAATAATTACATATTAACTAAATATATGTTCATTTTCATTTTTTTTTTATGTTTAGTTAAAAAATCTTTAATAAATGCTTCTGTGCTCTCTTCATATCTACATTTAAAAAAAACCATATTAATAAATATATGAGAATATGCTTCATATAATTTAGTTTGTTTTTTAGTTTTAGGTTTTAATAATTGAATAAATAAATTTCTTATATTAAAATATAAATCAATTTCATTTTCATATTTTTGAATTGTTTTATTTTTCATTTATATATTCTATAAATATTATTATAAAAAAATTGATTAATAATAATTATTATTAATAATTATTAATAATTATTATTATTGTGCTATAATATGAATAAAGATTTATATATTACTTATTTGTATAATCAAGCTAATTGTAAAGATTATTTGATTCATAGTTATTTTAATTATGAATCAAATTTACCTCTTAAAAAAGGAACTATACCTGATTTTGTTACACATCTTAAATTTGGAAATGTATTTAACCATCCTTTAAAAGAAGATGATATACCAAATTCTGTTACGCATCTTATTTTTGGAGAATATTTTAATCAACCCTTAAAAGAAAATGATATACCAAATTCTGTAACACATCTTACTTTTGGTTATTTTTTTAATCAACCCTTAAAAGAAGGAATTATACCAAATTCTGTAACACATCTTACTTTTGGGTATTATTTTAATCAACCCTTAAAAAAAGGTGTTATACCAAAATATGTAACACATCTTATTTTTGGAAAATATTTTGATCAATGTTTAAAAAAAGGAATGATACCAAAATCTGTAACACATCTTACTTTTGGAAAATATTTTAATCAATCCTTAAAAAAAGGAGTTATACCAAAATATGTAACACATCTTATTTTTGGAGAATATTTTGATCAATGTTTAAAAAAAGGAATGATACCAAAATTTGTAACACATCTTACTTTTGGAAGATATTTTAATCAATATTTTAAAAAAGGAGTTATACCAAAATCTGTAACACATCTTACTTTTGGAAATTTTAAACAATGTTCTATATTTATATGGGAATTTGATAAAGTGCTTAAAAAGGGGATGATACCAGATACTGTTACTCATCTTACTTTTCCATATT